>Ga0315905_10001646_pt1 | contig 23866 bp, 14 predicted proteins | sample LakEriMetagenome_5_FD_203522 | JGI IMG/M metagenome (GOLD analysis project Ga0315905, IMG submission 203522) | Freshwater fungal communities from buoy surface, Lake Erie, Ohio, United States - Buoy 4 MA121 | ecosystem: Environmental > Aquatic > Freshwater > Lake | place: USA: Lake Erie, Ohio...
GCCCCCCCCGCGGGGGCGGCCGGGCGGGGGCCCCCCCCCCCCCCCCCCGCACGGGGGCGGCGCCTCGGCGCGCGCGCCTTTTTTCCCCCCCTTCTTTGTTTTCGGACACACGACCCCGACCGACGCATTTCAAGACGTATGATAGATTTTCAGTAACACGGCTTCGAAACAGCGCGAAAGGGACCTTCGAAAGGCAAATATAACCTTTTTTTTTTGAGAGAGCGCGCAATTACTTGGCCATCTTCTGCTGCCCACCAAACGCCGCCCAGTATGCGGCCGCGACGCAGACGGCCCCGCCGACCGCGTTGCCGAGCGTCACGGGCACCAGGTTGGCCGAGACAAAGCCGAGCAGCCCGCCGCCCAACGAAGCCCCGCCGACGCCGCCGCCGCCCGCCGCCGCCAGCGCCTGGGCCACCAGGCCCGCGGGCACGATGAACATGTTGGCGACCGAGTGCTCCATGCCCATCGCGACGAACGCGCTGACGGGCAGGAGGGCCGCCAGGAATTTGGAAGGCAGGTCGCGGACCGAGACGGCCATCCACACGGCCAGGCAGACGAGCCAGTTGGCCAGGACGCCGCGCAGCAAGGCCGCGCCAAACGGCAAGGCGCACTTGGCCGCGGCGGCGGCGGCGGCCGGGGCTGCGGCGGGCGCGCCCGGGTCGAGCAAGCCCGCCCCCGCGGCGAGGGCCACGACGGCCAGCGCGCCGAGCGCGTTGCCGGCGTACGCGATCAGCCACGCGCGGGCCACCTGGGGCCAGGCGGCGCGGCCCTCGAGGGCCGCCGCCGTGCACAGGGCGAGGTTGCCCGTGACGAGCTCGCCGCCGCAGCACAGGACGAGCGTCAGCCCCGTGGGCAGGCCGACCAGCCCCGCGATCAGGCGCTGCAGCCCCGCGCTGCCCTGCGCCGCGAGCCCGCCGCACCCGCCGCCGACCGAAAGCGCCAGCAGGGCGCCCATGCCGATGTAGGCGCCCGCGAGGGCCGAGAGCAGGAGGAGGCGGGGCGCGTGCGCGGCGAGCGCGGCCTTGGCGGCGCCGGCGTCGACGGCGGCGGCAAAGGCGGCGGGCGGGGGGGCCAGTGGCGGGGGGGGCGGAGGCGGCGGGGCCGAGGGGAGGGCTGCCAGGAAGCGCTGCTCGGCGCTCTGTTGGTCTTCTTCTGCTGCTGCTGCCGAGCGCACGGCGGGGGGCGGCGCCAAATCCGCCGTTGCTGCTGTTGCAGAGCCGGCGGCAGCGGCTGGGACCCTTTTTGGCGCGAGGCGGAAAGAGGCGCCGCCCCGCGGCCAAAGGGGCGCCGCCGCGCCTCGGCGGAGGGCGACTTGGCGGCGGCCGCTGGCGCGGGCGGCGAGGGCCGGCCGGGAGTGCGTGAGCATGATTGCGTGCTTGTGTATGGGTCGCTTCGGGGGGGGGGTGGGGGGAGGCACCGGGCGCGTCGCGTGCGGCCAAGTGGTCTTTTCGCGCTCTTTCGTGGTTTTTTACTAAGCGACCTCTGGCGTCAATCTCCTCTGATGATCGTGCAAACGAGCCCGAAAGAACGGCCAACTGGGTGATACGGTCGGTTGTGCGCTTTGTGTTTGATGGGCCGAGGCCGGCCGCGGGGGCGTCTTGATCGGCGAAGCGACACCAGGCCATGTGATGCTCGCCTCCAGCAGAATCCACCAGCGGGCTGCTTGCCGCGCCAACAACGTAGAAACACCGGCCGCGCGCGCGCGCGCACCCACCGCCACTCCTCGACCTTTCTGAACACCTCTAACCTTGTTCTCACCGCTCTCACCGAACCGCCGTTTTCTCACCACCACCAAGCGCGTCGCGACGCCCTTCGTCACCGGTGTTCCCCACCGCCCTTCGACACACGCCCGCCCGCCCGCCCAACCATGTCCGCCCCCACCGACGCGGCCTCCCTCCGCCGGCTCGAGCCCGCGGCCGTCAAGCAGATCCTCGAGGACGGCAACGCGCGCGAGGCGGTCGCGATCCTCGACGTCCGTGACGCCGACGAGGTCGCCGCGGGCGCCATCGCGGGACGCCGGCACCTCGCGTCGACCGAGTTTCACGACGACGGCCGGGTGGACGCGCTGCTCGATGAACTCGCAGAGGCGGGCAAACGCACGGTGATCGTCCACTGCATGCACTCGCAGAAGCGCGGGCCGGCCTGCGCGGCGAGGCTGGCGGACAGGATCAAGGCGCGCGAGGCCGGGGGCGGCGCGGCGGCGGCGGGGGCGGCGGTGGCGGGGCCCGAGGTCGTCGTGCTCACAGGGGGCTACCACGCGTTCTCCGCTCAGGTTGGCGAGGGCGGCCCGCTGATCGTCAAGGAGGAGCTGCCCTAGATCAGCGGCTCGGGGGCTCGACGGGCCGTGCGTGCGTGTGTGTAAAAGAGAGAAGAAGGCGAGGACGCGCGCGCGCGCGAGCGGGAATGCCGGGGCGGCGGCGCGGCGAGAAGAAGAACACAACACCACGGCCGCGCGCGCGAGTTTTGGTCGTCGTCTCTGCTTTTTGCACACAAAGGCTCGTTCCTACTGTTCCAACACCGACCTGACCAAGACCACTCGCACAAAACACCTCCAGACAAATCAAGCGAAGAACTTGGTGCTGAAGTAGTCGTCGTCAAAGTGGTGCAGGCGCACGTAGCCGTCCTCGCCGCCCGTCACAAACCCGCGGCCGTCGGGCGCAAACGCGACCGTGTTGATCGGGCCAAAGTGGCCGCGCACGGACGCAAACTCCTCCGCGTAGACCTTGTGGAAGAAGCGCGCCTCGAACCCCCCGGCCTTGGCGCTGGTGGTCGTCACCTGGGACGCGTCTTGCCCGCCGCCGACCATGACGTGGTCGAAGAGCGGCGAGACCGCGGCCGAGTTGACAAACCGCCCCGTCTTGTACGAGCGCAGCACCTCGAGCGTCTGCACGTCGACGAGCGCGGCCGTCTTGTCGAGCGAGGCGGTGATGCAGTAGGACCCGTCGCGGGGGGCCAGCTGCATGTCCTGCACGGCGTCCTCGTGCACCTGGGCCTCCTGCACGAGCGCGCCCGTCTCGACGTCCCAGCGGCGCAAAAAGCCGCCGTCGTGCGACGACAGCAGCGTCCGCCCGGCGTCGACAAAGCACACGCGCGTGATGCGCCCCTTGGGGCACACGACCGAGCGGGCGGGGCCCTCGGCGACCGCGGCCTGTAGCTCGTCGGCGCCGGCGCTCAAGGAGCACGGCAGGGGCACCAGGTGGATCTGCGGCGACGCGCCCATGAACGAGTCGGTGGTGTAGGCCATCAGGCGCTCGCCCGCGGCGACGTCGACGGCGCGGCACGGCTCCGACATCTTGACCTGCGCGAGCTCGGCGCCCGTGGGCAGGTCCCAGACGCGCACGGTCTGGTCGGCGCTGCCCGTGACGAGGCGGTCGCTGTCGTGCGCGATGTAGCACGTCCACACGGCGCCGTTGTGGCCCTCGTACGTGCCGGCGCGGGCGCCCGTGTCGCCGTACCACAGGCACGGCTGCAGGTCCTTGGCGCACGAGACGAACAGGTCGCCCTCGCGGTTGAACTTGACCTGGGTGAGCGGGCGCTCGTGGCCCTTGAGGAGGTAGGGCCGCATGGTGTTGGTGGTTGCGGTCGCGCGCGGCGTCAAGGACCGACTCCCCTCCGATGGGGGGCGCGGACGACAGGAAGGTGATCGGCGCTCTCTCTCTCTCTGCTTCCGCCTCGCTCTCGGCGCGCGCGCGCGAGCCCAGACGGGAGAGGCGGCTGCGGGGCGGCGACGCAGTGGCGCCACGCGCCGGAGGCACTCGCCGTCGAGTTGAGGGGTCGGCGCGATCAAGGAGCGCGATCGAACAAGGCGCGATCAAAAAACGGCGGCCGTGAGGAGTTGCGCGCTGCGTTCGCGTGTGGGGCGGGCGAGGATCGTGCTTGTTTGCTTGAGGTTGATGTGTACGTGTGAGTTGTGAGCGAGTACGGAGGCTGAAGGCGAGGGCGCAGAGATCGCGCGCGCGCGCGGCGTCAGCAAAGCGAGGCGGGACGGCGCGGCGCGGCGCGCTCGGCACGCCGCCTCGCTGCCGCCCGATGCAGTGCCGGCGGCGCGGACCGGCTCTCGCTGTCCTACCGCATCGATCGTGTCCACCCGTCGCCTCACGCATGCTCCTACTCCAACTCGACCCGATTCAACATAGTACCAAGCCGCCTCGCAACATCTACGCCGCACGCGCGCGTCCTCCCATTGACCTGACCCCGGAGCCACCGCCGAAACGAACGAGGGCGCGCGCGCGAGTGGCAGCACAGACGGCCGGCTCACAACCAATCCGCAGCCATGTCTCACGCTCAACCTTTGCCACCGCGCCACGACGGCCGCACCTCCCCGCACCAGCTGCGCGACTCGGCGCTCCAGCGCGCCCTGCACTCGCGCGCCGACGGCTCGGCGCTCTGGCGGCAGGGCGGCACAGCCGTGCTCGCGTGCGTGTACGGCCCGCGCGCGCCGGCCTCGATGGCCTCCGAGGACCCGGAGCGCTGCGTCGTCGAAGTCGCGTGGCGCCCGCGCGCGGGGGGGTCCCCGGGCGCGCAGGAGCGCGCGCTCGAGGCGGCCATCGCGCGGTGCGCCCAAGGGGCGCTGCTGGCGCGCCGCCACCCGCGCTGCGCCGTGCTCGTCGCGCTGCAGGTGCTGTCGGACGACGGCGGGGCGCTGGCGTGCGGGGTGAACGCGGCGTGCGCGGCCATGGTGGACGCCGGGCTGCCGATGGCGTTCATGTTTGGGGCCGTGGCGTGCGCCTTGTCGTCGCCGCCGGACGCTGAAGGAGGAGGACGAGGCGGCGCTGGCGGAGCAGCCGGCCGGCCGTCGCCGCTGCTGCTCGACCCGGACGCCGATGAGGAGGCCAGGGCGGCCGCCGTGCTCGTCGTGGCGTACCCCTATCGCGCAGTGTTGGTGTCTGGGACGGCGACGGGGGCGGAAGCAGCAGCAGCAGCAGCAGCAGCAGCAGCAGCAGCAGCAGCAGCAGCAACAGCAGCAGCAGCAGAAGAAGGAAAAGGAGCAGGCGACGGCAGCGACCCGGAGCAGCAGCAGCAGCAGCAGCAGCAGCAGCAGCGGCTGCGCGTGTCGGAGGGCGCGCTGCTGGTGGACCTGCGCGGGCGCGCGGCCGACGAGGCCCTCGCGCTGGGCCTGCGGGCGTGCCGCAAGGGGGTCGAAGCGCTCGCGGCGTTTGCGCGCGAGGTGGTGGCCGAGGGCGTTTTGCGCGGGGCCGGGGCGGCAGCAGCGGCAGCAGCAGTCGGCTGACGAAGAAAGAATTGGTGGCTGTTTTTCAAAAAAAAGGGCTGTGATGGCGCCAAGGGCATTAAGCGGCATAAATGCAATGTCAAAATTGGAATGGTGAGAACCTCAAAAAAAAAATACACAGCGGGCGGGCGGGCGGGCGGGCGGGCGGCGCGTTCACTTGCCGCCGCCGCCGCCCTCGCGCGCGCCCGCGCCCGCATCGGCAGCCGCCGCAACCGCAACCGCAACCGCAGCCGCCGCCTCTCCAATCTCCTCGGCCACGTCCGTCTCGGTCAGCGCGTCAGCCGGCAGCAGGCCGACGCGCTTGCGCTGGCGCCGCAGCATCCGCGCGTCCAGTACCGAGTGCGACGGGGGAGGGGGCAGCAGCGTGCCGTCGTGCGCGGCCACGAGCGCCGCCCGCCCGGCCGCCGCGAACTCGGCCGCGTCGTCGGCCGCCCGCTCGGCGCGCCGCGCCAACTCGTGATACGCCTCGCGCGCCTCGCGCATGGCCCCCTCCACCTCGGCCAGCCCCTTCGCGCCGATCTCCCGCTCCAGCGACGCCGCCTGCTGCGCCGCGTCCTCCCGCTGCAGCAGCGCGTTGATGTCGTCCACCTCCATCGCCAGCGCCAGCCGCAGCTGCGCGAGCGCCGACTCGCGCCGCCCGAGGCGCGCGAGCGCGCGCCCGAGCTCCACCCGGTGGATCAGGCGGCCCGGGTTCAGGCGCACGGCGCGCGCGTACGCGTCGGCCGCCTCGCCCAGGGTGCCGGGGGCCAGGTCCGCGCCGTAGACGAGGCGCACGAGGGAGCGCACGACAAAGTTGAGCTGCGCCATCTCGTAGTGCCACCGACCCGACAGGTGGTGCGCGAGGTCGTCCGCCGGGTCGAGCTCGAGCGCGCGCTCGGCGGCGTCGCGCGCGTCCTTGGCGAGGCGCACCTTGGTGCGGTTGTCCGAGAAGAGGGCCAGGCGGCCCCGGCTGACGCAGCTGGCGAGGTGGCCCTCCGCGGAGGCCGGGTCGAGGGCGATGGCGCGGTCGGCGAGCTCGGCGGCGCGCGCGTTGGCGGCGGCGATCGAGGCGGCGTCGGCGCCCGGGGCGTAGGTGTGGTCGGACCAGGCCTTGGCGAGGCGGCAGAGGCTCTTGCGGCAGCGCGGGTCGGCGTCGATGGCGGCGGCGTAGGCGGCGAGGGCGGCGGCCAGGTCGATGGCGCGCTCGGCGTCGGCGCCCGCGGCCAGGTGCAGGGCCGCGCGCTCTGCCGGGGTGAGGGGGCGCGCGCTGCCGTCGGCGGTGGCGGAGCCTTGGTTGCCGTGGCCTGGGTGGGAGCCGCGGCCGCGGCGGTGGCCGCCGCCGTGGTCGGGGCCGTCGCCGCCGCCGCGGTGCCAGGGCACGGGGATGTGGAAGGGCAGGCTGAAGGGCAGCAGGCGCAGGAGGCCGTGGGGTTGCTGCGAGGAGGTGTCGCCGTCGTCGCCGGCGGCGGCGGCCGTCGCAGCGGCGCGGGGGCGGAACGGCCACGGCGGCCGCAGGCGCGACCACGGGAAAACGTGGTGCGGGCCGTCCTCGTCGCCGTCGCCGCGCTGCTGCTGCTGCTGCTGCTGCTGGCGCAGCAGGCGCTGCTGCTGCCGGCGGCGCTGCTGCGCGCGCAGGCCGCGCCGCACGCGCCGCATCACGCCGACAAACGGGCTCCGGCGGCGCTGCCGCCCCGCCGGGTCGCCGGCCCCCCCGGGCGTCTCGTCGCCCGACACGTAGTCGTCGTCGTCAAAGGCGTCGTCGTCCGAGCGGTCGTTGTCGTCGTTCTCGTCCTCGTCGTCCAGGACCGTGATGACCGCGCTCGGGCTGCCGCCGCGGCCGGCCGCCGCCGCCGTCTCCTCAGAGGCCCCGAGGCCGCTGCCGGCCGCCCCGGCAAACGCGACCCGCTGCGGCAGCAGCGCGCTGTCCTCGTCCTGGGCCGGCCGCCGCCGCCTACGATGCTGCTCATGCTGATGCTGCTGATGATGTTGGTGCGAGTCGTCGCCCTGCGGCTGCTGAAGCACCGCCCGCTGCAGCGACGCCGCGTGCAGCAGCAGCTGCGCGCCCGCGACGGCGAGCCAGGGCGGCGGCTGCAGGTGGTGCTGATGCTGATGCTGCTGCGGCTGCTGGGTCGGCTGCTTGTGCTGCTCGTGGTGGTGGTGGTGGTGGTGGGGCTGCGCGTGCGCATGCCGAGGCGCAGCGGCGCCAGAAGCAGCAGCAGCAGCAGCAGCAGCAGCGGCGGCGGCGGCTCTGTCGGTGTCGGCGGAAGCTGCGTCAGCGCCGCCTGCCGACGCGTCGCCGCCCGCGGCGGCCAGCATGGCCAGGGGCACGCGCGGCCGCCAGCAGTCGCCTGCGTCGTCGTCGCGCCTGAACAGCCACGCCCGGTGCAGGCTGGCGAGCGGGGGCGGCGCGTGCTGATGCTGCCGCTGCAACAAACCGCCGCCGCCGTCAGCGTCGGCAGCCGTCGTTCCGTCGCCGCCACCGTGGGGCGCTGCCGCCACCGGAAGCGCCGCCGCCGTCGGCAGGGCGGCAGCGAGCAGGCTCGGGACCGCCGCTGCGCCGCCGTGGTGCAGCGCGAAGAACATCAGCGGCGGCGCGTCGCCAGCCGCGCTCGCGCCGTCGTCGTCATGCCGCTGCATGACCAGACTCGCGGAAGGTCGGTCGCCCAACGCCTCCTTCCAGGCACGCCGTGACGCGGCCCGCGCGCGTACGACCCGGCTCACAGCGCCGGGCGACTGATGTTCAGCGAGCTCTGTGAGCGAATCGCCGCGCGCGCTGCGATCGGGTGCACGTTGGGCCGCGTGGGGCGCGGGCAAAAAAAAGGGTGCTCGCGCTGCTGACGGTGGACAGGTCGGGCGCAAAAGCGCTTGGTCTGGATTGTTCGTGACGCTCGCTGCTTCGTGCGCGGTTCGGGCCGTCGATAAGAATACAAGAGAGGGGGCGGAGACGTGCGTCTGCGAGCGTCGCGGGCGAGGGCGTTGGGCGTGAAGAAGGGCGCGGCGCCGTCGTCGTCTCGGCGGCCGAGACGACAACGGCGGCGAGCGGGGGCGGTTCGCTTGCCGGCGGCAGCCGGCTTTGTGAACCGGGCGGCGTCGTGCCTGGCGCTCATGTGCGCTCGCTCTCTCTTCTTCCTCGCTCTCGTCCAAACGCAAACGGCAGCGACGGCGCTTCTCTTACATAGACGACACCTCGCGTAACACAGGAGCGGCGAACGTTTTTTCCGCTCGCCCTCTTCGTCTCTTGCTCTTCGTTTTCGACACATCGGCGTGCGCCCGGCAGCCCGGCGGCTCAGAACGTCCACCCGACAGCCTCCGTACTTGCTACTCACCCGTGCGAGGATGCAGGCCCTGCACCGCCCTCCGTTGGCGATGCGTGGTGCGTAAGAGTCGTTGCAGCAAAACCGCGAATCTTGGTGTCGGAGCGATGCAATCAGCCCGACGCGCCGCCCGCCCGTCGTCGCACGTGCCGCAGCCCCCACGGGCGCGCCTCGTGCTATCGACGACGTCTGCGTCCTCCGCACGCGCCGGATCGCACGTCCGCTTTGGACGAAAAACGAAACCCACCCATCACTCACCGCCGCCGCCGCCGCCGTCCCCCGTTTTCCTCGCCAAAACAACAGCCGCCGGCCGCCCCGCGCGCCTCCCGCCCCCCCGCGCCGGCCCCCAGGCCCAGCAGCAGCAGCAGCAGCAGCAGCAGCAGCAAAGCACCACCACCACCACAACCAGCAGCACGAGCAGCAACAACGCCCTTCGCCCGGGCGAGACCCCGGACCAGGCCGCCGAGCGCCGCGCGCGCGAGTCGCTGCGCGTCGAGGAGCGCGTGCGCGACGTGGCCGACGCGGCGGCGTGGCGCGCCGCCCTGGCCGCCGCGGGCGACCGCCTCGTGGTGCTCGAGGTCGAGGCCGAGGGCGTGTGCCAGACGGGCCTCGACGAGGAGGCCGAGGCGCAGTGGGAGCTCGACCGCCGCGCCGCGCTGCGCCCGTGCGCGGCGATCAAGTCGACGCTGCAGCGCACGGCGCGCGAGTGCCCCGACGTCGAGTTCCTGTCGCTGTCGGCCGACACGGACGAGGGCTCGGCCCTGTGCGCCGAGCTCGGCGTCGAGGTCCTCCCCACGATCCAGTTTTGGCGGCGCGGGGCCCTGCTGTGGGAGCACAAGGGCGTCCTGGCGCTCGAGCAGGACTTGGGCGAGGGGGTGCTCTACTTTGGCGGCGCCGAGGGCGCGGGCGGGCGCTTGGACGCGGGCGGGGTGGTCGCCGAGCTCGCGTCGCGCGCCGACCTGGACGCCTTTGTCGCGGGGCCCTCGATGGCGCCGCCGCCCTCGGGCGGCGAGCAGCAGGCCGCGGCGGGCGAGGCCGCCCCCCCGACGCCCGCCGCCCCTAACGGCGAGCAGGAGGAGGACCGCGTCCTCTCGGTCGTCGACGTGTCGACGTCCGGCGCCACGCCCTGCATCCACGTCTTTCCCGCCGTGGTCGCCCTCGCGCGCTCCTTCGCGGGGTACGCCCGCTTCGCGCGCCTCCTCGTCGCGGACGACCAGCCGGAGCTCCTGCGCGACCTGGGCGTCGTCGAGGTGCCCACGTTCATCTTCTACCGCGGCGGAAAAGAGGTGGCGCGGCACGTCGGGTCGTCGCGCGGCGACCTGATGGGCCGCATCATGGAGGTGCAGGCGGAGGCCGGGGTGCGCCCCCCGCCGCCGCCGTCGGCCGCGGCCAAGCGGCGCGTGCCCGAGCGGCGCGTCATCAAGCGGCGGGTTTGATATGCTTGGATTGCGTTGTTTTCGTCGTTTTTTTTTTTCCTTTTCCACCGCGGCCGGGGCCGTCGGTCCCTGAACGCCCGCTTTTCCCTCCTCCTCCTCCTCCTCCAAAGGGAGGCTTGCATTGTGCTCTCGAGATGGGGTCGCACCAGAACCGACCCCCGACCTCCCCCCCCCCTTCTCCGAACAACTACACACATGTGCACACACGCTCGGAGCTCTTTGTTACTCGCTTTCCGTCCGCCTCGTCGTCGTCGTCGTCTCCCTTGCGCCGCCGCCGCCGCCGCCGCCGCCGCCGGCGGCGTGCCCACGGCGAACCCCAGCCTGCGCCGTCACTTGAGCGCGTCCTTCAGCTTGGCAGCCTGGCTCCCGGCCATCCCGGCCATCATCATTTCGACAAGCGGGTCATGCCCGCTGCCCTCGGAGAACTCGACCGTGAACGCGCTCGCGCCGCCGCCGCCGCCGCCGCCACCCCCGCCCGTCGCCCCCATCTCTACGCGCTGCCCAGTGCCGATGACGTATTGCACGCCGGGACGCAACGGCTGACCGTCCAGCCACGTGCGCGCGTTTCCCAACACGCCCTCGTCCAAGTCGACGAGGGCTGTGAGGAAGACCTGCGTGGCCGCGCTCGTGCCGCGCCGCTTTTGCGTCAGGCGCGCGTGCACCGCCGCCACGCCCCCGGCCTCGGTGCCGGCCCCGCACGACGCTTTTGACGCGTCAGAGCCAACGGTCCACTCGGCGTCGGTCACCTCGATCGTGCGCCCCGTGTCCTCGAAGCGGACCGTGACGGCATTGGTGCGACGGAGGACGAGGCGCCGGGCCAACATGGTGCGAGAGGAGGAGGACGACGACGACGACGAGGCTAGCGCGCCACTGCAGACGCGCGCGCTGTGAGCGATCGCAGGTGAGAAGCAGGAGGATGCCATGGTTGTTTGAGGCGGGAATGGTTGTCTCGTGCCATTGGTCGGACGCGCCTCGGCTTGTCTTGGTGGCCCGGACGCCGCCCGACGGCGCGCCCGACCGCGCGCCCGACCACGAGCGGGGCGTTCGTTGGAGCGGCGCACCCTTCCAAGGCGCCCCGACGCCCGCTCGCAATCGCAAATGCACACGCTCGGGTCCAATTCCTTGCGGCTGCGCTGTTACTTGCGTACTTGGCATTGCCCGGCTCTGCCGCGCGCGTGGCCCCGCCCGTCGTAGACCATCCACCCACCACAGACCCAGCGCCATTCACCCGCCTCTGATCGAGACGCCGAATCGAGCTATGAGCGCGCCGGCCGCGCGCGCCCTCTACCGCGGTCTGTGGCGCCAGGTGCGCCGCTTCCAGGCCGACGCGCTCCCGATCACGGGCGTCGTCGGCCTCGACGACGGGCCCGTCTGCATTGACCCGCTCGCGCGGCTGCGGGCGGCCTTCGAGGCTCCGAGCCGCGACGGCAACGACACCAAGTCCACCGCAACCGCCCGCCTGTCCGAGGGCCTGCAGGCGCTGCGCGTCCTGCCGCACCAGGCCGCCGCGCTCGAGCACGCCGAGGAGGACGCGCGCGCCCTGCTGGCGCGCTGGGCGCAGCTGCAGGCGCGCTGGGCGGGGCTGAGGAGGAGAGGGGAGCAGCAGGAGCAGGAGCAGGAGCGGCGGCAGCAGGAGCGCGGGACGCCCCCCCCGCCCCGCCCCGCCGTCAACACGCGCGTGCTCGAGGCCGGCGAGGAGGCGTGCGCCCTGGCGTACGCGGCCACGGAGGAGCAGGCGGCCGAGCGCGCGCTCGACGTCGACGAGGCCGACGAGATCCGCGCGCGCGCGCGGCGCGTGCTGGAGCTGGCCGAGCCGCGGCGGCGGCGGCCTTCGGGGGGCGGCGCCGAGGCGGCCGCGGGCTTGGCCGAGCGCGCCCGGCGGGCCGCCGCGGCCGCCGACGGCGACGCTGCGCTGTCGTCGCGGTACCCGTCCGCGCGCGTGCGGGCGGCGGCGGCGGCCAGCGCGGCGCTCTTTGCGTACCGCGACGGCGATGACCAAGAAGACGGCGGCGGCCGCCTGCGCTTCGAGCCCGTGGAGTGGGCGTACGACGGCGTCGAGGCCGCGCTGCCGCAGCCGCTGCTGGCGGGCGAGGCGGCGCACCCGCCGCCCTCGGCCTCGTCGTCGTCGTCCGCCGGCGGCACGAGCAGCGGCCCGCCCTCGCGCGCCGCGCGCAAGGGCGTGCCCCTGGCGCTCGCGCTCGCGGCTGCGCGCTGCCTGGCCGACGCCGCGCTGCCGGGCGTTGCGCGCTGCGAGCCCGTGTGCGCGCGCGACTGCGACGCCGAGATGGCGGCGGCCGGGCGCGCCGAGCGGCGCGGCAGCACCGCCGGCGCCGCGGGCGTCGGCGGGCTCGCCGCGCTCCCGCCCGCCGTCGCCGCGCGCCAGGCCGGGCGCACCGTGGCCGTCGCGCCCGCAACCAACGCGTGGCTGGTCAGGCTGGATATTTTGTGTGAGGGACAGGAGGAGGCGGCGACCCCGTGGTTTGTCGACGTGACGCGGCGGGGGGAGCTGCTTTCGGCGGCAGAGGCCAGGGCGCGCTATCCGGCGATGCTCTTTTTCGAGGGCGAAAGCGACGCGTCGGGCGAGGAGTCAGAGCGCGCGACGCTGCGCCTGTGGCGCGAGGTCGCGCGCACCCTCGTGATCGCGCACCAGCGGCGCGGCGAGGCGGACGCCGTGGCGGGCTGGATGCGCGCGGCGATGGCGCTCGACCCGGCGGCGGCCGAGTGGGGGCGCGTCTTTCCCGCGGCGGCGGCGCCCGGCGGAGGCGGCGGCGGCGGCGGCTCGAGGTGAGCTAGGGGGGGCTGTATATATCTTCATTGTCGTAACACATCCATTCAGCCTCTATCCATCACCCAACCACGCCGCACGGCGGCGCCAGGTCGACGGCCGACAGCCAGTCGCGGCTCGCGAGCGCGCGCAGCCGCGCGTCGTCGCCGGAGGCGCCGAGCCCCTCGAGCTGCAGCCGCAGGCGCCGCTCGACCTGCCCAAACTCCCCCGCGAGGCCGGGGACGACGTCCCCGGCCGCCTCGACGAACGCGCGCAAACGGCGGGCGCGCCACGCGTCGACGGCGCTCTCGGCGGCCGCGCCTGCATCGGCGGCGGCGGCGGCGGCGGCGGCGGCGGCGGCGGCGGCGGCATTGGCGTCCTCCTCGAGCAGCTGCGGCGGGGGCCGCTGCGCGTGCAGCGCTTTGAGCGCGAGCAGCGCGAGCTGCAGCGCCGGCACGCACTCGGGCGACTCGATCAGATTGGTCGAGCACGCCTCGAGGGCCGCGGACGCGGCGGTGGAGGCGGGGTCGTCGCCGCCGGCCGACGCAACGTCGCGCAGCGCCTGCAGCGCGAGGCCGGGGACCTCGGCCTCGCGGCCCGTCGCCTGACGCATCAGGTTGCGCAGCAGCAGCACGCGCGCGCGCAGGTCGCTCGGGCGCGCGCGCACGGCGCGCTCGAGGAAGCGCTCGCCGTCCTCCAGCGCGCACCGCCGGCCGGCGCGGCCGAGGAGCTGCCCGGACGGGTGGTCGAGGGTGTTGGCGCGGCCCTTTTCGAGGAGGGCCTCGTACTCGGCGTCGGAGATGCTGCTGCTGCTGCTGCTGTTGCTGTTGCTGTTGACGTCGGCGGAGGAGGAGGAGGAGGGGGAGGCAGAAGAAGAGGACGACGGGGCCTTGGATGCAGCAGGGCTGAGCACGCCGCGCGCCCAGACGGGGAGGAAGCGGCACGCCGCCGAGCGCGGGCGGCGTTCGCGGCGGCCGTTTGGTGTTGCTGCTGATACGGTTGGTGACAATGCCGTTGGCCGTGGTCGCGCGAGAACGCACGCGCCTGCGCAGAGCTGCCGCTGCTGCTGCGACGGGACCGTGGCTCGGATCATGTCGGAGCGCGCGCGCGTGCCGAAAAAACGCACAAAGGGCGCACTTTTGCTGTTGACCCGGCGCGCCTTGGCTGGCGCTGAGAGAAGCCAAAAGGAGAGGGGGTGCGCAACACGGGGGGGGTGGAACTAGAAGCCAGCTGGCTTTGTGGTAGTTGCGTGCTGTGTCTGTGTGTGTTGTGCGTGTGGAAGCGGGCGGGAGCGAAGTGAAGACGTGTTGCCTCGGAGTGCCTTGCACCGCGACTCCCTCCTCCTTTCACCACAGCGCGCGCGCGCCCTCTTGATCAATCGGACTAGTATTACTTACCTCCTCAACCTGCTCCTCAGTGACACTCCCAACGCAATCAAAGCCGCAACGTGCACACGCGCGTCAACCTGAAACCTTCGACCTGCTGCCATTCACGCGCGACACCCGGCCACCAAACGCGCGCCCCCTCGACAGTAGCAGCATGGCTGCCGGCGGCGGCCCGATGGGCAAGCTGCAAGGTGCGTGCGTGGGGAGAGGAGCAGCGCCAACGACATTGTTGCAGCGCGCGCGCGCACGAGGCCGCGATCCGCGGCCGCCGACGCCGACGACGCCGGAGCCTTCTGGCGCGTTCCGCCCCTTTTTTTTCGGCACCCTCCCCGCGTGCCCCGTCGTCTTCCCCCTCACACACCGACGCGCCCATCCAACAACACGATCCCCACCACCACCACCACCACCACCAACCGCCACAGGCCTCTTCGAGTGGTCCATGAAGTACCAGCGCGGCGAGGGCCAGGAAGGCGGCGGCGACCAGCCCAACAGCACCAACACGAGCGAAGCCGCCGACCCGGCCGCGCGCGAGGCGGCCATCCGCCGCGCGGCGGCCGAGTTCACGCCCGAGCGCCGCGCCTTCCTGGAAAAGGCCCTCGCCGAGTTCACGCAGGACCACGCGCAGCGCATGCGCGAGATCAACGCGGCGCTGGGGGGCGAGGGGGAGGGGGAGCAGGGTGGCAACAAGGCCGACGAACAGGCGGCGAGCTCGGCCTCGGCCGTGGCCCGAAAGGCCGAGCTGCTCGACGAGCTGCACGACATTGTCGAGAACATCGACCACGCGCGCGACCTCGTCAAGGTCGGCGGCCTGCCCACCTTGCTGCGCCTGCTGCGCAGCCCGCACGCGTCGCTGCGGTGGCGCGCGGCCGACGTGCTGGCCGCGTCGGCCGCAAACAACCCGCCCGTCCAGCGCTGGATGCTCGGCCAAGGCGCGCTCCCGCCGCTGATGGCGCTGCTCGAGCTGAGCGCCGAGGCGGCCGCCTTTCCCGCCGACTCGCGCGCCGACCTGCTGCGCGCGCGCACAAAGGCCGTGCACGCGCTCTCGGCGCTCGTGCGCCACCACGACGGCGGATTTTCCGCGCTCCGGGAGCTGGGCGGGCTGGCGCAGCTGGCGCGGCTCGAGGGGGCGGCAGCAGCAGCAGCAGGGGCTGGAGGCAGCGACGGCGGCGGCGGAGAAGAAGAGGAGGAGGAGGAGGACCCGGCCACGCGCCAGCTGCGCCGGCGCCTGCTGCGCAAGGAGCTCGAGCTGCTGCGGTACGCGCTGGCGCGCGCGCCGGCCGACTGCGCGGCGGCCGCGGCGCTGGGCGCGGCCGAGCGCGCGGTGGCCGGCGCGGGGCTCGCGGTGGCGGCGGCGGAGGGGGGGGAGGAGGCGGAGGACGCGGAGCTGCGCGCCGCGGCGCTGGCGGTGCTGCTCGAGATGGCGCAGCACCCGGACGCGTGGCGGGAGCTGCGAGCGCGGCTGCCTCCGGGGCTCGGCGAGCGGCTCGCCCGAGGCGGCGGCGGCGGCGACCATGACTCCTCGGGGCCGGACGCGGCGCTGGCGCGCGAGCTGGCCGCGCGGCTGGCGCCCGGCGCCGCGGCGCCCGCGGGCGTCAAGCAGCCGCTGAACGACCACATCGACCTCGACCCGCACGACCACGGGACGCACAAGTCGATCCCGCTCAAAAAGGAAGAGTTGGTAGCGACGGCGGCGGCGGCGGCGGCGGCGGCGGCCCCGCAGCCCGCGCGGACGTTGTCGCTCGGCGCGCCCTAGGAAAAAAACGACCAAATCTGTTCAGTAACAAACGGAATCCCTCCCCTCACGACCCTCTCCCGGCCCCTAACGCCCCGGCTCGCTGCAGCGCGCGCCGCATGCTCAGCGCCCCGGTGGCGTTGAGCGCCGCTAGTACCAACACTCCCCGTTCAACCTGCCCGAACGCCGCGAGCGCCGCCAACGCCGCGGCCAGCGCGAGGCGCGACGGCACCGACGCGCGGTAGAACGCGTCCGCGCTGCCTCGAGCTGCTGCCCCGCGCTCGTGCCACGCCGCCAGGGCGTACTGGGCGCCAAACGTGGCCAGGATGAGGCCGCCCAGGCGGATCAAGCCTGGGGGGGTCGTTGAGGCCGCGACGGGGGCGAGGATGGCGAGCGTTGCGGCGGGAGCGGCGACGAGGGCGCCGCCGGCGACGAGGGCGTACGCGCCCGTCAGGAGGGCGGCCTTGGTCGGTGGGTAGGCGAGCCAGCTCGACAACGACGCGGACGCGGCGATCGAGCGGGACGAGTGGTGGTGGCGCGGGGGGTGTCGGACGATGACGAGGTTTGATGGTCGTGCTCTCCTCTTCGCGGCGGGCGGCCTCTCAGCTGGTGCGCGCGCGCGCGGGGATCGACGGAGGAGGAGCATGGCTGGGGTAGTACGATCGTCAGTGGCGTGGAATCGAGCCATCCGACCCCCGTGGCCGGGGCGGCCAAATTGTCCGAGTTCGGAGCGCGCCACGCCGGTTGCGCGCTCCCGTCGGACGAGCGCACGCCGCCGCCGACGCCGCCAACGCCGCCGCTTCATGCATCGCACGCCACTGCCCCAAGCGCTCGCGCACTTCCCATCTCTGGTTTACCACACACTCACCTCTGCCGCCCTTGCGCAATCGCACCAAGCGGCGCACGCACCACCTCCATCAAGTCGCGCAAAACCAACACCACCACCCCCAAACAACACACAACGCAACCATGCACGCCCCCGCCAACCCGCTGCTCGACGCGCTCGGGCAGACGTTTGGCCACCTGTCCGACAACCTGGGCCAGCTGGCCGGGCGCGCGGCCTCCGGCGTCGGCGGCGCGTTCGGCGGACGGGCGGGCTCGGCTGCCGGTGCCTCGTCGTCGTCCTCGTCTGCTCACTTTGCGCCGTCCGCGACGACGACAAGGACGACGACGGCGGCGGCGATCGGGCGCTCCCACTACGAGCAGCAGCAGCGCGCGCGCGTGCTCTCGCCCGGGTGCTGGGTCCCGCCGGTTGCGGTGAGTTCTGGTAGAACTGCGGCGCGCGCGTGCTCAATCGAGCGGCCGTCGCTCGCTTGCTCTTGCCCCATCGTCTCGCGCTCAATCGCCATCACAACACGCACGACACACACACACACACAGTCGATCAGCGGCGCCGCGCTCGGAGGAGCAGCAGGAGAACCGGCGGGCGGCCGGGGGCTGGGCGCGGCGCTCGGCGCGCTCTGGAACAACCCGCTCACCGGCGGCGGCGGCGGCTCGTCGGCGGCGGCACCAGCGGCAACAACAGCAGCGGCGCGCCCCGCAGCGCTGGCCGCGCAGCCGCTGTACCAGCTCGGCATGGCGCGCGAGGAGGTCAAGGCGCGCCTGGCGCCCATCCCGGTCTACACGGTCGCCAACCCGAAGAACGAGTTTGTGCTCGTGGCTGGAGAGGTGGGCCGCGGCGGGAGTCTTCCGAGCGCGGCCGCGCCGCCGGCTGCACACCCTTGCCCCGCGCGCTGACGCCCCGCGCGCCCCCCCCTCCCCGCGCCCCAAAAAAACCAACAACACCAACAACAGAACAACACCCAGCTCGGCTTCTTCTTCTTCCGCAAGGAGGACGCCGAGGCCATCGTCGAGAAGATCCGCGAGGAGAACCCCAGGCTCGCCCGCGACAGCAAGGTCCTGCGCGTCACGATGGACAACGTGTTTGACGTCTTCACGACGCCGCGCGACCAGACGGGGCTGTCGGGCATCCACTTTCGCTTCATGCCCGACGCCGCGCAGGTGCGGCGCGCCTTGCGCCTGCACCGCGAGGCGGGCCTTCCCACGGACGCGTTCGCGGGCGTCCCCGTGTTCCAGGCCGAGGGGCTCACCGTGACGGCCGCCGACGCGCAGTACGTGCCGCTGTTTCTGGCGGGCGAGGACCTCGAGGCGGCCGTGGCCGCCGCGCACCGCGCGCGGCACGCGCCCCAGATCGCCGCCCTGCGCGACCGGGCCGCCGCGGCGCAGGCCGAGTCGGACGCGGCGGCGCGCGCGGCTGAGGCGGCGGCCCTGGCGGCGGGCGGGGGGAAGAGCAGCAGCGCGGCGCGGTCGGCGCAGAACAAGGCGGCGAAAGCGAAGGCCAAGGCCGAGGCGGCGCGGCTCAAGGCGGCCGAGGCCGAGGCGGCGCCCGCGCCCAAGGTCGAGGTCGGGTCGCTCGAGGAGGTGATCGCGCGCATGGCGGCGAGCGAGGGCGGGGAGCTGGCGGCGTGGAGCCAGGTGATGATCGTGGCGCCCGGGCTGCTGCTCAAGCAGCAGCAGGAGCAGCAGCAGAAGCAGGCGGACGCGCAGGCGGCGGCGGCGGCGGCTTCGGCGGCGGCGGCGGCGGCGGCGGGAGCGGCGGCAGCAGCGGGCGCGGCCAAGTGAGTTGATTTTCTTAGGACGACGCGTAGCGCTGTTGTTATACACATGGCGACGGATTATTCTCAGCCCGCCGCCTGCTGCTCGATCGCCGCAGGCGCGGGCGCCTTGCCAGCAGCGCCGCTCTTCTTGCCATCGCCGCCGCTCCCACCCCCCGCCCCGCCACCCCCGCCGCCGCCGCCGCCGCCAGCGCCCGGCGGAGGCACGACCGGCGGCAGCGGCGGCAGCTGCTCGCCGCGGATCACCGCGTCCAGGTCGTCCGCCGTCAGCGTCTCCCGGTCCAGCAGCGCCCCGGCCACCGCGTGCAGCTCGGGGAGGCGCTCGCTCAGCAGCCGCTTGACGCCCTCGCGCGCCTCGGTCAGCACGCGGCGCACCTCGGCGTCGACCGCCTGTCGCGTCGCCTCGGAGACGCCGCCGCCGCCGCCGGGAGCGCCCGGCCCGCCCCCGCCTCCCTCGGGGATGTACACGGGCCCGACGGCGTCGCTCATGCCGCACTGCGCGATCATGTGCCGCGCCCACTCGGTCGCCTGCCGCAGGTCGTCCGTCGCGCCCGAGCTCACGTGGTCGCGCCCGAATATGAGCTCCTCCGCGACGGTGCCGCCGAGGCACACGCGCACGCGCGCCATCATCTGCGCGCGCGTGATCGAAAACTCGTCGTCGCGCCCGACCTGCGTGACCATCCCCAGCGCGTGCCCGCGCGGGACGATCGTCGCCTTGTGCACGCGCGTGGCCCCGGGCGTGTGCGTGGCCACCAGGGCGTGCCCGCCCTCGTGGTAGGCCGTGCGCTTCAGCGCCTCGGGGGCGCGCACGGCGCTGCGGCGCGCGAGGCCCATCACCACCTTGTCGTGCGCGGCGTCCAGGCCCTTGGCCGTCAGGCAGTCGTCCCCGTTCTTCGCCGCCAGGAGCGCCGCCTCGTTGACGAGGTTGGCGAGGTCGGCGCCGCTGAACCCGGGCGTCTGGCGCGCGATGGCGCGCGCGTCGACGTCGGTCGCCACGGGCTTGTCGGCGAGGTAGTGGGCGAGGACGCTCTCGCGCCCCTGCACGTCCGGCAGCGGCACGGCGACCTGCCGGTCAAAGCGCCCGGGGCGCTTGAGGGCGGGGTCGAGCGTGTCCGGCAGGTTGGTGGCCGCGAGGACGATGACCCCCTCGCTCGCCTCGAAGCCGTCCATCTCCACGAGCAGCTGGTTGAGCGTCTTGCGCGCGTGGTTCTCCCAGTGCTTGCGGTTGCCGCCGATGGCGTCGATCTCGTCGATGAAGACGATGCACGGCGCCTTCTTCTTGGCCGCGGCGAAGAGCGCGCGCATGCGCCTCGAGCCCACGCCCACGTAGAGCTCCTCGAACTCGGACCCCGCGCGGAAGAAAAAGGGCACGCCGGCCTCGCCCGCGACGGCCTTGGCCAGGAGGGTCTTGCCCGTGCCGGGCGGGCCCGTCAGGAGGACGCCCTTTGGGAGCTTGGCGCCGAGGCGGGTGAAGCGCTCGGGGTTGCGCAGGAACTCGACGACCTCCTCGAGCTCGGCCTTGGCCTCGTCGCACCCGAGGACGTCGCGGAACGTCTTGGCGCTGGCCTCCCCCACGTCCTCGCGGCGGTACTCCTTGGGCTCGGTGGCGGGGGAGCCGCCGGCGGCGTTGGCGGCGTTGGCGGCGTTGGCGGCGCTGGCGGCGGCGGCGGCGGCGGCGCCGGGGTTGGCGCCAAACGGGTTGGCACCACCCAGCTGCTGCTGCTGCTGGAGCGCCTGCTGCTGCAGGACGGACGCGATCGACGCGCGCCGGATGACCTGGTTGCCGGCCAGCCACGCCGCCGACAGGCCCACCAGCAGCAGCGCCGTCGACGCCAGCCGCCAGAGGGCCTGCCAGACGGTGGCCGGGGCCGCGCCGCCGGCGCGCGCCGCAGCGGGCGCGTACAGGTAGGCGCCGGCCGCCGCCTTGCTGCCGCCGCGTCCGGCGGCGGCGCCCGCCGGGAAGAAGCCGCCGCCGGGGGCCTGGACGACGACGTGCAGCGGGCGGAGCAGGCTCGAGCCGGGCTCGAGGAGCGCCTTGGCGCCGCCGCCTGGTGCTGCTGTTCCTGTTGCCGCCGCCGCCGCCTCGGCGGCTGCAGCCGCAGCCTCGCCGCCCGCCGCCTGGACCTGGAGCTCGCGCAGGAGCTCCGAGAGCGAGCGGTGGTCCTCGCCCGGCCCCGGCAGCGCGTCCGCGAGCAGACGCAGCTGCGCGGCCGCCTCGAACGGGGTGGTGCCGGCGGCGGGCGCGGTTGCTCCTGCCGCCGCCCCCTCGGCCAGGGCGGCCGCCGCCTCCTCGGCCGCCGCGAACCGGTCGAGCCGCCCCGTGAGCACGAGCGCCTTCACGTACTCGACGACCACGGCGGGCGCGTCGCGCGCAAACCGCCGCGACTCGACGCGCTGCACCACCTCTTCTGCCGTGGCGGCCGATGGCGCTGCTGCCGCTGCCGCCGAGGACGGCTGCGCCTTGGCGCCCCGCCGCGCGCGCTCGTTGAGCAGGCGCAAGAGGGCGACCTGCGCGGCGACGTCGGCCGGCGCGGCGTCGGCCGCCTCGCGCGCGCGTTCCAGGCGCCGTGCGGCAGCCCACGCAGGCACGCGGTCGAGCTGCCGCTCAACCCAGAGGCGCAGGGCCGCGAAGGCGGCCGCCAGGCGCGCCCAGGCGCCCTGGACGCGCGCGACGGCGGCGGCGACGGCCGCGAGAAAGGCGACGACGCCCTCCGGGAGCTGCTGTGGTGGTTGTGGTTGTTGTTGCTGGCTCTGCTGCTGCTGCTGCTGCTGCTGCTGCTGCTGGTCTGACTGCGGGTCGGACAGGGGGTCGATGGCCGCGCGAACCGCTGCCGCCGCCGGCGCCGCAGCGGGGGAGGGAGGCGTCAGGCGCTCCAGCGCCTCGAGCGCGCGCGCGCTGGCGGCGGCGGCGGTGGTGGTGGTGGTGGCGTCGTCGGTGGGCTGCTCCTGCGTTGGCTGCCCGCCGTCGCTGCTGCTGCTGCTGCCCTTGTCCGCCTCGGTGGCCATGCGCCGCCCCAGCGGGCGCCGCCCGCCGCCACGCGACGTCGACGCAGCGAGGAGCAGCGTCGGGTGGGGCCGGCGCCACAGGCACGGACGTCCGGCTGTCGCGGGCCTGGGGCTTGCGCCCAGCTGCCGCGCCTGCATGCTTGCGGCGGGCGCGTCAGCTGCGACAGGCGCGCACGGGGGAAGTGGAGGGGTCTCGTCTCTTGCCTCCCCGCTTGTTGTCGCGATTGTTGCGTGGACGTAGCAACTCGGGCGGCGCGATCGGGTGGAGGCGATACGAGGCGAGAGTGGAGGCGGCGCCCGAAAAGGTCGTCCGCCCTTCACGCGCGGATTGACGCGCGGTGTTTGGTCGGCGTTTTTGGGCGCGCGTTCGTGGAGCGCGAGAGAGTGTGCAGCAGGACAAGAGTTGGGCGCGCGTTGTGTGTCGGGTCTGCTGTCTCTCGTGTGCGCACTCGGCTAGCGAAAGTAGTACTAGTTGCGTCTGAGGAGTCGACCGCCGAGCAAGTGGGCGAAGGGGCTAGTAAGTGGGGCGGGTGTCGCACGCAGCTACGGTATAGGCGCCGAGCCGCGCAGACCGGCGCCGACGGGCGCGGCGCGCGGCTTTTCGTCGCCTGTCGCGCTTCTCGCTGTACTTCGCGCGCTCCACTTTGCCGCTCGCGTGCGCAGCTCTCGACGCACACTCAAACCTCGTCGCACTCATTCGTCGCCTCCAACACGTTTCAAAGCAACGCGCGCCCCGTCGCTCCGAGACGCTCAAGAGACAGACGCAACACAAGTTTTTGGGCGACTTATTTTGGTCCGTTGCTTTCAAAGCCGGAAGTACTCCAATGCCCGCCCAGCAAGGCGGGGCGGCGTCGCCCGCCGCTCCGCGCGCCACTGACACCCCGACCAAGGCGCTCCGGCTCGCGGCGGCCGACGAGGCGGCCTGCCGCGGCGGCTGCGGCGACGCCCCGGCCGCCGCCGCCGTCGACACCGCCGCCGCGCTCGACTCGCCCCTGCGCGGCGCGCGCGCCCCAGCAGCAGCAGCAGCAGCAGCAGCAGCAGCAGCAGCAGCAGCCAAGGCGGCGCCGGCACTAGCGGAGCATGCGCAGGCCGCCCCCGACCCATCGGCCGAGGAGCAGCGCCCGCGCCGCCGCACCGCCGTGCTCGCGGGCCAGCGCCTCAAGGGCGCGGCCGCCCCGGTCGACATGTTCCGCATGATGGCGCCCGCGCCGCCGCCGCGCTCGGCGCCCCTGCCGCCGCTCGTCCCGCCGCCCCAGTCGTCGCGCTCGGGCGGCAAGGGCAACAAGGGCAACAGGGGCGAGAAGGCGTCGGGCGGCAAGCGCAAGGCGGGTCGGGCGGAGGGTGACGGTCACGGAGCGGCGGCCAAGCGGGCCAAGAAGACCGGGGCGGGTGGAGGCAATGCGCGGAGGAGGCCGGCCGCGCGCGGCGGCGGCGGCGGCGACGAGCGCGAGGAGGAGGAGGACGACGACGAGGACGTCAGCGCGTACAAGCTGTCCAGCGACGACGGCGAGGACGAGGCCGCGTACGCCTCCAAGGCGGCTGCTGGCCAGCCGCCCCGCAAGCGCCACCGCGCACGCCGCCGCGCCGCGCCCCCGCCGGTCGCGCTGCCGGACGACAACGGCGGCGCAGGCCTGTCGGCCGCGGCCATGGCGGCGCGCCTGCTGGGCGGCGCCACGGGCGGCGGCGCGGACGACTGGACGCTCGCGGCGCAGGCCGAGCAGCGCGCCTACATCGCGTCCAACCCCGAGGCGGCCGAGGCGGCGGCGGAGGCCGCGGCGGCCGCCCTTGCTGCTGCCGCAAACGGCGGCGTCGGCTTCGACCCGGCCGCGTCGCTGCTGGCGGGGCGGTCGGCCGTGCCCTCGCTGCTGCCGCCCGCGCCCGCGCTCATCCGCATCAAGTCGCGCAAGCAGGGCGGCGGCAAAAAGCGGCAAGGCGGCGCTGCTGGTGCTGCTGATGCTGACGGCCCCGCGACCGCCGCCGCCGCCGCCGCCGCCACCAACAACGACGACGCCGCCGCCGCCAGCGACGACGACGGCGACGACCCCCCGCCGCCGCCGCCACCCGTCGACCCCAGCGTCTGGACCCAGGCCGAGGTGCGCCTCCTGCAAAAGGCCTACTGCGAGGTCGACCCGGCCCACCCGCGCTTCTGGCAGGAGGTCGCGCGCCGCGTCCCCGGGCGCTCGGCGTCCGAGTGCTTTGGCCGGGTCTTTGACGACTCGGCGGTCGGAGGAGGAGGGGGCGGCGGTGCGGGGGGCGCGGCGGCGGCTGCGGCGGGTGCGGGCGGCGGCAACGACGGCGAGGCCGCCGCCGCCGCCCCGAACCTGGACAGCGCGGCGCTATTGGCCCTGCCCGCCGCGCGGCGGCGCAGGCTGCTGGCGGGCGTGGCGGCGCCCGGCGCGGCGGCG
>Ga0315905_10001647_pt1 | contig 23866 bp, 22 predicted proteins | sample LakEriMetagenome_5_FD_203522 | JGI IMG/M metagenome (GOLD analysis project Ga0315905, IMG submission 203522) | Freshwater fungal communities from buoy surface, Lake Erie, Ohio, United States - Buoy 4 MA121 | ecosystem: Environmental > Aquatic > Freshwater > Lake | place: USA: Lake Erie, Ohio...
AGCGGGCATGGATGTGGTTTCGGCGGAGGATGTCGATCTCGCACCCGGTGCGCGCCATGCGGTAGCGACGGGGCTCGCCATGGCGATCCCCGAGGGCTTCGAGATCCAGGTCCGCCCGCGTTCGGGCCTCGCGCTCAAGCACGGGGTGACGGTGCCCAACACGCCCGGCACGATCGACAGCGACTACCGCGGCGAACTGAAGGTGATCATGATCAACCTCGGCGCGGAGACCTTCTCCATCAGCCGGGGCGACCGCGTGGCGCAACTGGTGCTCGCGCCGGTCACGCGCGCAACCTGGCTCGAGGTCGAGACGCTGGACGAGACAGCGCGCGGGGCGGGCGGGTTCGGTTCGACAGGCGGGCTCGCCGCACTGCCCGGCTGAACTGGGCGACTGCGATGAAAGTCGACGGTCTGATCAAGGCGGCGCGCGCTGCCGAGAAGGGAGGCCGTTTTGCCGAGGCGCAGCAAGCCTACCTTGCAGTGCTGACCGCGTTTCCCGGCAATGCGCGGGCGCGCTCGGCACTGGCAGAGCTCGACCGGCGGCTTGCGCCGCAATATGCCGCTGCATCGCCGCCGGGGCCGGAACTGGCGCAGCTGGTCGGCATGATCGAGGCGGGCGAGCATGCGGCGGCGCTGGCGCGGATCGAGGCGCTGCTGCCGCATTTTCCCGGAGCCTTCTTCCTGCACACTCTGGCCGGTGCGGCACTGGAAGCACTCGGCAATGCGACACGCGCGGCTGAAGCGTATGGCGCGGCGCTTGCGCTGAAGCCCGATTATGCCGATGCGCACTACAATCTGGGCAATGCACTGGCAGCGCTCGGCCGACCCGAAGAGGCAGAAGTCGCCTATGGCCGGGCGATCGCGCTGCAGCCGGGCCATGGGCCCGCGTATCGCAATCTTGGCCAGCTGCTCGCGGATTGGCAGCGGCATGACCGTGCTGCAGAGGCCTTTGCGCGCGCGGCCGAGATCGCGCCGCTGGATTTCGAGGCCTGGAAAGGGCTCGGCAATGCGCTGATGGCCTTGCGCCGATTCCCCGATGCGGCGGCAGCATTCCGGCGGGCGCTGGAGCTGGAGCCGGACGACGACTGGGTGCGCGGCCTGATGCTCTATCAGGAAGCCATGGCCTGCGACTGGCGGCAGATGCCGGACGTGGACCTGCTCGGCCGCATCGGCCTCGGCAAGCGCGCGGTCGCCCCGTTCGGACTGCTGAGCTTCGACGACGATCCGGCCCGGCAGCGCGGACGGGCCGAGCTCTATGCCGCACAGAACTTCCCCGAGGTGCCCGAACCGCTGCCGGCGCGGCCGAAGGCGGCGGACGCGCGCATCCGCATCGGCTATCTCTCCGCTGATTTCCACGACCATCCGGTGATGCGGCTGCTCGCCGGTCTGCTGCGCGAGCATGACCGCAGCCGCTTCGAAGTGATCGCCTACAGCTATGGGCCGGACAAGGATGACGCGCTGCGCCGGCTTGCCCGCGAGAGCGTCGACCGGTTCGTCGATCTCAACGGCATGGATGATGGGGCGACCACCGCGCGGGTGCGCGCCGATGCGATCGACGTCGCGGTCCACCTCACCGGCTATACCGGCGCGGGGCGCACGCCGCTGTTCGCGCGGCGACTGGCCCCGGTGCAGGTGAACTACCTCGGCTATCCGGGGACGCTCGGCGCGCCGTTCATGGACTACATCGTGGCCGACCGCGTGGTGATACCGCCCGAGAGCGCGCGCGAAGCGGCGAGCGAGGCGGTGATCTGGCTGCCGCATTGCTTCCAGCCCAACGACGACCGCCGCGTCATCGCCGAGCGGGCAATGACGCGGGCGGAATGCGGCCTGCCGGACCACGCCTTCGTCTTCGCCAGCTTCAACAATTGCTACAAGATCAAGCCGGAGGAGTGGGGCATCTGGATGCGGCTGCTTCATGCGGTGGAAGGCAGCGTGCTGTGGATGCCGCAGACAAATCCGGCGGCACGGGCCAATCTGGCGCGCGAGGCTGCCGCGCGCGGGGTCGATCCGGCGCGCCTGTGCTACGCCAGCCGCGTGGACTATGCCGCGCATCTGGCACGGCAGCGCCTCGCCGACCTGTTTCTCGATACTTTCGCCTACAATGCCCATACCACCGCGAGCGACGCGCTGTGGGCCGGGCTGCCCATCGTGACGCGGATTGGCAAGTCCTATCCGGCACGCGTGGCGGCAAGCCTGCTGCTGACGATGGGCCTCGACGAGCTCGTGACCACGACGGCGCAGGACTACGAGGCGCTGGCGCTTGACCTGGCGCGCGATCCCGAGCGGCTCGCGGCGGTGCGAGGGAAGCTCGCGGCGCGCCGACTGGAGGGGCCGCTGTTCGACACGGCCGGCTATGCCCGCGCGCTGGAGGCGGGCTTTGCCGAGGCGGTCAGGCGATACCGCGCAGGGTTGCCCCCGGCGGATATCGCGCTGACCTGACCGGCGGGCCTCAGCCCTTCTTCTTTTCCGGCGCGATCGAGATCTTCACCGTTTCACCGTTGCTGCCCGGGAACCGGGTGAACATGGCCTCGACCAGCTTGGGCACGAGATGGGGCAGGCGGTTCGAGTTCGACGAAGTCTCGGCCTTGCCTTCAAACAAGCGCTTGCCATCGGCGCGGCGATCGATCTTCAAGTCGATCCCGCTGGTGTAGACCGTGACGACATCAACGCCGCCGCCCCAGCCGGCACCCCAGCCTGGACCCCAGCCGGGACCCACGCCGGCGCCCCAACCCGGACCCCAGCCGCCCCAGCCCGGACCCCAGCCGCCACCCCAGCGACCGCCCCAGCCGCCGCCCCAGCCGCCGCCCCAGAAGGGATCGGCGAAGCCGTTGTTGCGCAGACGGTCGCGGCCCCGATCGACACCATAGTCGAACTGCACGACAAGATCGGCGGTTTGCGGGCTGGCAGCGGGGACATAGCCCACCTTCTGCAACTGTGCCGCGACAACCCCGGCATACTGGGCGAATTCAAGACCACCGGCGTTGCGCGGGTCCTGCGGCACGACAGCAAACGTCTGGCCCGCGGGCGCAGGCAGTTCGGCCTGGAAGCGCGAGACGTTGGCATTGAAAGGCGTGGCGCAGGCGCCGAGCGAGAGAAGCAGGGGCGCTGCCAGCAGGGCGAAACGATTGCGCAAGGGATTCAATTTCATATCCGGCGACTCCTTGGTGCGGGACCAGCTCCCCTGTCAGCCAGCACCGCAGCATTGGTAGCATGCAAATTGGTTGCGCGTCAGGTGCTGAATGGATGTTGAACAAGAGGGCAGAATTCCCGTGTTTTCAGGCGATTCCGTAGGCTGGAGGGGAGTGTGATGCAATTTGTTACATCGGGGTAGCATACGGCCAACACAGCAATAGAAGCTAACCCCTGAGCAGCCCGAGGGCGCCATAGGCGCGCGCCAGAGTCGGCGCGGCGAGCGCACGGGCCCGCGCGGCACCGTCCGCCAGAATCCCGTCGAGCGCGGCGGTATCGGTGCGCAGATCGCGATAGCGCGCGGTGATCGGGGCGAGCTTTTCGACCAACAGCTCGCCAAGCGCGGGCTTGAACGAGCCGAAGCCCTGCCCACCAAACTGCGCGAGCACATCGGCCTGGCTGATCCCCGCCATCGCGGCGTAGATGCCAACGAGGTTCGCCGCCTCCGGGCGCTCCTTGAGGCGATCAACCTCGCCGGGCAGCGGCTCGGGATCGGTCTTGGCCTTGCGCACCTTCTGCATGATCGCATCGGCATCGTCGGTAAGGTTGATGCGGCTCATGTCCGAGGGATCGGACTTCGACATCTTGGCGCTGCCATCGCGCAGGCTCATGATCCGTGCGGCCTCGGGCGGGATGATCGGCTCGGGCAGGGTGAAGACAGGCGCTTCTTCGGTTGCAAAGTCGTTGTTGAACTTCTGCGCGATGTCGCGTGCGAGCTCGAGGTGCTGCTTCTGGTCCTCGCCCACGGGTACGTGGGTCGCCTGATAGAGCAGGACGTCCGCCGCCTGCAGTACGGGATAGGCGAACAGGGCGACGCTGGCGCCTTCGCGGTTCTTGCCCGCCTTGTCCTTCCATTGCGTCATGCGGTTCAGCCAGCCCATCCGCGCGGTGCCGGTGAGGAGCCATTGCAGCTCGGCATGGGCAGGAACCTGCGTCTGGTTGAACACGATCGAGCGCGCGGGGTCGATACCGCAGGCGACCAGCGCGGCGACCATCTCGCGCGTGCCCGCCGTCAGCGCGGCGGGATCGTGCGGCATCGAGATCGCATGGAGATCGGCGAGGAAATAGAGGCACTCACCCCCTTTGGCGGTCCATTCGTCCTGCATGGCCACCCAGTTCCGGATCGCGCCCAGATAGTTGCCGAGGTGAAGATTGCCGGTGGGCTGGATGCCCGAGACGATACGCATGGGTCAGGTCACTCTGATGGGGCGCGCTTGCGGCGCAGGAGAAGTTGAAGGTCTGCCCTGGAAAAAGCGCCGAGCAGGATGGCGCTGAGCCCATAGACGAGGCCGCCCGTCGAAACCAGCACGGCGAGCGTGAGGAAGCGCACGAACCACGTGCCGTGGACATAGGGCATCAGGAGGCCCTGTCCGGCCCAGAGCACCGCGCCCATCGCAAGCGCTGCCAGCGCAAGGCGCGGGACACGGCGGCGGAGGCGTGCATCGGTGGTGAACTGCCCGCGCGCGACGAGAGTGCGGTAGAGCATCGCCACGTTGACGGTGGAGGCAATCGCGGTGGCGAGCGGCGGTCCCATATGCTGCAGCGGCACGATCAGCGCGAGATTGAGCGCAAGGTTCACCCCCATCGAGATCGTGGCGTAGCGCACCGGGGTGACCGTATCCTGCCGCGCATAGTAGCCCGGCGTGAGCACTTTCACGAGGATGTAACTGGGCAGGCCAATCGAGAAGGCGGCGAGCGCCTGCGCGGTGAAATGCACGTCCTGCGATGTGAAGCGGCCATAGCCGAACAGCGCGGCGGCAATAGGCTCGCCGCAAAGCACCAGCGCGACAGTCGCGGGAAGCGTCAGGAGAAGCGCGAGTTCGAGCCCGCGGTTCTGCGTTTCCATCGCGCCGGCCTCGTCCCCGCCGCCGAGCTGGCGCGAGATCGTGGGGAGCAGCACGGTGCCGAGCCCGATGCCGATGAGCCCCAGCGGCAGCTGGTTAAGCCGGTCTGCCATGTAGATATAAGTCACCGAACCATGCGCGAGGAGCGAGGCAGCCAGCGCGGTCGAGATGACGAGGTTGATCTGCACCGCGCCGGCGCCTGCGGCAGCGGGCCAGATCAGCGCCATCAGCCGTTTCACGTCGGCATCGAGGCGCGGCAGGCGCAAGCGCAGGCTGACATTGGCCTTGCGGCAGGCCCAGACCAGCCATGCCAGTTGCAGCGCGCCCGAAACCGAGACGGCAATCGCCTGATTGCGCGCGGTGACGAGCGGATCGGCCGAGTGGAACAGCAGCAGCGCGGCAATCATCGTCAGGTTGAGCAGAATGGGAGCCGCAGCATTGACCCAGAACTTGTGCAGCGAATTGAGGATGCCCCCGCACAGCGAGACGAGGCTGATCAGCATCAGATAGGGGATCGTCATGCGCGAAAGCGAGACGGCGAAGGCGAACTGATCGGGGCTGACCCCGTTGAACCGGCCCGAAAGAACCAGCGTTACCGGCCAGGCGAAGAGTTCGAGCAGCACGGTCATCAGGACCAACACCGGCAGCAGCAAGGCGAGCGCGCGCTCGGCAAAGTCGAGGCCGTCCTGCAGGCCTCGCCCTTCCGGATCACCCGCCTTGCGGTTGAACATCGGAATAAATGCGGAAGCGAACGCGCCCTCGGCGAAGAGGGCGCGGAACATGTTCGGCAGGCGAAAGGCGACAAGGAACGCATCGGACGCGAAGCCTGCGCCCACATAACGGGCAAACAGGCTGTCACGCACGAGGCCGAGCACCCGGCTGACGAGCGTGAGCCCGCCGATCGTGCCGGTTGCCTTGAGCAGATTCATGGCAGGTGCTTCATGGCTGAAAGGGCCATGAAACCGGCCGGATCAGGCCTGACCGGCCGTGCCGGCCGCCAGTTCCTCCGCCTGGCGGGCCTGAAGCTGCTGGAGGTAGAGCCCGTTGAAATCGATCGGCTCGAGCAGCAGCGGCGGGTAGCCCGCATCGCGCACGGCATCGGAAATGATGCGGCGGGCGAAGGGGAACACGAGGCGCGGGCCTTCGGCAAACAGGAACGGATGGGCCTGCTCCTCGGTCACATTGCGCATGCCGATCAGCGCGCCATAGAGCAGTTCGACGACATACATCGTGCCCTGCGGAGCCTTCGACGCGGCGGTGATCTTCATCTCGATCTCGTGAATATCGGGACCCAGCGGGCGGGCGCCGATGTTGAAATCGATCGAGACTTCGGGAGCATCGGTCCACGCGTAGCTGTCGGGCGCGTTGGGGTTCTCGACCGAGAGATCCTTGATGTACTGCGAGATCAGGCCGATCGCCGGGCTGGTGTCTTCGCCATTGGCAACCGGGCCATTGGGCGTGTCGAGATCGAGCGGGGTGATGATATCGCCTTCTTCGGCCATGATCGTGCTTTCATGCGAATGAGTTGGAACAGTTCTGTAACGTTTGGCGGGCGCCTAGCACCTGCCGCCGAACGGAGCAATCGCGCTTGCAAGGGCCGTGCGCAGGCGCAGACTGCGCCCAAGTGCACCTAGAGGCAGACGAAAAAGCCACTCCGCAAGCCAAACCGGGTGCCGTCCACGCGTTGTTCATTTGTATTTCGTAACCACATAGGGCACGATAACGCCTTGGTGGTGATCGGGACTCCGCAGGCCCCGCAGCCGCCCAGATTGAGCAGGATATAGCCTTGTGATTGTTGAAATTGTGATTCTCGCGATGATCGCAGCATTCCTCGGCCTGCGACTCTATGCCGTTCTCGGCCGCCGTCCCGAGCAGAACGACGAGCCGCTGCGCCGCCGGGTGGAGCAGCCCGATCCCGCCAGCGCGCCGCGCAGCCTCCAGCCGCGCCTGCAGGAGAAGGCCACCGGCGCCCCCCGTGCGCTCCCGGTCCCGCAGGACAGCCAGCTTGACAGCCGCGCCGAAGCGGGCGTCCGCGCGATTGTCGCCGCGGACCGCCGTTTCGATGTCGGGCAGTTTCTGGCCGGCGCACGCGGTGCCTATGGCATGGTGCTCGAAGCCTTCTGGCGGGGTGACAAGGACGAAATCTCGCAGCTCTGCGATGGCGACGTCTATGCCGGCTTTGCCGAGGCGATCGATGCCCGCGCGGCCGCCGGTGAATCCGTGACCGCCAAGCTGATCCGCATCGAGGAAGCGCGCATCGTCGATGCGAACTATGCCTCCCCGCGGGCGCGCATCACAGTCAGCTTTGTCGCCGACGTGGCCTCGGTCACCCGTGATGCCGGCGGCGCCGTCATTGCAGGGTCGCTCGACGATGCCATTGAAACCCGCGACGTCTGGACCTTCTCGCGTGATCTGACCTCCCGCGATCCGGACTGGGTCGTCGACGAGACCGACGAAGGCTGAGCACGCGTGGCGGCAAGGCGGGCAGGACGGGCCGGCAAGCTGGCCTGGCTTGTCATAGCCGCGCCCGCATTTCTTTCCGGCTGCATTCCGCTCATCCCGCAAGGTGCACCCGTGCCCCCGGTTCCGCCGCGCGCACCCAACGCGGCGATGATTGGCACGCACCGCGGCCCGCTGACTGCGGGGCTGGGCTTCAGCGACAGCAATGCGCGCGCGGCGCTGACCGCGTTTGTCACGAGTTGTCCGCGCCTGACGCGGCGCACCGATGCCAGCGGCCTCACACGTCCTGAAGACTGGGCCCCGGCATGCGCCGCAGCGCCGGTCTGGCCGCTGGAGGATGCCCGGGGTTTCTTCACACGCTATTTCGAGACGGCGACCGTCGCGCGCGGCGAGGCGCTGGTCACGGGCTACTACGAGCCGGAGATTGCCGGGGTGCGCACGCGCCAGCCGGGCTTCGATGTGCCGGTCTATGCCCTGCCGCCCGATCTTGTCCGCGCGCGGCCCGGGGAGGCACCGCCGCAGCCTGACGGCAGCCAGCCTTTGGGCCGCTATGACGAGACCGGCCGCTTTGTCCCCTATTTCGACCGCACCGCCATAGAAAACGGCGCGCTGGCAGGCCGGGGGCTGGAGATCGGCTGGGTGGCGGACCGGGCGGAGCTGTTCTTTCTGCAAGTCCAAGGTTCGGGCAGACTGCTTGCACCCGATGGCACGGTGATCCGGCTCGGCTTCGCTGGCCAGAACGGCTTTCCCTATACCGGGATCGGCAGCGTGATGCGCGCGCAAGGGCTGATCGGCAGCGGACCCGGACAATACCCCGGCTCGATGCAGGGCATCCTGCGCTACATCCACGAGCACCCCGCCGAGGGCAGCGCACTGATGCGGCAGAACCAGAGCTATGTGTTCTTCCGCGAGCGGGCGGGCGCGGACGCCTTGGGCGCGCTGGGCGTGCCGATCGCTCCGCGCACGACCCTGGCGGCAGACCCGGCCTTCGTGCCGCTTGGCGCTCCGGTGTGGCTGCAAGGGGATGGCGGCATCAGCGGGCTTTGGGTCGCGCAAGACACCGGCGGCGCGATCAAGGGGCCCAACCGGTTCGACAGCTTCTGGGGCGCGGGCGCCGAGGCGCGCATCATCGCGGGCGGGATGCGCGCGCAGGGGCAGGCGCTGATCCTGCTGCCCAAGGGCACGCTGGCCCGGCGACAGGTTCCATGAGAGGCGCGCCGCGCGGGCTCAGCCCGGATGAAGCCGCGCTGTGGCGGCGAGTCGCCGCGACAGTGACGCCGCTGCATCCCAAGCCTCCCTCCCCCCTGCCACCCGCAGGTGGGACCGGGGATCGGTCTGCTGAAGCGCCCTCTCCCTTGCCCAAGCGCGTGAAGGGCCGCGTTCCGCCGCCGCGTCCAGAACCCACTCCGGCTGCGACGCCGGTCCGCCCGCTCACCAGCGGCGGGCTCGATTCAAGCTGGGACCGCAAGCTGGGGCGCGGGCCGATCCAGCCCGATGTGACGATCGACCTCCACGGCCTGACGCTTGCGATGGCGCATGAGCGGCTGAACGGCGGCATTGCGCAGGCGCTGGCGATGGGCGCGCGGGTTATCCTGCTGATCGCGGGCAAGCACCGCCCGGTGCCGGAAAATGACCTGAGAGGCGAGAAACGCGGCGCGATCCGCGCCAAACTGCTCGACTGGCTGGCGGCAGGCCCCCATGCCGGGCGCATCGCCTCTGTCCGCCCCGCCCAGCCGCGCCATGGCGGCGACGGCGCGGTCTATATCGTGCTCAGGAAAGCGCGCTGAGGGCGATACGCCGGTAGATGCGGACGAGGACTTCGAGGTCCTCTACCGCCACCGCTTCATCGGTCTTGTGCATCGTCGCGTTGGTGAGGCCGAACTCGATCACCGGGCACAGCGCGCGCAGGAAGCGGGCGTCGGAGGTGCCACCGGTGGTCGAAAGCTCGGGATCGAGGCCGGTTTCCGCATTGACTGCGGCGGCAACGAGCGCCGATTGCGCGCCGGGCAGGGTGATGAAGGCCTCGCCATGCAGGGTGGCGCGCACCTCGGTGCGGTGCTTCGCCGCAATCTCCGTCACGCGGTCGACCAGGGCCTGCCCGGTGTGGTGATCGTTGTAGCGGATCGAGAGCCGCGCGCGGGCTTCGGCGGGGATCACGTTGGTGGCGCGGTTGCCCACCTCGAGATCGGTTATCTCGAGGTTGGAAGGCTGGAACCATTCGCTCCCTTCATCGAGCACCAGCGTATCGAGTTCGGCCAGCAGCGCGACGAGGCGCGGAATCGGGTTGTCGGCTAGGTGCGGATAGGCGACGTGGCCTTGCGCGCCCTTCGCCTTGAGCCACAGGTTGACCGAGCCGCGCCGGCCGATCTTGACCATATCGCCCAGCCGGTGGACCGACGTCGGCTCACCCACGAGGCAGAAATCGGGGATCGCGCCGACTTCGCGCATATGCGCGATGAGCGGGACGGTACCGTACTTGGCCGGGCCTTCCTCGTCGCCGGTAATGATGAAGCTGATCGTGCCGGCCTCGGCAGGGATCTGCTCCACCGCGCAGACCATAGCCGCGATGGCCCCCTTCATGTCGACCGCGCCGCGCCCATAGAGCAGTTCACCGCGCTGCTCGGCGGCAAATGGTCCGCTGCTCCAGCCCTCGCCCGGCGGGACGACATCAAGGTGCCCGGCGAAGGCGAAGTGGCGAGATCCCGGCGGCCCCTGCCGGATCGCGAAGAGATTCTCGACCGGGCCTTCGGGCGGCTCGCCCGCAAGGAAGCGGTGCACCGCAAAGCCCATCGGCGCGAGCATGGCTTCGAGGCAATCGAACACAGCGCCAGTCGCGGGGGTCACGCTGGGCGCTTCGATCAGCGCGGCGGTGCGGGCAAGGACATCGGAAGGAACGGCCATCCGTCGGCGTTAGACGAGGCCGCAGCGAGAGGGAAGCGCCTGCTGAGGCATGACGTCCCGGGCAATTGCGCCGCAGCGAAGCGAAGTGGGAAGCGCGAGGGCCCGACAGCACAGGGATCGCTCTGGCCATGCCATCACGCGCGTTTCAAAAGCTTCGGCTGAACATCGCCGCGATGCTCGTGGCTCGTTCGGGCCGATGTGGCGTCCGGCAAAGGACTAGGCCTTGGCGGCCGCATCCCAGCGAGGGATCGACCACGGCTCCTGAGCGGCAGCAGCGCGCCAGGCTTCGAGCCATTCGTGCTCCCAGATCGCGTCCATGTAGGCAGCGGCAAAGCCGGGTACGGGCACGCCATATTGGCGGAAGCGCACGACCACCGGCGCAAAGAAGATATCGGCTGCGCCAAACGTGCCGAACAGGAACGGGCCGCCCTGCCCGAAGCGGGCGCGCGCCTCGGCCCAGAGCGTGAGGATGCGGGTGGCATCGGCGCGCACGGCATCGGTCAACGGCTTGGCGATGGGCTCCATGCGCAAATTGAACGGCAGCTCGCTGCGCAGCGCGGCAAAGCCCGCGTGCATTTCAGCCACCAGCGCGCGGGCCATGGCGCGGGCATCGTCTGCCTTGGGCCAGAACCGCTCGCGCCCAACTTTGTCGGCAAGGTACTCAAGGATCGCGAGACTGTCCCACACCACCCCTTCGCCATCCCACAGCACCGGCACCTTGCCTTGTGACGGCGCCAGTTCGGGAATCGTGCGCTTTGCCTCCTCCCAGCCCTCGCCATAGAGCGGGATGACCTGCGTTTCGAAGGCAAGGCCGGACTGGCGTGCTGCAAGCCAGCCGCGCAGCGACCAGCTGGAATAGGAGCGGTTGCCGAGCACGATCTTCATGGACGAATGCCTATGATCTTGCCGCAGCTCTGTCGAGGCTGATGACAAGGTTAGTTTTTTCGCCGGCCATACGGCGCAATCGCGCGGATGGCGCAGGCAACCCGGGAACAACGGCGAACGGACCAGAAGGCGCCATGGCTATCGGCGCTAACACGGCTGGCGAACTGCCCGGTGGGCAGGGCGGACTCCCATGCGACGGGGCCGGACGTCGCCCCTTGCCGGTCGAACAGTTCCTCCGCCTGCGCCGGCAACTTCCGCCGATGTACCTCATCCTGACGATGAACGCGGCGGCGCTGGCCTATACCCATCAAGCCGTGGCGCCGCCCTGGCTGTCGGCCCATGTACCGCTGCTGCTGATCTTGGCCTGCCTTGTGCGGACGCTGCAGTGGATGCGCCCGATCGACGAGGTCTTGCTGACCGAGAAGCTGGCACGGCAGCGGCTGAGGCGAGCCGAGATAATGGCGCCGCTCTTTTCGGTCCCGTTCGTCACCTGGGCACTGGCACTCGATCAGTATGGCAACGGCGACGACCATGGCCATGTGACCGTCTTCGTCGCAATCACCGTCATGGGCTGCATTTTCTGCCTCTCCTACCTGCCGCGGGCGGCGCACCTGGTGTGCTATGTCGTGCTGGGGGTGTTCCTGAGCTACTGCCTCGCGCGGGGGACCGTGACGATGGGTTCGATGGCGCTCAACATCCTGATGGTGGGCATGATCGTGCTCAAGGTGCTGCGCGATTCGTTCGGCTCGTTCACCGCGCTCGAGGATTCGCGCGCCGCCTTGCAGCATGAGCGGGCGCAGGCGCAGCACCTTGCCGAAGAGAACGCGCGGCTCGCCCAATCCGATCCGCTGACCGGCCTGCCGAACCGGCGCTACTTCTTCGCCCGTCTCGATAGCCTGCTGGCGCGCGGCGACCCGGCGACGCCGTTCACGATCGGCGTGATCGATCTCGACCGGTTCAAGCCGGTCAACGATGTTCACGGCCATGCGCAGGGCGACCGCCTGTTGCAGGTGATTGGCGAGCGGCTGCGCGACGCGAGCAGACCCGATGCAGTGATCGCACGCCTTGGCGGCGACGAGTTCGGCCTCATCGTCGAGGATTCGATCGAAGCAGCCGAGGCGATGGGGGCCGAACTGTGTCAGCGCGTGCAGGAGCCGGTGCCGCTGGGCAATCTGATGGTCTCGGTCGGCTGTTCGGGCGGGTTGGCGGCCTGGCCCGAAGCCGGCGCCAGCGCACACGACCTGTTCGACCGCGCCGACTTTGCGCTCTACCACGCCAAGAAGGCCCGGCGTGGCAGCATGGTGCGCTTTTCCAGCGATCTGGAACGGATCATCCGCTCCGAACAGGCCCTCGAAGCCGCACTCCAGAGCGCCGACCTCAGGCGCGAACTGGCAATGGTCTACCAGCCCATCGTGCGCACCCGCGGGATGACGATGGTTGGCGTGGAGGCGCTGGCGCGCTGGGAATCGCCAGCGATCGGCGCGGTGCCGGCCGAGCAGCTGTTTGCCACCGCAGAGCGGCTTGGCATGGCGCGCACTGTCACGCTGGCAGCGTTCGAACGGGTGTTGAGCGACTTCGCGCGACTGCCTGCCGGGCAGCGCCTCTCCTTCAATCTTGCCCCGACCGACATCGCCGATCCCGGCACCGTGATGGCCTTGATCGAGCAGATCGAAAGCAGCGGCATCGATGCGGAGCGGCTCGTGTTCGAAATCACCGAAACATCGCTGATTGGGGACTTCAGCGCGGCGCGCGCCGCGCTGGAGCGGCTTCGGACGTGCGGGGCGATGATCGCGCTCGACGATTTCGGAACGGGCTATTCGAGCCTCAGCACACTGCACATGCTGCCGATCGACATCATCAAGATCGACCGCAGCTTTGCTGCACGGCTCGATGATGCTGAGGGTCGGCGGCTGATCCGCGCGATTTTCAAACTCACCCGCTCGCTGCGGCTCGAATGCGTGTTCGAGGGCATCGAGACGGAAATGCAGCTGATGGAAGCGACCCTCGCCGGCTTCCACTATGCGCAGGGCTATTTCATCGAACGGCCGGTGGCACTGGATTCGCTGCTGGGACGCCGGACCACCCGCGCGGCTTGACCGTTCAGATCGCCGCGTCTTCGAGGATCGCAGCGCGCAGTTCGGGAATGCCCATCCTGAGCTCGGAGGAGGTGACGTGGACATGCGGGTAAGCCGCAGTGCGCTTGCGCGCGGTGGCCTCGGTCGCGGCGACGGTCGCGGCAAGCTCGCTCGCCTTGATCTTGTCGGCCTTGGTGAGGACGACGCGGTAGCCGACAGCGGCCTCGTCGAGCATCCGCATCATGTCCTCGTCGACCGACTTGATCCCGTGGCGCGCATCGATGAGGAGCAGGGTGCGCTTGAGCGCCACGCGGCCGCGCAGGAAATCGCGCACAAGGCGCTTCCACTGCTCGGTAACGCTGGGGGGTGCCTTGGCAAAGCCATAACCGGGCATGTCGACCAACCGCATCTGGATCGGCTCGCCCACATCGAAAAAGTTGAGCTCCTGCGTCCGGCCCGGAGTGACCGATGTGCGCGCCAGCGAGTTGCGCCCCGTGAGTGCATTGAGCAGCGAGGACTTGCCGACATTCGAGCGGCCCGAAAACGCGATCTCGGGCACCGAGGGATCGGGCAGGAACTTGAGCGCAGGCGCAGACTTGAGGAACATGATCGGCCCGGCAAACAGGCGCCGGGCGCGCTCCTCGAGTGCGGCGCGCGCCGCAGCTTCCGCTTCAGTCGGTTCCGTCATCGCGTTTTCGGCTTGCGCGGAGTGGTCTTCTGCTCGCGCAGGGCAACGCGGTCGATATCGAGCTGATCCTTGCTGGCCTGCGCCTTCAGCTGCGGGTGCTTGCTGTAGAGGTACTTCTGCTGCGCGATGGTGAGCAGGTTCGAGGTGATCCAGTAGATCAGCAGGCCCGCCGCAAACGGCGCCATAACGAACATCATCATCCACGGCATCAGCGCCATGACCTGCTGCTGCGCCGGGTCCATCGCCGCAGGCTGCAGCTTGAACTGCGCCCACATGGTGATGCCGAGCAGAATCGCCAGCACGCCGATCGCAAGGAAGTCGGGCGGCGTGAACGGCAGCAGGCCGAACAGGTTGAGCACGTGCAGGGGATCGGGCGCCGAGAGGTCCTTGATCCAGCCATAGAAGGGCTGGTGGCGCATCTCGATGGTGAGCACGAGCACCTTGTAGAGCGCGAAGAACACCGGGATCTGCAGGAAGATCGGCAGGCAGCCGGCAAGCGGATTGACGCCTTCGGCCTTGTAGAGCGCCATGATTTCCTGCTGCTGCTGCTGCTTGTCGTCCTTGAAGCGCTCCTGGATGACCTTGAGCTTGGGCTGGATCGCACGCATCGCCGCCATCGAGGCGAACTGGCGCTGGGCGACCGGGAACATGATGCCGCGCACGATCACGGTAAGCAGGATGATCGCGAGGCCGAAGTTGTGCACCGCGCGGAACAGCGCATCGAGCAGCCAGAAGATCGGCTTCTCGAACCAGCGGAACCAGCCCCAGTCGATCGAGAGCGAGAGATTGCTCGCGCCCTGCTTCTCGTAGGCTTCGAGGACGTTGTTCTCCTTGGCCCCGGCAAACAGACGCACCGTCTGCGCGGCGGTCTGCCCCGGCGCGACAGTGGCAACCGGGTAGATGAGGTCGGCGCGGAATATATCGGGCGCAACACTGCGGAAATCGCCCTTGGGTCGCACCGCGCCGCTCGTCGTGTCGGGGATGAGGGCCGAGAGCCAGTAGATATCGGTGAAGCCGATCCAGTTGGCGCTGCCCGCAGGGCTCACCGTGCCGGCGGTCTTCACGTCGGAATAGTTGGTATCGAACGTGACGGCGCCATCGAACGCGGCAAGCGGGCCCGAATGAACGTTCCACGTATCGAGGCTGGCGGTACGATCCGTGCGGTTCACCAGCGCGAAGGGCTTGATCGCCACCGGCGCGCCGCCGGCGTTGGTGACCGACTGGGTCACCGTGATCATGTAGTTTTCATCGATCGCATAGCGGATCGCGAAAGTCTGGCCGGTGGGATTCGTCCAGCGCAGCGTGACGGGCGTGGCTGGTGTGAGCTTCGCGCCCTCGGCTTGCCAGAGCGTGTCCGGACCAGGCGCGGCAATGCCGTTCTGGCCGATCCAGCCAACCTGCGCATAGTGCTGCGCGGGCGTGCCGGCGGGCGAGAACAGGCGGACCGGCGGGCTGCTCCGGTCAAGCGTTTCACGGTGGCGGGCGAGCGTGAGATCGTCAACGAGGCCCCCGAGGAGATTGATCGAACCCTTTAGGCTGGGCGCGTCGACCGGAATACGGTGCCCGGCGCCGAGAACCTGCGCGAGGTCCTTCTTTTCGAGCGCGACCTCGGCCGGGGCCTGGAGGCCGCCCTCGCGCGTCGGCTTGAGCGAGGACGCGGAGGCCGGGTCTCCGGGTGCGGCACCGGCTGCGGCAGGCGCAGCGGCAGCCGGCTTTGCAGGCGCGGGATAGTAGTACCGCATGCCAAGGTCCCAGCCGACCAGCATGAGGGCCATGAGCACCATCGCCAGGATCACGTTGCGCTGATTTTCCACTATGCCTCGCGTCGTAAAGTCATGTCTGCCGGCTACATCTTCACGGCACCGGACCTAGGGGACAGGATCGTAGCCGTGGCCACCCCAAGGGTGGCAGCGCAATAGCCGCTTCACCGTCAGCCAGCCACCCTTAATCGCGCCGTGTTTGCGCAGCGCCTCGATCGCATATTGCGAACACGAGGGACTGTAGCGGCACGAGGGCGGCAAGACCACCGACGGGCCAAGCTGCCAGAGCCGCACCAGCATGATCAGCAGTCTGCGGATCACTGTCCGCGCCCCTTCGGCTTGCCTTTGGGCCCGGGTCTGCGGGGCGGATCACCTTTTCCGTCAGCCACGCGTGACAGAGCCGCTTCGAGTTCCTGACGGAGCAGGGCGAAATCGCGCTCGATCCCGTTTTCGCGGCCGATCAGGACATGGTCGGCACCGGGGATGCCCTGTACGGGCAGGATTTCCCGGGCCAGCGCCCGCAGGCGGCGCTTCATGCGGTTTCGCGCGACAGCATTGCCGATGCGCTTGGTAACCGTAACCCCGAAGCGCCGCAGACCGTCCGGGCGCGCCAGCCGGTTGACCAAAAGCACGAAACCGGGCCTTGCGACCCGGATTCCGTTGTTCGCGGCGAGGAAATCGCTGCGCTTCGCAATCGTTTCCAGCTTGGGCCCCATGGCAGAGGCCGCCGGCGTCTTAGCGATCAGGCCGAGAGCTTCTTGCGGCCGCGGGCGCGGCGGGCGCGGAGCACCTTGCGGCCACCGACTGTGGCCATACGGGCGCGGAAGCCATGACGGCGGGCACGCACGAGGTTGCTGGGCTGGAAAGTGCGCTTCATCGGTTTGCTCTTTTCAAATGCGAATCGGTTGTCCGGCCAAACTTGCAGTACAAGGGGGCGGAATCAGGAGCGCGCCGATACGCCGGGATGCCCATACAGTCAAGCACTGCCATCTGACTCCGAGACGGCGGCGAAGCGATCGGAACTTGCACCAAGCGCTGACAACACTGACAAAAAAAGGCCCGACTGTTGCCAGCCGGGCCGTGAAAGTTTGGGAGAGGATGCCTGAAAGGCCATTCTCATATGCAGCTACCGCCCCTTCTTCGCAAGTGCGAAATAGGCCAGAATGGTTGCACTTTCTGCATTGTGGCCGTCACAATTGCCGCAGATGGGCCGATTTCCATCGGAAATACAGCATCATGACTCGATGTTGCGGCTTCGATGCAAAAAGCACATAGGCCCCGTCATTGCGTCGCAGCATGCCTCGAAGAGACTATCCGGCATCAATGCGCCAGCAGCAAGGGCACCACCGACGTGTCCAGCAGTTCGCGCGAGACGCCGCCAAGCAGAAGCTCGCGAAGCCGGCTCTTGCCGAAAACGCCCATCACGATCAGCCCTGCGCCGAGCGCATGGGCCTTTTCGGCAATGGTCGCGGCGATCGCACCGTGCCGGGCCACCTCATGCACTTCGGCATGGATGTCATGGCGTGAGAGATAGCAGGCGGCATCGCGCGCGGGGAAGCTGTCTGCCTTTTCGCGCACCATCAGGATGTGGACCGCGCTGGCCATGCCGAGGAGCGGGAGCGCGGCGCGCATGGCGACGGCGGCCTCATGCCCGCCGTCCCACGCCAGCAGGACCGGCTTGTCGAATGCCAGCAGCGGTACGCCGCGCGGCAGGGCCAGCACCGGGCAGTGCGAGCCGAGGGCCACTTCCTCCAGCGCCGGATCATCGAGGCTGGCGACGATGCAATCGGTGAAGCGCGCGGCCGCGGCGACGCCCTCGACCCGGCCCTGATCGGTGAGCACCACATCGAAGGGCACGTCCTCCCTGGCCATCCGGGCATCGAGGTTCTTGGCAAGCTGCTCGTCCGCCGCGCGCACTTCGTTGATCACCTCGGCCGACATCGCCGAGCCGCCGAAGGGCTCCCACAGTGCCATCTGGGCAAACGGCGTAGCGATCTGGAACGAGACATGGCCACGCATGGCCCGTGCCAGCGCGAGCGCGGTTTCGACCCGGTCGTTCAGCGTATCGGCGTTGTCCGCGGGACAGAGAATCGAACGCATGAGTTCCTCCTTGGGTGTGGCTGCCGCAACCGAGATAGACCCGGTTCGGACATATGCCCAATGATCCAGGTCAAATTCGGTGCCCCCGTCCGCTTCCCTTGCGCGCCGCGCGCCGGCCGCTATGCCGCCAAGGCAAGAGAGCTGGGAGCAGGCAGGATGACGGAGCGGGCGTTTACGGCAGTGATCTTCGATTTCGGCGGCGTGATTACGTCTTCCCCGTTCGAAGCGTTCAACCGGTTGGAAGCGGAGCGCGGCCTGCCGCAGGATTTCGTGCGCCGGGTCAACGCGGCCAATCCCGATGACAACGCCTGGGCAAAGTTCGAGCGGGCGGAAATCGGCGCAGCGCAGTTCGACGCGCTGTTTGCCGCGGAGGCGCGCGCGCAGGGCCATGAACTGGCCGGCGCGGAGGTTCTTGCGGTGCTGGCCGGCACGGTGCGCCCGGCGATGGTGCGCACGCTCGACCAGTTGAAGGCTGCCGGTTACCGGATCGCCTGCATCACCAACAATGTGCCCACCGGGCACGGCGCAGGGCTGGCGCGGAGCGAGGACCGCAGCGATGCGCTGGAGCAGATCTTCGCCCGCTTCGAGCATGTGATCGAAAGCAGCAAGGCGGGCGTGCGCAAACCCGATCCGCGCATCTACCAGATGATGTGCGAGAACCTGGGCCTCGAACCGGCCGCCTGCATCTACCTCGACGACCTCGGCGTGAACTGCAAACCCGCGGCAAAGCTGGGGATGCACGCCATCAAGGTGACCAGCGGCGAGCAGGCGCTTGCCGATCTTTCGGCGCTGCTGGCGCTCCCGCTGGGGTGACAAGCTGGCACCGGACGCTAGATAGGCGCTGGACAGCACAGGAGCCGGATTCGCGTGGCCAAGAAGCTTTATCCCGATGCCGCCAGCGCCCTTGACGGGCTGCTCAAGGATGGCCTGCTGATCGCCTGTGGGGGCTTCGGCCTGTGCGGCATTCCTGAGCGGCTGCTGACCGCGGTGCGCGAGAGCGGGGTGAAGGACCTCATCTTTGCCAGCAACAACGCCGGGATCGACAACGAAGGCATCGGCATGCTGCTGCGCACGCGGCAGGTGAAGAAGATGATCGCCAGCTACGTGGGCGAGAACAAGGAATTCGAGCGCCAGTATCTGTCCGGCGAGCTCGAGGTGGAATTCTGCCCGCAAGGCACGCTCGCCGAGCGCATGCGCGCGGGCGGCGCGGGCATTCCGGGCTTCTACACCAAGACCGGCGTCGGCACGCTGGTGGCCGAGGGCAAGGAAAGCAAAGTCTTCGACGGGCAGGAATACATCCTCGAAGAGGGCATCTTCGCCGATCTGGCGCTGGTGAAGGCGTGGAAGGCGGACGAGACGGGCAACGTCGTGTTCCGCAAGACCGCGCGCAACTTCAATGTGCCGGCGGCGACTTGCGGCAAGGTCTGCGTCGTCGAGGTGGAGGAAATCGTGCCCACCGGCAGCCTCGATCCGGACGGCATCCACCTGCCCGGCGTCTACGTCCAGCGCCTGATCGTGGGTTCGCCCTACGACAAGAAGATCGAGTTCCGCACCACCCGCAACACGGATGTCGGCTGATGACCAAGCATGATGGCATTGCGGCGGGCTGGACCCGCGACCAGATGGCCGCCCGCGCCGCGCGGGAGCTGCAGGACGGCTTCTATGTCAACCTCGGCATCGGCATTCCGACGCTGGTGGCGAACCATATTCCCGAGGGGATGACCGTCACGCTGCAGAGCGAGAACGGCATGCTCGGCATCGGGCCCTTCCCGCTCGCGGGCGAGGAAGACGCCGACCTCATCAACGCCGGCAAGCAGACGATCAGCGAGCTGCCGCAATCGGCCTATTTCGACAGCGCGCAGAGCTTTGCCATGATCCGCGGCGGGCATATCGATCTCACTGTGCTGGGCGCGATGGAAGTGGCTGAGAACGGCGATATCGCCAACTGGATGGTGCCCGGCAAGATGATCAAGGGCATGGGCGGCGCGATGGACCTTGTCGCGGGCGTCAAGAAGATCATCGTGGTGATGGAGCACTGCGCCAAGGACGGCAGCCCCAAGTTCATTCCGGCCTGCACCCTGCCGCTGACGGGCCGCAATGTCGTCGATATGGTGATCACCGATCTCGCCGTATTCGCGCGGCCCGATCATGCCTCGCCGTTCCGCCTGGTCGAACTCGCGCCGGGCGTGACCGCCGAGGACTTGCGCACCAAGACGACCGCGCACTACCTGGATTAAGCACCGATGGCCTATACTCTGATCACCGCGAACCGGAACTATTCGAGCTGGTCGTTGCGGCCGTGGTTGCTGATGAAGGCGCTGGAGATACCTTTCGAGGACCGGCTGGAACCGTTCACCAAGCCTTCGAACTACGATGAATTCCGCAGCTTCTCGCCGACCGGTCAGGTGCCGGTATTGCTCGATGGCGAGATCACGGTGTGGGATTCGCTGGGCATCGCGCTCTACCTGATGGACCGCCATCAGGGCGTGTGGCCCACTGATCCGGCAGCGCGGGCCTTTGCGCAGTGTGCCGTCACCGAGATGCACGGCGGCTTTTCGGCCTTGCGCAATGATTGCACCATGAACGTTGGCGTGCGGGTCAAGCCGCGCCCGATGCGCGAGGCGCTGGTGCGCGATGTCGCGCGCATTCGCGAGATTTTCGAGGAAGGCCTTGCGCGCTTCGGCGGGCCGTGGCTGGCGGGCGAGGCGTTTACGGTACTCGACGCGTTCTACGCGCCGGTCGCCTATCGCATCCGCACCTATGGCCTCGATGTCGGCAAGGGGCAGGCCTGGGTGGACCATGTGATCGCCCTTCCCGCCATGCAGGAATGGGAAGCGGCAGCGCTGGAGGAAACGTGGCGCGAAGTCGGCCACGAGGAAGATCTGCTCTCCTGCGGCGAGATCATTGCCGACTACCGCAAGGGTTAGTTTTTCTCGTCCGCCTTTTCGCGCGCGTTGAGATCGGCCCAGAGGCCTTCGGTGCCCGCCTCCATCGCATGGTTCACATACTGCGAGGCGGCGAGCCAGCCCTTGAACGGGCGCATCGATGCAACGCAGCCGACAACGAGAACCGGTACCGAGGTCAGCGCGTGGACCCACCACGGCGGATCGAATTTCACCTGTACGTAGACCACGACGAAGACCAGCGGGAGCGCGGTAAGGCACAGCGCGAAGAAGGCCGGGCCATCATCCGTCTGTGCGTAGCCGAAATCGAGCCCGCAGCAATCGCAGGTTTTCGCCAGCTTGAGCCAGCCGGCGAACATGTGCCCCTTGCCGCAGCGCGGGCACATGCCCTGCCAGCCGCAGCGAAGGATCCACGCGAGCTTCGGGTTGGAAATCAGGGCCATGGCATCGCTGTTAGACCTAGCGGCAGACCCCCGCAATCGCTTTGGAGCACTTTAAAGTGCTCTAGTGATCGGCGGCAGCAGCCTGCATCGGCGGGCCGCCCATGGCGGACTTGCCGGCCTTGACGAAGAACAGCACCGGGATCGAAGCCCAGCACAAGAGGCCCATCAGGTAGAAATCATTGAGGTAGCCGATCATCGCCGCCTGCTTGTTGACCATGCCGTCAACCACCCGCATCCCGGCCTCGGACGCGCCGCCAAACGTGGCAATGCGGTCAAGATCGAAGGGCACGCTCATCCGCGTGATCCGCGCGCCCATCTCGGCATGGTTCACCTGCACGTTGCGCGCGAGCATGAAGGTGCACACCGCAATGCCGATCGAGGCGCCGATCGAGCGCATCAGGTTGTTGAGTCCGGCGGCATCGGTGCGCAGTTCGGGCGGCAGTGTGGCAAAGGCGATCAGGTTGATCGGCATGATCGTGAAGCTGATGCCCACGCCCTGGATCAGGCCGGTGACGAAGATCGGGGTCATCGGCATGTCGGGCGACCAGCCCGCCATCAGCCACAGCGACCAGCCGGAAAGCCCCATCCCGATGGTGAGCGCGATGCGCGGGTCTATCTTCGTGATCCAGCGGCCGAGCAGGGTAATCGTGGCGAGCAGGCCCAGGCCGCGCGGCGCCAGAAGCCAGCCGGCATCAACCGCCGGGTAGCCGTAGATGCCCTGGAGCAGCCCCGGCAGCAGGGCGAGCACCGCCATCATCACGCAGCCGATCAGGAACATGAAGACAAGGCTGGCGACGAAATTGGCATCGGCAAACATCCGGCCCGGGAACAGCGGCTTCTCGGCGGTGACGAGGTGGACCACCGCCATCCACGCGCTACAGGCCCAGATCACGGCATAAGTTACGACTTCGGCGCTGCTGAACCAGTCCTGCGAGGGACCGCGATCGAGCATGAGCTGGAACGAGGCGAGCGCGAGCGCAACCAGCAGCCAGCCGGTAAGATCGATCGGCCGACGGACCGCGTCCTGGCGCGGCAGCAGCCACCAGAGCACAAGGCCCGAGGCAATCCCGATGGGCACATTGATGAAGAACACCCAGCGCCACGAATAGCTTTCGGTTATGTAGCCGCCGAGCAGCGGCCCGGCGATGGGGCCAAGCATCACCCCTTGCGTAAACAGCGCCATCATCTTCGGGCGCTCTTCGGCGGTGCTCGAATTGAGCATCACGGTCTGCGCGAAGGGTGAAAGGAACGCGCCGCCGACCCCCTGGATCACGCGGAAGGCCACCATCTGCCCGAGATTCTGCGCAAGCCCGCAGAGGATCGAGGCGGCGGTGAAGGCCACGACCGACAGCGTGAACACCACGCGGATGCCGAACCGGTCGACCAGCCAGCCGCCCAGCGGCAGCGCCACGGCAGAGGCGAGCACGTAGCTTGTAAGCACCCAGCTGATCGTTTCCTGGGTCGCCGAAAGCGAGGCTTCCATATGCGGCAGCGCGACGTTGGCGATTGTGGTGTCGAGCACCTGCATGACCATCGCCGCCATCACCGCTGTGAACACCAGCGGTCGGTGTTTCACCAGCCAGGCGGGCTGCTGGGCGCTACTCGTCGCCGACATGGACCGTCACGTTCGCGCTCAGGCCGGCGATCAGCGGCCGGTCTGCGCTGGACTGGTCGAGGGCGATGCGCACCGGCACGCGCTGGGTCACCTTGACCCAGTTGCCGGTGGCGTTCTGCGCCGGCAGCACCGAAAACTCGGAACCTGTGCCCGCTCCGATGCTGTCGACATGGCCCTTGAGCTTGAGGCCCGGGTAGGCATCGAGCCGCACCTCCACGGGCTGCCCGGCGTGCATGCGGGCGAGATCGGTTTCCTTGAAGTTCGCCTCGACCCGCGCCCCACCCTCGCGCACGATCGAGAGCATCGGCACACCCGTGAACACCATCTGGCCGATCTGCAGCCGGTTGACCTGGGTCACCCGCCCCGAAACCGGGGCGCGGACAACGGTGCGCGCAAGATCGAGTGCGGCCTTGGCGCGGGTGGCCTCAGCCGAGGCGACCCGGGGATTGAGACCGGGCACTTGTGCCCCGGTAGCAAGCTGCGCGCGGGCCTTTTCGACTTCAGCGGCGACCGCGGCCAGCCGGTCACGTGCGGCGGCAACGGCGTGCTGCGCCTCGTCCATCCGCGCCCGGGTGTTGAAGCCGCGATCGAGCAGCGCCTTCTCGCGCGCAAATTGCGCCTCCGCCAGCGCGAGATCATCGCGCGCGCCGGCGATATTGGCTGCATTGGCACCGATATCGGCGGAGAGCGCGGTCACATTTGCCTGAGCGCCGGCAATCTGCGCATCGGCCTGGCGGATCGCAACTTCGTAGCTGGTCGGATCGATCCGGAAAAGGACATCCCCCGCCTTGACCTGCTGGTTCTCGCGCACGTTCACCGCGACGACGAGCCCGTTCACCTCGCCCGCGATCGAGACGATGTCCTGCTTCAGATAGGCATTGTCGGTCGTCACTTCGCCCGGGTTGCCGAACCACCAGACGAGCGCTCCGCCCACGATCAGCGCGGGGACGATGAACATCGCAGCCAGCCGCAGCCGCTTGGCGCGGGTAGCCTTGCCGCGCTC
>Ga0315905_10001648_pt1 | contig 23863 bp, 23 predicted proteins | sample LakEriMetagenome_5_FD_203522 | JGI IMG/M metagenome (GOLD analysis project Ga0315905, IMG submission 203522) | Freshwater fungal communities from buoy surface, Lake Erie, Ohio, United States - Buoy 4 MA121 | ecosystem: Environmental > Aquatic > Freshwater > Lake | place: USA: Lake Erie, Ohio...
ATAGAAATAATGACCTTTAGCAGCCATAAGTTCTTGATGACTACCTTGTTCTATCATTCTACTATTATCCATGACGACGATAGTATCGGCATTACTCACAGTATTTAAACGGTGGGTAATGAAGAAAACGGTACTACCTTTAAAAGCGCGAGCTAAGTTCAGACAAATTTGTTTTTCGGTGGGATAATCTAGGGCGCTGGTGGCTTCATCTAGAACTAGTAATTTAGGTCTTTGTAACACAGAACGTGCGATCGCAATTCTTTGTCTTTGTCCACCAGAAAGGGCTGATCCTCTTTCTCCAACTCGCGTATTATAACCTTGGGGTAAACTCATGATAAACTCATGAGCTACGGCAATTTGAGCAGCTTCAATAATCTCCTCTGTTGTGGCTTCAGGATTGGTTAAGGCAATATTTTCCTGTACTGTACCATCAAATAAAAGGGTATCTTGAGGAACTACACCAATTTGTCGTCGCAGAGAATAAAGTTCGACTTTGGCAATGTCATAACCATCAACTAAAATTCTGCCAGATTCTGTTTCATAAAGTCTCAGCAGTAATTTCATCATTGTACTTTTACCCGAACCACTTTGTCCGACAATACCGACAAATTGACCTGCGGGAAATTCGACATTAACATTACTCAATTGTAGGGGTCCTGAGGCAGCAAATCGGAAGGAAACGTTTTCATATTTGACTGCACCAATAATCGGTGGTAGGGGAATGTTATTCTTATCTATTTCTGCTTCTTGGGGACTGTCAACAATATCGCTTAGTCGTTCTAAAGATAACCCAGTTTCTTGGAAGTTTTGCCAGATTTGTGCCAGCCTTAATATGGGAGTGGTAACGTAACTAGAAATAATCCGAAAGGCAATTAATTCTCCTAATGTTAGTTCTTGTTTTAAAACTAAATAAGCTCCCACCCATAAAACTAATAAGCTGCTGAGTTTGCTTAAAAACTGACTTGTGGAGTTAGCTAATGTGGAAGTAATAACGGTTTTAAAACCTGCGGCCACAAATTTAGCATATTTTTTTTGCCAAGAAAAACGCGATCGCAATTCAATATTTTGGGCTTTAACTGTTTGAATACCTGACATCACCTCCACTAAATAAGATTGAGTTTCGGCGTTACGTTCTGCTTTACTTCTTAATTGTCTACTCACTGTTGGGGCAGCAATTAATGTCACTAACACAAATAGAGGGATTGTTCCTAAGCCTACCAGGGTTAGCTGCCAACTGTAAAACAGCATGACCACTATATAAACTACGGAAAATAAGGCATCTAACACTACTGTTAAGGCCGTACCCGTGAGGAACTGACGAATATTTTCTAGTTCATTAATTCTGGTGGATAATTCACCTACTGGCCTTTTATCAAAATACCGCAGTGGTAAGCGCAGTAGGTGGTCAATAATTTGTGACCCCAAACTCATATCAATGCGGTTGGTGGTATCTACAAATAAGTAAGTCCGCAATGTAGTTAATACCGCTTCAAATACACCCACTACTAATAGTAATACTCCTAAAACATTTAGGGTATTAATACTATTTTGAACGATGACTTTATCAATAATTAGCTGAATAACTAGAGGATTAGCTAGGGCGGCTAATTGGACGAAGAAGGAAGCAATAAATACTTCTATCAACACCCACTGGTAACGGGATAAGTAAGGAACAAACCATCCTAATCCAAAGCGTTCTTTAGGTGTTTCCTTAGTCGCACTGAGCAATAAAACCCTAACTTGTGGTTGTAAGTTGGTTTCATCTGTTTCTAATTCTTCTAGCAATTTATCAAGGTTGGTGTTGATAATACCTTGAGATGGTACACCCAAAACGGCTTTTTTTCCATTTACGGCATAAAGAACTGCAAAACTATCACGATAGCGAATTAATGCTGGGGTAGGAATGCGGTTAATGGAAACAGCCGGAACATCAACTAGCTGAGATTTGAGTCCAATTAATTCTGATAAATAAGCACAAAGTTGAAACGATACACTGCCTTGACGCTTGATTTGGTCATTTAAAATGCGGCGGACTACTTCTTTCCGAAAGGGAATTTCTAAATGCTTGGATAGCATTTGAAAACAAGCCAGACTAGAATCTAGTTCTCCCTGTCCTTTAAAAAATGGATATTCTTGATTGTTTGGTAAATCCTTTGATGTACTTGTCCCAATAAATTCCGATTCTGTTGCGTAGGGAACTTCTTCTATGGTGACAGTACCATCTAATAGATTTTCTAATTTCTCTGTTTTTAGAGGTGGACTATCAATTAATGATAAATCACTCTGACTGATACCCAACAAGCGGATAGGCAGTTTATCTTTAACTTCAATTACTTCATCTTCTAAACGATCACCAGGGTTTAAATTGCTCAGATTACAACTACTACTTACAAACCAAATCCGACTACTTTCTAATTCTCGTAAAGGTGTTTTTCCTGGTCGTAAATAATGAATTGTTGACCCTAATAAGACCTGTTGAGTCAGGTCTTTGAGGTTATGATTAGCTAAAGGTTGTTGTGCTATCTGTAAACTCAAGATATCAAATACTTCTGCTAAATTAGTTATTCGTTGACGAGCCTGAGCAAATGCTAAATTTCCAGATAGGAATTGTAAATAATCTGCGGCATTCCAGGTTAAACATATCACCTCTTCATAGGCGATCGCTGTTTCGCAAGGAATCTGACGTAACCAAGAATTTTCGCCAATTACCGCCCCTGGTTCTAGTATTTTTAAACTAATTGGTGATTGGTTTTCGGGGTATCCTAGTAGTCTGACCCGCCCCTGATAAAGAATTGATACTTTTTGAGGTAATTGTTCTTTGCCAACAATTTTCTGCCCCATGCGGTAACGTAAAGGCTGTAAAATTTGTGGTGATGAGAGTTTGCTAATTTCCTCATTTGATAATTGGTCAAACCCTGGAATCGTGGCAATAAATTCTTCAAAGGTACTCTTAGTATAAGTCATGTTTCTTGAGGTTAATTATGTTAATTTATATTGGCAAAAGGAGTAGGCAATTTATGATGTTTTAATTTCCCATTTTTGTTCTGTCATTTGTGCTTGTAACCATTGATTAAATCTTTCATTCAGCAACCGTTGCCGCATTGAACGATCCAGTTGGGCTGGCAGTAATTTTTCCAAGCGGACAATTACCAGTACATTATTAATTTGAGTTGGTGGTGATAACTGCTGTGGCTGACTTCTTGAAAGAATATTCACCAATGTTGGATGCAGAGATTGTAAATCTATTGGACCGACTAACCCATCAGTTTGAGCTTCTGGACCTTGGGCATATTCCCGTGCTAACTCAGCAAAAGACTGTTCACCCTCTTTGATGCGGAAGTAGATTTCTTGGGCAATTCCGATTTCCGAGGTCGTAATCAGGGAATAAATTACCCTATCCAATTGGGCTTTACGTTGAAAGAAGTAAGAGTTTAAATCCCCACCCCAAGTGGCCTCTTTAAACTTTTCTAGTTTTAATTGTCGCATGGCCATGATCTTCAACTGCTGGAATTTTTCTCCTTGTTGATCTATTCCCTGATACTGTTGGGCTATTTGTTCACAGACCTGTTTTTCTTCTTCTGGAGTATAAACAATTTCGGCAGCAGCGATCGCTTGATCAATGATAATTTCCTTGATTAATACAGGAATAAGCTGGTATTCCGATATTAATGATAGAACTTCTCCGGGCTGGAGAATGTGATCGCCCCATTGTAATACTTGATTCTTATGGCTTGTGATCAGATTTGTCACCGTTTTTAACTGCTTTTGCAAATATAATAGGACTAGGTTTTAAACAGGTTGTCTTTTGGTTAAGACTAGATAATCTACTATTCCTTTACTCTTTTTTCGAGTTAGTGTATAGATATTATCAGTAAATTTTTCATTGGCAGAGGTTAAATTTAGATAGTCAGGCTGTTCATACTTACATATTTTGGATATTTTTTGGATATTATTGTACCAAAATACCATGAATTGATAAATTTGTCATACTAAAATTACTTTTACTCTGTAAATCTTTGCTAACCTTAACTATCGCATCATCCCCTACTAAATTGCTCGTTGTAGATCACAAAAAATCAGGCTGGTAAATCGTAATTACGAGTTACCAGCCTGAAATAGATGACCAAATTTAACGAAATCTGCCAGGATTTAGACGAAAAGTATCTTTTTGTTGTCTATTTTGTCCAATTCCTACTCCATTTCTCAATTTTTTGGCAGTACCACCATCTTGAGGATCAAGATATGGTTTCAAATTAATCCCACTTCTAGAAGAACTAAGCTGATTATTACCACCTATAAGTGTTTGTCCTATGTTGTATAAACTATCTCCCTTTCCTCTTTGACGTTCAGTGTAGGTATCAACAGCAATAGTTTGTTGTCCACTATCAGCAGTAGTGAGATTTTGAAATACACTATTACGGACTGCATAGGGATCTTTACCACGGGGTACTGTTAAGACAATTCGACAATTGGGTTGGGCTTCAGTGGTGACACAAATAATGTTCTCGTTGTTTTCTACAGCTATTTGTAGTTCTTGTAAACCATCGGCACGATATAATTCTAAACGCCCCGCGATCGCTTGACAACGTTTTTGGGTATCCCAACCCCCACCTAAATTTTGAGGTGCAGCCCAAGCAAAATATTGTCCTGGTTGACTTTGGGGCTGATACATGACTATAAACTGTCCATTGTAGGATTGACAACTAAATCTTGTACTACTGTTAACTGTGGTAGAATTTGGTATAGTAGTTGTAGTTGAACCCGATGGAACTGTAGTCGAACCTGATGGAACTGTAGTTGAACCTGATGGAACTGTAGGTACAACAACTTGAGCAACAGTCACAGCATTCCCAAAAAATAAAGAACAGCCAAGACTACTCAAGAATAACAAACGCAGTGATTGTAAAGACATAAATATAAGCCGTAGTGGAGATATGTAAATAGCTGATATCTATATTGACCCAGAATATAAGTTTTTAGTTCATGGAAAAACTTGTTTTTTTGGAGACAGCCAGCTAAAAATTGGCTATATATAGCAGAAACCGCCCCAAGCTACGAAGAACTATCAGTAGCTTACAGCGGTTTCTCGATTAGGTTGTAATTCAATAAAAAAAATAGAGAGGTGAACCGGACAGACAATCAATTAAATCCAATCTAAAACACGCTTCCTCAATTTCTGATCTTTACGGACACTTTAATAACGTGAGTTTCAACACCTCCAATAACAATTTGGTGAGATTCAGGCGAAAACACTTTGACAGGAAGCAAAAACCTAGAATTGATTGCCAAGACACTAGAGCAGGAGGCACAAACTCTAATGAAAAAATTTTGATTTCAGGTTTAACTTTTAACCTTTTTGTACCATGCTCTTAATCTAGCATCAGTTTTTTCCTCTGGATTGTATATTTACTAAACTTGAAAGTTATTAATGTATTGTAACAATCATGAAATATTTCTTAAAATTTGCCTAGTCCTGCCTATTCCCTGCTAACGCTATATTAGAGGTTTTATGAGTTATGCACCCATGGAAATTATGATTGGTTGGCTGTACCCCAAATTAATGAGTACCTATGGTGATCGGGGAAATGTGATCACCATAGAACGTCGCGCCCAGTGGCGGGGGTATAATGTGACTGTATTACCCTTGGATCAAAATTCCACCGCAGAAGATATTAAATCAGTAGACGTAATTGTCGGTGGTGGGGCCCAGGACCGTCAACAAGAAATTGTGATGCGGGATTTACAGGGTGCAAAAGCCGATGCCATGCGTCATAAAATAGAAAATGGTACACCGGGAGTTTTTACCTGTGGTTCTCCTCAACTACTGGGAAATTATTATGAACCAGCTTTTGGGAAAAGAATTGAAGGTTTAGGAATATTGGATTTAGTTTCTATTCATCCTGGTGAAAATACTAAAAGATGTATTGGTAATTTAGTCATAGAAGTTACAGCTTCCCGGTTAGCAGCAGAATTGCAAGCAATGACAGGGATAAAACCTTATTTAGTCGGGTTTGAAAATCACGGTGGCCGAACTAAATTAGGAAAAGTGGAAGCTTTGGGGCAGGTAGTGTATGGCTTGGGTAATAATGGAGAAGATGGAACAGAAGGAGCGTTTTATCAAAATGCGATCGCTACCTACTCCCATGGTCCATTATTACCTAAAAATCCCTTTGTTGCTGATTGGTTAATTCAAACCGCGTTAAGATTAAAATATCAGCAAGAAATCAAACTTTCAACTTTAGATGATACCTTAGCGATGCAGGGACGAGAAGCAATGTTTAAACGGTTAAAAGTTGATTTACCCAATGCTGCGGGAATCAGAATCTAAAATAGGTGTAGTTTAGATTAAATAAGAATCTCAACTTTAATATTAAACTACATGATTTTTATAGAAAATCAACTGAATTTTCTGTAAAACATCTGATAAGTTACTATAAAAAACCGAAATTGTTTAGTTAGTCATCATTTAAAATCTGTGGAACTTCCTTCTTTACCAGAATTTGATCATCATTCAAACCAGCACATGGATCAGGGTTTAAAAGAATTGCTCAATCGTCTTATTATCAGAATGCAACGAGACGAATTGATCAGACAAACGACAAATCAATTGCGAGAATCTTTAAAGGTTGATCGGGTAGTATTGTATTATTTTTATGGACAATGGCAAGGACAGGTAACATTTGAGTCATTAAGTGCTGATGAATATTCGATTCTCGGTTCTACAGGTCCTAGTGATTGTTTTAATCATGAGTATGCAATGATGTACTTGGAAAAACGAGTCAGAGCGATCGCTGATATAGAATTAGAAGCAATCGAGGATTGTCACCGGGAATTTCTGCGCGGTATGCAGGTACGTGCTAATTTAGTAGTCCCAATTTTAATACCAAGGGGATTATGGGGACTATTAGTAGCTCATCACTGTCAAAGTGCGCGTTCTTGGAGTTTAGCAGATATTGAATTGATGCAAAAGGGAGCGGGAACTTTAGCCACAGATTCTAATATTTTAGAAAGTTAATCACGCAGAAGATTTTTCTGATGTTGATGTTTCTTAGATACAGCAACTTGTATAAAGGTTGGCTACAATGGTCGAGAAGATAAAAGTAAAAAATAATATAAGATCTTACTCAAATAGTGGGTATGAGTGACCTGTACCAGAACAGGTGGATGGGAATTTGTCCTGGGTGTCGAACAAGAGTCTATTTTTCTAATCTCAAAATCGCATCCTAACTCATTGGTGGGAATTTTCACTTTAGTAGTAGAATAACAATGTTAAGTTTTATGTGCCGACATTCAGGATATAAAACAAGACCATACAAAACCCGTAATTTCCGAAGCTTCTTTCATAGCTTTTAACAAGACAACAGTAAAGAGAGGATTTCACAACATGGCATTTACACAACCCCCCTTACCTTTTGCTTCTGACGCTTTAGAGTCTTACGGCATGAAAGCTGAAACCTTTGAGTATCATTATGGTAAACATCATAAAGCTTATGTAGATAATTTGAACAAGCTGGTTGATGGTACAGAGTTAGCTCACAAGTCTTTGGAAGAAGTAATTAAAATCGCTTTTGGTGACTCTGCTAAAGCTGGAATCTTCAACAATGCGGCTCAAGTTTGGAATCACTCTTTTTTCTGGAATTGCTTAAAACCGGCTGGTGGTGGCGCTCCTACAGGTGCTTTAGCCGCTAAAATCGCTCAGGATTTTGGTAGCTTTGACAAATTCAAAGAAGAATTTTCTACCGCTGCTGCTACTCAATTCGGTAGTGGTTGGGCTTGGTTGGTTGATGATCATGGCACTCTCAAAGTCATGAAAACACCAAACGCAGAAAATCCCCTAGCTCATGGTAAAAAAGCACTGCTGACCATTGACGTTTGGGAACACGCATACTACATTGACTTTAAAAATGCTCGTCCTGCATTCATCAAGAATTTCTTAGATAACTTGGTGAACTGGGATTTTGTCGCTGCAAATTTCGCTGCTTAGATTTTAATGGGTAATTGGGTAATGGGTAATGGGTAATGGGTAATGGGTAATGGGTAACTGCATTGTTACTTGTTACCCTTTATCCCATAACCAACCCAATGTTATTTAATTTTTTTATTCGAGTTCTATCCTGTAATAAATTCTTGACAGAAATAGCATAATTACGACGAGATTCTTCCCACTGGTCAGAGTTGTATGATTGTATCAACAAAAGTGCTTCTTGTTGAAGTTGATAACACCATTTAGGGCTATTAATTGGTCGCTTTGGTTGATCTGGATTTTCCACAACTAAACCCATTTGTACAAACTGGTGCATTAAGAAAATTATGGTAAAAATACCCCTCCCAGCTTCGATAATTCCTCCTTTGACAAACGGGGACAAACTCACCCGTTATGAATTTGAACGGCGATATAATGCCGCATCTAAACCGAAAAAAGCTGAATTAATCGAAGGAATAGTTTATATTATGCCTGCTGCTCTGCGTTTTAGAAGTCATGGACAACCTCATGGTCGCATCCTAACATGGCTTGGTAATTATGAAGCCATGACCCCTGGTGTGGCTTTAGGAGTTGAACCCACAGTCCGGCTAGATTTAGATAATGAACCTCAACCTGATGCAGTTTTGATTATTATACCAGAAGCAGGAGGTCAAACTCGCATCAGTGAGGATGATTATATTGAGGGTCCACCGGAATTAGTTGTAGAAATTGCTGCTAGTAGTGTGGCTATTGACCTCCATGGCAAAAAACAGGCTTATCGTCGCAATGGTGTGAGAGAATATATTGTTTGGCAAGTTTTGGACGAAAAATTAAGTTGGTTTTCTTTACAAGAAGGTGAATATTTAGAATTAGCACCTAATGAAGAAGGAGTTTTACAAAGTCGGGTATTTCCAGGTTTATGGTTAGCGGTAAATGAATTATTAACAGGTAATATGCAAGTTGTATTGAATGTTTTACAAACTGGTTTACGGTCTGTTGAACACGCAGATTTTATAGAGAAATTAGGTGATTTGAAAAGCGATTAGAAATAACGGTTATACATGGGAATTTAAGATACAATAAATTCAATCTCTTTGGGTTTAAATTATGATAACTACACTCATTGAACGAGAAGCAGAACCAATATCAGACTTTAAAGATGGTGTAAAAGGATCATCTGCCAAAAGCCTTAATACGTTAATAATTTGATTTTTTAATTGTGGGTTTTTCTTTGTAATCTTCTTGCAAGACCTTTTAAATCCACTACTCCAGACAACTTCCATCATCATCTCCTAGTAAATCAGCAATCAAATCATCAACAGTTCCTCTCCTTGCTGTACCATTCTTAAAAGCCTGTTTAAGTTCCTCCGCATTAGTTAAAATTTCAGTTCGTTTTTGATTAATTCGTTGTTTTTGCAGAAACTCAAATAAATACTCTCGATCTTCTGTGGGTAAATTTTCAATAGAATTAATAATTTCCTGTAAAGTCATCATAGAACCTCCTAATTAAGTAAATTCTAGCTTTGGTAACTCTATTTTAATTAGAGAATTAAAATTCTCTTGTAAGCTTATCATACACTAAAAGGAGTTTTTACTGGTTCAAATTCCACCTAGACGACAGATGATCGCTTTTTTGTATTGGTTTTGATTTGGAGAAGAGGCAATCACTGAAGGATTAAGCTATTGTGCTATAAGTAGTAGTAATTACAAAAATAAATCTTCAATGACAACGTGACACAAAAAATGATAAGGTTATTACCTTTAAAATACCTTATCGTTTATCAGTATGTCAGTCTCTACCACTATCTCTCAACTGGTTGAAGTTCTTATAGCTGAACCTGTGAATGTATCTGTATCTAGTTTAGCTCAGTTGGCTATTGGGATACAAACAGATACCCGCATTTTGCAACCGGGTGAGGTCTTTTTGGCTTTGCGAGGGGAAAAGTTTGACGGACATGATTTTGTCCCCACAGCGATCGCTAAAGGGGCTATATTGGCTATAGTTGATTATGCTTATGAAAATCCAGGTTTTCCGATTTTGCGGGTTAAAGATACTTTAAAAGCATACCAGCAAATTGCTCGATGGTGGCGAGAAAGTTTTTCTATTCCTGTAATTGGCATCACGGGTTCAGTAGGTAAAACCACCACTAAAGAACTAATTTCCGCAGTTTTGGCTACAAAAGGAAAAGTCCATAAAACCTACGGGAATTTTAATAATGAAATAGGTGTTCCCAAAACTCTTTTAGAATTGACGAAAGAAGATGATTTTGCAGTCATAGAAATGGCTATGCGGGGCAGGGGACAAATTGCCGAACTCACAGAAATTACTAAACCGACAATTGGGGTAATTACTAATGTGGGAACAGCCCATATTGAATTACTTGGTTCAGAAGCGGCAATTGCTGAAGCTAAATGTGAATTATTAGCGACAATGCCAGATCATAGTACCGCCATTCTTAATTATGATAATCCATTATTAATGGAAATGGCCGCGAAATTTTGGCAGGGGAAAGTCATTAGTTATGGCTTTTCGGGTGGCGATATTCAAGGGAAATTAATTAATAATGAAACTGTAGAAGTTGCTGGAATGGGTCTACCTTTGCCTTTACCTGGTCGTCATAATGCTAGTAATTTTTTAGCGGCTTTAGCCGTAGCTCAGGTATTAGAAATTGATTGGCAATTATTACAATCTGGTATCATGGTAAATATGCCCACAGGTAGAAGTCAACGCTTCACTTTACCTCATGATATCGTAATTTTAGATGAAACCTATAATGCCGCCCCAGAAGCCATGTTAGCCGCTTTGCAGTTGTTAGCAGACACACCAGGAAAGCGGAAAATTGCGGTTTTAGGGGCAATGAAAGAATTAGGAGAAAGATCCGCAGAACTACATCAAAAAGTCGGAGAAATGGTCAAAAATTTGCATCTTGATGGGTTATTAGTATTAGTTGATGGTCAAGATGCGGAAATTATTGCTAATAGTGCCGATAATATATTTTGTGAATGTTTTAGCACTCATGCTGATTTGGTAACAAGATTAAAAACATTTATGCAAGCCGGAGACCGCTTATTATTTAAAGCCGCCCATTCTGTGGGATTAGATCGAGTTGTCAATCAATTACGGGCAGAATTTACTAATTAAAGAGAGTTGAATATTGGGTTTAGATATGTTGTCTATCTCATGTACTTTAGACAAAATAAACTTAATTAAGTCGGTATTTTCCGTATATCTAATCCACAATAAAAATGACATTTTCTGTAGAGATGTTGCATGAAACATCTCTAAAATAGGTTCTTGGTAAGTATCAAAAACTGACAATTAACAAACAGTTAACAAACAGTTTTTAACTGCTAATTACCATGAATAACTAGACAAAAATAGTTCAATTAAGTCTTATCTATTGAGGTTAAGGCCTTGAATTTATCAATTATTTTGGGAAGAATCAGAAGTAAGGTTAGTCCATAGCAAGTCTAATCTCATTTGTCTTTTGTCAAGACAATTCATCAAATCAAGGAGTAATTATCATGGCTAATATCCAAATATCTGCATTAGTTCCTGTCGGTTATGATTTATTTAATGATGCTACTAGTTTTCTTGATGAACTAGCTACCGAGGAAGTAAAAACCGTTGTTGGTGGAGGTTATTATGGTTGTTATTCTCATCACGGTTACTATCACCGTAATTACTACGGTTATCGTTGGTAAAAGTAAAAAAATAGCTGTTAACTAATAGCTATCAAAAATAGTCAGAATAGTAATTTATATTTTTAGTTACTATTCTGACTGTTAATAAAAAAAGTCAAATATCCAGTTTTTGATATTCCTGAAATTTTGACTTTTGTGGAAGTTATTTATTCAGAGAAAACAATTGTAGAGAATTTCTGCGCCAGGTAATTAGCAAAACATTGGTCAATAAACAAGTAACTGCTAGGGACAATAAGATATAAGTTGGTGTCATGACTACACCAATCATAAACCAAGTATAAACGTGCAGCACCATGATACTGGCAAATAAACAGGCTAATCCGGTAGATATCCACACTTGACCCAGGGGACGATTTAGGAAGACGAGGATCATTGTTAATAAGGTTGTTAGGATATTGGCTGGGACAAGAAAGGCACAAATGCCTATACAGTTGTTGCGGGAAAATTCAGCTAAGGTGTTGAGTTCTAACATTGATTTTTGGGGATAATTGTCGGTGCTTATGATTAAGTTTTATTGTAAATAATAGATTAATAAGATTATACTATATCAAAAGTGAGTAATCGCACCATTTATGTTACTTTTTTTAAAGAATTGGCCTTGACAATTAAATTTATTCATAATAGAGACGCGGTATAAAACGTCTCTATTATATTTTACTGATGAAAAGGTGGGATTAACCCATCAAAATCACGGTATCAATAACATGAATCACGCCATTATCTGCAACAATATCGGCGGCTAAAACTGTGGCATTTTTCACCTCAAAACCATGATCACAATTGATTTTAATAGGAGAACCTTCCACAGAAGTTACTGTACCCAGTTTTGCCAAATCATCCTTTGTTAACTTGCCAGGAACGACATGATAGGTTAAAATTCGTGCTAACTGGGGCAGGTTTTGTAGTAAAGTTGTAATTGTGCCGGGGGGTAATTTAGCAAAAGCATCATCAGTTGGTGCAAACACGGTGAATGGACCGGGACTTTTTAATGTTTCTACTAACCCAGCAGCAGACACAGCCGCCACTAAAGTTTTAAACGCATCATTACTAACTGCAATATCAACAATATCAGCCATTAATTTTACCTCACCTTATATCTAGCAAAGGTTCTAGAAAATAGTAAATCATGTTTAAGTTTAATTAGCTACAATTCTGGTAAAATCTGATCTGGTAAAATTTGAACTGATGATTTTTCTATACATAATATGGTTAAATGCACTTATGCAAGATTGGGAACTGGTGCATTAGGCGGATTTTATGGTGGAAAACTAGCTTATAAATTACTGGGTATGGTTTTAAATTTATCTGGTGAACCTAGAGAATAATCATCTAATTTAAAATCAGCAAATGGTTTTTTCTCTAATCTATCTCTTAAAGCTTCATCTAATATTACATCTGGGGCTTGTTTTTTCACGCCAATAATAATAATACTGCGTTGATAGGCTGTTGAGTCTTGGTTAGCTTGACAATCTTTTCTCTGAAATTGTCCCAAGTTTAATAAACGATAACCTTTGACACTGGGTGTATTACTAAATATCTTTTTTACTAATAATTGAATTTGTTGAGAACGTTCTAAAGCGCGACTTTGTTCGGTGGTAATATTACCTTCACAAGAGGCTGTTCCCACGGAAATAATCTCGCTGGGATTTTCCATAATTTTCTGGATTCCTTCTTGTTCTAAATTAGATTTTAAGGAATCAATTGTTATAGTTTGATTATTATATTTAATTTGGTAGGTGCTGCCTAATTGCCATTTATATTCTACTGATAAAACTGCAATATTAAACTCTGCAACTCTCCCTTGACTATCTTTTCCTTCTGCATAGGGAAAATAATCAACTTTGCCTTTTTTAACTGGTGCTTGTCCATAGTCAGCAGGTAAGGCTACAAATTTATTATCTCTAAATCCTAAAGCTACCCACCACAGTAGTAATAAGGAAACTATTAAAGCTGCAAACCAGGACAATAATGGTAATTTTTCCGGTTGTGTTTGTGGGGGAATAACAGCATTATTAGTAGTTGTTTGATTAACTATGGCTGTTTTTTCTGTTCCGCTAATATTCACGGTTGCAGATGTATTTTGTGAGAGTTGATATTCAATTTCTGCTAATCTTTTATAAATTTCTTGAGTATTGCTAGGGCGTTGATTTACTTGGGTGGACATTAACCAATCAATCAAATCTAATAATAATGGAGAAATCTGATTTGCATGATGTCGCCATTTTAAAATATCCAAGTTAGGATCATATAATTCTCCCGGTTGATATCCCGTTAATAAAAATACAAATGTCCGTCCTAATGCAAAAAAATCTGATTGGGGTATGGCTTGTCCACGCATTTGTTCTAGAGGGCTATAACCTGACGATGAAATTGCTGTTATTCCCCCACCAGCTAGATAGGTTTTGGTAATTTCTCTAGCTGTACCAAAGTCAATTAATACTAATTGTCCATCAGGACGAATCATGATATTTGATGGTTTAATATCTCTATGGAGATATTGTTGATTATGAACTAAAGCTATTATTTCTAATAATTGTTTTAACCAGGCTATGGCTTGAACTTGAGAAATGGGGCGGTTTTGTTGTTGCTTTAACCACTGTTCTAAATTAGGTCCTTCAATTTTTTCCATAATCAGACAATGCAGTATAAGATTATTTCTGGTTTGATAGGGAAAGTAATCTTCTGCTGCGGGAATACCAGGATGATTTAATTGTTTTAACACATTAAATTCTTGTTGAAATAGTGAAACCGCTTTAGGATCATTAGTTAATTCTTGTTTGAGGACTTTGAGAATTTTTGGCCTATCTTGTTGATAAGCTTCGTAAATTTGACCAAATCCAGTTTTGTCACTTAATAAACGTAAAACTCGATAACGTCCGATTAATTCTAATTGAGAACCACAACTTTGACAAAAGCGGTTTTCGTCATTATCTGGGTGGTTGGGTTGAGAACAAACTGGATTAATGCAAAGACTCATAATGGGGAATAGGTAATGGGTAATTGGTAATGGGTAATGGGTAATGGGTAATTGCGAATTATTTATAATAATCTCATTTTTGTGCTGCTAAAAAACTGGCAACTGTTTGATTAAATTCTGTTGGGTTAGTTAAGAATGGCCAATGATTTCCAGGGACTTGACGAATAAGCAAATTTTTGAGGTTGGTTTTGTAAGGTTGAATTTGCCAATTTTGGCGGTTGACACCTTTTTCTGGTTGTATAAAGAGGGCAGGTGTGTCAACTGGGTGAATAAAACCTGGTACTTCCATAACTGCATCAAAAATGCCATCACGGGCTGCTATAGTAAATTTACTACCCCAAGTACCGTCGGGTTTTTGTGCAATTGCGGCTTGAAAAACTTGCTGTTGCAAAGAACTCCAATTTTGATATTGACTGAGTTGTTTAATTGTTTGTTCGGCTGCTTCGTAACTGGTAAAGGGGCCCATGCTTTTAAGGAAGGGTAAAACACGGTATAAAAGAGGAAATATGATTTTCAGAAAACTGGGCATTTTCCAGATAAAAATCGGGTCTACTAATGTGATACTTTTTAATCTGGCTGGGTTTTCTCTAGCCCAAATGGCGGCTAATTTTCCCGTCCAGGAATGGCTGACAATATGAGCCGCAGACCACCCCATTTTATCCATTAATGCCTCCAAATCGGAAATTGCACTTTTAAAAGTGTAATCTTTTTCTGGCTTGCTGCTCTCACCATGACCACGCATATCTGGCGCTATTATATGGTAATCTGATTTTAAATAGTCTCCCAAACTTGACCAAACTAAAGCATGATCAGCCATACCATGTAACAATATTAATGGTTCTTGACCTTGATTCCATTCTAGGTAAGAAAGTTGAATATCAGATGTTGAGAGAGTTTTACGTATAGGTATCATTTGCTCAATGTTCTCCAGGACAGGTGGTTAGAAATTTTAGCAGAAAAAATCAATTTTCAGGTTTGAATTTTTAATTGATTTACGGGAAATCATGGAGCTAATAAATGTCAACGTCAATGGTAGGAATACAAAGATATTAAATTACAATTATTTATTATGCCAGAAATACACCAATCCATAGCCGAACATTATCACGAACGGACTAAGTATGATCCCCAAACTCTAGCTTCTAAAAATTATAATTTAGACTGGGCTAAACAACCAGTACCTTTTAAAGAGTACAAAATCGGTGCTGATATTGACCTGAAACCTTATTTACAAGAAAATACAGAAATATCCGCCAATGATCAAGATGCTCAATGGTGGCACAGGCTCTCTCAGCTATTATTTCACAGTTATGGACTAACGGCAAAAATGCCTTCTATGGGTAGTGCAGTATATTTACGTGCTGCTCCCAGTGCAGGGGGTTTATATCCGGCTGAAGTATATTTAGTTTCTCGCGGTACACCTTTGTTACCACCAGGACTTTATAATTATCAATGTCGAACTCATTCTTTAATGCACTTCTGGGAAAGTGATGTTTGGCAAAATTTACAAGAGGCTTGTTTTTGGCATTCTTCCCTAGAAACCACTCAATTAGCTATTATTACTACTGCGGTTTTTTATCGTTCTGTTTGGCGTTATGAAGATAGGGCTTACCGCCGAATTTTTCTCGATACTGGGCATCTTTTAGGTAATATTGAATTAGCTTGTAGTCTTGTAGATTATCGCTCTTATTTAATAGGCGGTTTTGTGGATAAAGCGGTGAATGATCTACTTTATATTGATCACGCACAGGAAGGAACAACCGCTGTTTTAGCTTTGGCAGATTTGTTAGATATTCGCCAAAATTTACCTAAAGGCAGCACTGTTTTACCTTCTACAACTGAAACTAATTATCCATCTATTCCTGACGGTGAACTACTAAAATATTTTCATTTACGGACTGAAATCACAGATACTACTAGCAGCAATTTAAAGTTACCAACTCTCAAAGAAGAAAGGTCTTTAGAGGATAAATATAATTTTCCTTTCTGTGATAAAATCCCTACTGGGACTGCGCCAATTTTTTGGGGGGAAAATTTATCAGAATTAGCAAATACTATCTATAAACGGCGTTCTACTCGTGCTTATACTGGCGATAATTTAAGTTTTGATCAACTAAAAGCTTTACTTGATTTCACTTATCAACCACAAAATTACGTTGACCAAAATTTAGATCCTGACCCTGATTATTTTGACTTGAATTTAATAGAAACTTTTGTGGTGGTTTCTGGAGTTCAAGGCTTAGATCCAGGTTGTTATTATTATGCACCTAAAGCCCAAGAATTACGGCAAATTCGCTTTAAAAATTTTCGTCGGGAGTTACATTTTCTCTGTTTGGGACAGGAATTAGGTAGAGATGCAGGAGCAGTATTATTTCATACTGCCGACCTCAAAAATGCGATCGCTCAGTATGGTGATCGAGTTTACCGTTATTTACACACAGATGCAGGTATTTTAGGACAAAGATTGAATTTAGCCGCAGTTCGCTTAAATTTAGGTGTCAGTGGTATCGCTGGCTTTTTTGATGACCAAGTTAACGATGTCTTGGGTATTCCTGCTGACGAAGCAGTTATTTACATTACTACACTAGGAAAACCAAGGTAATCAGGTCATAAGATCATAATGTCCTAAAGTCATACTCATGGAGTATCTAAGTAGGTGAACGGAAAAACCGACATAAGTAACGAAAAGTAAAGTTGCTCAAAACCTGTTCCCTGTTCCCTGTTCCCTTTTCCCTTGTCATAACGACAATTTTTAACGCCAACCTACTTAGTATTTAGTTTGATTATGCCATGGAGCTAAGCGGATTCGAACCGCTGACCCCCTCAATGCCATTGAGGTGCGCTACCAACTGCGCTATAACCCCGAAATCCCAATTTAGTCAGCTTTTGAGCTTTTTATTAGGTGAGTTTTTTATTATCTCTGTTGAGATTATATCTCACTTGATGTTAATTTTGTCAAGATATTTATGTTAAGAAATATTAAGCGGTGAATGAACATGAAAACTCTAGAACCTACCAATGTGCTGTTCCCTGTTCCCTGTTCCCTGTTCCCTGTTCCCTGTTCCCTCCTACTTAATGCTGACAAGTATTTATAGAAATCCAAGATGAATCTACTACTCTTGAACCATCTTCTCCAATCTTGTAATAATGTTCTTTTTTCCAAATAGGTGCATTGTGTTTTAACGTATCAATAGCATATTCACAAGCCGCAAAAGCCTGACCACGGTGGGGACAACCTATAGCTACAAGTACACTAATTTCCCCAATTGACAATCTGCCAATGCGATGATATATTGCCACCCGACCGATATCAGACCATTGATGGCGAATATGATCAGCAATTTGATAGAATACCTGTAAAGCCATTGGTTCATAAGCTTGATACTCCAAAGCCACCACAGACTTACCGTCAGTTTGATTACGAACCATACCACTCATGATTACCACCGCACCATGAGCAGGATTATCCACCTTACTATAGATTTCCTCTACAGACAATGGTGCTAGTGTAATTCCAAAACTATCTTCAACCCTGGGTTTAATTGTGATCATTTATCTTATACTCCTAATAGTAAATTGATACAAGGATCATCGCGGTCCATGATTTAAAAAATCCCATTCTATAAGAATATCTAACCGCGAATTATATGCAGAGGCAATTCAAAAAACCCCAAAATCAGGTAAAGTAATATTTTCATCTATTTACTAAAAACAACGATCATCCCATGCAAGTGCAACTCAGCGGATCTAAAAATCCCCTAGCTTATCTACTATTAATCGCTCCTTTTTTCCTTTGGGGTACAGCCATGGTGGCCATGAAAGGTGTAATTCCCCACACTACACCCTTATTTATGGCTGGAGTCAGGTTAATACCTGCGGGGGTACTAATTCTCATGGTAGCAGCATTCATGGGTAAACCTGTACCTAAAAGTTGGTTAGCATGGTTATGGATTGTTATATTTGCTTTAGTTGATGGTACTTTATTTCAAGGATTTTTAGCAGAGGGTTTAGTCAGAACCAATGCTGGTTTAGGTTCGGTCATGATAGACTCCCAACCTCTAGCAGTAGCTTTACTGTCCCTCTGGTTATTTCAAGAACATATTGGTTTATGGGGATGGTTGGGGTTAGGTTTGGGAATCACAGGAATTAGTCTCATTAGTTTACCAGAAGAATGGATTTTTCATTTTCTTGATTCAGGAGTGACAATTACCACAGATAATTGGCAAGATTTATTTAATAGTGGTGAGTTATTAATGTTACTGGCTGCTTTATCAATGGCTGTGGGAACAGTTTTGATTCGGTTTGTGTGCCGATACGCAGATCCAGTCATGGCTACAGGATGGCACATGATTATCGGAGGCTTGCCTTTGTGGGGAATGTCTTCAGTATTAGAAGCCCAACAATGGCAAAATCTTGTACTATCAGATTGGATAGGATTAAGTTATGCTACTGTATTTGGTAGTGCGATCGCTTATGGTTTATTTTTCTATTTTGCTTCCAGTGGAAATCTCACCAGTTTAAGTTCTCTCACCTTTTTGACACCGATTTTTGCCTTAATATTCGGTTATATTTTCCTCTCAGAGGTCTTGACAATTATCCAATGGTTAGGTGTTTTTCTCACTTTAATCAGTATTTATTTAATCAACCAGCGAGAAAATATTGGAGTCAAAAATCAGACAATTAATATCACAGAAACAAATACCACAGAGGAATCATTAACTTTGGAATTATCGCCGAAAAAAGTCCCCTAAACAGAGCTAAATCAGCGATAACTACCAAAAGTATAGCAAAAATATAACTATTACTTACATTTTCTACCGATGTCACTGCCTATCTTACCCCCATATCTCAAACCAGGTGATTTGCTGCGCGTCATTGCTCCTAGTGGTGCATTACGAGAAATGGAAGCGTTTCATCAAAGTGTGGAAATTTGGAAAGCGCGTGGTTATCGCGTTGAAATTCCAGATAACATAAATGATAAACATGGTTATCTCGCTGGTACAGATATCCACCGTCGTCAGCAACTAGCCACAGCATGGGAAGATCCAGAATGTCGGGGTATCCTCTGCGCGAGAGGTGGTTTTGGCTGTACCCGGATTTTAGAAAATTGGAATTGGCCAGAAAATATCATTCCCCCTAAATGGTTAATCGGCTTTTCTGACATCACAGCCTTGCTTTGGAGTCTCTACAACGGTGGAATTGTCAGTGTCCATGGTCCCGTCCTCACCACCCTAGCTAATGAGCCAGAATGGTCAATACAGAGGCTATTGGACATAGTAGAAGGTCGTCCCTTCGCACCTTTAAAGGGTAAAGGTTGGGGTGGTGGTACAAGTACGGGAATCTTGCTTCCTGGTAATTTGACAGTAGCAACCCATCTTTTAGCAACACCGATTTTACCTGACCTTGAGGGTGTAATCTTAGCCTTAGAAGATGTAACAGAAGCACCCTATAGGATAGATAGAATGTTGACTCAATGGCGATTAAGTGGTATTTTATCCAAAGTTCGCGGTATTGCCTTGGGAGGATTTACAAAGTGTGAAGCCGCAGCCAATGTACCTAGTTTTACTGTAGAGGAAGTATTGCGAGATTGTTTGGGTGATTTGGGTATTCCCATAGTTTCTGATCTCCCCTTTGGTCATGATAGCCCCAATGCTGCTTTACCTGTGGGAATGATGGTGACATTAGACGCTGAACAAGGGATACTCCATTTTTTCCCATAGGTAATCACCTCTATCAAAACTGTCTCATAAAACGGCGATCAATCCAGTCTTTCCAGTACCATAATAATTGATGAGGGGGTAAAGTGAAACTGCCCCTAGTAGCTAATGCCTTTCCGTCTCCCGTACTAATTAAACTCAAATAAGTTTTTTGTGGTTGATAGGGTTTGAGAGACTTTCCCAAAATCATCCTTTTTAAATTCTCATATAAAGGTTTACCTTGACGCACCGCAAACACACCAGCTTTAGGGAGATGATGATTGATCATGGTCGCAATATCACCCGCTGCAAAAATATGGGCATGAGTAACAGATTGCAAATTATTATTCACCAAAATAAAACCTTTTTCATCTGTACCAATTCCCGAATCCTTTACCCACTCTGCTGCTGATGCTTGTGTCACCCAAAAAACTTGATCACATTCAAATTCTAACCCAGATTGACATTTAATCTCTAGCTTTTTCTTCCCTGGTGCAACTTGATTTACCGTTTCTCCCAAATGCAATTTCACACCTTGATTAATTAAAACTTTTTCCATAATTACCCGCACAGATAAATGATAATTTGGCATTATTTCCTGACTTTTTTGCCATAAATGCACCTGTAAATCATCTATTCCCAAATTTTGCAAACCTGCTTGCATTGATAAAGCTAATTCCACACCACCAGCACCACCTCCCACAATACCAATATTGAGAGTTTTTTGCGAATTTATAACCACATTTTCCCGTAATTTATGCCAATGTTCTAAAAATTGTGCCACTGGTTTAGCTGCAATTGCATACTCTACTGCACCTGATACAGACAGTTTTTCAGGAGTGCTACCAATATCAATAGAAAGAAGATCAAAATCTATCACAGATTGCTGATTACAAAACAGTTGATTATTTTTTAAATCTAGCCCAATTACTTGATCAAAATACAATTGTGCGCCAGCAAATCTACATAACTTTTCCAAATCCATCAGGCATTGAGTATAATTGTAAAATCCCGCAATATATCCCGGCAACATTCCCGAATATGGTGTATATTTATCTGGGGTAATTAAGATTAGGTTTACTCCTAATAGTGGATAAATGGCAAAAAGTTTTAAAACAATAGCATGACTATGACCACCACCAACTAAAACTATATTTTTGATCATAATTTTTTTTATAACCTTACCTTAGTTAAAACTTGCGGTGTTGTACAGGAAACATTTTAATGAATTGCATTTTTCTTTGTCGGATTTGGAAAACTGAGGATATCCAGACAGTTAAAACTTTTCCCTGTTCCCTGTTCCCTGTTCCCTGTTCCCTGTTCCCTGTCCCCTGTCCCCTGTTCCCTGTCCCCTACCCTCACAGACAACTTATTCAGCAAGCCCTATATATAGTGAGATTAATAAGATATTAACCAAATAAGAACCATCAGTTATCCTGTTCTCAGTCATTAGTAGATTAAATCAGGGGATCGCTTGCATAATTGTTCACAATTTGTTACAAAAATATAAAGAACTTCTAAAAACTAAAACCTAATGTTCGGCGGACTCACTGGTTTAACAGATCCCAAAAGCACCGATTGGGGAGAGCGAATGCTCAACACAGTCGCCAGCCAAACGATTCGCCACCTGTTTACCCAAAGCGAGTCGGTAGAAGTCTTTGTGCGCTGCTACCCCTCCAGCAAACTGTTGCAAGGCAGCATTGATAGCTTTAAAATGAACGGTCGGGGCTTAGTAATTCGCAAAGACTTCGCAGTAGAGGAAATGTCCTTTGAAACCGACGCGGTAGCCATTGACTTCGGCTCGGTTTTAAGTGGTAAACTCAATCTCAAACAACCCACCCAAGCTGTAGCTTGTGTGATTCTATCAGAAGTAGGCATTAATCGTGCTTTTGAGTCGGAACTGGTGAAAAAGCGGCTGCTGAACCTTTCTGAACCAACTCTGATGGAAATATCTGGTGGTGAACCAGTTTCCTTTACCCAAGTTCAAATTCAGCTATTACCGGAAAATCGCTTGTTTATGGTAGCTAAGGCTGATTTAAACAATGGTGAACTCATACCCCTAAGTATGACGGTTGGGATTGGGATTGAAAGAAGAAGGCGGGTTTCTTTCCAAGATCCCAAGATTGAACTTGAGGGAGTTCCAGAAGCACAACGGGAAATTTCCCGGACTTTAAGTTTGGCATTGGTAGAAATTTTGGATAATATGGTTGATTTAGATCGCTTTGATTTAGATGGGGTAAAAATGCGACTAAATCGTTTAGAAACAGAAGGCCAAAGATTGATTTTTAGTGGTTATGCAGAAATTGAACGAATTCCTCGCAGTTCTTAACAATTCTTAAAATTGAAAAAATCAACGCCGTCCAGATTCCACTGGGCGGCGATTTAATTTTTCCAGAAGCAGTCAGGAGAAAACAAGAAAATTACCCCTAGCAGTTCCCTTTTTTACCTTCCTACACCTACATATTGAAATCCAGCCCGGATCATGGTTTGAGGATTGAGGAAATTACGACCATCAATCATCACTGCGTGATTCATCAATTTTGCCATTTTCCCATAGTCTAAAGTGCTGAACTGTTGCCATTCAGTGACAAGTACCAAAGCATCACAGCTATCCGCTAGTCTTTCTGCATCGGTTTCTACTAATACACCGGAAAGACCATGACGCATTCCTGTTTGGGAGATTATGGGGTCATAAGCCTTAACTTTAGCTCCCAATCGGTTAAGTTGTTCAATGAGGATTAATGCGGGTGCGTCTCGTAAATCATCCGTATCTGGTTTGAAGGTTAAACCGAGTAAGCCCACAGTTTTACCTTTGAGAATTTTTAAAGCCTGTTGTAGTTTTTCTAAAGCGATTAAGCGTTGGCGCTCGTTAACACTAACCGCAGCTTTCATCAGTTGGGCTTCATAGCCATAATCACCTGCGGTGTGAATGAGGGCGGAAACATCTTTAGGAAAACATGAACCACCCCAACCAATACCAGCTTGTAAGAACTTGCTACCAATCCGGGAATCTAAACCTATGCCTTTTGCTACTTGGGTAACATCCGCACCCACGCGATCGCAAATATTAGCTACCTCGTTAATAAAGCTAATCTTAGTGGCTAAAAAGGCATTAGCCGCGTATTTGATCATTTCTGCGGAACTTAAATCTGTCACCAGAACGGGAACAGGAGGTAAAGATTTATCGGCCGCAAATTTGCGTTCTACAATGGGGGCGTATAATTCTTTCATCATACCAGTGGCTTGTTCGCTACTTCCACCTAAGACAATCCGATCAGGATTAAAGGTATCATAAACTGCCGAACCTTCCCGCAGAAACTCTGGATTACTGACCACATCAAAATCATGGGCAATTTGCGAGAATTTGTCGTCGCTAGTTGTATTACCAGATGCAACAAATGTTTTTTGTCTTTCCGCAATCCCATCTAAAACAATCATTCTTACCCAGTCACCAGAACCGATGGGAACAGTGGATTTATTAACAATTACCTTATAACCACCATTGAGATTTTCGCCGATACC
>Ga0315905_10001649_pt1 | contig 23855 bp, 6 predicted proteins | sample LakEriMetagenome_5_FD_203522 | JGI IMG/M metagenome (GOLD analysis project Ga0315905, IMG submission 203522) | Freshwater fungal communities from buoy surface, Lake Erie, Ohio, United States - Buoy 4 MA121 | ecosystem: Environmental > Aquatic > Freshwater > Lake | place: USA: Lake Erie, Ohio...
AAAAAAACACCCACCCCAACCCAACCCAACCCCACCCCCCCCCCCGACACTTCGCAGGAGTCCTACATCAAGGAGGAGCAGAAGAGCCTGAAGCGCGAGCTCCTCCGCGCGCAGGAGGAGGTCAAGCGCATCCAGTCCGTCCCCCTGGTGATCGGGCAGTTTCTCGAGATGATCGACGCGGGCACGGGCATCGTCGGCAGCACGACGGGCAGCAACTACCACGTGCGCGTGCTCAGCACGATCGACCGCGAGCTCCTGCGGCCGTCGGCGAGCGTCGCCCTGCACCGCCACTCCAACGCCCTCGTCGACGTCCTCCCGCCCGAGGCCGACTCGTCCATCTCCCTGCTCGGCGACCACGAGCGCCCCAACGTGACCTACCAGGACATCGGCGGGTACGACATCCAGAAGCAGGAGATCCGCGAGGCGGTCGAGCTCCCGCTCACGCAGGGGGACCTGTACGCGCAAATCGGCATCGACCCGCCCCGCGGCGTGCTCCTGTACGGCCCGCCCGGCACCGGCAAGACGATGCTCGCCAAGGCCGTCGCGCACCACACGACGGCGTCGTTCATCCGCGTCGTCGGCTCGGAGTTTGTGCAAAAGTACCTGGGCGAGGGCCCGCGCATGGTGCGCGACGTGTTCCGCCTCGCCAAGGAGAACGCCCCCTCGATCGTCTTCATCGACGAGGTCGACGCCATCGCCACGGCGCGCTTCGACGCGCAGACGGGCGCCGACCGCGAGGTGCAGCGCATCCTGATGGAGCTGCTCACGCAGATGGACGGCTTCGAGCAGTCGGTCAACGTCAAGGTGATCATGGCGACCAACCGCGCCGACACGCTCGACCCGGCGCTGCTGCGCCCCGGCCGGCTGGACCGCAAGATCGAGTTCCCGCTGCCCGACCGCCGGCAGAAGCGCCTCGTGTTCCAGGTGTGCACGGGCAAGATGAACCTGTCCGAGGAGGTCGACCTCGAGGACTACGTGTCGCGCCCGGACAAGATCAGCGCGGCCGAGATCTCGGCGATCTGCCAGGAGGCCGGGATGCACGCCGTGCGCAAGAACCGGTACGTGATCCTGCCCAAGGACTTTGAGAAGGGGTACAAGGCCAACGTGCGCAAGACGGGCGACGAGTTTGAGTTTTACAAGTAGTAGAGAAGCAGCAGCAGCAGAGAGGACGCGGGTTCGAACGAACGAACGAACGAGGACGAGAAGAGCTCGAGAGCGGGCGCGTTTTTGCGCGGCGTCGTTTTTTTTTTTTTTGCACAGACGATTTTGTAACGGCGGCGAGCAATCGATGCGTATGAAGGCGCGTGCGCGTGTGTGCGCTTTTGTGCGACAATGAAACTCAAAAATGGGCGGCGGCCTGCATCAACTCCCTGCGTCGAAAAACGACAAACTGAAAGCGTGTGCACCTGTGCACGCTTTTGTGCGACAATCAAACTAAAAAATGGGCGGGCGCCTGCATCAACTCCCTGCGTCAAAAAACACAAACGCCCCTCCCTCCCCCGCGTCACAGCTTGGACGCGGCCTCCTTGAACAGCGACGACATGCTCGCGCCGCCCGCGGCGGCCTTGACGGCCTCGGCCGACACGCCCGTCGCGCGCCCAAAGTCGTAAGGAAACGTCCAGCCGCTCGCGCGGGCATCCGCACATTGCTTGCGCTGGGGCCCGCGGCGGAACGCGTCGAGCGTGTCTTCGGCCCGGATGTCCTCCCCCTCCGACAGGCGGCGGCGGCTGAGGCGGAGGTGGCGGCGGCGGCGCGCGCCCGTCGTCGACGACGCATTGTGGCTGCTGCTGGCGCCGTTCGCCCCGCCGCCGCCCCCGACAAACACGCCCGCGCTGCCCAAGCCGACGTTGCTCGGGGCCGCGCCGCCGTCGAGCACGACGTTGTACCCGGCCGCGTTGCTGGCGCCGGACCCGGGCGGCAGCAGGCCCCAGATGAGCGCGCCCGCGAGCGCCCCGCCGCTCTGCTTGCTGCGCACGAGGCGGTCGAGGACGACGGCCGCGGCCGCAGCCGCCTGAGACTTGTCGAAGAAACGCTCCGTCAGACCGAACTCTTCGATGATGAAAGGCCGGGCCAGCGACCCGCCCGCGACCTGCTCGAGCAAATCGATGCGAGCGGCAAGGAACGGCACGTAATCGTCAAAGCCGACCTTGGCCCACGCGCGGTCGGGCGTGCCCTCTACGGTCCTCCAGTAGAGGTGTGCGGTCGCGGCGCTCGCCTTTTTGGCGTCCTCCTCGAAATCGTCGCCCTCGCACGCGGCGCCGGCGCCGGGGTTCTTGGAGACGTACGGCGATCCCGGCCCGAAGAAGCCCTCGCTCCCAGTGAGGATCAGCTGGTTCGGGGCCGATGCGCGCGCCGCCGCGATCATCTCGTCGAGCCAGCTGTCGCGCGCGGCAAGCTGCCCGCCGTCGCATCCCGGGCAGCGCGGCTCGTTGATCACGTCGTACGCCATGATGGTGGGGTCGTCCTTGTAGGCGCGTCCCGTCAGCGGGTTGACGTGCGACGTGACGCGCTCGACGTGGGCGCGGTAGCGCCGGCGAGCGTCCTCGGACTCGTAAAAGTCAGAGATTGTCTTGCCCGCGGCCGCGTCGCCCAGGAACAGCTCGGGACCGCCGTACGCCTTCCACGTGTTGCCGAGCGCGAGGACCAAGCGCAGGCCGTGGCGCCACGCGGACTCGACGGCGTAGTCGAGCAAAGAAAAGTCGTAGCCGCCCGACGCCGCGGCGGGCGAAAAGGCCCAGGCGCGGACGACGCGCATGCCGATCGACTGGGCGGCTCCGAAGAGCGCGTCGATCTTGCCGCGGTCGCTCGAGCCCGTGTCGGCGAGCCAGTGCGCGTTGCCTCCCGTGAAGTAGAAGGGCTGGCCGTCGAGCGTCAGCTGGTGGCCGGAGACGGAGACGAACGAGGCGGCGCGGGCCGGGGCGACGGCGAGCGAGGCGGCGGCGACGAGGACGGCGACGGCGAGCACGAGGGCGCGCGCCATGATGCTTTTTTTTTTTTTTTTGAGAGAGATTGGGTTTTTTTCGCGCGCGCGCGCACGCGGTCGTTTGGATGTACGTTTGTATGTAACAAGGCGAAAGCGCCGAGTGTTTTTTTGGTCCCGAGCCTGCTCGCCCCAAAGGAGGGCGTCCTCCCGAAAAAAAAAGCCGGCCGCGCGCTGACGCCCCCCGCCTTCATGTCTGACGTCAGCGCCGCCGCCCAAACACGGCCGCCGACGACGCGAGCGGGTGGAAGCGCACGGCCCCGTCCGCGCCGCACGACAACACGCCGTCGGGAGTCACGGCAAACCCGTTGATCTGCGCCCCCACGGCGTCCTGCGAGGGCGGGGGGCGGTAGGCCGGCAGGGGCGCCGCCGAGGAGGCCGCCCCGCCCCCGCCCGCCGCCGCCGCCGCGCCGCCGCCGACGCCCGCCGCCGCCCCCCTCAAGCCCGCCAGCAGCGCGCCGAGCCCGCCCCTGCGCGCCGTCCAGTGCGCCAGGGGCACGACCTGCAGCACGGCGCCGTCGCGCGCGTCGATCACGGCCATGGAGCCGTCGCGCGCGCCCGACACCAGCAGGCGGCCGAGCGGGACAGGAGCAGCAGCAGCGGCGGCGACGACGACGGCCGGCGCCGCGAGCGCGGCCGCGACCGCGGGCCCGCCCGCCGACAGCTCCCAAAACGAGGCCAGGGCCGTGATCGCCGGGCCGTGCCTGCCGCTTGTGCCGTAACCCGCGTCCGCGTCCGCCAGGCGGTCGTGCGGACGCACGCTCCACACGGGCATTGGCTGCGTCAGGCGGTCGCCGCCACCGTCACCACCACCACCACCACCACCAAGCTTGCGCAGGTCATACGCCGCCAGCCCGCCGAGCGCGTCGCCCACGACCACGAGCGGCGGGCCCGTGCCCATGCCGCCCCCGTCCGCCCCGGCCAGGCGCATGGGCGCCGCCGCCGGCAGGCGCAGCTCGGCGGCGCGCGCGGCCCGAGGGGGCGCGAGGGTGTCCCAGAGGGCCAAGGCCCCGCCCGCGGCCACGAGGCCGTCGGGCGAGCCGCTGCCCGCGACGAGCAGCTGGCTGCCCGTGTCGCCGACGAGCTGCAGGTCGGACGCGCCGCGGGGGCTGGCGATCGCGAGCCACTCGGCGTGGCCGAGGCCGTCGGCGGCCGAGACGGCGTCGTGGCGCCACAGGCCCGCGAGGCCGCCCGCCCCGACGGCGCCGAAGCGCGCGCCGCTGCGCGCAAAGCGCAGGGACACGGCGCCGCCCCAGTGCGACGCGGCGGCCGCGGCCGCGACGGCGTGCGCGTGCCCCAGGCTGATGCTCGTGCTGCCGACGCCCGCGGGCACGAGGCCGCGCTGCAGCGGGTGGTGCTGGTGCGGGTACTGCTGGCGCAGCTGCGCGGCGGCCGCGGCGGTGACGGGCGCGTAGGCGGCGCGGCTGCGCGGGTCGCCGTACTGCCACGCGTAGACGAGGCCCGCCGCCGCGCCCGCGAGGAAGAGCGGGCGCGTCGGGTGCGCGGCGGCCGACAGCGCGGCGACCTGCGACAGCAGCACGGTGCCGCCCGACGCGCGCGCCTGCTGCGCTGCCTGCTGCATGTGCTGCTGCTGCTGCTGCTGCTGCTGATGGTGGCGCGGCGGGCTGGCGTGGCCCAGGCCAAACTCGGCGGGCACGCCCAGCAGCAGGCCGCTCGGCGGGCTGACGCCGCCGCCGCCGCCGCCGCCGCCCGCCCCTTCAGCCGCCCCCGCCCCCGCCCCCGCCGCCGACGGCCACCGCACGCTGTCAAGCATCTGCTGCACGAGGCCCGCGAGCATCGACGACGAGGCGGCCGAGGCCGTCGGGGACGTGGCGAGGTCCTGGCTGGGACCACCGAGGCTCGGCATCTCCAGGCTCGAGCGGTTGAGCGACGGCAGCACGGCGGCGGCAGAGCCGTCGGCCGCCGTCGCCGCCGCCGCGGCCGGCGTGCCGCCTCCGCCCGCGGGGCAGCCGAGCTCGCCGACGACCAAGCCGAGGCGGCCCGCGGTGTAGGCGAGGGGCCTGCGGCGGCTCACGGCGGCCATCACCGAGGACGACGACGCCTCGAGCCCGCCCGGCGCGAGCACAAAGCCCGCGCCCGCGCACGCGACGACGGCGCGCACGTTGCCGCCCGAGGCGCCGCCGCCGCCGGCGCGCTCGGTCCCGTCGGCGACGTCCCACGCGGGCGCGAGGGCGTCCGCGGGCTTGGCCGCGCGGCGCAGGCCGCCGCCGGACCGGACCGCGCCGCGGTTCACTGGGGGCGGCGGGGACATGGACAGGGCCGAGGAGCGGCGGCGGGCGCGGGAGGCGCGGCCGCCGCGCGCGACCGAGTCGCTGTCGGGCTCGTCGTCGGCGACGGCAGCGGCAGCCGACGAGGCCGACGGCCAGGGCACGGGTCCGCGCAGGCGCAGCACGGGCGCCAGGGCGCGCGCGTGCGCCTGGAGCAGCGGCGCGGCCGCGCGCGCGTTGGCCGCGAGGCCCAGGCGCCGCAGCTCCGGCAGCCGCGCGCGGACGTAGGCGCGCCACTCGCGCAGCGGCGCCCAGGGTGAGGGGGGCAGCAGCGGCGCGAGGGCGGCGGCGGCAGCGTCGTCGTCCTCTGCGGCGTCGTCCTCGTCGTCATCGTCGTCGTGCGCGGCCGCCGAAGGCATCGGCAGGCGCAGGGCGAGCGCCGACGCCACCAGGCGCGCGCGCCACATGTGCGACAGCGCGAGGGACAGTTGCGCGTTGGTTGCAGTGCCGACGAAACCCCCCGCCGCTTGCTGCTGCTGCTGCGCCACCGCCACCGCCGCCGTCGTGAGCGCGTCGGCGGCGGCCAGCGCCTCGGCCGCCAGCACGGGCAGGCCCGCGGCCTCGGCGCCGCGCGCGGCCCGCAGCGCCATGCCGCGCAGGGCCGACAGCAGGGCGCCGCGCGTCGCGCGCCCGGCCAGCAGCGGCAGGCCGGCGGCCAGCACCCAATCGAGCAGCGCGGGCTGCACGAGCGCGGCGGCCTGGGCGGCGGCCGGGGCGGCGGTGGCGCCGGCGTGGCCGCGGGGCTCGTCTTCTCCTTTGCCCTCCCGCCCGGCCCCCCGCTGCGCCCGGGGCAGATCGGCCAGCAGGCGGTCGGCCTGACCCGCGAGCAGGCGCGCCAGGGCGCGCGCGGGGCCCGCGCGCAGCCACTCGGCCACGGTCGCGGCGGCCGGGTCGCGCGGCGCGTCGGCCTCGGCCAGCGGCAGCAGGTGGCGCTCGACGACCAGGCGCTGCAGGGGGCCAGGGACGAAGGCGGCGGGGCTGGCCGCCGGGGGGTCGGAGGGCGGCGACGACGAGGACGCAACAGGGGCCGCGGCGGCACCGAGAGCGGACGCAGCTTCCGCCGCCGCGCCGTCACCGCCGACGCCGCTGCGCTCGAGCAGGCGTGCCACAAACAGCGCGAGCTGCGGGTCGCGCGCCTCGCGCGCGAGCACGCCCACGGCGTCCTCGGGGCAGCCTGCCAGCGCGAAGAAGGCGGCCGCCAGGGCGTGCCGGTGCTGCGCGAGCAGCTGGAACGCGTTCTTGGACGCGGCCGCGCGCCCCTCTCCCCCGGGCGAAAAGTCGCGCGCGAGAAAGTCGGCCACCTTGCGGTGCCCCGCCGTGCGCAGCAGGCCCTGCAGCAGCCCCCGGCGCCCCGTGGCGATGTACATGAGGGCGCAGTCGTGCGGGTCGCGGCGGCGGGCGTACTGCGCGCGCGCGAGGGCCTCGGCGGCGGCGGTGGCGGCGGACGGGTCGGTCAGCCACAGGCCCGCGCCGACGGCGCGCAGGCGCGGCCACGAGGCCGAGCCCGAGCCGCCGGCCGCGCCGCTCGCAAACGCCTGGGACGCCGACGAACTTGCCCCGCCGCCGCCCGTGCAGGGGTCGTGGTGGAGCGCGTCCGACGCCACGAGGACGCCCCCGGCCAGCCGCTCTGTTGCGGACGAGGCAGACGCCGCCGCGGGCACGAGCGGCAGCAGCGCGTCGAGCAGCGCGCCCTGCGGCGCTGAGGACGCGAGCGCCCACAGCAGGTACAGCGAGTCGAGCCCGGGCAGCAGCCCCAGCGCGGCGGTCCAGGAGTGCGCGCCGGCCAGGCGCGCGCGGCCCGGGTCGCGCTGGGCGCCCGAGCCGGCCGCACACGCGTCGTCGTCGGCCGAGCCGAGCGCACCGCCGCCGCCGCCGCCGCCGCGCGAGCGCCCGCCGCTGCTGCCCGCGGCGCCGCCGCCCTCGAACGACGAGAAGGAGAGCATCGAGGCGACGCTGACGCTGCTGCGGATGCGGCGGGCCGCACGGAAGGCACCCGGACGCCGCGCACCAAGCATCGAGAGCGCGGCCGAGGCCGAGGCCGGCGCGCTGGCGTCATCGTCGGCGGAAGGTTGAGGCGGCAGGGCGGCGCCGCCGATGTCCGCGCCGCTGCTGCCGGCGCCGCCCTCCGCGGGCGCCTCGAGCACGCCGCTGCCCTCCCACAGCCGGCCGCGGCGGGCCGCGGCGCGCGAGACGGACACGGGGCGGAACATGTGCTTGACCGTCTCCTCGAGCGCGCGGCTGTTGCCGCCGCCGCCACTGCCGCCGCCAGCAGCAGCAGCAGCAGCAGCAGCAGCAGCAGCGGCATTGGCGCCCTCGGTCGCGCGCAGCACGGCCAGGCGCGCCGAGGCGACGACGACGCGGCCGGCCGGGTCGAGGCGCTCGAGGGCGGCGTTGGCGGCCGCCTCCTCGCCGCCAGCGCCGGCGCCCGCGAGCGTCGTCGGCACGGAGGCGTAGCCCCCGCCGCCGCCGGCGACCGCGGCCGCGCGGCTCGCAAACAGGCTCGCGGCGGCCGGGGCGTTGCTGCTGCCGCTAGCCCCACTGCCCGCGGCAAACGTGCGCCGCGAGAGCGCCATGGCCAGGCGCGCGAGATCGCAGGCCTGGTCGTACGAGAGGCCCAGGGCGTGCAGGACGCGCAGGTTGCCCGAGGGGGGCGGCTGCTGCTTCTTGGCGTCCTGCGCCCGCGTCGCCAAGGCGTCGTCGTCGCCGCCACCCCTGCCCCTGCCCAGCAGCCCACCGCCACCCAGTCGTCCTCCACGCCCGTCGTCGTCGCCGGTCTGTTCCGCGTGAATCGACGGGGGGACGCCCAGGGCGCGATGCAAGGCCTCGAGCTCCTCGTCGGTGATGAGCTGCAGGGCCAGCGGCGGGAAGCCGGCCGCGGCGGCGGCAGCGGCGGCCGCTGCAGCAGCTGGGCCGCCGGGGCCAGTCGCGCTCGAGGTGGCCGTCGCGAGGCCGCTGCTGGCCGTGACGAGCGACGTGGAGGGCGGGGCAGCTGCCGAGGGAAAGTGCGCCGACGCATGCTCGAGCGACGTCGGGGCCGGCTCGTCGTCGTCGCCGTCGTCGTCGTCCTCGTGCTCGGCCGCTGTGACGGCCGTCGCCGTCTCGCCAGGCTCCTTCTGCCCCTGCTCCTGCTCCTCTTCCTCCGCGCCGCCGCCAAACCCAAAAGCCGACATGTCCAGCATACCCGAGTCGACCTCCTTGGAAGAGGGCGGGGCCTGGCGCGCGGCGGCGGAGGGCGTCGAAGACGAGGCGACGGCGGCGGCGGGAGGCTCGGGCGGCGGCGGCGGCGGCGCTGCAGCTGCAGCTGCAGCTGCTGCCACCTCCTCCTCCGCCGGCTCTGGCTCCGTCGCAAAGCCGAACGCGCCCATGTCCAGGGCGCCGGTCTCGGCGGCAGAAGAGAGTCCGGCGCCTCCTCCTCCGGCAACGCTGGCCGCGTCGCTCGCGGACGGCCTGAGCGTCGGCGCCGCCGCCACCACTGCCGTCGCCGCGGACGCCTCGCCCTCGGCGTCGGCGTCGCCGCCGCCATCGCCGCCGAAAAAGTCGCCCCCGAACGCCGACATGTCGAGCATGCCCGTGTCGATGGGGGCGGCGGCGGGTGCGGGTTGTGGAGCCGGCGGCGGGGGATTGGCCGTGCGCGCGAGGATGGCCGACAGCCCGAGCGGCTTGAGCGGTGCAGCGTCGCCGGGCGCGGGCGCGGGCGCGGGCGCGGACGCTGCCGCCGTCGCCGCTGCCGCCGCTGCCGCCGCCACGGACGGCCCGCGCGGCTGCAGCGACTTGCGCGCGGGCGGAGCGCGGCCGCGGAGGACGTCCAGCGCGGCGGCGCGAAAGCGCAGCGCCGCGGCCAGGCCCGCCCAGCGCGCGGCGGCGACGTCGGTGTCGTGCCCTCCGGTGGCGGGGGGCGCTGCCGCAGCCGACGACGCGCCTGCTGGCGCCGCCGCCCCCGCGTCGTGGTGCGCCCGCTGCTTCCTGCCGGGCAAGACCACGTCGCCCAGCTCCAGCAAAAAGCCGCGCCGCTTCCTGGCGCCGCGAGCGGCACCGGCGGGCGCCCCCACCCCCTCCTCCTCCTCCTCCTTTGGCCCGTCAGCGTAGCCGTCGCCCTTTGCCTGATCGCCGGCCTCCACCTCCTCTGCCCACGCCAGCAGCCGGCGCAGCACGAGCGACGCGGCCCCGAGGCGCCCGCGCGACAGGAGCGCAGACAGCACTGCCGGGTGGTACAGCGGCAGGGAGCCGGAGGCGCGCGCGGCCAGCGCGGCGAGCGTCGTGAGGCGGCGGCGGCGGCGCGGGCGGCGGCGCGGCTGCTGATGCGCCTTTGCCGCCGCTGATGCGTCCTCCTCCTCCTCCTCCTCCTCATCTTCTTGCGGCAGCTGCACCACGTTGGACAGCAAAGCGAGCTGGTTGCCCGCCAGGACCACGGGAAGCCCGCGCGACGACGGCGCCAGCATCACCACGGGCAGGCCCGCCGGGGCCGAGCACACGGCCAGCGTGCGCCACCCGCCCGCGCTGCCCGCGGCCCCGCCGCCCCCGCGCACCCGCGCGAGCAGCTCCACCCCGCCGCCCGCGTGGCCGACGGCCAGGAGCGGGGGCAGGCCGGCGACGCCGAGCCAGGCGACGGCCGTGGGCGTGTCGTCCAGGGGAATGACGCTGTCGAGCCGGAACAGGCCGTCGCCGCCGCTGCTGCCGTCGTCGCCGCCGTCGTCGCCGCTGGCCGGGCCGCCGCCCCCCTCGGCAGACCACACCACGAGCGCGTCGTCCGTCTCCGTGGCGCCGCACGTGAGCGCCGCGGCCGCGTAGCCGGCCGAGGGGCACAGGGCCACGGCAGCGACGTAGCCGCCCAGGCCCGGCAGGCCCGGGGCGGCGCGCGTGCCGCAGCGCTGGAGGAGCGCGACGGGCGGCCGCGAAGAGGCGCCGGCAGGCGACGGCGGCGACAGCAGCCACAGGGCGACGCCCCCGGCGCTGTCGCCCGTCAGCACGAACGGGCTGGACGCCGAGGGGCAGTGGATGGCAGTCACGCGCGCCGCCGGAGGGCCGGATTGCTCGCATGCATCCTGCGCCCCCCCCACGCCGATGTCCGACAGCGGCACGGGCCCCTGCGCGCCGCCGACCAGCTCGATGCTCAGCCCGGCGACCGCGCCGCCGGCGCCGTCCGCGCCGTCTGCGCCGCCGCTCCCCCAGCTGACGCGCAGGCGCCAGGCGAGCCACGCGTCGCGCGGCGGGGGCACGGGCGCGTCGCCGGCGTGCGCTTTTGCGGAAGGCTCGAGGCGCACGAGGGCGAGCAGCACCGTCTCGACCGACGAGGGGCCGCCGCGGGGGCTGGAGGATCGCGACGAGGTGGAGGAAGGCGGGGACGAGGGCGGCGCCGCATCGTCATCGTGGTCGGCTGCTGCTGCTGCTGCTGCTGCTGCTGCTGCTGCTGCGCCCATGAGCGCCACCGCGCCGGCCGGGGCCGCCTCGACCAGCTGGGTGACGGCCGCCACGCCCTCGGGCAGCGGCAGCGACAGCATCAGCTCGGTCGCCGCGAGCTCGAGCGCCGCCGCCGCCGCCAGCGGCGACGCGTGGTGGTGGTGGTGGTGGTGTCCGTGGCCGTGGCTTCGCGACGCCCCGCTGCTGCTGCGGCGGCTGAGGTTCTGCGTGCTGCCGCCGGGGGCATGCAACGGGTCGTGCTCACCCGCCGCGGCGGCCGCGGCGGCGGCAAAGGCGCTGCGCACCTCGCAAGAGGCCGCGGGAGACGGGCCGAATGCGCCGCCGCCGTGCCCGTGCCCGTGGCCGTGGTCGTCGTCGCCATCACCACCACCACCGCCAGGCGGCCGCAGTGCGATGAGCGCCACTTCGACGGCCGCGGGGCCCGCGGACGCCAGCAGCACGGGCAGCACGGTCGCGCCCAGGTCGCCGTCGTCTGCGGCGGGGGCACCATCATCAGCGCCGTCGATGCGGGCCCGCGAAAAGCTGCTTCGCCGGCCACCACCGCCGCCGCCGCCGCCGCCGCAGCCGCCTCCGTCGGCGTCGTGCGTCTCTTGCCACCACGCCGACAGCAGCCCGTCCGCGGCCGCGACCCAGCAGCTGGCCGCGCAGCGCGACCAGCTGGCCGGCAAGGCCGAGCCGGGCACCCCGGGCGCCAGCGGCACCGGCCGCGGGCCCTGCGGCGCGCCGGCCGCGTCCAGCAGCGCCAGCTGCCCGCGCCCGTTGACGGCGGCGACCACGTCGGCCGCCGGGTGCAGCGCGCCGCGCCGCCAGGGGAGGCGCGGGCCGCAGATGGGCCGCGAGTGCTGCTCGCGCAGCGACAGGGCCGGGATGGCCGCCGCTGCCGCGGGGTGGCCGCCCCCTCCCCCGAAGTAGGCGGGGGGCGGCGGCGGACCCGCGGCAAAGCTCCCCGGCGGCGGCGGCGGCAGCGCCCGCGCGGCGGCGGCGTCCGCCGTGAGCGGCAGCGCCGTAAAGGCGCGCAACTCTGCGTAGCGCGCGCAGGGGGCGTGCGCGGCCTGCACGCCGCACAGGAGCGGGGCGCCCGCGGCGCGGTGGTGGCCGGGCGGGGGGCGCGGGTGGCGGCAGCCGCGGCCGCTCGGGAGCGTCGGGGACACCCACACGCTGAGCGACTGGAGCGGGAGGGCGTGCAGGGCGGCGGGAGGAGGGGCTTGGCCGCCGCCGCCGCCCGAGGCGCGCTGCGGCGACAGCGGCGCGGCGTCGGGCGACGCGAGCTCCGCCGCCGCCTCTTCGCCGCTTCCGCGCCGCCCATGCCCGCCCGCCTCGTGCGCCGCCGCCGCCGCCGCCGCCGCCGCCTCCTCGCTCGCGGCCAGCTTGTGCGGCGGCACCTGCCACGCGAGCGCGCCGCCGTCGCCGCCCCACAGCAGCGCGCGCGGCTGCGTGAGCTTGGACGCCGTGAGGGCGTTGTTGCCCCCCGCGCCCGTCAGGACGACCCCGGCGAGCGAGTCGACCGCGTACAGGAACACGTGGTCGACGGCCGTGGGCGCGGCGAGCGGCGGCGGCGGCGGCGGCGGCGGCGGGGGTGGCAGCGGCGGCGGGGCTGCGGGGGGCGGGGGCCCAAAGGCCGGCGGCGAGTGCTGCCGCGCGGCGAGCATCGCGGCGGCCGTGGGCGACACGGCGGGGGGGGTCAGGCCGCCGCCCGCGCCGCCGCCCCCAAACCCGGTGACGCCGCCTCCAAAGGCAGCGGCCGCCGCCGCCCGGGGCGACGACGCGCCGCCCGGGGCAGCCCCCCCCGCGCTACCCCCACCCATGCCGCCGCCGGAAAAGCGCGGCGGCGCCGGGGGCGGCGGCGGGGGCTCGAGCGGGTGGCCCGCTGGGGCCGTGAGGTTGGCGACCAGCCAGAGCACGGGCTGCGGCTGCTCCTGCGGCAGGAGGGCCGGCGGCGGAGGCGGCGGCGGGGGGAGGAGCGGCGGCGGCGGGGGCCCCCCGGCGGCCGGCTTGGCTGCTCCTCCTCGCCGGCGCGCGCGCTCGAGCGCCGCCGCGTGCGCTAGAGCGCGGCACCGGGCTGCCGCCGCCGCCGCGACGCCCGACGGGCGCAGCGGCCGCGCCCACGTCGCGTGCAGCGCGCTGGCGCCGCCCGTCTGCAAGCCGAGCGAGGGCGGCTCGATGACGAGCGTCAGGCAAAACTGCGAGAGCGCCGCCGGCGGCGGAGGAGGGGGCGGCAGCGGCTGCTCTGCTCCGCCGCCGCCTCCCCCGGTCGTCGGGCCGCGGGACCGGGGCGGCGACGGCGGCGGCGGGCCGACGCCCGCGAGCACGACCTCCACCCACACGCGCACGACGCGGTCGGCGCCGACCGTCATGAGCGCCGGGTGGCCGGCGGCCGGGGATGACGACATCGCTGGCGGGGTGCCCGGGCCGGAGCCGCCGCCGCCGCCGCCTCCGTTGCCGCTGACCGAGGGCCCGCCCAGCAGGGCCGGGCTCCACTCGATGTGCGTGACGGGACCCGGGTGGCGCAGGGCCTCGGCGCCGACCGTCCACTCGTGCTGCCGCCGCTGCTGTTGATTTTGTTGCTGCTGGGCGTGCTTGAGCGCCGACGGGGGCTGCTGTGGTGGCTCCTGCCGAGGCGCCCCGCCGTTGCCGCTGCCACTGCCGCCGCCCACGCGCGACGGCCACCAAACGACCACCTTGCCCGACGCGCTCGGGCAGCGCGAGGCGGTGGCGCAGGGGCCCCAGGGGGTGGCGCCCGCGGCCACCATGGCGTGCGGCACGTCGGCGCGCACGCGCCACAGCTCGCGCAGGCGGGAGTAGCACGACAGGTAGGCGTCGTAATCGTCGTCGTCGTCGTCGTCGTTGTTGTCGTTGTTGGCGTCGCCGTTTCCGCCGCCTCTTCCTGCTGTTGGCTTCTTGGTGGTCGGCCGCCAGTACGCCTTGACCGCCGCGTCCGCCACCGCCGCCGCCACCGCCGCCGGGCGAAAGTGCGCGGAGACCGCGCCCTCGTCGTCGCCGTCGTCGTCGTCGTCGGCCGGGCGCGCCTTGGAGGCAGCCTCGGCCGCGGCCGCCGAGGCCGCCGCGCAACCGCCGCCGCCCGCGCCGCCGCCGGGCTCCATCGTCAGCATCGACACGTCGCCCGCCGCGTCCGTGTACAGCAAACCCGCGCTGTCGTGCGTCCACTGCATCGCAAGCACGGGCGCAGGGGCGCGGCGCGCGCCGACAAAGGTGTAGCCGATGCTGGGGAGCGGGGCTGCGGGCAAGGGTGGCGGCGGCCAGGAGGACGAGGGCGCCCCGCCGTGCTGCTGCTGCTGCTGCTGCTGCTGCTGCTGGTGGTTTTGGTGGTGAGAGTAGTAGGGCTGGTGCGCCTGGTACGGCTGCATCAGGCCCCCGCCGCGCGGCGTGGACGCCGTCTCCGCCTCGGACTCCTCGAGCTCGCCGCTCACCGCGCTTGCGTGGCGCGGGTGGTGAGGGTGGCGCGCGGCGGCCGCTGCGCTGCCAGCGCCAGTGCCTGCGCCGCCGCACCACGCCGCCGCGGGGTCGTCGTTGTCGCTGCCGTCGTCCAGGCCGTCGTCCAGGTGCTCGTCGTCGTCATCGTGTCCCTGGGGTCCCGCCGCGGCCTCGCGCCGTCGCCGCCGCGCGCGCAGCCGCAGCCGCCGCACCTCGAGCGCCGCCGCGCGCCGCAGGAAAAAGGGCGCGAGCGAAAACACAAGGACGCGGCGGCGCGAGGCGGCGGCCAGCAGAAACGCGTCGCCGCCGCCCCACGCGAGCGCAAAGATGGCCTCGTCGTCGTCCTCGTCGGCGCCCGCGGCGCCGTGGGCGTTGGCGTCGAGGATCAGGACCGTGCGGTACGGGTCGGACGGGCCTTGGTGGTGGTGGTGGTGGTGGCGAGGGTGGGGTTGCGGCGCGGCGGGGGTTGGCCCGGCGTGCGGCGGCGGCGGCGGCGGCACCGCGCCCGGGAGGAGCAGGGGCGGCTGGTGGTGGTGGGGCGGCGCCGCCCAGGGCGGGCGCACGGCCGAGGGGTCCGCGACGGACGAGACGCTGCAGGAGCCGTCGCCGCTGGTCAGGGGGGCCTGGCGTGGTTTCGTTTGAGAGGCGCGGACACTGCGTTGTGAGAGAGAGTTGCTCGCGCGCGCTGGTTTGCCGAGGCGCGCGCGCGCGCGCGCGTGGCGGGCGCTGCGCGCGGGCGCGCGACGCCGGCGCGGCGCGACAGTTGGATCGCCCAATCGGGCGCAGGCTGCTGCCGCCTGCGCAGCTCTTGGCATCGCGTCATGCTGGCGTCTTGCTGCCGTGGCCCATGAACGCGTCGCATTGGCGATCCGTTTGCGCGCGCGCGCGCGCGAGAGAGAGAGAGAGAGACCTAGCGAGGCGGTTTGCGTCGAGACCCTGCTCACCTGCTGCACGACGATGGTGCCGCCGTCGAGCGCGTACGCGCAGAACAGGACGCTCGGCTGGCAGTGAACCTGGAAGGTGCACACATTGCTGCGCGGCGGGGCCGTCGACTGGGCGAGCACGCGCACTTGGGCCGGCGTTTCGGTGTCGGGATCCATCGCCGGGGGTGTTCGCGCGCTCGCTCGCTCTTGCGGATTGGTTCAGGGTCTCAAGTCGCGGTGGCGGGATGAAGGGCGCTCCATGATGTGCAACGGAGTCGTGTCACTGCCCTTTTTCTTTTGCTTTCGATGTGGCGGGTGCTGGCAAGGCGATAGGGCGCGCGCGCCGGGATGAGCGGGGAGCGCGTGCGCGCGCGTCGGCGGCGGCGCCGGCGGCGTCGGGCGGCAAGCGGAGCCGGCTCGCGTTTGCGTCCCCGCGTGCTCAAGACCTGCGGCGGGCACGCGCGCACGTGTCAGACACTCACGCACATACAGCAACCAGCTAACAAGCATCCGAACGCCATCTTTTGGCGCCTTGCAGCACACAAACACGCTTTCGGCGTCCCCCCTCGCGCCGCCTCTCGATCGCACTCTCGCCCGCGCGCGCGCGCGTTCGCACGTCCCGGTCGCTGTATCCAACGCACGCAGCCGGCCACTTGCGCACCAAGCACACGCAACCTCTCGTCGAGCCTCGTCATACGCCAGCTCGGCTCGCGGCGCGCGCGCACAAACGCGTGCGACCCCTCGTTGCGCCGCCACACTCCCGCGATGGCGAGCGAGGCCAAGGCGCTCGACGCCCTGCTCGGCGAGCACGAGAAGCACCTGACGGTGCTGCCCGACGGCCGCGTCCAGTGCGAGCTCAACGGTCACACCATGCCGGCGCGCCTGGACGTCGTGCGCGCGTTCGTCAGGTGAGGACGAGGACGAGATGTTTGTCGTTGTGTTTGGCGCGCGCGCTCCGCAGCGGCTTTGGCGGCAACGGAGCGCCCTCGTCCGTCGCTCGCCCCCCGGCCCACCCGCCGGGCCATCGTTTCGCCCCGTCCACCACAACCTCAAGCTCACGCACAACACCCCCCCCCCTTTGAAAAATGCGCCTTCCCCCACCCACAACAACAAACAAACAACACCAAAAACAGCGGCTCCAAGTACCAGCGCCTGGCGCGCGCCGCCGAGGCCGACGCGTCGCTCGAGCAGTACGCGCCCTTCATCGTCCCCTCGGCCAACTTCCCGCAGATGCTCTACTGCGCTCTGACGGGCCAGCTCATCGAGCGGTCGCTGGACGCCGTGCGGCGCCACCTGCGCGGCAAGAAGTGGGCGGGGGCCAAGGCGCGCTTTGCGGCCGACAAGCAGGGCTTGCGGCCCGAGCCGTCGCTGTCCGAGTTTGGCGTGCGCCTGCCCGGGGAGGAGCGCAACAAGCCGCGCAAAAAGGCGGCCGGAGGCAGCGAGGATGAGGAGGAGGACGATGAGGACGCGCCGATGGCGGGCGGGTCGAGCGAGAGCGGCAGCGGCAGCGACGAGGAGGAGGACGGCAAGGAGGACGACGGCGAGGAGGAGGAGGCGAGCGAGGAGCAGGAGGCGGTGGCGCGGCCTGCTGCGCGCAGCGGCGACGGTGGCGGCAAGAAGCCCCCGCGGCCAACCAAGCAGGCGGCCGCGCCCCAGAAGAAAAAGGTCGTCGTCGCCAAGCGCGGCGGGGCCGTGCCCGCGCCCGCGCCGCCGGCGGCCGCCCTCGCAGCGCCCGCGCCGCCGACGCCGGGGCTGGCGGCGGCGGCACGGGCCACTGCAGATGGCAAGAAGCGCAACCCGACGCGCCCGTCCAAGGCCAAGAAGGTGCGCGCTTGATTGATAGCGGCGACCAGAAAGTGAAACCATTTTTTTTTTGCGCAACGACCGCGCCGCCGCCGCGCGCCGCCTGCCGCGTCTCGCTTTTCGGCGGGCGTCCGGCGCGCCGCTCTAGACGACTTCCTCATGCCTCGGACACAGCTCGCTTCAACATCGAACGTCGCGATCGTCGATCGGTGTCTCTCTACCTTTCTCCAATGACGCGCCGCCTTTGACGCGACGCCACTTCCTCACGTACGAGAGTCCACGCCAGCAACAGCTAGTTTCCATCGCCTCCCAAATCTCGACCCCCGCGCGCGACCCCCTGGTCGCGCCGAACAGACTCGACAAGCATGCGGCGTCATTGAGCAGCATCGGGCGCTGAGCGCGTGATCGCGACCGGGCGCGCGCGGTGGCGACAGGCGCAGCGCGAGACTGCCGAGCTTGACGCTCGAGGGTCCGCCCTCGCCGCGACCCGCGGCACCAACCGCCCGCGAGCAAACCAATCCAATCCACGTCACCACCATGAGCTCCCCACCGCCCTCGGAGCCCGGCAGCGACGTGCTCACGTCGGCGCAGACCAAGCGCCTCCTGCGCGAGGCCACGGCGCGCGCGGGCGCGCCGCGCGTCGTCGCGCGCCGCGCTGGCGGCCCGCACCGTCGGCGTCGCGGCACCGCCGAAGGTGCAGCAGCTGCGTCGCCCGACGTCGATGCGCCAGGAGCAGGGACGGCGGCGGGCCTTGACGATGCCACCATCGCCAAGGCCGAGGCGCCCTCGGCGGCGGCCGTCCTCCCGCCGTCGCTGTCGTCCCGGCGCTGGGTCCTCTGCTCGCCCGACGCAGACGGCGGCGGCGGCGGCGGCGGCGACCCCGCGCTCCGGGCTCAAGCCCCGCGCCCGCGCCCGCGCCTGCGCGTCCGCGTGCGCGCGCGCGCGGCCGCCGCCGACGGCCACGACCAGCAGCGCCACCCTCCCTCGGCGTCGGTGGCCGCCATCGCCCGCTCCCCCGCGGGCGGCGGCGGGGCCGTGCAGGTGCACTACCACGGGGCGGAGGAGGAGGGGGAGCAGCAGCAGCAGCCGGGCGCGGCGGGCCCGGCGGCGGCGGCAAAGGGCGGCGGCTTCCATGGTGCCATCGCCTCCGCTGCTGCCGCCGCCGCCCCTCCTTCCGGAGGCGGCGGCGGCGAGTTCATGCTGACGGCCCTGGCGCGCGCCTCGCGCGAGGCGTGCCTCGCGTCGCTGTTCGACCACGCGGCCATCACGGGCTCGCACGCGGGCGCGACGGCGGGCACGGCGCAGCCGGCGTGCTGGCTGCTCGGCCCCCTGACCAACATCCAGCTGCTGCAGCGGTTCGACGAGACGCCCGCGGTCGGCGATGGAGACGTCGAGCGTGGCATGGGCAGCGGCGGGGGGCTCGCAAACGGCCTGACGCCGCACCCGCCTGTCGTCGCCGCCGCCGGCGACATCCCTTCGTCGGCCGGGTCGTCGTTCACGTCGCCCGTCTCGCCGTTTGCCGGGGCTGCGACGCCGCCGACGGCGACGATGCGGGCGGGCGCGGTCGACGGGCTCGCATCGGAGGACGCGCTGGCGCTGGCTCTGCCTGCCGTGCTGCCGGCCGCAGCTCCGAGCCCGCGCCGCGTCGGCCGGAGCGGCGGCGGCACGGGCGGGGGCGCGGCGCAGCCGCCGCCGCCCTCGCGCGTCTCCCGCCGCTCGACCACAGGCGGCATCGGCGCGGCCGTGCAGCAGCAGCAGGCGCTCGAGGCCACGACCACCACGCCGCCAGCACCAGCCCTCGTCGCCCCGAACGCCCCACCGAAAGCAACAATGACCGCCACCGAGCAGCGCTTTGTGGTGGCCGCCACGCTCGACCTCACGGCCGCGGGCGAGAGCGGCGCGCGCAACGCGGCCGGAGGGGCCCGCGGCAAGCTGGGCGCCGTGCTCGCGCCCGTGACTGCCTTGCTGTGCGCGCCCCGCGCCGTGGTCGCCGAGGTCACGCTGCGGCACGACCTCGGCACGGGCGTCAGCACGATCCTGCTCAACAGCCTGCCCGACGACGAGGCGCGGCGGCTGCTCGTCGTGGCCGAGGCGACGGCGCAGGCGCGCTCGGCGTTCGAGCAGCAGCGGACGCGCACGCGGCAGCAGCTGCGGCGGCTGCGCTGGCCGTGGCGCTGGCTGCGGTGGCTGCGGCTGTTCCTGCCGTGGCACTGGCGCAGCCGCCCCGTGCTGGCGCGCATCAGCGGCGGGTACGCCGTCACCCCGCTGCCGCTGCCGCTCGACGGGCCGGGCGGGCCTCCGCAGCAGCAGGTCGGGCGCTGGGAGGATGGCGCTGGTGGTGCGGGGCTGCCGGCGTCGTCGGCACCCGCAGCGCTTGGCCCGCCAGCGACTGCCGCGCCCTCTGCCGTCGTTGCTGCTGCTGCTGCTGCTGCTGCTGCTGCTGCTGTGCCCCCTGGCGCGGCGGCGGCCATGCCGGCCTTGGGGGGCGGCGTGCTCCCTTCGTCCGCCCCCGTCCCAATCCCCGCTGCCGGCGGCGCCTCTTCAAGCCCCTACCAGCGGCGCGTCTCTGGCGCCGGCGGACCCGGTGCCCCTGCGCCGCCGCCTCACCCGTCGGGGCCCTTGTTGCTGCCCGCGCCGTCGGCCGGCAGCGTCGCGGCCGCCGCGGCCGCCGCCTGCGGCCGCCCCTTCTCCGCGGCTTCGGCCGGGGGCTTTGGCGCCCCGCTCGAGCCGCTCGGCGCGCCCAGCGCGATCGCGGCCGAGGCCGTCGAGCGCCTGTTTGCCATCGGCACGGGGGGCGGCGGGGGCGGCGGCGCCGGGACGACCGGCGGCGCTGGCGGCTCCTCCCTGCGACGCTACTCGGCGGCGTCGGCCGGGGGCGCCCCGGCTCCCCTGCCCTCGACCCCCTTGGCCCCCACCTCGTCCGTCCTCTCGCCGCCGCAAGGTCAGCAGCAGGTGCTGTCCGGCGGCGGCACGGACGGCGGCAGCACGGACGACCCTGGGGACGAAGGAGCCCCCCGAGCTGACGGCCGCAAGCGTGGCGGCAAGGGCGGCCGGGGCAAGCAGCACGAGCGCGCGCGGCGCCGCGAGGAGGACAAGCAGCGCAAGCAGGACAAGCGCCGGCGCGAGCAGGAGGAGAAGCAGGCGCGGCAGCGGCGCAAGGAGGAGGAGGCTCGGCGCGCCAAGGAGCATGAGGAGCAGAGCGGCAGCAACAGCGGCGACGGCGGCGGCAGCGACGGCGGCAGCGACGGCGGCAGCGACGGCGGCGGCTTTGGCGCGGGCGTCAAGTCGGCCTTCTTCAAGGCGCGCCGCGCCGTCGTCGGCCGCGCCAAGGCGCTCGGGCGCGCGGCCAAGCGGCTTGGTGGCGGCGGCAAGGGCGGCGACGGCGGAAACGACGACGCCGACCTGGCCGCCGCCGAGCTGGCGCTGCTCCACGGCCCCGACGGCGCGCCCTTGCTCGACGGCGACGAGCTCGTCGACGAGGAGGACCCCGTGTGCCTGGTGGCGGGCGTGCTGAAGGTCGACCTGGGCGGGTGGCTCGGCGCGCCCGACGACGACGCGTGCGTCGCCGCGCCGCGCCTGCTGCGCGCCCTGATGCGGCGCGCCGGCGTGACGGCGGCGCTGGCGGGCGCCGGGCCCTTGAGCGCGGTCGCGCACGCGCGCGAGCGCGCCCAGACGCTGCACACGCGCGCCGTGACCGTCGCGCTCGCGGCCGGCTTCGAGGAGCACGCGCTCGGCGGCAGCGGCGTCCCGCGCGCCCAGTGGGCCGAGCTGCAGCGCCCTCAAGGGGAGCCGCCGCTCGAGCCCGGGGCCGCCTGCGGTGGCGGCGTTGGCGGCGGCGCCAACGCCGCCGTTGGCCCCGTCGCCTCGCACGTCCTCGGCGTCCCCGCCCCGCCCTTCGTCGTCCGCGGGCCCGGCTACCTGTCGGGCGACCGCCGCAAGGTCGCCTCGGGCGCGCCCGAGATGCGCCTGGCGGCCGTCGACGTCGTGACGACGCCCGGCCCTTGCCAGCACGTCGCGCGCTTCCTGCCGTCGGTGCGGCGCCGCCCGCCCTCGGACGGCCTCGGGCTGGTGGTGGACCTGATGGTGCCCGCGGGCGGCGGGCGCGTGCTGCACCTCGTCACGAGCTTTTTCGGGCTCGACCCGCGCGTGGCGCTCTCGCCCGCCTGGCCTCCTGGTGGTGCTGACGGCGGCGGCGGCGGCAACACCGCGGCTCTCGACGCCTCGCTCCCCCCGCACCGCGGCCACGCCCCGGGCTTTGCCCTCGCCCTCCGCCGCTTCTGGCGCGCCGACGACGCCGCGCGCCGCGCCTCCCTCAAGCTCGTGCCCCGCGTCGCCGAGGGGTCGTACCTCGTCAAGAAGGCCGTCGGCACGGTCCCCGTGCTGCTCGGGCAAAAGCTGCGCACCACGTTTCACGCCACGGGGCGGTACGTCGAGGCCGACGTCGACGTCGCGTCGTCGTCGGCGGCCGCGGCCATCACGTCCCTCGTCTCGGGCGCCACGCGCTCGCTGGTCGTCGACCTGGCGTACCTGGTCGAGGCGAAGGCGGCGGGGGAGCTGCCCGAGGCGCTCGTCGGGGCCGCGCGCTTTGCGCGCATCGACCTGGGCGGGGCCCTCGCGCTCGACGGCGACGACGAGGTGCCTCTGACCCTGCTGGACGGCAGCTCGGGGGAGGTCGCGCGCGTGGGCCCGTCGCGCCTGCTGCCCGTGCCGAGCCTGCGGCGGTCGCTGTCGGTGCCGGCGTCGCCGCTGCCTGCTGGCGCTGCTGGTGCGGGCGGCGGGCGGGGAGGCGGCGTTGGCGGCGGCGGCGGCGGTGGGGCTGGGCCGCCTCACCCGCCTCACGCGCCGCCGCAGGTCGGATGGGCTGTGCCCGCGCCTCCGCCGCCCGCGCGCTCCGCTATTTGATCGTGGTGTGTGTTAATCTGGTACTGTTTTCACGACGCTGCCGCCTTTGCCCCCTTGTCGCCCCGGCCGCCCCTGATGCCGCTCCTCGCCGCCGCCGCCTCTGTCACCGCGCGCCGCTCCTCCTCGAGCACCCGCGGCAGCCGCGCGAGGACCTCCCCCGCGCGCCGCTGCGCCCACCGCGACGCGCCCCACCACCCCCACCCGGCCATGAAGCGGCACAGGTCCACCAACGACAGCTCGTAGTGGCGCCAGAGCGCGGCGCGCGGGTACGGGTCGTTGTCGCCGCCGCCGTCCTTCGCCCCGCTGCCGTTGCCGCTGCCGCTGCCGCTGCCGCTGCCGCGCCTGCGGGCGAGCGCGGCCAGCAGCGCGTCGCGGTAGTGGTCGAGCAGCGCCTCCTCGCCGCCCGGGGCCGACAGCACGCGCTCGTCCACGGACGAGCAGAGGAGGTAGGCGACGTCGCGCGGGCCGTAGCTTCCGCCGACGTACTGGAAGTCGTACCCGGCCACGGCGGACGCGGCCGCGGCTGCTGACGAGCCCTTGTTCGCGCCACCGCCGGCAGCAGCAGCACCAGCAGCAGCAGCAGAGGCAGCGGCAAACACGAAATTGGCCGCCTTGGCGTCGCCGTGGCACAGCGTGCCGTAGCGCGCGCGCCCGAGGCCAAAGCCGCGGAGCGCCTCGTCGACGTCCCGCGCGCACGCCGCCAGGGCCCTCGGCAGCTCCTGCGCGCCGTCGATGGCCTCAAGCTCCTCGAGGCGCGTCGACAGGTGCCAGTAGCAGCCCGAGCCCCAAAGGAGGGGCGGGACGAGCGGGTCGGCGTCGTCGGAGGGGGCAGCTGCGTCGGCGTCGTCGCCGCTGCGCGAGCCGCCAGAAAGCGCGTCGTCGTCGGCCCCCGCTCGCCTCCGCCCCCGCCCCCGCCGCTCCCGGTCCTCCTCCGCGGCCGACGCAGGGGCCGGACGCTCGAACCACGTCGCGTGGAAGGCCGCCAGCCACGAGAGCGCCTGCCTGGCCTCCTCGGCGCCGTACCCGCGCGGCTGCCGCGGAAAGTGCGGGCGCAGGTCCTCGAGCAGCAGGAGCGCGCCGCCGCCGCCGCCGCCGCCGCCGCCGCCGCCGCCGTTCGCTTCGATCAAATAGGGTCGCGCGATCGGGCAAAGCTCTGCAGGGCCCCCCTCGGCCGCGTCCTGCCGCATCACGGGCGCGTAGTGCCGGTAGAAGGCGCACTCGACCTCGTACGAGCGCAGCTTGCGGGCGTGGCCGACGTCGCCGCCGCGCGAGGCGGGCGGCGGCGCGACGCGCTTGGCGACCAGTGGGTGCTTGCCGGCGCGCAGCTCGAGGACCTCGCCGTACCCGCTCCACAGCGAGGCGATCCGGCGCGGCCCAGACGTCAAGGGCGGGAGGCCGGCGGCGGAGAGCACGGCGGGCCAGCCTCCTCCTCCTCCTCCTCCTCCTGCTGCTGATGCTGCTGTTCCTGCTCCTGGTCCTGTTCCGGGCCGCCCCGCGCCGCTCAGGTCGGGCAGGCTGGTCATCGCTGAAAGAGGGGTTGAGGGTAGCCCCCCGCCTAAGCGAAAGTACGGGATCGAGACGTTTGATTGGCGGAGGCGTTGCTCTGAGGGCGGCGGCGGGGGGCAGAAGAGAAAAGAGCGAGCGGGCGCCCGGCGGCGGCGGCGGCGGCGGCGGCGGCGGCGCGCGCCCTCTCCCCTGCAAAAAAAAACAAAAACCAGCTGCTTTCACGCTCTCTCTCTCCTCGCACACACACACACACGAAACGCAAAGCCTCAACACGCCCGCACGAGCAAACAGGAGCCTCTCTCATCAAGCCCACCAACAGCACGAGCGCAGCGCCCCCAAAGTCCAAAAAGCAAGGCATGGCCAGCACGAGCGCCGCCGTTGACCCCGGCGCCGCCGACAACTCCGCGCCCGACGCCGTGCTCCGCGCAGTCATCGCGGAGGTGACCGCCGACGAGCTGCGCCGCATCATCGAGCAATACCCCGCCGGAGAGCGCCGCCTGGCCGCCGTCAACTACCGCACCCGCGAGCACTACCGCGACGTGACGCCGCTCTACGTCGCCAGCAGCTCGGGGCGCGGCGACCTCGTGGGCGCGCTCCTGGAGG
>Ga0315905_10001650_pt1 | contig 23850 bp, 19 predicted proteins | sample LakEriMetagenome_5_FD_203522 | JGI IMG/M metagenome (GOLD analysis project Ga0315905, IMG submission 203522) | Freshwater fungal communities from buoy surface, Lake Erie, Ohio, United States - Buoy 4 MA121 | ecosystem: Environmental > Aquatic > Freshwater > Lake | place: USA: Lake Erie, Ohio...
GTTTGGCAGGGGGTAAAGTGACTGAATTGGAACTTAAAAGAAAATAATCCATCCCCGAAACAAAATTTCTTATGAAAAATACAGGTATTCTTATCCTAGGGCTATTTCTTGCTACCGTGACGGCAACATTTGCTCAGGACAACATTAGCCCAAGAAGAAAGCAAGCGATTGATTCTCTTGCCCTAGAAAAAGTAAAAGACCTTTCCAAGTACATTGCGATCATTGGCAACAAGGAAACTCAGTTTTCTGAAGCAAATCGTGTAATGGACAGAGCTGAAGAGCTTTTTGCAGCGGGTGCTGAAATGGGGGTTTCCTCCATCAACACCAAGGAGATTGCGTACTACAAAGTGAGAAGATACTTCGAGCGATTGATGGCTTTGAATTACGATAAGGTTAACATCACTTGGTATGACATTCAGTATGTATCTGATTTGGAAAGACAGCCTGATGGCAGGTATGTCGGTGTAATTACAGTCTACCAGCGTTTTGAGGGTACTTCCATCGAAACTGGTATGAATTACAAGGACACTACCAAAAAGGACATCACCATTTATGTAGAGAAGAAGCAAACTCAAATTGCTGGCCGGACCATTGAATTTTGGGACGTTATGCTAGGCGATGTTCGAGTGACTGAAACTTCCGCATGAGAAAAAGCGTACTAATTTTTGCATTTTTTATTTCCTACATCTCTATTGTCTCGGGGCAAGGCTTAGGCAGCCCCGGGACAATAAAAGATGATGGTAGATTTGTCGCCTCTACCAAACAAATGAATCAATTTTTTAGAAGATTCAATGGGGAAGAATCCATTGATGGCTCGAAGCGTTTATATCCAGGAGACTCCCTTTATCAAAATGAGAAGTTAAGGAAGGGATTTGTATCCATACTTTTCGATAATCAATCTTCTGGTATTAGTCAGAAGTTAAAATCCGAGTTTATTTCCAATATACTTTCGCCAAACTATCCGCAATATTTGGTTTTTCACAAGCCAGGATGGATTGCTGAAGTAGATGCAGTATTTTGGTACAAGGGCAAAAAAGAGAATTTGACCTTTATCATGAAGATCCAACCTGAGGGCTTGGGGTACGAATGGGTGATTGATCAGGTGATCTTTGAGCCTTTCAAAAATTTATTTAACAAGCCGGTTGGCTCAGCCAAAGATTTTCTTCATCCCCTGAGTCATGAGCTTGGGTTTATGAACATGAGAAGGGCTTTTCAAGATTCTGAGAACCCAGAGTCGTTCACCCCAACTTCCTATACTCCAGATTATTTGGCCATTTTTCTTTTTGAGATGAAGCAGGATAATCTGCGATTTGAAACAGTAAATGGTCTAAAATTTCATTTTTTCCAGATTGGGGGATGGTATTTTGAGGTAAATCAATTCAATAGACCTGGATTTAACACGGGATGGTTGGTTTCCAATTTGATGCGATTAGGCCCAGGAGATAAAGAGACTTTATTGAAGTATATCTATGATCAAGATTAGTAGGTATGCGCTGCTCCTAACATTTTTTTGTTTGTCTTTTATTGTACAAGGGCAGACCATAAAGGGGTATTCCAAAGATCAATTGGCCGAATTATCCACCAAAGTGGAGGATCAAGTTCAGTTTTTAGAATTTCTACTTAATACGGTTGGAAATGCGCAAACCTCAGCAAGAGATAAAGACGTGATCATCCGGGAAAGTTATTTAAAGATTTTTCGAGATGGGAAAGTTCAAGTTGAAGATGATCTGCTTCTTGATCGAAAAGTAGTCACCAATAAAGATGTGACTGCCTATTTCAAGGATATTGAGTTTTTTTACAAAAACGTTGAATTCAAATTTAAAATCCGCGAGATCAAACCAGGACAGAAGGAGAATGGAGACGTTTTCTTTCTCGCATCCCTAGATCGTACGATTTCAGCTGTAGGATTGAAAGGAGAGAAGATCACCAATACCAAATTGCGATTTATCGAGGTCAACTTAGATGAAAAATCTCAAGAACTGAAGATTGCGAGTATTTATACCACCAAGGTAAGTCGAGATGAAGAGTTGAAAGCGTGGTGGACGTCCTTAGATTCAGGTTGGAAATCCTACTTCAAGTCTCGATTTAAGCTATCGGCTACCGATACAGTAAGCATGCCGCAACTTTACCAATTTGTAGCGGTTGACTCACTTCATCTGGCTGGAAATCGACAAATTCGCCAACTAGCGCCTCTTTCCGAACTTCGAGACCTTAAATACTTGGATATCAGCAATACCGCTATTACAGACCTTTCTCCCATTTCTAACATCACTTTTTTAGAAACGCTTAATTTGGCAAATACGCCTACCTCTGCCATTCAATTTATCAAGTATGCGGATCGTCTTCAGGATTTGAACCTCTCGAATACCCAAATCGAAACGATCAGTGAATTGCTGAATTTGAAAAGTCTTCGGATTCTCCGAGCAGAGAAAGCCCCAATACAGAGTTTTGCGGTTCTCAATCAATTCAAAAATTTAAAGGAATTGTATCTGGGAGAGAGTGGGTTTAACAACATGGAAAACATAAAAGACTTGTCTAGTTTGGAGGTTTTGTCTTTGAATAAGAATTTCATTTTGAATTTTTCCTTCCTGTCCCAACTTACTTCACTGAGGGAATTGGACCTGGCTGAAACTAATTTTACTGAGGTCGCACCGCTTGCTTCTTTGCCCAACTTGACCTTGTTGGATATTACCTCTAGCCAAGTTTCTGATTTGACCCCTATCGCTTCCCTTCCCAAGTTGAAGCGAATTGGAGCGGATCAAACTAAATTGAGCCCCGAGGATGCGAATGTATTTATTCAAAATCATCCTGACCTGCTTCTGATTCACCATGTCAAAGATTTGGAATCTTGGTGGGAGGGACTTTCGGTAGCCTGGAAAGAAGCCCTAATTAAGGCAAACCCTGCCTTAGGAACTGCGCAACCTAGAATTGAAAATTTGACCCAAACCCTCAATTTGACCCAGTTGAATTTGGATGATGCGGGGATCGAAACCCTTGCTCCAGTGGTTCGATTTGTTTCGCTGTCTTCCATCAGTTTCTCGAATAATCCTTTAGTAGCCGATCTTCTTCCGCTTACGGAAGTAAAGACCTTGAAGGAGTTGGTCGGTAAAAAAACAGGGGTGCAGGACCTTTCCGTGTTGAAGGAAAACACGCGTTTGGAGCGAATTGATATGGAGTCCAGTCCTACAGGTTCCGCGCTTTCGCTGGTAAATCTTCCAAAACTCAATTATTTGAATGTCAATGGTTCTCAAGTTGAAGAAGAAGAAATGCCTGTTTTTCAACTGCAAAGGCCTGATATTTCAGTAATTTATCGAACCGATGCCTTATCCCAATGGTGGACAGGTTTGGATGAAGCCTGGCAACAATTTTTGCTTGAAAAACTCAAGATTTCAGCCGATCCAAATACGGATCAGCTGCACCAACTCACCGCTGTATCGTTACTAGTGTTGGAACGGGTTTCATTTACCAGTTTAGAGCCGCTTACGGTATTTTCTAATTTGAGAAAATTGGTTCTCTTTGATGCGCCAACAATGACTTTGAGCCCATTAAGTCAAATGACAAAACTAACTTCCCTAAAGCTTTCTCAAATCCCAGCAATAGATTACCTACCCATTTCTTGGCTAACGGAATTGGAGGACTTGGATCTCTCCAATACTGGAATCGAAGAGTTGATTGCCTTGAGTAAGTTGACCAAACTTAAGAAACTGAATCTTTCGGGAACCAACATTAAATCTTTGAAAGGACTTGAACCACTAGTCAATTTGGAGGAATTGGACGTAGCCAGTACGGATTTACGATCTCTGAAGGCTTTGGAAGGCATGAATAACTTGAAAAAACTGTCTTGCTTCAATACCCGATTGACTCCGCGTGGGGTAGATTCCTTCAAAGAATCCTTTCCTAAATGTGAAGTCCGCTTTTACTAAGCGGATTTTTTATTGAAGACTAGGACAGGGGGATGATTTGATTAATTTTATTTTGTCATTATTTAATCACCATTGGTAAAACCTGTGAAAATCGCCGCACTCATTCCTGCTCGATATGCTTCGACTCGTCTGCCTGCCAAACTGGTTCAGGACTTAGGAGGGCTTTCTGTAATTCAGCGCACCTACCAAAGTACGGTGGCAACAGGCGTCTTTGATGAAGTTTGGGTAGTGACGGATCATTCGCTAATTGAGTCGCAAATTCATGCCCTTGGGGGGAAGGTAGTGATGAGTAAAAAAGAGCATGAAAGCGGTTCAGATCGAATCGCCGAGGCCTTGGAGGTAGTGGACGCCGACTTGGTGGTAAATGTGCAAGGTGACGAACCCTTTCAAGATGCCAAGACCCTTCGGGATTTGGTAGCAGCTTTTGCAAATCCAGAGGTAAAGGTTGCCAGCTTGATGTGTACGCTAGCTGCCGAACAGGTGCAAAATCCAAATTTTGTAAAGGTGGTTGTTGATGAAAACCGCCGTGCCATTTATTTCTCAAGATCCCCAATTCCCTATAATCGCGAGGGAAAAACAATTTCCTATTGGAAGCATATCGGTGTGTATGCCTACCGACGAGAGATGCTACTCTCCTTTACCTTGTGGCCCAAGGGATACTTAGAGCAGGTTGAACTTTTGGAACAGCTTCGCTTGGTGGAGAAGGGAGTATCCATTCAAATGGTAGAAACGAATCATCAGGCTATTGCCATCGATACCCAAGAGGATCTGGAACAGGCTAGACTTATGCGGCGTTTACCTGAAGAATGAAAAGAAGTGTTGTATTCAATTCACTACTTCCCTAAATCTAAATGTAAACTTTATTTGTCCCAATTGTATAAAACTCATTGGATGCATCTTAAAAAATAAAAAAGCCCCTAATTGTAAAATTAGGGGCTTTTCTTATGCAGAGAGTGGGGGATTCGAACCCCCGGTACAGTATAACCCGTACGACAGTTTAGCAAACTGTTGGTTTCAGCCACTCACCCAACTCTCTAATCCGTGTTGGCCTTTGGAGAACACAAGTGTCTCCGACCAAGATGATGCAAATATACGCCAATAGAAAAGATTTTCGCAAGGGCAATTGGATAAACAACTGCCACAACCAACAAAAACCAAGTAATTCATTGACAATCAAACCCTATACTTTGCCTTAATTCTGGATAAGGCGGTGCTCAACTCCTTAGAAGTAAGGGTTTATCTTTCACAGTTGAATTGAACAAATTTAAGGTTTTAAAACCTTAAGCCCCACTGCCTCAATTCCTTCAAGTTCAGCCTGACGCATGTATTGAAGGAAAATTACCTCGGTAGCCTTTAATGGAATAGCAAAGGGTAGGGTATCGTAGGTCGTGAAAGTGTTGCCAAATCCCTGTCCAATTGGCTTTCCGGTCTGTCTATCAAATACGGGGACATTCACCAAACTGTCCATCAGAACTACAGCACTTGAATCTCGAATAATCAATTTGAGGTAGCAATTGGAAAAAGGGTAGTCTTCCGTATACCGGATCCCAACAATTGCCTTTCCTCTTACTGAATCTAGGGATGAAAGATCAAAATAGATGGAGTCCGTCTCTTGCCATCGGTCGGAATCAAAGGAATGGTATTCCTCATACATCCGATCTTTTCCGCATGAAAACAGCAATAAAATTAAGCCAAGAAGTGATGCTTGGTAGATTTTAGTCATTTCCTTTCGTACCACTTGGTCCTTGATTGATTCTTGGTGGAAACCGTTTAGAGGTTTCTGATGGGGTATTGGTAGGCTTAGGTGCAGGTGATTCTCCTTTTGATACTGGAGCATCTGAAGGACCAGCATTGAAATTAGGCCGAGGCCTGTTTTTATTCTTTTTTCGCTTGTCTCCTTGTCTAGGAGAGGAGTTAGCATCTGCAAGCCTATTTTGTGGGGTAGGAGCTTGTTTGGGTTCCGCTGCTTTGGCACCTTGAGCCTCTGGTCTTGGAGCTGCTTGGTTTTGATTTACCCGCATCCCATTACCCTCTGATGGCCGCTTCTTTTTCTTTTTCTTCTTCGAAAATTTCTTGTCCAGCAATTCCAACTCACGGGTAGATTGTGCTGCAAGATCTTCCGCCTCGGTAGATTGATCCACCTTAAGATTGAAAACCTTCACGCCTTGTTCATTCAGGGCTTGTATTTCACGTACTCGATCACAGGTGATGCTGATCCAGTCGTTGTCATGGTTGTAATTGAACCACATCAACTTTCTGAAAATATCGGTCTTTTGCAATTTGGCAGGCCCCTGTTCCGTTAGGAGCGGCTTTTCCACCTGAGGGATGTCTTTGATGGCGTCCATGTAGGTGTCTAGCTCGTAATTGAGACAGCATTTCAATCGCCCGCATTGGCCACTCAATTTTCCAGGATTGAGTGATAGATTTTGGTATCTAGCTGCAGATGTAGTTACATTTTTAAAATCTACTAGCCAGGTGGAGCAACACAATTCTCTACCGCAAACTCCAATTCCACCCAATCGTCCAGCTTCCTGACGGAGGCTGATTTGACGCATTTCTACACGTACTTTAAACTCACCAGCTAGCGATTTGATCAATTCTCTGAAGTCAATTCGGTCTTCAGCAGAATAGTAGAAGGTAGCTTTGGAGTTGTCAGCCTGGAATTCAACATCGGACATTTTCATGTTGAGCCCGTACTCATCGACAATTTGTTTGCAACGGTACAAGGTTGGAACTTCTTTGGCCTTTGCCTCCTCCCATTTTTCCATATCCTTCTGCGTGGCTACCCGATAGATCCGAGTGATGTTGTCGTCGTTTCTCACTTTGCGCTTTTGCATTTGGAGACGGACCAACTCACCTTGTAGGGAAACATGGCCAATGTGGTGGCCGCTGGGCACATCCACTACTATTGGATCCCCGGTATTCAACGATAGGAAATCTACATTTCTGAAGTACTCTTTTCTACCTCCTTTAAACTTGACTTCTACGATATCAAACTGATCCAACTGGGGGATACCCATTTGGGTGAGCCAATCAAAAGAATTCATTTTATTGCAATCACTCGTGCCGCAGGTGCCATTGTTTTGGCAGCCTCCAGTACCTCCTGAGGAGGTGGAGCATGAACTACATCCAGACATATCTATTTTTTACAGGGCTCAGGCCTCTAAATCCAATTATTTCTTTTTCAATCTTAAAATATCCTGGCCTATATCTCTTCGATAGTAGGCTTTTTGCCAAGATACCTGTTGTATGGTGCCATACGCCGAAGCGAGCGCATCTTCCAAATTAGCACCTATTCCTGTGACTGCGAGTACTCGTCCACCTGAGTTAACCAGCGATCCTGATTCTTTCCGAGCTGTGCCGGCATGAAAAAGGACAGTTCCTGTGGTGGATTCAGGTAAGGATATGGAAAACCCTTTTTCATAGCCCTCAGGATATCCACCGCTGACCATCACTACAGTAGCACAGGTTTTTGGAGATACTTGAAGTGTGTAATCAGCCAGTGTGCCCGCAGCTATGGCTGAAAGCAAATCTACAAAATCGCTTTCAATCCGCGGAAGGACTGCCTCTGTTTCCGGATCACCCATGCGCACATTGTACTCAATCACATAGGGCTCTCCATTTGTATTCATCAATCCTATAAACAAAAACCCTTTGAAAGGAATTCCCTCTTTTGCCAAACCTTGAATGCTGGGTTTTACAATGCGCTCTTCCACTTTATTTAAAAAAGCTTCATCAGCAAATGGGACAGGGCTTATTGCTCCCATACCGCCTGTATTGAGTCCTGTGTCTCCTTCACCGATTCGCTTGTAATCTTTCGCTTCAGGCAAAATTTTATAGTTCAATCCATCAGTGGCCACAAAAACTGAAAGTTCAATTCCGGTAAGAAATTCTTCCACCACAACTTTCGAAGAGGCATCTCCAAATTTTGCGTCCACGAGCATTTCCTTTAGCGAGTTTTTCGCTTCTTCCAAACTTTCGCAAATCAATACTCCTTTGCCGGCAGCTAATCCATCCGCTTTCAAGACGATAGGCAAGGATTGCTGCTCTAAATAAGCCACCCCTTCAGCCAATTGATGGGCATGAAAAGTGGCGTAAGCAGCAGTAGGTACTCCATTGCGAAGCATAAACTGCTTGGAAAAATCTTTACTTCCTTCAAGAGTAGCTCCAAGTTGCGAAGGGCCCACAATTGGAAGATGTTCCATCCCTTGCTGTGCATGCAGGTAATCCACCAAACCCTTGACTAATGGTTCCTCTGGGCCAATAACCAAAAGATCAATGGCATGCGTTCGAATAAATTCATGGATGCCGACAAAATCCGTCACTCCAAGAGGGACATTGATGGCGATGTCGGCGGTTCCTGGATTGCCAGGGGCTACAAAAAGTTGGTTGCAGCGAGGACTTTGGGATATCTTCCATGCAAATGCATGCTCTCTTCCTCCGCTCCCCAATAAAAGAATATTCATGGACTCGTTTTATTTTAATTGGCGTGTTCTGAAATAAACTTGATTCGGTATACACGGAGTTCCTCCTCCGTGAAATCTTCTCCTTCGAGTTCATCCAAAGCAGCTTTGATATGATCTGTTTCTGCATTCATGAAGTAATCCAGAAGAATATCTTCTCGCTCATCATCCATGATGCGGTGGATGTAGTAGTCTATATTTAGTTTGGTGCCGCTGTAGGTAATCTGTTCAATTTCCTGCAGCAAGTCCATCACGGAAAGGTTGAGGTTTTGAGCAATTTCCTCCAAATTAATTTTCCGATCAATTTGCTGGATGATTGAAATTTTAACCTTGGATCGAGTGCCAGAGGTCTTGATGACCACTTCTGAAGCTGTTTCGATTTCATTTTCAGCTACATAGTTCTGTATGACTTGCAGAAATGAATTTCCAAACTTTTCTACTTTTCCCATTCCTACCCCGTTGATTTGGGAGAGTTCTTCCTTGGTGGTAGGATATACTGTCGCCATCTCCTCGAGGGATGGGTCTTGGAAAATCACGTAGGGGGGAAGTCCCTTCGATTTGGCCACGCGCTTCCGCTCAACCTTTAACAGCTCAAATAATTTTTCGTCGTATGCTTGGGCGGATTGCTGCTGCTCTTCTTCGACTTCGTGTTGTCCTAGCTTCTCAAAGTCCTGATCTTTGTATAGCTCGATGAGGTAAGGATCTTCCAAAAAGCGCTCTCCTTTTGGCGTTAATTTTAGGAGCCCGTAGTTTTCAATGTCTTTTTCTAGCAGGGCAGCGATCATTCCTTGGCGAATGACTGAGGTCCAATGCTTCTCATTTTCCTCCTTGCCTTTCCCAAATACAGGAAGAGTATCGTGCTGATAACTGATGATGTAGTCGTCTTTTTCTCCGGTTATCACCTTCACCAAGTGCTCAATGCCAAAACGCTCTTGAGTTTGCTTCACTGCCTCTAAGGCAATGCTAAGTGCATGGACTCCATCAAATGTTTCGCGTTCGCGTTTGCAGTTGTCACAAAAGCCACAATCCTTTTCAAGGATTTCTCCAAAATAGTTCAGGATAAACTTTCGCCTACAGACACTGGTCTCGGAGTAAGCAGACATTTCCTGCAAGAGGATTTTGGCATTCTCTCGTTCAGTCACCGCTTTATCCTTGTTGAACTTGTCCAATTTGATGATGTCTTCGTAGCGGTAAAACATCAGGCAATGTCCTTCCAAGCCATCTCTGCCTGCTCTGCCCGTTTCTTGGTAATAGCCCTCGAGTGACTTGGGAACATCGTAGTGAATGACATACCGCACATCTGGCTTGTCAATTCCCATCCCAAATGCAATGGTTGCCACAATGACATCCAACTCTTCGTTTAGAAAATCGTCCTGGGTTTTTATTCGAACTGCTGAATCCAATCCGGCATGGTACGGTGCAGCATTGATTTGATTGACTTTCAGTAACTCTGCAATCTCCTCTACTTTTTTTCTACTCAAGCAATAGATGATGCCAGACTTCCCTTTGTGTTGCTTGATAAATCGGATGAGCGACTTCTTTGAATCATTTTTCACCTTCGGCCGCACCTCGTAATACAAGTTGGTTCGGTTAAACGAAGACTTGAATAAATCCGCTTCCTCCATCTGCAAGTTGCGCTGTATGTCCTGCTGCACCTTAGGTGTGGCGGTAGCAGTCAGTGCGATGATGGGTAGGTGCGGAGCAATTTGGGCGACAATTGATTTGATTCTGCGGTATTCAGGGCGAAAATCATGTCCCCATTCTGAGATACAATGCGCCTCATCGATCGCTACAAAACTCAAATGCGCTTCTTTCAAAAACGCAATGTTCTCTTCCTTGGTTAAGGATTCTGGTGCCACGTAGAGCAACTTGGTTTTCTTTTTTAAAACCTCATTCTTTACTTTGGTAGCCTCAGATTTGGTGAGGGTAGAGTTTAAAAAGTGGGCATTGATTCCAATCGCATTCAATTGATCTACCTGATTTTTCATCAAGGCAATCAAAGGGGAAATGACAATGGCGGTCCCTTCACTGACCACCGCAGGCAACTGATAGCATAGGGATTTACCTGCCCCAGTAGGCATAATCACAAAAGTGTTCCGCTGGTTGAGTAGGTTGTCAACTATTAGTTCCTGATTTCCACGGAACTGACTAAATCCAAAGATCTGTTTGAGTTCTAACTTTACTTTTTCTTCCACTCGAAGAAAGGGCTTTGAGGGTGATGTCTACCTGGGCAACAGATTGAACGATTACTTTTATACCTTTGTACAAAACTAGTGATTAACGCAGGTAAAATTGAAGTTAACAAAAAATATTAGAAACACCGCCGTTCGGGTTCTTTTAAATGAATCCGAAGCTATTGCTAAGCTTTCAACGCTCTTGAATGCCGATTTTGAAAACTGTGTAAACCACCTCCTTGAATCTAAGGGTCGCTTGGTGATCACAGGAGTCGGAAAGAGTGCTTGGATAGCCAATAAGTTGGTGGCTACACTCAATTCTACCGGTACTCCTTCACTATTTATGCATGCTGCCGATGCCATTCATGGTGATCTAGGCATGGTACAACAGGACGACACGGTGCTCTTTATCTCCAAATCGGGCAATACTGCAGAAATCAAAGTGCTTTTGCCCCTCGTAAAACAATTGGGAGTGAAGATTGTGGCCTTGGTTTCCAATACCCAATCCTATCTAGCCGAACAAGCGCACTTTGTGCTCAATGCGACGATTGCCGAAGAGGCTTGTCCACACAATTTGACTCCTACCACCAGTACGACTGCACACTTGGCGCTGGGCGATGCCTTGGCGATCTGCCTATTAGAGGCGCGTGGATTTACCTCCTCAGATTTTGCACGCTACCATCCCGGAGGATCTCTCGGGAAGCAGCTGTATCTGAAGGTTGGGGACCTGCTCTCCAACAATCAATTGCCTACGGTGAATGAAGATGCAAGCGTCGCAGCCGTTATTGTTGAGATCTCAAGCAAGCGATTGGGAGCCACTGCAGTGCTAAATGATGCTGGAGACCTAAAAGGAATCATTACGGATGGGGATTTGCGTCGAATGCTGCAAAAAACGCTTGCCATTCAGGAACTGCAGGCAAAGGATATCATGACGGTAAATCCCAAATCAATTGGGGTGGATGACTTTGCAACAGCAGCATTTGCCTTGATGAAAACGCACAACATCACACAATTGGTTGTCCTTGATGGCAAGAAAATCGCTGGATTTGTGCATATTCATGACTTAATGAAAGAAGGTATTGTTTAAGCTTCCATGAAGGATCAACCTTACATCGTAATCATGGCCGGAGGGGTTGGTTCCCGATTTTGGCCCTACAGCAAAAGCAGTAAGCCCAAGCAATTTTTAGATGTCTTGGGCACGGGGAGGACACTCCTACAACTGACTTTTGATCGGTTTAGAGAAATCGCTCCTGCAGAACAGTTTTACGTGGTGACCAATCAAGCGCATGCAAGCCTGGTTAGCGAACAGCTACCAGAGCTTCTTGAGCATCAAATCTTGGCAGAACCACTTCGTAAAAATACCGCTGCCTGCTTGGCCTATGCGGCTTATAAAATTTCAAATTTGGATCCGAATGCTACCATGGTGGTGGCACCAGCAGATCACCTCATCTTGCAAGAAGGTCGATTTCTTCAAACTTTGGTCACTTCCATCGCTGCTGCCCAAGTTCAAAATAGACTGCTGACTATAGGAATCAAGCCCAACCGACCAGAAACGGGTTATGGCTACATTCAATACCTTCAAAATGAAGAAGACAAGGAGGTATTGAAAGTAAAAACCTTTACAGAAAAGCCCAATGCCAAACTAGCAACTACCTTCCTAGAAAGTGGTGACTTCGTTTGGAATTCAGGCATGTTTGTTTGGAAAGTGGATAGTTTGATTCATGCCTTTCGGAAATACATGCCTGACCTAGCGGATGTATTTGAAGAAGGCAAATCTCAGTTTGGTACGAGTACAGAGGCAGGTTTTATTGCCGCGGCATACACGACTTTAAAAAATATTTCCATTGACTACGGCATCATGGAAAAATCAGATCAAGTGTTTGTAGTGCTTGGAGATTTTGGATGGTCTGACATTGGTTCCTGGCAAAGTCTCCACGAACTTCGAGATAAGGACGACCAAAATAATGTAGTGGAAGCCAATGCGCTGCTCTATGAAACTGAAAATTGTTTCATCAAAACAGATAGCGATAAACTCGTGGTTGTTCAAGGATTGGACCACTACCTGATCAATGAATCTGATAATGTCCTACTGATATGTAAACTGGATGCCGAAAATAAGTTTCGGGATTTTGTAGCTCAGGCGAAGAAAAAAGGAGAGGATTTCATTTGAAATCCTCTTTTTTTATTTTTTGCGTTGGCGTATGGCCTCGTATATCGCTACTCCTGCTGACACGGACACATTCAAACTTTCAATGCTTCCGGCCAATGGGATTTTGACCCGGTCATCTACCATCCCCATGATCTCCTGGGAGATGCCGTCTTCCTCGGATCCCATGATGAGTGCAACAGGAGAAGCAAAGTCTCCCTCGTACATCAGTTTCTCTGTTTTCTCCGTAATTGCAATGAGCGACAAACCCATTTTTTGCAAATCTCTGCAGGTATAGAACAAGTTTTTGACACGTGCTACAGGAATGAAGTTCAAAGCACCTGCTGAAGTTTTCACGGCATCCGAGTTGATCTGAGCACTTCCTTTTTCAGGAATTACGATCGCATCTACGCCTGCACATTCTGCGGTCCGGGCAATCGCTCCAAAATTCCGCACATCTGTCAAATGATCCAATACCAAGATTAAGGGTGCTTTACCTACGGCATAGCACTGATCGATGACATTATCTAGGGATGCATAGGCAATGGTGGACATTTGCGCAATCACACCTTGGTGATTTTTGCGCGTGATCCGGTTCAGCTTGGCATCAGGCACGCGCACTACTGGAATATGCTCAGCCTTGCAAAGCTGAAGCAGTTCCTTGATGAGGTCGTTGTTGAGTTCTTTTTGAACGAGTATTTTGTCAATTTCTTTGCCGGCATGGATGGATTCCATCACTGCTCGGGTTCCAAAAATAAAATCTTTGTCGAAGGCTCCTTTATCGATTAGAAAGCCATCCTTCCGCTTCTCCATTGTGAAATGTTTTTGAACCAAATCGGCTGATAAGCTCTCGATCGGTTCAGGGTATAGAAATGTGGGCTAAGAATAGTTTTAACCCGCGTAAAGGTAAACCTAATTTTGGAAGTGTCGTCTATGCCAGCATAGGACCAAACTTCCCGATCTTCAAAAAAATTGACTTCCTGAGGTGGGCCCATCACGATGTAGACCATTCCTCGGTCTGTTTTCCATCCTTCTTTGTAGTCTGTAAATAGGATGTTGGTAAACTCGATCATTTTGAAGTAGTTTCGAATCAAGTCCTTTGCTACTTCTTCATTTCGAGTCAAATTAAGCCAATACGCATCTAGGGCTTTCTTTTTATCCTGTGCAAGCAGTAGAGTTTCGTGTTCTTTTTTGGTTGAAATGTAGGTCACCATGTCTACCATTTCACTCCAATCTTGGACTTTTGGGAATGCCTCATGCACCGTTCGAAGCAATAAACCGGTGGAAGAAGTGCTGTCTGTCTGAAAAAAATAATATCCCTCATCCGTCAGTGTTTTGGGAATATTCGCCAAAAAGTCCCCACGATTTTCTACCGCTACTTCTTTGGGTACCTCGGCAAGTCGGGTTTCCATGGGAGGGAAGGGCACCGCAGAAGGGCTTGGATAAAAAAAGGAAAATAAAGAAGGACCTTTGCTGGTCTTGAAGAGAACTGATTGGCCCTGCGTCAGGTAGTTTTGATCGAATGGAACTGCATTCGCGTAGAAAACTCCAAAATCAGGTTGATCAAACACAAAAGGCCCCTTCAGATCCAAATGGCTGGTGTAGGCATCTTTTTGTCGATTGTCCACTGCTTCCAAAAATGCAATTGCTGTTCCCTGGGATTGAGGTATTTCTACGGTAGTTTCAAAAAACCAATGCCGCTCTGTGTCGCCTAGCAATTGATCAGCACCTAGCTTTATTTTTTTTTCAGGTCGGATTTCTTCTTCGTAGGAAGATAGGAGGGTGTAGCTGAGTTGGTAGTTGTCCAAACTGGCATTTTCTTCAATTTTTTCTACTACAAACTGGAGTTTATAGGAGGTGTCAGAAAGCTTGATTGGGATGATTTTTAATCCCAGCCGTGCATAAATCGAATACCGAAGTGACTGGTCCGTGGAGCTCAGTGTTGTTTGTGCAACTGTGGTTTGGGACAGGATAACTAAAAAGCAGAATAAAGGCAGCAGCTTGAAGTACTTTGGATTCATTTGGTTTAGTTCTCAGGTTTTAAAAATTAGCCTTACTTTTGCCAAAATACTAAAATTTCTAATGGCTACCTATACAACGGAAATTGCTTCAGATAAGTTGATCAGTGACAATCCCATTCATCAACGATTACTCAAAGCCTATATTGCTGCTAAGCCCTGGATCTCTGGAAATTTGCTTGAAATCGGCTGTGGTGAAGGAAGAGGCGTGGAGGAATTGTTGCCACATGCAGATCAGTACCTGGGTTTGGATAAAATCGGTGAGGTAATTCAAACCTTGCAACAAAAATATCCCGGCATAGCCTTTCAGCAGGCAGTTATCCCTCCCTTTGAAGGAATTGCAGATAATACTTACGATACCATAGTGAGTTTCCAGGTGATCGAACACATCTACCAAGACCGTCTTTTTCTCCAAGAAATCTACAGAATGCTGAAGCCAGGTGGAAAAGCCATTATTTCTACGCCGAATAACACACATACGCTCTCTCGAAATCCTTGGCATGAGCGGGAATACATCCCACAACAACTGATTGATTTGGCCAAACCAATTTTTGATCGCATTGAAGCAAAGGGAATAGGAGGAAATGGTAAGGTATGGGCCTACCACGAAGCCAATCGCAAGTCTGTGCAAAAAATAATGCGTTTTGATATCCTAGATCTGCAGCACAAGTTGCCCAATTCAGTGCTCAGATGGCCTTATGAATTCTTGAACCGATTCAATCGAAATCGTCTGCACCGGACGCAAGGAGCTTCAGTGGTGGATATTTCTCATGAGGACTACCTGGTGGTGGAAGACCCAAAGGAAGGGCTGGATTTATTTTACATCCTTTGGAAGAAATAATTGGTAGACGCTGACAGCTAACAGTCCACGGTCCACAGCTCATTTTCTTTAACTTTAAACATTATTCTCTTTGGTTATTGATTATAAAGCGAATAACCAAAAATCAACTTGTTCGAGTAGGTAAGAATTTAAACGAAAAAAGGCCAGCAGAACTAAATCTGCTGGCCTTTTTTTAAATCTCAATAAAGCACTCCTAAGTAAATAAAAATAAGTGCTGAAGTTAAATGAAGTCTGCTGTGGACCGTGGTCTGTTAGCCGTTGACCTCTTCAATTACCTTCTACGGATGGTACTTGGATCCTCACTTTCTTTTCCAATCAGGCTTTCCAACCTTTTTTTCAAATCCAGCGATTTTTCGGTATAGCCTCGTTCTTCCAGTAAGGGTATAAAATACTTGATCATCTCTATGGATACCAGCAACTCTCGATCGTATCCGAGATCATTCTTGGTGTAGAACGTGATCATGTCGAAAGAGCGTTTCGAAATTACGTCTACGATTTCCATGGCTTTTTCGTTTTCACCCACCTCAAAGAACAATGGAACGGATTGGCCACTGCTCAGATCGTAAGGCACCGCTTTGTCAGGAATTGTTTCCAACCCAAAATTCAAAAGCTTGGCTGCATCTGCCAGCTTGTCCTCGTCTATCAGCGCAAGGGCAATGGAATTGAGTGCACTGCGATGGTTGGAAGTAAATCTGCGGTATTCCTCATCCAAGTACACATTAGCGTCATTCATGCCTCTGAATGCAAAATTCTGCATGTAATTCTTCATGGCCAAGTTGGTGTTCACCAATTCTTCTCGAACTGTGTCTGGCTTCCGAATCGGGAGTAGTCGGTAGGTCAAGCCTTCCATGACCACATGCTCTTCTAGGTTTAATCCCAAAGTAGACAAGGACGTATTGTTGAAATAGATCGGTCGTTCCCAATTGTTGCTCACAATCAAGTCCAGCAACATGAGCGTTCCTTTGGTGACGTAATTCCCACCCACTTGCAAGTTCATCTGCGGCACAAATAGGTCCTTGAATTGTGGGGGAACAATCTCATCATTAGCTAGGAAGCTGCTGTCCACATCCAAAATCAGATTTCTGGAAGGAACCATGTTGATCAAGGTTTTTCCGGAGGTTTTCATTTGAAGCAATTCAGACCCACTGTTGATGAGCTTGAGGTATTCACGTGCAGAAATGGCATCTAGCCCTTCTTTTTCCATCACATAAATGACATCGTTGGTGCCTTTTTGATAGCGTTCTGGAGTAAGCGAGAAAGGCAATGCCTCGGATTCGTTTGCAGGCCGAGTCATCTGGTCTACATACCAGTCGGTATCAAAATAACTCAAGACAATTACCCGAACATCCGTGCGGAAGTTTTCCACCTCTTGTACATACCAGAGTGGGAAGGTGTCGTTATCTCCTCCTGTAAATAGAATCGCATTGGGAGCACAAGAAGCTAGGAAATTTCGTGCCGCATCCACGGAAAAATAGCGGCCCTTGCGGTTGTGATCGTCCCAGTTTTCAGACGCCATCAATCCAGCAACTGGTAGGGTCAATAGGGTAGCTATTATTCCAGCAGTACTTAAGTTTTTGGTGGCTTTATTCAATCCATGCGCCAGGGCGAGGACACCCAATCCAATCCAAATGGCAAAGGCATAGAAGCTACCTACATAAATGTAATCGCGCTCCCTAGGTTCAATCGGAGGGGAGTTGAGGTAGAGTACCAACACAACCCCCATCATCAAGAAGAGCATGAGATTGACGTAAAAGTACTTTTGATCTTTCTTCGCTTGGAAGAAAAAGCCTACCAATCCTAAAATCAAGGGAAGCATGAGGTAGTTGTTGTGCGCCTTGTTATCCGTAATGTATTCTGGATACTTGTCCGAGAAGGCATCTGCAATTCCTAGCCAATTTGCATCGGAGAAGTCACTTTCTCTGCCGGAGAAATTCCACAAGAAGTATCGCCAATACATGTGTCCCAGCTGGTGGCTAAACATGAAATACAAGTTGTCCCCGAAGGTGGGTTCTTGCCCTTCTTTTAATCCCAATTTGGCACGGTAGATCCGCTTGTGATTCTCCTGGGTGGAGTAGATTCGAGGGAGAATTGTGGTTTTTTCAGGATCGTAGGTATTCTTCAAATCGTAGTCTACAATCTCGTAGGAATTCTTTCCCTTCATGTAGATAGGATCTCCTTCTTCTTGGTCAGTTAAGGTGGCGGTGAAATATTGCCCATGCAATAGAGGTCTGTAGCCGTATTGCTCGCGCTTCAAGTAGGATACATAGCTCACAATATCTTTTGGCGCATTTTCATTGATAATTGGATCCTGGTTTGATCGCACTACGATCAATGCATAGCTTCCATACCCAATCAAAATAAAGGTAAGGGAAAGCAAGATGGTGTTGAGAACTGCCAGCTCTCGCTTGATGGAAAATCTAAATGCCAGAAGAAGGGCACTTACAAAAAGGAGAGCAAAAAGTATGATTCCAGATCCAAAGGGTAATCCCATGGAATTGACCATCCATATTTCCATTCCTCCTGCAAGACTTGGAAGACCAGGAATGATCAGGTTATTGATGATGATCAAGGCGACTCCACCCAAGAACATCGCGAAAATCGCGCCTTTTAAACTTGGGTTTGGATACTTCTTGAAGTAATAAATTAAGGCAAGAGCAGGAAGAGTGACCAAGTTGAGCAAGTGAACCCCAATGGAGAGGCCTACGAGGTAGGCGATGAATACCATCCACCTGTTTTCTTCTTTGGGGTCTTTGATTACATCCCACTTCAAAAACGCCCAAATCACAATGGCGGTGAAGAAAGAAGACATGGCGTATACTTCGGCCTCTACAGCGGAAAACCAGAAGCTATCTGAAAAGGTGTACACCAAAGCGCCCACCAAACCAGCTCCCATCAAAGAGATGGTTTGGCCCTTGGTCTCTTCTCCTTCTACAACTGAAAAGAGTCGCTTGCCCATCAAGGTGATGGACCAAAATAGGAAAAGGATAGTGAAGCCAGCGAAGAGTGCACTGCCAATATTCATCCAATAGGCTACCTGCAAGGGGTCTCCCATGGCAAGGAATCCGAACATGCGGTAGACCAACAGCATGAAGGGAGCACCGGGAGGATGGGGAACTTGCAGTTTGTAGGAAACGGCGATAAATTCCCCTGGATCCCAAAAACTAGCTGTTTGCTCGACGGTAAGGATGTATACGAGCGTGGAGATGGCAAAAATAAGCCAACCGCTGAGGTTGTTGATTTGCTTGTAAGTGAGCATTAATTCGGTCAATTAGAACTACGAAACTATGAAATTTTAGACCAACTCGGGAATTTTTGAAATTTTTAACCTTTCTAAATGAAGCCTGAGTAGTCGTGTGACAAAGATTACCGTAAATAGGAAGGAGCCGGTTGTAGTTTTGTGAGGTAATTTGAAAACTAAACCAACATGATACCTAAAGCCAAAACATTTCAAGAGCTAATCGAGGGGGATACCCCGGTATTGGTTGACTTCTTTGCCGAATGGTGTGGTCCATGCAAAATGATGCAGCCTATTTTGGAGGATACCTCCAAGCAACTTGGAGAAAAAGTTAAAATCGTAAAAGTAGATATAGACCGTAACCCACTCGCTGCGAGCAAATTTCAAGTAAGGGGAGTGCCGACACTGCTGCTTTTCCAAAAAGGGCAGGTGCTGTGGAGGCAATCCGGCGTGGTACCTACTCATCAACTTATTCAGCACATCCAAACTAGTCTTCTAGCAAAAGCCTAGGCTCGTGTGACAAAAGTCATTTACCACAAGTAGAGCAACAATTAATTTTACTGCATTCCAATCGAAATATTTATAAAATCAGCATATGAAAATCGAACAAATTTATACTGGATGTTTGGCACAAGGGGCCTACTACATTGAGTCAGAAGGAGAGGTTGCAATCATCGATCCGCTTAGAGAGGTACAACCTTACATTGAAAAAGCTGCAAGACGAAATGCCAAAATCAAGTATGTGTTTGAAACGCATTTTCATGCTGACTTCGTTTCTGGGCACATGGACCTAGCCGCTAAGACAGGAGCTCAAATCGTATATGGCCCTACAGGCATGAAAATGGGTTTTGAGGCCATTATTGCGGAGGACAATCAGGTATTTACCTTGGGAAAGATAAAAATCAAAGTACTCCATACTCCAGGCCATACGACAGAGTCCGTTTGTTACTTATTGACGAATGAAGAAGGAAAAGAGGAAGCGATTTTTACAGGCGACACGCTGTTTATTGGAGATGTAGGTCGTCCTGATCTTGCGCAGAAGGTGGTAAAAGACCTCACGCAGGAGATGCTTGCAGGCTACCTTTACGATTCATTAAGAAACAAACTGTTGCCTCTTTCAGATGACTTGATTGTTTATCCAGCTCATGGAGCAGGTTCTGCATGTGGTAAAAACATGAGTAAGGAAACCTCCGATACTTTGGGAAATCAAAAGAAGACCAATTACGCTTTGCAGCCGATGACCAAAGAAGCGTTTATCAAGGAAGTATTGCATGGCTTGACACCTCCTCCAGCCTATTTTCCTCAAAACGTAATGATGAATATCGAAGGATACGACAGCATCGATGAGGTATTGGAAAGAGGCGTGAGACCTTTGAGTCCAGCTGAATTTGAGGCTGCAGCCAACGAAACTTCTGCCTTGATTTTGGATACCCGTGAGGCACAAGCATTTGCGAAGGGCTTTGTACCCAATTCCATCAACATTGGCATCGACGGCAGCTTTGCAGTTTGGGTAGGAGCGATGATTCCTGATTTGAAGCAAGAGATTTTGGTGATTGCTGAGGAAGGCAGAGAAGAAGAGGTGATCACTCGATTGGCTCGAGTAGGCTACGACTATTCGATTGGATACTTGGCGGGTGGAATTGCTGCCTGGAAAAATGACGGCAGAGAAGTGGATTCCATTACTTCGATCTCTGCTGCTGAATTTGCAAAGATCAAAGCAGGAGTTCCAACTATTCATGTTCTTGATGTTCGCAAGAATTCAGAATACTTGTCAGAGCATGTGGTTGAGGCAGAAAATGCGCCGCTAGACTACATCAATGACAGCATGCTGAAGGTGGATAAAAACAAAACCTACTATGTGCATTGCGCGGGTGGATACCGTTCCATGATCTTTAGTTCTATTCTAAGAGCTAGAGGCTATGAAAACCTAATCGATGTCGCTGGAGGATTTAAAGCAATCAAGGAATCAGGGGAAATTGAGGTTTCGGCTTATGTTTGTCCTAGCACCTTGCTGTAAGGTCCAAAATGAGATCTTCCTTGCGAAGGATACATTTGATCAGTGAATGTCAATTAAAAGATAAATCCTAGTTATTTTACAAGTAAACTAGAACTAGTAAACCTATAAAACACCTATGAATCAATTTATTGAATGGGTTTCTCAACCCTGGCCTTGGTATGTGGCAGGTCCTATGATTGGACTCACCGTACCAGCGCTCCTCATCCTTGGTAATAAGACTTTTGGCATCTCCTCTTCCTTGCGACACATCTGTGCGGCATGCGTTCCAGCTGGAATACCTTTCTTTACTTACAATTGGAAGAAAGAGATCTGGAATCTACTCTTTGTCCTAGGAACAGCTATTGGAGGCTTTATTGCGATGAATTTCCTTGCCAATCCGGATACGATTGTCATATCGGAAGCTACCCAATCCGATTTGAGAGCTTTGGGAATCACTAATTTTTCAGATTTAATGCCCCTTGAAATTTTCAATTGGGAAACATTCTTCACAGGTAAAGGAATACTATTCTTTGTGATCGGAGGATTGCTGGTAGGATTTGGAACTCGCTATGCAGGAGGCTGTACTTCAGGGCATGCAATTATGGGCATCAGTTCCTTGCAATGGCCTTCTCTTGTAGCCACCATTTTCTTCATGTTGGGCGGGTTTTTCATGACCCATGTCCTGTTAGCGCCAATTATGAAATTAGTTGGATTTTAATCTTTAGAACTTATGTCAAAAAATATAAATCAAACGGAAGATCCCAACTGCGTAGCACCCAACTCCAGTCAAACCAAAGACAAAGGCTTGGCCTTGTTGAAATATGTACTTATTGGGACCTTGTTCGGAATTGTTTTTGTGAAAGCAGAAATCATTTCCTGGTTCCGAATTCAAGAAATGTTTCGCTTCCAATCCTTCCACATGTATGGGGTCATTGGTTCCGCAATCGTGACAGGAATTATTTCAATCCAGTTGATCAAGCGATTGAATATCAAGACTATCCATGGAGAAGCGATCATCATTCCCACCAAGGAATTTAAAAAAGGCCAAGTGATTGGTGGTTTTATTTTTGGACTAGGATGGGCGATTACAGGTGCTTGTCCAGGTCCTTTATTTGCTCAAATCGGTAGTGGCTATACGGTCATCCTAGTAACTCTAATTTCAGCTCTTGCAGGTACTTGGTTGTATGGCAGGTTTGAAAAATATTTCCCCAATTGATCTGGGTCTAGCAATAAAAAATCTTTTTTAAAAAGTGTCACCTAGACTAATGGGCGGCACTTTTTAGTTAAAGACCTTTTTGACAATAAATCGGATAAAAACAATGATCGTCAATACAATGCTACCCACAATTACAAATTCCATAACGCGCTAGTTTATCGGTAAACTCCTAGAGTCCACGAATAGTTTGTTCCGTTGGAGGAATTGGTAAGACTTTCCCTTGGTTTCTGCTTACCTTTGACCTGTTTTGTAGTCACCTTCACTCATGAATTACCTTTCCCAACGTAGGGTTGCTCTAGGAGCACTTTTTTTCTTTATGGGAATATGCTTTGCCAGCTGGGCTGCACGCATCCCGGACATTCAAAGTAAGTTCCAACTCTCTGAAGGGGAATTGGGGACTTTATTGCTCTGTTTGCCAATAGGTTCCATGCTTGGGTTACCTATCGCAGGTTGGTCGGTACATCGCTACGGTAGTCGTAGCGTGATCTTGATTTGTAGTTTTGCCTACGCATTCACCCTCCCATTGATCGGTTTGGCCCCAAGTCTTTGGACAATCGCGCCAGTCTTGATGAGTTTTGGCGTGCTGGGCAACATCATGAACATTTCATTGAATACCCAAGCCCTGGGCTTGGAAAATCAGTTTGGGAAAAGCATTCTCGCCTCCTTCCACGGCATCTGGAGCATGGCCGGCTTTACCGGTGCAGGGGTAGGTGCAGGCATGATTTTCCTTAACTTTTCACCTGCAGCGCACTACCTTGTGGTGGCTTTGCTGTCTGCAGTAATGATTTTGTTGTCACAAAAATTTGTCATCAACGACAAGCCCGCCCCAGGTGAGGAGGGAGGACTCGTATTGCGAAAGCCAGACGCCCTGCTTCTTCGTGTAGGCTTGATCTCCTTTTTGGGCATGATGGCAGAAGGCTGCATGTTTGATTGGTCTGGTGTTTATTTTAAAAAAATAGTAGAAGCGGAACCTCAATACGTGTCTTTGGGCTACGTATGTTTCATGGGTGCTATGGCCTTGGGGAGGTTCGTGACTGACAAGGCAAGCAATCGTTTTGGAAAGGTTCCCGTACTTCAAGTCAGTGGGCTGCTCATATTTTTTGGTCTAGTGTTGTCAGTGGCCTTTCCCAATCTGTTGACGGCGGCTATCGGCTTTTTGATGGTAGGTGCTGGTGTTGCCTCCATCGTTCCCGTTTCCTATGGTATTGCAGGCCGATCCAAACTGTATTCGCCTAGTGTGGCCCTAGCCCTAGTGTCCACAATTTCCTTCTTTGGGTTTTTGGTAGGCCCGCCGCTGATTGGTTTTGTGGCCGAACTCTTTGATTTAAAGGTTTCTTTCGCACTAATTGGGATTAACGGATTAGGTATTCTATTGCTCACTAGTTTTAGCAAAAATATCTTTCATGCGCAAGAAAATGAAGTAGGGGCATGAGTTTACCCGAGAACTTTCAATTTGAAAAGGTATTCGAAGTAGGAGCCTATCAAGTTCATCCCCATGGAAACATGCGGATATCTTGCTTGGCAGATTTTTTTCAAGAGATCGCTTGGAAGCATGCTGATTCTGAAGGTTTTGGTAGGTCGCTATTGGAGCAACAGTTGATGTGGGCGCTATCAAGAATCGAAATAAAGGTGAGCCAATTTCCTCGCTGGGGGGATCGCCTTCGAATTTTCACAGGAGGGAGAGGACAGGCAGGAGCTTTTGCTTTTCGTGAGTTTTTGGTTTGGAATGAGCAGGAAGAAGTAGTCGCTCGAGCGATGTCTTCCTGGTTGCTGGTGCATATCGAGAAAAAGCGAATCCTCAAACCCGAATCTGTGTTGCCCAGCGCCCTTTTCAATCC
>Ga0315905_10001651_pt1 | contig 23841 bp, 29 predicted proteins | sample LakEriMetagenome_5_FD_203522 | JGI IMG/M metagenome (GOLD analysis project Ga0315905, IMG submission 203522) | Freshwater fungal communities from buoy surface, Lake Erie, Ohio, United States - Buoy 4 MA121 | ecosystem: Environmental > Aquatic > Freshwater > Lake | place: USA: Lake Erie, Ohio...
TTCATTGATCAAGAAACTCTACAAGGTAGGCGAAGATTTCATTATCATTACTGAGAACTCCATTTATCTTGTCTCTGGGAAAATCCAAAAGCGTAAAGTCAATCTCGCTAGCCTACAGGAAGCCTACGATAATCTCTAAATTGGAGGAAAAAATTGAAATTGTGAAGATGGTAAGGAAAAGGGAGGGAATCCATGTCTCTAAACGACGAAATTTACGAACCACAAGTGATTGTTTTGGCGATATTTGGTCAAAACAATCAATTGACTGAAACAGATTTGCATCAGAATGTTCTTTACCCATTATTGGAAGAATGGGGTCGCACTCCGGATACGATTTTATTACCAAATGACGGGAAAGTTGCATCAGATATAAATGAATGGGCAGAATCACTCCATATTAAAACAAAGGTGTTTTATTCGGATTGGACGCAGCATGGGAAAATAGCCCAAATTCTAAGGAATGATCGAATGATGAAGGAGTGCACTCATTCACTCTTCTTTCTCTCTTCGCGCTCAAAACGGCTAGAACAATTTGCGGAAAAATGGATATCAAAGAGTAAAGAGGTATTTACATTTGATGGAGAGCATCTGGTTCAGCTCCTCCCTCAAACGCGTCCTGAGAAGGCTTCAACGCACGATCGCAAATCAAATACAGGAACAATGCTGAAGTGGCTGAAATACCAAACGAAAGAATGATATTAAACAATACGGCCACCAGTTGTCCAACGCTCATCTTCGAAGAGGTAAAGATCCAAAGTCCTCCGAGTAATGATAGACCCGCAAATACGGAAAAGATCAAAAAGAACACATAAAAGTATCCGCAGATAACTTCACTTGGGATCTTATCAGTCCAACGATGATTTGACATATTCTTTTCTATTCTATTCTTTCCATTTTATTATTCGAGATCTTCGGACTATTCTTTTTCTTTTATCACCACACTATATAGAAATATGGCTAGAAAATTAAAACGCTCTTCGCGCCGTACACGTCGTTCTAAACATTCCAAACGTCGTCACACTCGTCGTCACTATGGTGGAGTAGCTCCCGTAGGTCGTAGTGATTTAACTTGGGCATCCAGAGTATCAGGTGGCCAAGGTATGGACTTTTTAGCCCATCATAGAGGTCAACATGGTGGTGCAGCTCTTGTAGGCGCTGACCTTGGTGGAGACTCTGCACTCCTTCCCTCTAGTATGCATCAGGCGGCTGGACAGTCAGGCGTCTATCGTGCTCTTGCTGAAATTGGAGGAATGCGTGATCAAGCCGGTGGTCGTCGTCGCTCCAAGCGATCTAAGCGATCCAAGCACTCCAAGAAGTCAAAGCGATCCAAGCACTTCAAGAAGTCTAAGCGATCAAACAGAAGACGTCATGGTGGAGGTGTTCCCCTAGGCTTTTCTCCATATCCATCAGGAGGATATCTATTGCCTCCCGCTCAACAACTCAAAGCGGGTCTGAGCGGTGAGTGGCAAGGCGGTGTTGAAGTAGAGGCCGCTGCAAATAGAGCCAATCTATAAAATAGATATCATCATACCGTAAATAACATAATATTTATATATGATGATTACTTCTTCAATTTCAATTGACTTTGAATAGATTCTTTAGAGCACGATGTAGTTCGACAATGAGATCCAAGAATGGGCTGTAACAAAGATGCACCAGCCGTAGCCATTTTCTTTCTCTCGTCATCTGATACAGATATTTCAACCGTAACATGCAATTCACCATATTTCCCACTCTCTTTCAATAGAGGCATACCCAATCCATCAATTACATACACATCACGATGAAAGGTTCCCGCAGGAATCTCTAAATACAATCCTTCATCATATCCTGGATGACCATCCAGTTGAATAACTACACCTAAAAGTGCTTCTGATAACGTGATCGTGATCGTAGTCTCCAAATGCTGATATTGATCTCCATGACGTTTGAATTGTTTGTAAGATGGATCATTTGGATCTTCTTGTAAGAGAATATGGGCATCTGCTGGGCGTTCAAATGAGGGGTGATCCGAGCATACCTCTGGAAAGATATAGGTTTCCTGCGGACGAGTTCCAGGTGGAATATGAACCGTCAAATTACGTCGCTCATTCGTAAATCCTGATCCCCCACATTTACCACACATCTGTAACACTTTCTGACCACGACCTTGACATTCATGACAGGGTCCCGTTGTATGCATTGCCATGGGACCCATCTGAACCACTTGTGTAACGGATCCGTTTCCATTACAACGTCGACAAATCTCTTTGGATTTAGCACCCGTATGATCACATTCTTGACAGAAGGATTGACGATGAATATTAATTTCAAATTGATGACCCAAATAATATTGTTCTAGACGGATAGGAACTGTCTGGACAGTTGGACTCGGTTTTTTACCTTTTCGTTGTGGTCCGTTCCCATGTGCACCCATAGGAGGCATTGTCCCAAACATATTCCCAAAAAAATCATTCAAATTCACATTTACATCAAACGGAAATGGAAATCCACCTCCACCTCCACCTCCAGGCGGCCCAGAAGGCGAATCATCCGTTACTCCTAATTCATCGTAACGACGACGACGGATTTCATCAGATAAGATCTCATTTGCATGAGCAATCTCTTTAAATTTCTCAGGATCGCCACCTTTATCAGGATGATGAGTGCGTGCCAAACGCAAATAGGCTTTTTTAATATCAGAAGAACTCGCAGTTTTATTTACTCCAAGTATATCATATAGAGATTTCTGAGACATATCGTAGAAGAGAATTACTCACAAGACAGAGAAGGCGTTTAAGTTAAGTGACGACATAGGATATAAAGTGAAAAGGGATTGGAATCTTCAACGATCGTGCCCCTCGATGACCTTTTTAGTTGGACAAGATTCCTTATGGAAAGAATGTATGGAACATTTGAATACACCTAGTCATATTTTTTTAACAGGTCCTGCTGGATCTGGTAAAACAACGTTAATGAGAGCCTTTTTGAGATATTATGCAGAATTAAAACAACGCCCTCATTCGGATCGTTGGGGGTTGTATACAACGGACGAATGTCTTTTGCTTGGCCCTGAACAAGATCGTGGTATTCAGACCATACGCGGACAAGTCAGTCTTTTTATTCGTCAGATGGCAATTGGTCAAGATATTTTTCGATGGGTAATCATCGATGACGTTGATTCATTTCCACAGATTTCTCAACAGGCATTGAGACGGCCAATGGAATCCTATTCACATATTACTCGATTCTTATTTATTGGAACATCAGAGGAAGATCTCATTCCTGCATTACGTTCACGATGTATCCATATCAAAATGAATACAGTTGATATTTATCAAGAACGCCTCAATTTATTGAAATATATTGGAATGCCAGAAACGGGTAAAATGACGGATGAAATGTGGAATTGGGTCATAAACATATCTGGAAATAATATGAGCGATTTGATACGTCTCGTTTCTTTAATTCGAGATGTCCATTATTATCAAAAAATACCGCTTACTATTTCTTTAGTCAGGACATTGTGTTCTGCCCCTTTTTATATGAATTTTATTCCATTATTGAATATGATGACCGAGAAAAATATTCTGGGATCAATCAAATGTTTGATACAGATCTGGAAAAAGGGTTATGCATATGAGGATATCTTGGAATCTTTCCAACAAATTAATCAGTTATTTGGAACATCCGTGTTATCAAATAATATTCTCATTCATCAATTCTTAATTCAGGCTTGGATTTCATATTGTAAAGGAAATACTAGCTTGTTAGCATTACAACATATTGTATATCGAGTATTATCGTCTGCTAAGTAGATATTTGACGGCAATATCAGATTCCATAATTTGTGATTCAGACATTCGAAGGAACCATCCAAATATTTCACGACGCTGAAGTTCGTCCCATGGAAATGGAACATAGACCGAATGTGGATAAACATCAAAGGTCAATTTACCCTCCGTTCCAGCCGCGAGTAAATCCTCTAATTGAATTCGTTTTCCATCCTTCTTACGAGACACTTCCGCGTGTGGATCGAATACGATTCCTTTCGTTACATACTCGGAAGTAAATCGTGTAACATCCCAACCCCAATCTCCACGAATTTGTTCTCCTCCACGTTTCTCATTTGCACGGGCAAAACATACTTGCTCCCATTCTACTAACATAGGATGCTGTGGATAAGGAACCCATAGAGCATTCTGACCAGGTGTAGGCGTTCCATTTTTTCCGGAATAGGTTGCTGTCTGGTCTGTGCCATAAAAAACAACTTTATCTTTTGGTTGTTCTCCAAAGCTATTTACACACACAGATGCAGGATTTAACCATAATCCACCAAATTTGGCCAAGATAGCAGAACGAATCCAATCCATTTCAGCTGGACCCAACGATGCCAAATCTCCATGGCGATAAAGCAATGAAGGCAGACGATCTTCTCCTAATAATTCTGTTAAGCCGGAAATTCCACTAATTATACGAATATGATAATTATCCTTATTGTGAGCAACAATTGTTTGGTAACATAAGTTTAGAAAGGGAATATTAAGAGCTCGAGAGGATCGGTTTCCTGCATCAAGCCAGTCACGACTATTTACTTCTGAGGTCGGATAGAACAACCAAAGGAAGGGTTTATCTGTTCCACGCTCCAATAAATATTTATCCATAAACCATTGTCGTTTGATTAGATCATTTCGATAAATCCACGCATAAGCAATCGCGATTAAAACTAACAGGAGTAAAATAAAAAGAACCTGTTGAATGGGGGACATTCTTCTATATGATAGAACGGTAATTTACACATCCTTCTTCTCATCTACTTCACTTGATGTGGTATCGAGAGCCGCGGAAGACTTGTCAGAGACCGCAGAAGACTTGTCACGAATCGCCCATGCACTTGAAAGAGTCCCTTGAAAATATGCTCGTATGCGTCGTATGTGTTCCGCTTCTTCTTCCTGTTTGCGCTTTTCATAGGCAGCAATCGCCTCAAGATCGCGATCCAATTCTGTTTTGTATTCTATGTCACGTTCTTTCAATAAATCTTCAAAGGTTCTACTATTTTCCTTAAATACAGGAATCTTATCGAGAACAGTGTTATTTGAAGTGTATGCCGCTTGTAAGTCAGAATATTCTGGTCGTTCTTCCCAATCTGAAGTAAATCCAGAAGCAGAAGGAATAAGCAGCATTCCACCGGATGCGACAGAATATGCCATCTGCTCTGGATGTAAAATCAACGACTCATTCACGGCAGCCGATTTACCACATCGAACAGTATATTCAAACATCATATTCAGATCTTCCTCTTTAATGATAGGTTCCTGCATCGTAGCAGATCCATATTCGCCTTTGGATAGCAATGTAACAGGACTATTGATCGATTCTTCATTGGATTGTAGCCATTCACCATATCCTTTTGTCATATCCGACGCAGTAAATAGAGTTTCATCCTCTTTTCGTTCCTTGTAGTATTCTTCATAGCGTTTATTGAATTCTTGATTGAATTCCTCTGTTCGAATATCGGCCAAATCATCATAGATCTGATTAATCATATTATTGAGTTCATTTATGGCCTGTTTTTCACGAGATTCTCTAATATCGCTTGGATGTAAAATAAATTGCTGGGATCTACCGCCACAATTTCGATAAAGAATTCGTCGAAGATACATATAAGCATGAATAAGAAGATCGAAACGTGTGCCATCTCCGCCACGATCTGGATGTTCCTTAATAAGAATCCGTTTGTAGGCTAATTTAAGAGACTCTGTTCCAACATCATCCAATGATTTAAATTCCAATAGTTCCAATGCCTCTTCTAGGTTAGACATACTCTGGAAGAAGCATTGTTCTTGTATTTATTAAATTAACGCATACCCTGATTAAGATTGGTTGCACCATCCGTAATAACAAGTTGTTTCATACGATCAAAATATTGTTGATTACGAACGGACATTTCTGCACGTTTTCGTTCTCGAAGGGCGTCTTGTTCTTTCTGGCGTTTTTCAAAGTCTCGAATTCCGTGGAGTTCTGTGTCGGTTAGAGGATCAGGTGCACGTTCACGTGATGCTCGATATTCGTCTAGTTTACGTTCAGATACAACCACATTAGATATCTTATCAGAAATAGTAGAATCGGAAGTATATGCACCACGGAGATCTGTATATTGAAATTTAGAGTTTGGAGCTGCCGTAAAACTGGATGGTCTTTCGGAGACGAGATCAACACCACTGGTCGGATTCATCATAAGAGCCATTTCGCCTGGATGGACAACCAATTGATTACTTGTTCGCTGTGACTTTTTTGCTTCATCCTCAAACATTCGATTAAAGACATCACGATTGAATTGTCCCTTGAATTTCTGTGAAGAGGTATTTTGTCCATCATCTGCTCCTTTGAGCCAATCACCATAACCGTCCGTATCAGGATCAGGTATATGGGTTTGTTCAAACATTCGATTAAAAGCATTCATATCCAAATTTTTAGCATTTAATCGGACAGGTTCTGCGTGTTCCCATTGTTTTGATTCTTGTTCACGAGCCTGCTGAACAGATGCAGTATTTGTAGTAGTAGTAGTAGTCGATCTTTTATTTCCATTCATATGTCGTAGAATCTCTGACAAATAAGCATATGCACGGGTAACAGCCTCAAAAAATTCTTCCGAACCACCTTTGTCAGGGTGTGCTTTAAGAGCCATTTTCTTGTAGGCTTTTTTGAGAGATTCTTCAGTGAGTGCGACTTCTTCTTGAATACCGAGAACCTCTAAACAAGATGAAAAATAGCCTAGTGCTTTTTGTTTTGGTGTATCAGTTACCACCTTCCAACTTGGAGTAGAAGATGAATAGGTCTGAATTGCTTGTTGTTGTTGCTGCTGTCTCTGATAGGTGGAAGCATTTGGGGCATTAAGAAGAGATGGATGTGTAGCAGCGATTCCAAGAGAGGAGCTAGGTGAAACAGATGTCATAGATGGATGACTTTGCATAGATCTAGGGATGCTTTGGGATGGGCCCTCTCTTTCGCCAGGCAATGGAGATGGTGTTTGGCCGGATTGAGCAACAGTCATATAATGGAGAAGATGGCTATAGAGACCTGACCGTTTTGCAGATTGAACATATTCCATTGAAGAAAAACATGTATTAATAATCTGAACCCTTTTCATCGGATCTTTTATCTGGATTAAATTTTGATACATACGTAAATGAACAGGATCGATCATACTGGATTGATTACCCATGATAGATACTACCTATTCTCACTCTCCGATACTTTCAACCAATGTTCATACGCACTCAATTCATCCAGTCCTTTAATAGAACTATAATACAATGAATATCAATATTGTTCCAGTTGCAATGGCATCCTTGATGGCATTTATTGACACAATTGTTCTATCCGGTCTTAAAAAATATACTACTGGAGATCTGAATTATGGCATAGCCGTTCCGATTGGTATGTTAATTTACTCTCTTCAACCCCTCATTTTCTTGCAATCTCTCAAATTTGAATCGATGACCGTCATGAATATGATGTGGGATGTGATGAGTGATATCTATGTCACTCTAATTGGCCTATTTTACTTTAAAGAGAAAATTAGTCGTATTAAAATGATTGGAATATCATTTGCATTTATTGCCGTGTTCCTTCTATCCTACGATTGTATTTACAACGAATAAAATCAAATCTTATCAGAACCCATGAATCAACTCCCCACTATACCCGAATTATCGACCCTTCAAGCAAAAGTAAGTGATCTGCCTTTATCTAAAATATCAGAGTCAACGACGACCGTTAACACAATTGTCAATGTTACACAGATTCACGTTGAACAACGTGTCAATGTTGAGATGGATATGGATAGAGATATGAAAGTGGAAGAGGGTCTGTCAGAGAGAGGAAAGGAGGTATTGGACCAGTTATATGAGACGGCGAAGAAGGCGGTAAAAGAAATTTTATCATTGGACTCATTGGATCATGCGATGAAGATTGGTCGTATGATTGCAGAGATCGTTAAATTAATGGAGAAGGCGACATACCGTGGTGGTAAAATACCTGGTGAGGAGAAGAAAGAGATCGCACTTGAATTAGGAAAACGTTTGTTAATGGATCCATCGGTTGTATCAAATGAAACCGTTCGAAATGGACTGTTGACAGCGTATGATTTAGTTGGCGAACAGATGTTGGATACATTAATTGATGTTTCACGACATGTGAATACTGCCATAAAAGAGGTGGCAATCTCATGTTGTGAATCATTACTTCGAATGATAAAAAAATAAGTTAAGAAGAGATCCACGATTTAACCTCTAGAATACTGGGAAGAGGAATCAATGATTCGCACTCCCAGAAAAATCGTTTACCGATTGAATCAAATGAGAATTCTGCAGGAAAGAGATGAGGTGCTTTATAGGGCAAGTCTCTTTCAGGGCACGCTGGCATGAGTGACCAACTCTCCATCGGAAGAACAAGCGAAAGTTGTTCTGTAGGAGAAATGTCCCATGCATGCAATGTAGTCGTCCCAATAAATGTAGGAATTGTTTTCACATCTGCCAACCATTCCCATAGCGGGGCAATATGAAAAGGGTAATACCAATTGAAACATACATCATCCATTCGTCCTAGATAATAAGACCATACCCATTGAATTCCATAATAATAGGCATTGCATATTTGTTGAATGGATCGTGGATGATAAGTAAATCCACGAAAGAAATGGGTAAGATATCGTTCCCTCCATTTTGCATGAAGTTTATGCATTCCATCCAATAAAACACGTTCTTCGACTTTGAATAATGGCCAATCTTCGTGACCCACTTGATGGAAGGATGCCTGATTCTCACAAAAACGTCCTGATCTATCTTTTTTATAAACCGTTTCAAAAATCCGATTGGGTTCATCAAAAGAAAGAGATTTGAAGAATGCTTGAACCTCACTCCAAACAATACCATAATCATCTGGAGAGATAAGAAAACGCTTGCGATTAAAAAATTTGTAAAGAAGATCCAATAAGATATCGTGTCCTTCATCCCTCATTTTATAACTAAGTGATGAGGGAAGAAAATCATTACCTAGAAAACTCATCATAAAACAATACTGTAGAATAAATGATCGCTGTGCATGCGGATCCTCCGAATAAGACACAACAAGCCAATCACGCAATTCCTTTATAGAAAACCATTCGTAGGATTCTTGCCCAAACATATCATATTGAACAGATCCACGCTCCATTTCCTCTCGAAAGAGATAGACCGCAGAACCATCCCCCACCGTTTCCTGACCCAATAATGATAAAATGATAAGGTCGGCATCAAGGCCATAAATTGCGATGGGTCCAGCATAACCTCCACGACGCCATTCCGCCAAGATTTTATGCTCCCCCTCACCCCATTCACGACAAGAACTAATCTTCCATGATGGTTTACCTTCTTCTTTGAAGCAGCGAACAAGTGCCTTGTGCAATTTATCCATAAAAGCAGTTCCAGGAGTAATCGCATTTGTATTCCATGAACCAATCGAAGGATCCTTCTCCTCTGATCGACGATCACCCACATTTGCACGTTTCATCCACGAGGATTTAAAACGTCTTAATCGCTGTTGACGCATTTTTGCCATAGGAACAACACCATCAATCGCCAAGTAAACACCCTTTTCAGGCATAACTTCGCGAATGACACTCATTGTATACTCCAAAACAGATTCAATAAAATCCGCCTCCCATTCCTCTTTTAGCTTTTTATCATGATCTGCTTCTACTGGGTAAACAGGTGCACTGGGACGATACAAACAATGATAAATTAAACAATTAAAATCCATAAAAAACCATTGAATACGTTTCCCATCATCCGGTCGACTCTTCTGAACCAATCGCGGACATGAACGTGTCAGTTTACGATAATAAGATGGAATACCCATAATCCTATATATAAAATAAAGATGGATTGCAAACCCTTTACTTTATAAGATAGAACAAATCGTTTATATAGGGAAAAGATAGAGTATGTCCATATTTGAAGAACTCGCAAATATACCAGGAAACGTATTAAAATCGGTATTGGAGATTCATTCTCTCATTCCTGATTCGATTCTGTTTGGTTCATTATTATTATATTTCCTTACTCATCACCTTGCAATCGGTATATTCTCTCTCTTTCTAATTGAAATGATTGGATCACATCGTCTCATTTCATGGATCTTTTCACAATCAGTAGGCCCTTCCCGGTCTCCTATGTCAATGTCATGTAGAGCAGGATATAAAACACCACAATATCAATATCAGCGGATCTTTTCACACGAAGCCTATCCGTCCTACAGTGTATTTTCTGTTGGAGCCATTGCCACTTACTTGGGGCTTTCCACTAATGAATTTGCACCCACCATGGAGGAAATGGGACGTGATTGGACGATACGAACAAGTGTTGCATATAGTTTTATTGCATCATTTGTTATTGTCTTCATACTTGCTCGATCCATAGGTTGCGAATCATTTACAGAAATTCTAATCGCATTCCTTCTTTCTGCTGTTGTCGGTTGTATCTTTTATTTTGTAAATCGTTCCATTTTTGGTATAGAGGGTGTTAATTTCTTGGGCTTACCTTACATGGTTAGTAAAGATGAACAAGGGTCTCCTATCTATGTGTGCAGCCCAACTGGTTCTTCTTCCTCTTAAAAAGAAATGTCATTCATCGGATCCATTATTCCATTTGGAATAGGATGTGCAGGAACATGGGCATATACCGTTTATTATCACCGTCAGGAGCTTCAAAAAGAATCCATGACTCTTAAAAGAGAAAAGGAGAAAAGTGCAGAATTGGAAGAGGAAATTGTCCGACTAAAAAGAGAAATGCGCATCTGTGGAATACTATCATCTTCAGATGAGCGATCAACCTAGGAAAATCATTTCAAGTAATTAGAGATCTACCATTCCATGGATAGTTTACAAGCCATTATATCCGATATACGGGTGTTCTTATATAGTGGTCTACAAAATCTTCCATTGTCTATTGCTGGAACCTTTCTTTTAATTGGTCTATTTACTGCCAATTATGCAATGCTCTTTTTCCTAGTCGGATTACTTGTAAGTGTTCCATTTGTAAACTTCTTTCTTGATCAATTATTACTGTTGATACTACCCGATAGTATACGATCAAAATCATCCGATGTTTGTAGAATTGTTGTTCCGTTTCTTACCGACTCATCTGAATCTTATCATATTATCAGCCAATGGACTGCAATGGTTTCATTCTTCTTTGGATATATGATTCACAATTCTGTCAAACTACTTACAAAAGATCCAGAACCAGCTACTACTATAGAGTTAACTGACAAGGACTTGAAAGAGATTAATCAAAAAGCCAGTTATCGTAAAACACAGGCAATCGTGTCTATGATTTCCATTGTAATCGTTACATCGATTACTCTTATAATGAGATATCGAACTGGATGTGAAAATATTATTGGATTTCTTATTGGAACAGTTGGATATGGAACAGCTGGATATTTCTGGTATGTATTATTAAGTATAATTGGTGAAGATCGTTTGTCCGATTTATTTGGAGTTGCAAATCGTCTCCTTCCACCAAGTGCAATTGTTAATCGTCCTGTGGCTTGTTTGCCTGTCCCAGCAAGCCAACTTCCTAAAAAATAATGTAAATTAAAAGAAATCATAGAAACGTCTCATTTCTTCCAAGTCTCGAAATGTTTTTAGAAGATCGTCTCTGGAAGTCCAACCTCTTTGAAGTCCAATCCGGAATTGGGGAACAATACTCTTCATATATTCTGAAAAGCAAAAAGGAATACCATATACTGTTTCCAATTCCTCAGGGGATATACTATCCGGTTTCTGATTCCGCACATTCACAGATTGATGTAATTCATATAACCACATACGAAGTTCTTTTTTTGTAAAAGAAGAAATCGGATGAGATGAATAATATTGCTGATAATGCTGCTTACATTGAGGACATGGAAGGGAGAATCGGAGATTGTTTAGTAGATTGGACCATAAACGGCGTTCTTCGTGGGGTAGGCGATGGAGGGGTTTTGTCCCGAGACGTTCTGCTGAAAAATGTAGAATCTTCCAAAGTGCTGGGCCCCAAATATGATTCTGAAGCAAATCCATTTACTTGATAAATTATAAATTTAAGAATGGAAAGAATCGCAATTCCATATCCTAGGTATAAAATCCCATTTGTTATCATGGATGAAAATAGATCCAAGGAACGACGAATAGATGATAGAGTATTCTCCACAGGTAGTTCAATTTCCATTGAAGTCATTTATTGTCTATAACTAGAATGGAGGAGTTTCGAAAACCATCCAAGCCCACTGTTGTATATCCACGTGACCCACATGAAAGACAACGTAGTGTTTCAGCAAGTAAACGACGTGAAGCATGGAAAGAAATGCGTCGCGTCATAGAAGAAAGACGCAAAGCATCGGAACAAACCAATCAAGAAGAAAACCAAGAAAACCAAGAAGAAAACCAAGAAGAAAACCAAGAAGAAAACCAAGAAGAAAGCCCAAGAGTCACACAAGACACAAAGGTTGAAATGGATAATTCACCAATACTTCAAAGTGCATTAAATGCAGAGAAAACCCGTGAAAGAGAATATAATAAAATAGAGAAGGCAATCTCACCGGCTTCTAATTCCCCTTCTACAGCATCATCTCGTGAGAATGGATGGAAACAAACGGATGGTAGAAGAGCTGAATATCTTGTCATCTATGAAGGAAAAATACCAGAATCGATTCGAAGAAGAATTGAGCCTGCAAAAATAACTCATTTCCGTTTTCGTAATTCATCTGATCAAAAGGCATTTTTAGAAGCAATTTCATCCTCATCGCACACAGCCGTTTATCAAGAAAACGGGAAGAAAGATGTAACAATAACATCATCCAGTGGGGAATTAATTGGAAATATCCATTTCCTACATATGGATCGACCAGACATTCATAACCCTGAAAAGTATTATGTTAAATTCTATTTATTGGATTTTATCGATTCGAATACACTTCGAACTGTTAAACAAAATATTCACAAGTTTTTTGATACGATTTCTTCACTTAGAAAAGGGCACAAAGAAGAAAGCCACAAAGAAGAAGGCCACAAAGAAGAAGGTGACCAAGAAAAATCCAGCCAATTATCTAGAATTTCAAGAGCAGTTTCTAAAATGAAAAGACGCTCCATTAAAACAAGAAAATCATCCCATTTTCATAAAAAACCCTATAAAAAATATGTTAAACACACTCGTAGAAAGAAACGATATACCAAACTGTAAATATGAATTACTAGAAAAATTGAAAAACCATAAAAAGGAACACAAAGGTGTGGCTTGTTAAGGGTTCTAATGACTTCAGAAGAACAGAAGACGCCTTCAAATTATGTGGAATACAAAGTTCCACGAATGTTATGGGAGAATTTCGAGTCCATCTTAATGGCTCAATCCAGAAAATATATTGGAGAACTTGCTCGTCGTCTTCAACTCCCAGAACGTGAACTCCAAAAGAAAGTCCTCCCAAGTTCAGATTCACTCAAGATTATGATGTTTGATTCATCTGCTGAATCTTTGCAATGCAAAGCATTTGTTCAACATGATAAAATTACATCTTATTGTCGAAAACCAGTTGCATATCAATCTGAATTCTGTTGCTTTCATCGAAACAAACGGATGAATGTATTTATGGATACGAATCCTATCCCTGTTGAAAAAATTAAATCGGATCATAAAAAAGAACCTCTATGGATACAAGGGAATACCATTATTAACTCAAATGGACATATGATCGGCAAAATCAATAAATCGACTCAGACCATTAAATGGTTTGTTATGGAAGAATAAGTATGATCCACTTAAAGCAAATGATTTGAACTATGTCAAAAAGATATTATTTTTTAATGGATCAAGAAGAGAAAGAGTTAGAAGAAGAAGAGGATTCAGCGATACTAGCAGAACAGGTCATAGACAGCTGGAATGAATATTTGATCTCTGTATTTGTAGGTCTTCCAAATGTAAATATACATAGAGCTATTTTTGAGGATAATCAAGTCCAATTGGAACAACTTCAGAATCAGACGCAACAGACACAACAGATGCAAAGCGAATCAACATTAATTGGAAATGTCCATTATTTGGAGCATGATCAAGATCAGGGTCCAGCAAAGAGGCCTCATCATTCATCAACCGCCCCGCCCTATATTATGATTCCAAAAAAAATCATTCTATATCGATATCTTAAATTAAGTTCCCATGAATACCGATTTACAGAGGACGAAGGAAAAGAGATATTACTAACTCCAACATTGGAGCCAAATCTATATATTAGAAAATTGGTCGAAAGAATACCATCATCTATTCGTGGACGTATGGAATTTCTTTCCCGATTTCTTAACGAATCTGATAACCGCGTATTAGAAGTTGATTCAGTTGAAAGCAGTAAAATGATTCATCCATCCGAACAATTTACGCTAAATACTATTTTTACTAACTTGAAAGAGCAGTTATTTACAGCATATATTAAAGAAATGCGATTAAGACGGGCATTTCGCAATGTATTGCAACGATGGAGAATCTACCAAATTGATAAGAAAGAGAGTGCAAACATTGATCCCATAACCTTAATTGAACCAAAAAAACAAGTAGTCATTTACGATATAGATACAAAAACGAGATATATTTTTGATGCGACAAGTTTAGCGACATGGATTGAATCTAATTTGAATCACAATGAGGGTGGGTTTGCAGTCCCAATGAATCCGCGTAATCCATGGACAAATATTGATTTTACTTATCCTCAATTAATTGCCATTTATAATCAATTGAAAGAACATGGAGAATTGCGATGGGGATTTACCACCTTTCGAGAATATAATTTTAATAAACCAAAATGGCAACAATATCATTCTTCTACATTAACCATGCGTGCAATTCGAACAAGCTTAACAAAATTAGATTCATACGATGCACGTGAATTATTAGAGGATTTTATTTTCTCTAAAATGGACGATTTACATATTTATTCAAATAGTTATATAAATAATGCATATCGCCAAGCAATCCTCAGAGTTCCAAATCATTGGTATTTAGAAGAATTCAAAGGGATTGCTTTTCAGCATTATGAAGCAACGCATTATCATCATAATCGTCATCGTTATATTCATAATCGATGTGATCGAATTTTTCAAAAGCAAGATCTATTTTTAAGCGATTTACAGCGTCTTGGAATCATTCGAGCCATGTAATAGCCTATTTAAAATTGAAAATACTAAAAAGAGGATAGATATATTCATCTTTTCAATACAATCATGGGTAACTGCTGTTTGACAACTTTACCCGTTTCTGAGCCAACGTTACACGTTTCTGAGACAACTTTACAAGAGCCAACTTCACCTGAAAAAGGACAGAACGATATCCAGCTTGTTATTCTGGATAAAAAAGAGGAAGATCCCTATAAAGACTCTACATATGAAAATACTCCTGAATATACATTAAACAATCTTCGTCAAAAGGTAAAAATTCTGAGAGTTTTGGATGGAGACACGGTGGATATTGCTCTTTATCATGAAGCATCAAAGCATATTTATCGTCATCGTGTGCGTTTGTATGGAATTGATACGCCTGAAAAGCGTCCATCTTTATTGGATCCAAATCGTCAAGCGGAAATTGCAGCATCTCTTCGTGCCAAACAAGCACTTGAACAACGAGTAAAAGAGAACGATTTTATTCTATTAGCACTCTTTTATCAAACCGATAAATATGGTCGACAGATGTGCACATTTTATGATAAAAACGGCGACGATATAAATCAATGGATGATTCAACAAGGACATGCCTACGAATATCATGGCAAAACCAAAAAGAAATTTAATCCAAATTCTGATGCAACAGCGTAAAGATAATCAAGAATAAAAATCAGTCTGTTAATGTGTAAAATCACAGAAAAATATCCAATTCATGAAATAAGTTCAGCCCTATTAAGTTCATCTATTATTTCCCCACTCATGCTTACAATGGATATGTCTATTATTCGTAGCCATCTAAAGACAGAAAAGGGGGTAACCTCTTTTTTTAATGTCCTTAATGATCTGCGATCACGATCTCTCCCCTTTTGGAGACCCTATCGAATTATGAACCAAGTTTATTTTTCCACATTTGGAACAGCAAATGTCATGGAATATTATTCAAAACGTTATTCGATTGAATCACAAATCCCCACAATTTTAATGACATCCACTGTTAATATTGGAATGATGTCCTATAAAGATCGTGAATATTCACATTATTTTGGAATTAAAAGACTGATAATGCCATGGAGTTCTAAAATGCTGACGGCTTCAGGTGCATTTGTGACAGTCTATGCACAATTTACAAAGAAACAGGAAGTAGATAAATATCTGTCCACCTACTTATCTCCATCCGCCTCTCTCTTTTGGTCATCCATTCTTGTATCCATGAGTGCACAACTCTTCTCCACACCACTTCACATCATTGGAATTGATATTTATCAATCACCTCATAATACATTCTTAGAACGATTAGAAAAAATAAAATCACTCTATACCACAATATGTATTGGTAGAATGATGCGTATTATACCTGCATTTGGTGTTGGAGGGTATCTCAATGAAAAATGGAAACGATCTCAATCATTTAATAGTAGTAATAGTGATAGTAATAATAACAAATAATCATATTATTTTTTTACAACAAGTCGTTTATGTTTTGGAGATAATAATTCTTCTGATGGGCTAGATAGGATCTCCTGAGATAAAATCATTGATAGTAATGTTTGAAAAGGAGAGTCCGAACCATCAATCTCTTTCTCTTCAAAGAATTCGATACGTTTTGGTTGATTCCATTCTCCACGATTCCATGCCAAATAGGATCGGCCCATCATATACCGTTTAGTGTATCCCCACAAGGATACCTTTTCATTTACTCGTAATATACCCGATCCGTGAGACTTTTCTTTCTCAGATCGTGTCCATTCATCTGGCAAATCATCTGGAAAATATTCCTCCCATTCTTCATATCCTTTCCCCGTCAACGCTTCATCCCAAAAAGGGCAAGATAAAACACCCTTTTCCATATCAAATAACTGGTTCATTGTATCTTTCGTCTGTATCATACGACCACGCCCCCATGTTCCATACAACCCATAATAAGGAATAGAATAGATCCTCGCAGCTTTTCTTCCTAGTAGTTGACTCCATTCGACCGACCATTCCGATACGGGTGAAGATAATACAATGGATCTACAGGATTTTTCACGTTGTTTACTTGTTAAACACAGACTCATCAGCATAAGCAAATGACTCACGCGGTCATAGCCATCATGAGAATATCCAAGAAGTAATTCGTAGTTTGTAATGGATTCGAAGAATTGTTTAATATCTGATCGGGCGGATTCTTCTAAAATATGTTTACAATACCATTCTAATAAGTAGAGAAATCGATTTTTAGAAATCCATTGTGCTATCCACCATGCCGCACTCGTTTTATGTTGATAAATCGCGCGAATAAAGTATATTTCTTTCGTATCAGCGGATGGGAATGATGGAGGAGAACGAAACGTAACCCGATCGTATCCTTCTGATGGATTATACAATTGACGACTAAAGATATTCCAAACAGAATGATCACGAATGGATAATTGACAGAGCTGATACGCTTCTTCTAAGAGATCATCCGATGAAACTTCCTGTTGTCCCAGTCGTTTCCACATTCGATTAAACCAGCCGATTGAGAAAGCACCATAATGCCATACCCATGATTCGAATAATAGACTAATAGCTTCTGTTGCATAACCACTCTGAATCAATTCAAAGCACCAAAATACGCTCTCTTTTGCAACACCCTTGGAGGTCGTATAGAGGAAAGAAGAGAATACTTCTTCAGATGAATAGAAATGACGTGTTAAAGGCATTGGACTGAATAGTAAGATAACGTTATATCCTTACACAGTGTTTATTGTCTGATTTATTCAATCAATTTTATCGAGACTCTTTTCAAGGATCATGGAAACAAACGAGAAAGTAAAGCGCGAATTAGATACGGGAGATATTGTATTATTTCAAGGGAATCGTGTCATTTCCCGAATTTTAGAATGCTTTGGACGAAGTAAGTATAGCCATGTGGGAATGATATTGAAGAATCCAAAATATATTCGACCTGATTTGGAAGATGGTCTGTATTTGCTAGAGTCATCATCGAATGATACTCCCGACGTGGAGGATCATCAATTCAAAATAGGCACACAAATCCATCGACTGGATGATGTATTAAAAGAATATCCAAAGGATTCTATTTTTGTCCGTTATTTAGATGTTCCAAGAACAGAGGAATTCTATTCCAAATTAAGCGAAGTTCATCAAGAAATCCATAATAAACCCTATGATTTGAATCCGCTTGATTGGATTCGTGCAGAATGGAATCTAATTCATCCATTTGACATTGAACCTATTTATCAGAAAAAGGACTCTTTCTGGTGTTCGGCCCTATTATGTTATCTTTATGGTCGTCTCGATTGTCTTGATGCAGAAATGGATTGGTCTCTTATTGCACCCAGAGAATTTAGTTCAGAAGAGGGAAAACTACTTCGTTTTCGTTACCCAATTAGTAAAGATACACCATTTCCTTATGAAAACTAAAATAAATTAATCTTCGGAGGACCACTAACAATAAACTGTAAAATCTCTTTGAAGCTATTTGTTTTGTTAGAATCTACAATATCAAATGGTAAATAGTCATTTATCACTTGATAGATAGGAGCAGGGATGGAAGATAATTTATCCAATAGCGTGTGATAGGCTTGACGAACTCGTTGTTCTTTTAGAGACTGATGATGCGATTTATCATAGACTTCATACCATTGAAATGGAATATTCCACCGTTCAATTTCGATTTTCTCATCTTTTGAGAACCAACCAGTAGATGGCTTACAATGGTAAAAAATGAGAGATACAGTCCCTGACGGGCGTTCTTTTAATGCGTCAATCATAGATTCCAATTTCTCCATGATTTTATGATGTAGATTTGGATCATCAATCATAACATAGTAGATCGTATCATAAATGGGATGGGCAACTTCTTTGGGTTTAATTGATTTATAAATCATTCGATGGAAACAGATGGTATGTATTATCATTTCAAATACAGATAAGCCCTGATAAGGGTCCATTAAAATAGTATCCGACGTATAGGTTGGAAAGTTCATCTTTCTACTATGATTGGTATTTCATTTTATATTTGATACTGTGATAAACGACCTCTGACTATTTTGGAAAGAAATGGTTAGATGTCTGCTCCACCACAACGAAGAGATCCTGCGAATGAAATTATACCGCGGTTATGGCTCGGGAATGCACAATCCTCGATGGATCCACAGTTTATTAAAGAGAATAAGATACAGGTTGTTTTCAATTGCACAAAAAACCATGGATTTTCCCACCTGATTCCTATCCAATACCGTGTTCCTGTAGATGATAACTTACAAGAAGAAGAAATTCGAAATATGGATCTATGGGCAAGTGAAATTGCCTATCGTATTATTTATGAATATCAACGAGGACATACGATTCTTGTTCATTGTGCCGCTGGAATGCAACGATCTGCTGCTGCTGTAGCATTTTTCCTTATTTCTTATCACAAGATGCATGCTACGGATGCAATCCAGTTTATAAAACAACGGCGTTCGATCGCTTTCCATCCTACAGCTAACTTTGGAAGAGCAATTGAATCATTTGATCATCGATTCCATAGTGAACTTCTTCCTGAAATACAAAGACATATTAGATCATGATTTCACCCAGTCTATCTGTTTTATTTAGTGAAGGAATTCTATCTTTGTATCCTATTCTTATTAAAACGGTTCCTACGAATCTTACCACTCAATGGTTTGCCCGTTTTCTAACTTTTCCACTACTTGCCTTTTTGCTAGAACCCTCTACACCCGATTTCCATTTAACCACTTTTTTTGCTGGATTACTTAATATAATACATATTGGATCCAGTTATCTCTCTTTCTATTGGTTACCGGCAGGAATCGCTCTTTCCCTTTTTTATCTGTATCCTCTATTTAATGTATTAGCAGGTGTCATCTTCTTTGGAGATTCTATTTCTCCTATATCTATCATTCTTTTACTTGTTGCATTTACAGGAGTCTACTTCATTTCAAAAGATTATCCAAAATCCACATCATCAAAAGAATCAAATTATGGTTGGGGCATTGTTATGGGCTTAATCGCCGCATTAACAGAGACACTTATTTTCGTCTTTGTAAAATGGAATAAAATGGAGAGCGCATCTTCACCCTTTTACGCAGTTAAACAATTGTATCCGCTTGGTTTGCTTGTATTATTAGTCTACTTGGGTTTGAACCCATCCAAGTTGGATACAAATCCTAAACATTTAGCAACGTTGTTTGGATTCAACTCCTTGGTAGGATTTATTGGTTATTGTGTCCGATTCTTTGCAATTCCAAAACTTCCAACACTTGTATTTTCCTTATTGTCATTCGTGGGTGTGATATTTGGATACCTATGGGGACATCTATTTACAACAGACCGTCCATCTTCTACATCATTACTTGGTAGTGCACTGATTGTAATTGCTGTATTTTTTGTGCGATTGGTTGGAACAAAAGATTAGTAAGAGGTAAATAGAAAATGATCAAGTTTTCAGAGAATGATCCACCACCTTCATCCGATGAAAAATCAGAAGAGGAGAAAACAGATGATAAAGAAACAACAAGTGATCCAGAAAATCCAGTAGAAACAAAGAAGGAAAACGAAGTTGTAACTCCAGAAATATTTGATTCAGAAACAAGCTGGTTATGTTGCACAACCTATAAAGATAGATCCCGTTTTAAAAATATTCTCCAATATCTGGAGCTATCACCTGTAAAGAAAGAAATTATTAAGACCCGTTATTTAGATATTTTACAAAATCTGCAGAAGCGTTCTAGGAATCACGGTATTTTATTCTTTATCGGTCACTTTATTATAACGGTTGGGTCATTATTTGTCCCCGCTCTTTTATCAATTCAAAATTCCGATAAAGAGTATGCTCTAGTAACGGGTGCATTTAATGTCCATATTTACTGGGCAACATTCACCATTTCATTATTAGTAACGATATGGAATGGCATTTTAACACTTTTTCAGATTGATAAAAAGTATTATTTTTTGAATACGATTCTGGAGTGTTTGAGAAGTGAGGGGTGGCAGTATATGAGTTTAACGGGGAGATATTCAGGTAGTTTAATTAGAGGTAAAAAACCGACTCATGACAATCAGTTTATTCATTTTACACATTATATCGAGAAAATTAAAATGAAACAGATTGAAGAAGAATATTATCGCACAGATGATAAAACTCAGGCCCCTAATTCTGCTGCACCGCAAACAACCCGTCCAGCAAATCAGCCCAATGTTCCTGCGAATCCCACCGTTTATCCTACCATTATGGTGGATGGTTATCCACAATCTTTAGATAAACCGTTGTCAACCATTGGACAACAGGCTATGCCAGATAGTGTTCGAAATGCATATGAAACATTGACACAAACTCAACAACAGCCGTATTATGGTTTAGGATCGAGTATGCCATTTTCAGTATTACAATCTGGATATCATGAACCCTCTTATCGTTATTCCTCTATGGCTAGACCTACAGTGATAGAGAAGCCAGTTGTTGTTGAAAAAATAGTAGAGAAGCCTATCTATATAGAGGTGGCTGTTCCTGTTTCTGTTCCTATAAAACCCGATTCATTGCCTTCTCAAGAACCATCGCCCCCTCAAGAACCACTAGCAGCCTCTCAAGAACCACTAGCACCCTCTCAAGAACCATCTACCCCTCCACAACTTTCTCGACCAGCATCATCATCACCTCTTCCACAATTGGCTCCTTTAGAAATTTCTTCTACGATACCAAATGAGATAAAAGATTCGTCTCATGTATCCTTTCGTGATATGAGGAAGAAGTTGAAAGAAAATCATGCTAAATAAGAGAAAATAATTAGGGTTACGGATTGATTGTTATATGGTCTGATAGATAGAATGGTATCAAAACAAGGTAAAAATCCGCACTGTCAGTGTTCTCCTGATTGTCGATTACCTCCCTTGCCAAATTCACCCTTTTGTAAAAAGCATATTAAGTTTTGTCCAAGACGTGCTCCATTATCGGGAGAAGAACCCGAATATGATCCAAATAAATATAATAAATATCACGGGATCAAAGAATCTCATAATTGTTATACCTATGCATTTAATTATTTGAAACTTCCAAAGGGTAAAAAGTGTGACAAGGATTCATGTCCTTTACCCTTTCCGCAACCCGGAAGAGCGGCAGGATATCCAAAATGGTCAGAAGTAAAAGGGAAACGCTGTCCAGATGTATTGGCGCGTATTATAGGAGATGTTCCAGGTTCAACCCTTACTACATTTGAGAAGAAATGTCCCGCAAAAACCCGCAAAATTGCAATGGTAGTAGATGAAGACGAGGATTATCATTTTTATCGTCAAGATTCAAATGGTTATTGGTCTCATAAGCCTGGGGCGACGGATGTAATTCGATTAGATGCAACAAAGCGACCTATCTATGATCCTGAACTCGCATCGCGATATTATCCTAAATCAGGACTACATTATGATCAATTCTGTAGTTATATGTGTATTCCATCGCGTAAAAAACATCGTTTGAAACGCGGTGGAAGTAGAAAAACGAAACGTATTCGACGAAAATAAGATTATGATTTATTTAGTAAATATTTTGCATAAGGAAACATTTGCCGCAATCCCATTTGCTGAATAGGATCTAATTCTTTGTATAATTCATCGAGCCATGAACATATGTCTTTTTGTTTTTTAAGAGCGGCATGGAGATAGATTTTCTCAAAAATATATTCCCACGCCAATTCCCTCCCAAAATCAGTCTCTTGATAGTCAATCCATAATTCTTTTAATCCATCCAAATTACCCGTATTAATATATACTTTAATTTCGGAAATAACGTCACGCTCGATACATGCCATAATTACGGATTCCCTATTTTGTTTAAACTGACGGATGGCCAACAATATCTAACCACTTTTTACCATATTTACGGATAACAATATGATTTGGATCAATTAATTGGAGTGCCTGAACACAATCAATTCGTTTCATAGGATTTACTTCGCACATTTTTCTTAAAATGGGGACTAATTCTCTAATAACTGGTTTAATTTTAGAGTCAAATTTAGGGAAAAGTGACAGTTTAAAAATTAAATCAGCTAAACACACGCCAACTGCCCAGCTATCTACAACACGATAATAAAGAGAAAACCATTTCTCAATATCTCCTGATCGTATTGCCTTACTTATCTTATAAAAATCCATAAGTGTTCGATAAATCTCCTGTTTAGAAACCCCTAAAACGGATACTATTTTTTGGATAACAGGTTTACGGAAAGCGATCGATTGAAGAACTTGTCCAACAGGATGACCTCTTGCTACTGCATTGACAATAGTAGAATCAGGTGGTTCTTGTGATATTGTATAATCATATTTATGCAGTAAATCATCCGCAGTTATTTTGGAGGACGATCTTACGGCAATGGATAGATTAAAATCAATAATACGAGGGACATTGTATGAATCTACGAGAATGTTGCCTTGATGGAGATCTCGATGAACAATACCAAATAAATTCATAAGTGCTCCTCCAGCGATTAAATGAGTGGCAAATGTTTTTAGATGAAAAGAATGCGCAGATAATTGAACAACATTTAGAACTCTACCCTGATATGGCATACGAAGAAGACGCATTTCGTTTAATTCATTTTCATCTAGAACATCACATTTGGGGAGATCTTTCTCACGGGATTGGCTAGGAGAAG
>Ga0315905_10001652_pt1 | contig 23835 bp, 25 predicted proteins | sample LakEriMetagenome_5_FD_203522 | JGI IMG/M metagenome (GOLD analysis project Ga0315905, IMG submission 203522) | Freshwater fungal communities from buoy surface, Lake Erie, Ohio, United States - Buoy 4 MA121 | ecosystem: Environmental > Aquatic > Freshwater > Lake | place: USA: Lake Erie, Ohio...
CCGGAAGTTGGCCAAGGAGGTCAGTGGTGGCACGCCGCAGCGGACTCGGTAAAGGTCTCGGATCTCTCATCCCGACCACGGAACGATTGCAGGACAGCGACGCGATCATGCGAGAGCTTCCCATTTCGGAAATCGTGGCAAATACGTTCCAGCCACGAAGCCATTTCGACGAGGAGGCGCTCGTCAGCCTTGCGGCGTCGATTCGCGCTGTCGGTGTTCTTCAGCCCATTCTCGTTCGCGAGTTGGGGGAGGACTCCTACGAACTGATCGCGGGGGAGCGGCGCTGGCGTGCAGCCAAGCGCGCTGGCCTTCAGACCATTCCCGCCATCGTTCGCACCGCCGAGGACGAAGGATCGCTTGAACAGGCCTTGGTCGAGAACCTCCACCGAGAAGATCTGGGAGCTCTCGAGGAAGCGGCGGCCTATCAGCAGCTCATTGAAGAGTTCAAGCTCACCCAAGATCAGGTGGCGACTCGTGTTGGCAAGAGCCGTTCAGCGGTTGCCAACACCATGCGTCTCCTTCAGTTGCCGACCAGCATTCAGCGCCTCTTGGGCGAAGGACAGTTATCGGCCGGCCATGCTCGCGCGTTGCTCGGAACCCCAGATCGGGCCTTCCAGGAGAAGCTGGCGAAGGCCACTGTCTCGGAGAAGCTCACTGTTCGCGAGGTCGAGGACCGAGTGCGGGAGCACGGGGGCACGCCTGAGCCTGAAGCCGGAGGTTCGACCGCTACCGGGACAAAGCCACCGACGCTCGTTCGACCGGCCCCCCTGCTTGAGCTCGAGGAAATGCTTTCCGATCACCTCGATACCCGGGTCGCAGTATCGATGGGTCAACGCAAGGGACGTATCGTCATCGACTTCTCAACCCTCGAGGATCTCGAGCGTGTCTACCGAGTCATTGTCGACGGCAAAGAGCCGATGGGCTGACAAACCTTCACCAAAACCTTTGGTGAAGGGTTCTGCACAGCCTGTGGATGAGGCTGTGGTCAACCCAAACGGGGCGTTTGGCTCTGGTCGCACTCTTGAATCTGAAAATGCAGAAGGCCCCGGTCGAAACCGGGGCCTTCTTCGATCTTGCACCTAGGTGCCGACAGTTGTCGGCGAGTGCTGTGTCTCAGATGAACGGCTTGAAATCGTCGAGAAGTTGCGACTTCCCCTTGGCGCCCACGATGCGAGCGGCCTCTTGACCGTCTTTGAACACGATCATGGTCGGAATGCTCATGACGCCGAAGCGACGAGCAATATCGGGATTGTCATCGACGTTGAGCTTGGCGATGGCCAGGCTGCCGGCCTGCTCGTCAGCGATCTCTTCAAGGATGGGGGCGATCATCTTGCAAGGGCCACACCACTCGGCCCAGAAGTCAACGACGACGGGGACAGCAGATGAGCCAATCTGCTCATCGAATGTGGCATCGGTATAGGTGGCGATGTTTTCGGACATGGTTCCTCGTTCACGTTGTGGCCAGCGAGTGCCGGCCAATTGGATGAGATCTGTTTCCATCGAACAAATGTTCGATGGAAGTGTTCGCTAACTGAGCACAGCAGATCGTTGTGCATCTCCCAAAGGAGTTGCGCTGATGATGACAACGCTACCGCGGGTCGGTTTGATTCCCGAGCAGCGCGATCGGTGCCCAGATGGCGAATTAGTGAACGTTGGCCTCGAGCCAGCGTTCGCTGTCGATTGCGGCCATACACCCGGATCCGGCGGCGGTAATGGCCTGGCGATAGACGTGGTCTTGAACGTCGCCACAGGCAAAGACGCCTTCGATGTTGGTGAGCGAGCCGTTGTGGGTTACGAGGTAACCGTTTTCGTCGGTGGTGAGTTGACCGACGAACAGATCGGTATTTGGCCGGTGGCCGATGGCCACGAAGACGCCGGTGACGGCAAGCGGACGTTCTTCACCGGTAATGGTGTCGGTGAGCGTGACACCCTCGACTGTTTGTTCGCCCTGAATGGCGGTCACCGTTGAGTTCCACGCGAAACGTATTTTTTCGTTGGCGAAGAGACGGTCTTGCATGATCTTCGAAGCGCGTAGTTCCTCGCGACGGTGGACAAGCGTGACCGTCTTGGCGAATTTCGTGAGAAAAAGCGCTTCTTCTATGGCCGAATCGCCACCACCAACGACAGCGATGTCGTGATCGCGGAAGAAGAAACCATCGCAGGTGGCGCAGGTTGAAAGACCGTGACCAAGAAGGCGTGTCTCCTCTTCAAGTCCGAGCATGAGAGAACGCGCACCGGTCGAAACGATGATCGAGTGGGCAAGGTGTGTTGGTTCGGATGCGTCGGTATCGCCGATCCAGACCTTGAAGGGACGAGCGGAAAGGTCGACCTTGCTCACTTTGCGGGTGACAATTTCGGTACCGAAGCGCAGGGCCTGTTCGCGGAACTTCATCATGAGTTCCGGGCCCATGATGCCGTCGGGCCAACCGGGAAAATTCTCGACCTCGGTGGTGAGCATGAGCTGACCGCCGGGCTGATCGCTGGTCGAGGACGGTTCGCCTTCGATGAGCAGGGGAGCCAAGTTGGCGCGAGAGGTATAGATGGCGCTGGTCAAGCCGGCGGGACCGGAACCGATGATGATGACGTTACGAATCTCAGGCACGAGGAACTCCAGAAGTCAATGATCGACGCGGATCATGTCAGGTGATGGGGGTGAGGTGAGCGGCGAAACCACTTAGCGCTTTGAGGTCTTCCCAACGGCAGGTGCCGGGTCTGGGGCGTTGCGACGGCGGAACAAAAGAGCCCCGACCACGGCAAACAGCACTCCGAGAATGAGATAGGGCAACCAAACGCCTGAGGGTAGGACTTCGTCGAGAAGTCGAACGGCGCCGATGGTTGCCAGTACCACGATGGCAACGACGATGGTTCCGGCGAAGACACCGAAGACCAAACCTCGGGCGATCTTCATGATCGGGGTGGTTGTGCGGTCGCGAACGGTCTCGACCGCGTTGACGATGGCGTCGGCGGCTTGTGCCGGCCAGTCGCCGCCAATCAGCGAAGATGCTGCACCAACCGAAGGAATCGAACGCGGTGGCGTTGACGCGGTTGATTCGGTGCTGCCGGTGTTTGACGCGTCGGTGCCCGTGTCCATAGATGCGATCCTACCCACGAAGCTCCGGGGTTAGGAGGTGACAATTACGTCGGTGATGGTGACTTGCCACGGCGGGGTGTCCTTGAGTTCGGTGATCCACAGCAGAATCGCGTTTCCCCGCGCCTTGTCGAGGTCGAGTGTTGTCGAACCCCTGATAGTTGTTGCCGAGGTAACGACTGGACCCCAACCGATAAGTGTGGTGGGTGCGCCAGTGGCGACATAGGCCTCGACTGACCATCCATTCGATGGTGAGTCGATTGCAATCGAGCCGACGACGCCTTCGGCAGCGAGATCGATCACGAGACCAACGCCATTTTTGAGGTTTCCAAACGTGCGTGAGGTGTACACCTCAGTCGACCACGACGTAAGCGAGTCCGCATCGACGGCGTTCATGGCGGCGGACTCGTTTTCGAAACCGGTTCTGTCCGAGGGGTCAAAAGAATGCGCGGTCGAAATCGCCAGTTGTCGCGGCGTTGTGGTCGTCGTTGTTGGTCCACTGGAAAGAAAGGTCCGAGCGGCATTGGTGTTCGCGACGAGCAACGCAATGAGTAGGAGTACTCCGACGACAACGAGTGTGACGATTACCCCAGACCATCCTCGCTTTACTCGAGGAGGCCGAGCGGGAACTTCGACCGCTGCGGAATCTGTTTCAGGATCGGCCAACACATCGAGCCGTGTCGAGAGGAGAGCGGCTCGCATGTCGTTTGCAGAAGCGAAGCGATCACCAGGTGCGCGAGACATCGCGCGCATCACTGTTGTTTCGAGGTCTGCAGGAATTTCCGTGAGGACGAGTGATGGTCTTGTGGGATCTCGATGCATGCGAGCAAGCGCTAGCGCTGCGGGAGTTTCGGCGCGAAACGGTGCTTCACCGCACACCGCTTCGTAGAGAACGGCTCCGAGTGCATAGAGATCGGTTCGACCATCGACCGGTCCACCCTCAACCTGTTCGGGAGCGAGGTACTTGACGGTCCCGAGAACCTGAGCGGTACGTGTGAGGTCGGGTTCATCGAGAACCTTGGCGATTCCGAAATCGGTTACCAGAACGCGGCCGTCGTCGGAAAGAAGAATATTCGCAGGCTTGATGTCACGATGGATGACGCCAGCTTTGTGCGCGACTGCGAGTGCTGCGGAAACTTCAGCGCCAATGTGAATAACTTCGATCGGATCAAGTGCACCGCGCTCGTCGAGAAAGTCGCGCAACGTGCGACCGCGAACAAGTTCCATGACAATCGCGTCGCATCCGTCGAGGTCGACAGTGTCATAAATCGCAACGATTGTTGGGTCAACAAGCCTTGCGGCTGCGACTGCTTCGATGTGAAAACGTTGCCGCACAACGGGATCATTCGCGAACTGGGGATGAAGAATCTTCACCGCAACAGCGCGACCAAGCACGAGGTCGTTGGCTTCCCACACTTCTGCCATTCCGCCTATGGCTAATTGGAATCGCATTTCGTATCGCTGTGCGAGAACGCGTCCCGCGAGTGAGCGGCCACTTTGTTGTGCGGGTGGTGGCCCAGTGCCGTCCGCGTTCACGCGGTGTTAGAGCAGCGTTGAATCACGGACGCAGGTAGCACATGCCGATTACGCCGGGACCGCCATGAGTTCCAATGACGGCGCCGATAGTTCCCAAACGAATCTGCTCACGGGGATAACGCTCGGAGATCATGTCGAGGAAAATGTCGATGTCGGGAGCCTGACCGTGGAGGATCGAAAGTTTCTCGACGGGCCCTTCGGCGAAGAGTTGATCGCGCATCCATTCGAGCTCGCGCTTACGAGTGCGCTGTTTGCCCGCTTCTTCCACTGCGCCATCGGCGATGCGAATGATTGGTTTCACAGACAGCATTGACCCGAGAAGTGCCTTCGCGCTACCGATACGGCCACCCTTTTTCAAATTCTCAAGGGTGTCGAGCCCACCGTAGATCTCGGTGCGCGGAATCATGGACTCGACAAGTGCGACAACGGCTTCAACCTCGGCACCGTTGCGGGCGGCCGCAGCCGCTTCGAGCACCATTGTTCCGAGACCACCGGTCAGAGATCGACTGTCGATGACGCGAACATCGATGTCTCCGGCGACGGCGGTGGCGGCATTGCGCGCCGACTGCGCAGTTGCGGAGAGTTCACCGGAAAGATTGATACACACCACGGCGCTGGCACCGACAGCGGCAGCTCCGCGAAAGGCTTGTTCGAAGCGACCGGGTGAAGGGGCTGCAGTTTCCGGAAGCAATCCGGTGCTTGCCATTTTTGCGTAGAAGGCCTCGGCGCTGAGCTCTTCGCGGTCGATGAACTCCTCGTCGCCAAAACGAATGCTCAGTGGTACGACTCCAATGCTGTTGGTCGTCGTTTCAATTTCGGTTAAGTCACACGAACTATCGGTGACGATGTGTACGCCGGTCATGGTGCTCCCGTTGGATCGGTGACGCTAAGACGCTAGTCATCCACCCGGGCTCGGTGATGGTTCGTCGGCGGCGACCAACGCACGGGCACGGCGCGTGTGGCGGAAATGGCGGGCCCACCACACCAACAAGAAGAGTCCGGCGATTACCGAGACGAAGAGCCCGAATCCAGAAATCGCCGTTGAGCGGACATCAATTCGGCTGGATGCGACGAGTAATCCTCCACCCGAGGAGGCGACTTCCACATCGAGGGGGAAGGCGCCTGAAGCGCGTGTAGTGACGGAGATATCGGTTCGTGTCGTACTGGACGGAGCAAGGGCGATTTCGTAGGAGGTGCCCTCGGGGAACTCGAGTTTGGGGCTACTCACGGTGATCCTTACCAATGCCTCAACGGGCAACGTGTTGGTAATCACCAATGGAATCTTCCCGCTGCTCGAGGTCAGGGTGACCTTTTGAGAGGTCGGGAGGCTGATTGATGCGCTCAGTGCCTGGAGTTGTGAGTCGGCGTTATCGAGGATGGCGACGCGGTCAGAGGAATCCAGAGTCATTTCGGCCGAAGCAAGAATCGTTTGCTCGATGGGAGCGATCAGTTCATCGCCTTCGGGAAGCATCGACTTCAGCCCGAGCAGGTTCCATTGGGCTTGTTCGAGCTGGATGCCATAGAAGCCAAGTTCGGTCGGTTCGGTGCTCGTCCACTCTCGAACGATTGGTTTCTGCGAAGCGGTGGCGACCGCAGTGCGAGCGAACAGGTCGTCGAGGGTGACGGGTTGGATCACGGCGTTTCCGATGGAACCACTTGCCGCACCAGTTGTTGTCGAGAGTCCGGCGAGAAACTCCTTGAACGCCGCTGTGTCAGTGCCGGCCGGAATTGTGAGCGCGACGCCTCGGTTCGCGCCGGGTTGTCCTTGGTGAAGCATCATGATTTCGGCGAGGGCATGGTGGGCTCCAAGAACTGGATCCTTTGTAAGGACGAAGCGCGAAGAGGCCGTGTCGTCATTGGCCATGGCCGCGAACGAGGTTCCGTTCTCGCCTTCGATCACGAATCGGTTTGTGAGAACCGATGATTCATCGTTGATGACTGCGGATCGAAGTTGCGAGGACTGCAGAACCACCGAGCGGGTGCCTAGTGCGGCCAACCGATCGATTGCTGCTGGAGTGACAGATGAGTCGATCACCTGTGTCCGACGGTCAGGGGCAGCGGCAAAGGCTGCAGAGAGGACACTGTCCCCGGCGGCGTATTCGGTTTCGATGACTGATCCGCGGCCGCCGGCCATGAGGGAACCGGAATCAATTGAAACGAAGGGACGACTTAGGGTCTGGCGAGTCTGGTTTTCGGGTCGAACGGAAGAATCGCCAGCATCAGTGAGGGCTTGGACAACAAAGGGTGTCGCAGCGAGTGTGAGTGGCGTCGCGGGAGAGCCCCCCATAATGCGGAATTGTTCGCCCGCCCGAGCGAGCTGCGCGTCAGAGAGTCTCGGTGAACCATCCGAAGTCACTTCAAGCGGTGCATCGATGACAACAGTTGTCGCAAGAGAAATCGGAGTCGTCGGAGTGGTTTCCGAAGGCAAGCGCAACAGGTGCGTAACGATGCTGTCGAGTCGAGAACCATTTGGTGCAGTTGCTTCGATACGGACCGGATAGATCCCGCTTTCGCTCAGTACGGTGCCGCCTTCTCGCGCGGGCCACTGCTCATTTATGGGAAGCGAAAGAGTTGTTGCTGACTGGTTTGCACTGAGAACCGTTGCTGGTGTTGAAAACAGGGGGCTGCCGAGCTGTTCGCCTGCAATTGTTCGATTCAATCGACTTCGAGTCGTGATGGCGTTGTAGATGACGAGATCGAGCTTTGTTGTTGCAGGGAGATCGCCAGTTGAGACTTCTGCAGTAAATGTTCCATTCGGTCCGACAAAGGCTGTTTGGCGCACCAGGGTGAGTTGACCAGGTGCCGGCGTGGTTTGTGCGCTAGCGCCGCGAGGGCACATCACGAAGAGCAGTGCAGCAACTGCAAGTACGGGAAAAGCGCGACGCATCACGAGCCGTAACTCTCCGTGAACGTGAAGTCCAAGACTGCTAACCCGGTCGCTTCATCGGTGAATCCGAGGTGTCGATACAACGAGTGTGCTCGTTCATTGATTTCCTGAGTATTGACGAGCACGGAGTCACATCCGCGCCGGCGACACCAGCTGAGCGCATCGCCAACAAGCGCGGTGCCAATGCCATGACCGTGGAAATTCGGATGCACGGCGAGGCGTTGGAGGTACCCAAGACGTCGGGCGACTCCCGTGATGTGGTAGCCGACCACACGGTTGTCGACGCACGCGACGCGGAAACGAGAACGCGGTGTCGCCTGCCGGGCGTCGAGGAACCCGTTGAGATCGAAGCGCCAGAAGCCATCGAAGGCGAGACGGTCGAGATTGAGCACCGCTTCAATGTCGCGAGACCGGCCGCGTCGAATGTGGGTATGCGCTGCTGTGGCGCTGGGGAGATTGAACAATTCGTGACGGAGAAGGTGCAGCCGTTCGTGCACCGAAAATCCGTACTCAAGGAACACGGGCTGTTCCGGGAAGGTCAGCGCGGGTGTGAGCACGGCGCGATATCCGGCATCGGCGATCGAGACGACGACACGATGCAGGGCTTCAGGAGAGGGGGGAGCACCCGGGGTTGGACTGAGCAGGGCCAGCGAGGGGTCGCCTCTCCAAGGGCCGATCCGCATGCGGTCGGAATGTCCGGTGATGGTGTCAGTGCGTCGCATGGCCTCGTCACAAGCCTAGGACCCATGACCGCTCTGCTCCTTTGCACGGGGACTCGGCCGCTCCCTCTTTGCCAGTCGTCCAACCGGATGGGCCAACCACCCTGGATTGCCCCGGTAGCCTCCGCCCGGTGATCCCCGAACGCCTTCTTCCCGTTCTTGAGCGAACGAGCCCGCTGGCTGAGCGCTTTGCCGCGTCGGGATACAAGCTCTATTTGGTCGGTGGGGTTGTCCGCGACCTGCTTCTAGGCCGGGATATGAGCGATGGTCGGGATATCGATATGACCACCGACGCCCTTCCGGCCGAAACCAAGCGATTGGTCAAGGGCTGGGCCGATTCCGTATGGAGCCAGGGAGAGCGATTCGGCACGATTGGCTGTCAGAAAGACGGCTGGACGTTCGAAATCACCACGCATCGGGCCGAGGCGTACGACCCTGAATCTCGCAAACCCGAGGTCGTGTTCTCTGATGTGATCGAGGCCGATCTGTCTCGTCGGGATTTCACGGTGAACGCGATGGCGTTGTCGTTACCCGACCCCGTACTCATTGATCCCTTTGGTGGAGCCGACGACCTTGCCGCTGGCCGGTTGCGAACGCCGCTGTCGCCGGAAGAGTCATTCTCTGACGATCCGCTGCGCATGTTGCGCGCTGCTCGATTCCTTTCGGGCTACGGACTCACTCCCGATGATGAATTGCGCGCTGCGGCAACGTCGATGTGCGAGCGACTGTCGATCGTTTCGGCGGAACGAATCCGTGATGAGTTCGACAAGTTGATGGTTGTTGAAGATCCAACGCCAGGTTTGTGGTTCCTTGCCGATACCGGATTGATGGATCAGTTCCTTCCCGAGTTCTCTCGCATGCGTCTGGAACAAGATCCGATTCATCGACACAAAGACGTGTTGACGCACACGATTGCCGTCATCGGTAAGACGAGCACGAATCGTTTGGTTCGTTTGTCGGCGTTGTATCACGATGTTGGTAAGCCGCGCACGCGAGCAATTGGCGACGCGGGCGTGTCGTTCCATCATCACGAAGTTGTCGGCGCGCGCATGACGCGAGAGCGCATGAAGGCGCTGAAGTATTCAAGCGAAGACGTTGAAGCCGTCAGCCGTTTGGTGTTTCTCCATCTGCGTTTCCATACCTACAAGATGGGTTGGACCGACTCAGCGGTTCGCCGATTTGTTCGTGACGCAGGCGATTTACTGCCTGAATTGATTGAACTCACTCGTTGCGATTGCACCACGCGCAACGAACGCAAAGCGCAAGAACTTGCGAAACGCATGGATGAACTCGAAGCGCGCATCGAGGACCTGCTTACGCGCGAAGAACTTGCGTCCATGCGACCTGATCTCGACGGGAATGCCGTGATGAACTACCTCGGGCTTACGCCGGGTCGTGATGTCGGTGACGCGCTCGACTTCCTTTTGGAACTTCGTTTGGAAGAAGGTCCGTTGGGCGAAGACGAAGCGAAGAAACGACTCGACGCGTGGTGGTCGGAGCGCCAGTCGAACTGAGCTGCTCGAGTTTGGTCAGACGCCGTCTTTGCGACCGCGGATGATCACTGTGCTCGGCACAATGGCGCGACCGGAACGAGCTTCGGGTTCGAGTAATGCATCGACGCGGAAGTTTGCTCGCATAAACGAAGTGAACAATTCCCCGACAGAACGCGAGTACACCTCGACACCGTCGAGATCTTGCGGCAGGTCCTCCCCGTAACGGCGAGCGAGGCGCGGCGAGTTCATTGGATCGTGGTCGAGCATGAGCCAGGCCGGATGGGGGAGCGACACACTGAAGGATCCGCCGGTGCGGAGAACTCGATTGACTTGTCGCAGCACGCGATCGAGATCATCGGCCCGAGCGAGTGCGTACACCGACAGCGCAAGATCGATTTGATCGGCGCGAACAAAGGCGAGATCGGCGAGATCGCCGTGGTGAAGTTCGACCTTGACCTCGTTGATCTCTGCGAGCTGTCGGGCGGCATCGATGCGGGCGATGTCGTGGTCGACGGCAATCACATGAGCGCCGGCGAGGGCCAGGCTCACGGCGTTGTGTCCGAGTCCGACGCCAAGTTGAAGGATTTTCTTGCCCTTTGGGGCGGTGAGGAGTTTCAGCGAATCGTCGCCGGGAAGATCGGGACCCCAGGTAACCGTGTCGAGTGGGAGTTCCGCCCGACCGGGGAAGGAAGTCGATGGGTTGGCCGAAGCGCGAGAGGATCCGTAGTCAGTCACGGGGGCAGTCTCCCGCAGGCAACGGTGTGGTCGGTGGACTGCGCGATGTCGCTTGTGCCGCAAGTGGAGCGGGCCGTCGCTAGCCTCGGCTCCTATGGGTTCCGACTCACGACCCTTTCGCGGTGCCCCGAGCGGCAAAGGCGGCGAGATCGATTACCGACTCGCGCGTCAGCACCTCATTTCGGAATACAAAAAAGGTCGGTTGGCCCAGCACGAAGTCTGTGATGCCCATCCTGAATTGGTGCGTGCCGCCCGTGAAGTGGGCCAGCCCACCAGTGAGGACTGCCCGATCTGTCAGGACCACACATTGGTGTTGGTGTCCTATGTCTTTGGGCCCCGATTGCCCGCCTTTGGTCGTTGCATCACCACGGCCAAGGAATTGAAGGCCTTCACGAAGCGCTCGAAAGAAGGCGATTTTGCCTGTTATGTCGTCGAAGTCTGCCCCGCGTGCCATTGGAACCATTTGGCCCGTACCTTCTTATTGAATCCGGCCCGTTCGGCCTGATCACTTTCCACCATGTCCCCCTCCACTAGCGGCTCAGCCGCATCCGGACGTCGTTCGACGCGTACCGCCCGCAAGGTCGGGCCTGACGGCGCGCGCAGAAGCATTTTTTGGCGTTGGCGTCGAGCGTTTTTCGCCGGTGGAATGGTCGGGCTCTTGCTCATTGCTGGCGCTGGCTACCTATTCACCCAGGTTCCTCTGCCAGACAAGGATCCGCCCCTTCTCCAGACCACGTTCATGTGCTCTTCCGAAGTGACCTCTGGCTGTGTCGCGGACAATTCCATCGCCCAACTCTCTGGCGGGGTGAACCGAATTTCGGTTGACTGGAACGAAATTCCTCCGGTTGTGGTCGATGCGGTACTCGCTGCCGAAGACCGAACCTTCTTCGAACACGGTGGTGTTGATCCGGCCGGCATCCTGAGAGCCGTATGGACGAACCTTCAAGCCGGTGGTGTTTCCCAGGGCGGGTCAACCATCACGCAGCAATACGTGAAGAACGTTTACCTCACCCAAGAACGCACGATCACCCGAAAGATCAAAGAAGCGGCGCTTGCGGTGAAGGTTGAACGTGAACTTCCGAAACAGGAAATTCTCACTCGTTACCTCAACACGATTTATCTCGGGCGCGGCGCGTATGGAATCGAAGCAGCAACCCGCGCGTACTTCGGTAAGGACCTCGATCAAATCACGTTGCCCGAAGCCGCGTATCTCGCTGGATTGATTCGCTCACCTGAAACCGCCGATGCGAAGTTGCCAGAGAATGATCCGAAAGCTCAGCGCAGCCGCCAAACCGCAATCGAGCGTCGCGCTTCGGTACTCGACGCCATGGTTCTGACCGGTGCGATTACGACAGAGGAAGCAATCGCAGCGCAGGCGAACGACTGGAGCGACGTGCAGGTTCGCAGCACGAAGAACAGCTACGGAAACGTCGCCCGCACCGAATGGGGCACGGAGTACTTCGTCGATTACGTGCGTCATTGGCTGATCACCGAGGGTGGTTTCACCGACGCGCAGGTCTATGGCGGTGGACTTCGTGTGTACACGACGCTGGACTTAGAAGACCAGGGTGCTGCAGCGTTGGCAATTACGTCAACGCTGAATCGACCGAATGATCCGGCCGCGGCGTTGGTGTCTATTGATGACGCTGGTGCAGTGCGGGCGATGATCGGCGGACTCGATTTCAGCGGATCGGGCAAGTATTCAAAGGTGAATCTCGCTGTGGGTGTTGAAGGTGGTGGGGCCGGCCGCCAAGCAGGATCAGCATTTAAGGCGTTCACACTGGCCGAAGCAATGAACCAAGACATGCCGATGTCGAAGTCGTATAACGCTCCTTCGCGAATTTCGATCCCGAAGGCTGACGGTGGACGCGATTGGAGCGTCGGCAATTACGCCGATGCCGGACTTGGGCAACTCGATCTCATCGCCGCCACGATGCAATCTTCGAATACGGCCTATGCCCAATTGATGGTCGATGTTGGTCCGAAGAACGTCGCCGACCTCGCAACGCAAATGGGAATCACGAGCCCGCTCAAAGCGGTACCTGCGCTGACACTGGGTACGAGCGAAGTGTCGGTTTTGGACATGGCTTCGGGTTATTCGACATTGGCCGACAACGGTGAGCACATCAAGCCAACGGTTGTCACCAAAGTGACCGATGCAAAAGGCAATGTCCTTTACGAGAACAAAGTCATTCGCAAACGGGTACTCGACGCCAAAGATGTCGCCAAGGTCAATTACATCCTCAATCAGGTAGTTGAAGGCGGCACCGGCACGGGCGCCCGCATCGGGCAGCCCTCTGCGGGCAAAACGGGAACCACGGAAAACAATCGTGACGCCTGGTTTGTGGGTTTCACCTGCAAGCTGACGACAGCGGTGTGGGTCGGTTACCCAGACGGCACGTTTATGAAATCGGTGCACGGAATCTCTGTGACCGGTGGCTCGTTCCCTGCAACGATTTGGAAGAAGTACATGACGGTTGCCACCAAGGGGACCTCGTCATGTCCGTTCCCCTATCCCACCGATGACGGCACCAACCTGGGATCGACGTCATCAACCAGTTCGACGAGTACCTCGAGTTCTTCGAGTACTTCGACCTCATCAACCGTGAAGCCGTCGACCACCACCTCGTCCACAAGCACCTCGACGCCCAGACCGACAACCAGTTCGACGACGTCGACCACCACCACGACGACCCCGCCCTAGGCAAACGGCTTCGCACCATCTTTGTGGCGAGTGCGATGGCCCGATAGCGTCGTGGACATCCGCCGGTAGCCGAGGGGCACTGGACGGTCAGGAGGCTCCAATGAGCACGCGAATCACTGTTCCATCGGTGCAGGGCCGCAAGGTTCGACGTGGTGACGTCCCTTTGGTGATGGTCACTGCGTACGACGCGCCCGGTGCGCGCATGGCCGATGCTGCCGGCATCGACATGATCCTTGTTGGTGATTCTGTTGCGATGGTTGTTCTTGGCTACGAAGACACACTGCAGGTCACCGTTGCCGACATGGCCCATCACACCGCTGCGGTTGCTCGGGCAACGCCGGCTTCGCTGATCGTCGCCGATATGCCCTGGATGAGTTACCACGTGTCGGTTGCCGACACGGTGACAAACGCTGCCTCACTTATTCGTGCTGGCGCGCAAGCCGTGAAACTCGAAGGTGGGCGCAAGCGCCTTCCCATGGTTGAAGCGCTCATCGACGCCGAGATTCCGGTGATGGGTCACATTGGGCTCACCCCGCAATCGGTTAACGCAATGGGCGGTTTCAAGGTTCAGGGTCGCAAGCACGAAGCGGCGCTGGCGCTTGTTGAAGATGCAAAAGCCCTCGCTCATGCTGGATGTTTTGCGATTGTTATCGAGGGTGTGCCCGACGAGGTCGGCCGCATGATTACTGAATCGATCGACATTCCCACCGTTGGTATCGGCGCAGGCGCCGGATGCGACGGACAGGTCCTCGTCTTCCACGACGTGCTTGGCATTGAAGACCGCGTGCTTCCCAAGTTTGTTCGTCGTTACGCCGACCTCGGCGCCGAAGGCGTTCGCGCTCTTGGCGCTTATGCCGACGATGTGCGGACCGGAAGATTCCCGTCTGCCGCCGAGAGCTATTCGCTTGAAGCTCGTACGGCCGAAACACTTGGTTTGTACGGCACGCCGATTTCTCCGGTCTGACCAATGAAGCGGCGAGCGGTCGTTGCCGTCGTCGTGCTTGTTGCGACCGCAGCATTGCTCAGTGGATGCGGTTCGGATGTTTCGTCAACGGAACAATCGCAGCAGCAGCCGGTAGTCACCGCCGAGGCGTCGCTGCGCGCGCAGGGGTTCACCAAAGTCACGCTGCGCATTCGCCATACCGATGGCACCGTTGACGAGCATTGCGTGTGGTTGGCTGATAGCAATTTCGAGCGGGTGCAGGGTCTTATGGAGATCACCGATCCATCGCTCGGTGGTGGCGACGCACTTGTCTTCCAATTCGAGAACGACACCACCGCGGCCTTCTGGATGAAGGACACCTTGCTGGCCCTCTCCATCGCATGGGTGGACTCAGCCGGTGGCGTGGTGGGCACTGCAGACATGGATCCATGCTCGGCCGACACGGAGAACTGCCCGCGAGTCCCTCCGGGCCGGCCCTACCGATTGGCCATCGAAATGGCCCAAGGGCGGCTCCAGGACTGGGGAATCAGGCCCGGCGCCACCGTGTCACTGGGCGCTTCCTGCTGAACGGGCCGAACCGCTCTTGGGAGTTCGGGGCCCTCTCCTATAGGGTTCCATCTCCAATTGAAGCCCTGCCCTGAGCTTTCGGGGCTCCGGTTCCCGTCCTGCGGCCCGGATCCAGAGGGAGGTGATGCGCTCATGCGAGCGTATGAACTCATGGTCATTTTCGACGGAGACGTCGAAGACACTGCAGTCAATGCGATGCTCGCCAACGTCAACACGCTTGTTGAGGCTGGTGGCGGCAACGTCAAGAAGACTGATCGTTGGGGTCGTCGGCGTTTCGCTTACGAAATCAACCACAAGTGGGAAGGCATCTACGTCGTGCTTGAGATCTCGACCGAAGGTCGCGATCTTCACGAGGTCGAGCGCGTTCTGCACATCGCGGACGAAGTTGTTCGCCACAAGGTCATGCGTCTGCCCGAGAACGAAGCCGTCCGACGCGGTCTACTCGGCGACGCCACCCCGGCTACCGCCGGTTGAGTGGAAGGTCACGACAATGGCAGCAGATAACAACGTTGTACTCGTAGGAAACTGCACCCGCGATCCAGAACTTCGTTTCACCGCAAGCGGTCAAGCAGTCGCAGCCTTCGGGCTCGCTGTGAACCGTCGCTGGCAGAACCGCCAGACCAACGAGTGGGAAGAGCAAGTTTCGTTCTTCGATGTCACTTGCTGGCAGCAGATGGCCGAGAACGTTGCGGAGACAATCACCAAGGGCGCTCGTGTCGTGGTGAGTGGTCGCTTGCAGCAGAGTTCGTGGCAGACCCAAGACGGCGACAAGCGCACCAAAGTTGAAATCGTCGCTGACGAGGTTGCTCCGAGCCTCCGCTACGCCACCGCACAGGTTGTGCGCAACGAACGCCGTGAAGGCTTCGATGGTGGCGCCAATTCCGGTAGTGGTGGCGCAAGTCGCCCCGCTCCTAATGATCCCCCCGCTGGTTATGACAATGATGAGGAACCGTTCTAATGGCTAAGGCAGCACCGAAGCGCGGCAAGAATAAAGACAACGCTCGCCGCAGCAAAAAGAAGATCAGCCTGCTCACGCAGGAAAAAGTCGAGTTCGTTGACTACAAGGACATCAACATGCTTCGTCGGTTTATGTCCGACCGAGCAAAGATTCGTTCCCGTCGTGTCAGCGGCAATGACTCACAGCAGCAGAAGGAAATCGCACGAGCGATCAAGAACGCTCGTGAAATGGCCCTGCTGCCGTACACCAACCGTGTCACCACTCAGCGTGGCGGCGGTCGTGACCGTGGCGAACGCGGTGACCGTGGCGATCGCGGCGATCGCGGGCTCAAGCTCGAGAACGCTGAAATCCGCGAAACCGTTACCGATGACGCCGTGATCGAGGAGCTCGAGGCAACGTTTATCGACGCCGAAGGCACCGAGGTCGAGGTTGTTGTGGAAGACGTGGAGGTTTCCGAATGAAGCTCCTCCTGCGTTCCGACGTCAATGGTGTTGGCAAGAAGGGTGATGTGGTTGAGGTGGCCGATGGTTTCGGTCGCAACTACCTCCTCCCCAAGGGTTTCGCTGTTCTGGCGACCCGTGGTGGAGAAGCCCAGGCTGCATCGATGCGTCGCTCACGCGACCAGCGTGACGCCGCCGATCGTTCGGCAGCATCCGACATCGCCGCCAAGCTCGTGCCCGCGGTGATTGCCGTGACCGCCCGAGCCAAGGCCGAAGGCGACCTCTTTGGTTCCGTTTCGGTGACCGATGTGGTCGAGGCCGTTGCTGCACAAACCGGCATCGAACTCGATCGTCATTCGGTTCACATCGACCAAGCGATCAAGACGGTCGGCACCCACTCGGTGTCGGCTCGCCTGCACCCCGAGGTGCAGTTCCAGATCACCGTTGAGGTCTCGCCGGCCTGAGCCGCAGACACCAACGAGTATCGACACAGAGGGGCCGGTTCGCCGGCTCCTCTGTGCGTTTTCCCAGCGTGTGACGCTGGGCTTAATGACCGAGTGAAGGATTCGTTGTCCACACTGTGGGACCTGTAGTGCTGTCACAGGTCTTTTCTAGAGTGATCCCATGGTGCGTAAGGGATTCCGAGGTTCATTTCTTCCACAGGGAGCAAAGGTTGTCCACACTCCGTCCACAGGGTCGTCCCCCGAAAAAACCGGGGTTGTCCCTCTAGCGATCCCCAGCCAAAGAGGGGGAGGCTTGACCCCTCATGAGTGAGTACGACGATCCCCGATCCGCCAACCGCCCTGCCGGGGCTGGTCGGGTCCCTCCCCACAATCTCCAAGCCGAAGAGTCACTTCTCGGCGCCATGCTTCTTTCCAAAGAAGCGGTCTCGATCGCGTCCGAAGTGCTGTCGGCCGACAACTTCTATAAGCCGGCTCACGCCCACATCTTTGATGCCATCACGTCCTTGTCCGCTGCAGGCGAACCAGCCGACCCTGTCACGGTGGCGGAAGAACTCAGCCGAGCGGGTTTGCTCGATGCCATCGGTGGCCCGGCCACGCTCGTCACGCTCCAGGCCGCAACACCTGCAGTATCGAGCGCGTCTCGCTACGCCCGCATTATTGAAGAGCACGCGTTGTTGCGCCGTCTTATTGGTGTCGCCGGCGAAATCGCCGAGATGTCCTACAGCCTTCCCGAAGATGTCACCAAGACAGTCGATCAGGCCGAAACCATGGTGTTCGAAGTCGCGCAGCGTCGCGCTACCGACACGCTTGCGCCCTTGTCCGATCTTCTCGGTACCAACCTCGACCACCTCGAAGATGTCGTCAGTCGTGGCGAATCCATTACCGGTATGCCCACTGGTTTCCTCGACCTCGACGAACTGCTGTCGGGTCTGCAACCAAACGCGCTTTACGTGGTTGGCGCTCGTCCTTCAATGGGAAAGACTGCGCTTGCACTCGGTATGGCCTGCAACGCAGCAATCGAATCGCACCGACCCGTGTTGTTGTTCTCGCTCGAAATGGGCCAACTCGAACTCACGCAACGTTTGTTGTGTGCCGAGGCTCGCGTCGATTCACGCAAAGTGCGCACAGGTCAGCTCACCGAATCCGACTGGGGCAAGATCGCACACGCCACCGGCCGTCTCGCCGACGCACCCATTTGGATCGACGACAACCCCAACGTCACCATCATGGAAATTCGCGCCAAGGCGCGTCGGTTGCGTAGCCGTCTCGGCGACCTTGGCCTGATCGTGGTCGACTACCTGCAGCTCATGAGCGGTCGTTCGAATGCCGAAAACCGTCAGGTGGAAATCTCGGAAATCTCTCGAGGTCTCAAGATTCTGGCTCGTGAACTCGAATGCCCAGTTGTGGCGCTGTCACAGCTTTCACGACAACTCGAAATGCGGGCCGATAAGCGTCCGATGCTGGCCGACCTTCGTGAATCAGGCGCAATCGAACAGGACGCCGACGTCGTCATGTTCATTTACCGAGACGATGTCTACAACCTCGACTCACCCGATCGTGGCACGGCAGAAATCCTCATCAGCAAGCACCGAAACGGCCCCACGGGCATGGTGCGCCTTGCGTTCCTCGACCACTACACAAAGTTCGCCAATATGGCGCGAGGAACCTGAGCGTCTCTCCCAGAAACTTCGTCGTGTTCAGTTATGCAGCATGAAGAAGTGAATCAGTCGTTCCATCATCATCTGTCTCGACTTCGTTGTGATGGTTCGATTTGCGGCGCCAAACGAGATAGATCAGCGAGCCTGTCGCAATCGGGAGTGCAAAGGTAAATGCCCGATAGACGATCACTGCCGAGAGTGCGACGGATGGTTCGACTCCGGCACTCATGAGCCCTGCGGTGATCGCACCGTCGAGAACGCCTACACCGCCAGGGGTAGGGATGAATGACGTCGCAACTCGGGCAATCAGATAGGCGCGAAGAACATCAAGAACGGAAATTGCTGACGGCGAAAGATCGTCGATGACGACGACGAGTATGAGCGCGCCGAACAAGGCGGAAAGTGCTCCTGCGCTAATGAGTTTCGGGGCGCGATCGCGAACAAGTTCGTTCGCTCCTGACCGAAACCGGTGCACGGAGGCCCGGAACCTCGCTCGGCGAAACGCCCCTTGTGTCCGACTCGTTCGCGTAATGGTGTTTTCGATGAAATGCAGGAGGGCTTGACTTGCCCGAGAGTCGCTGCTCAGAACCATCCAGATGATGCAGGAAAGCAGGATCGCAATCAGCGCACTCCCTATTTGCAACAGGTCGATGGTGTTGGTCCCGCGCAGAATCATCGAGGAGCCAATGATGACGAGGAGACACACCCAACGACCAATTGCGAAGGCTTGCCCGCTCGCGAAGACAGTGAGGGCCGCTTGTTCGGATCCATGGCCAAGGCTCCGACTGATCCTCATTCGAGCTGCGATTCCAACGACCGATCCGCCCGGGAGTCCATTGGCCGCAGCAAGGTTGACTTGATCGAGCACGACGCCGTGACGGATTCGAAGGTGTGAATGTGTGAGTCGGTAGACGATTCCTCTGGAGATCAGCATTGTGAACCAACACGCAGCAACGAGAGCAAGCGCCGGAAGGGTGAGTGAACCCAGCTGGGCGAAGGCGGAACTGAGAAGCCCGCGAAGCCTCATCCCCGCAACTCCAAGTGCAAGCACAACCACAACGGCACCAATTGGATACGACCAACGACGGAACGTTTGGTTCGACCAACACTGCCTGAAGGTGTTTCTTCTCACCGTCTGATGCGGTGACGACATCGACGGAGAAGCAGCGGCCGGGTTCGGTCTAATGACCGACTTTCTGGTCACGAGCACGACGGTACAGAGGTGGGTGCGTCGTGAATAGGGCGAACGGTGTGTGTTCGTCGCGAAATCACACGATGCTCACCATGTCGTCACCTGAGCGTCACTAACGATTGGGTTCTAGGCTGATTTCATGAAAATGGGCGACGAAGTCACCGTGCATATGAATGCTTCACCGGATCAGGTGTGGGCGCTGGTCAGCGATGTGACACAGATCGGTCGCTACAGCCCAGAAACCTTTGAAGGCGAATGGCTCGATGGTGCAACTGGTCCGGCGGTGGGCGCTCGGTTCCGTGGTCATGTGAAGCGCAACCAAAAGGGCCCGACCTATTGGACGAAGTGTTACGTCACAAAGTGTGAACGAGGAAAGGAGTTTGCCTTCGGTGTTGGCGAACCAGGAAAGGCCGCTATCAGTTGGGGCTATCGAGTTGCTCCGGGTGCAAACGGTGGTTCCGATGTCACGGAGTTTTTCGAACTCGCACCAAAACTCCCGATGAAGATTTATTGGGGTCTCTTGGGCTGGAGCCGGGGAAAGACAAACCGCAACGGCATGCAAACCACACTCGAGCGCATCAAAGAGGTAGCAGAAACTGACGCGGCAACAACGGAAGGATCACCTCATGGCGAGTGACTTTCAGATGAAGGCAATGAACAAGGTGCATGGCGCCACACTGAAATTGAGTGGCGGTCGCCTTGGTTGGCACATGTACGGAATGCCAGTTGTCGAGCTCACAACCATCGGCCGAAAGTCCGGCCAACCGCGTACCTCGTTGCTGACCTCGCCCGTGCAGAACGACGACGCATTCGTGATCGTTGCATCACGCGGTGGCGACGACATCAACCCGGCCTGGTTTTTGAACTTGAAAGCGAACCCTGATGTCACGGTGAAGTCGGGGCGCAAACCTGCAGTCAAGATGCACGCGCGCATTGCCGAAGATGCTGAGCGCGACGAGCTCTGGAAGCGCATCATGGACTACAAACCGCACTATGGCGGCTACCAGAAGAAGACCGATCGACTGATTCCGCTTGTGGTTCTTGAACCAATTCACTGAATTCATTGGTTGAGCGAAGTGAGGCTTGGAACGGCCGTAAATACTCCATGCGAATCGCTTGGATGCGTTGAGGCCCTTGGCATCGCGTGATTTCCACGTGTTTCGGGCGACGAGCCTGCCACCGAGGTCAAACGGACCCAATAGCAACGCGATAGGGCATTCGCGCGGTTTTGTGGTTAGCGTTCTCCTTCACATCGCTGTTCAAACGGAACTCGATGAAATGAAAAGTTGAGAAATGACTACAGGTACCGTGAAGTTCTTCAATGCCGAAAAGGGTTTCGGCTTCATCTCACGTGAGGGTGGCGACGATGTATTCGTTCACTTCTCCAACATCCAGGCCGAGGGCTACAAGTCCCTCGACGAAGGACAGACCGTCGAGTTCGACATCACCAAGGGTCAGAAGGGCGATCAGGCCGAGAACGTTCGGGTCATCTGATTGCACTCCCCTTCGGGGAACCATTTGTGTTACTGCCGGCCCGAGAGGGTCGGCAGTTTCTGTTTTGGAGCGCAACGCAACAGGACCTTCACCGCAGCAATCTGAAAACGACAAAGGCCCCGGCCGAAGCCGGGGCCTTTGTTTCGTTCGCTCGAAAGAGCGGCTTGTTCAGCCGACCTTCTTGAGAGTGTTGCGATCACGGTGAACGATGGTGAGGCTCTTGGCCTTGACCTCGTAGGTCGTGGTCTCGTCGTAGCTCCACTCGCCGTCACCGATGGTGAGCGTGCAGGTGTAGGACGGCGTGAGGGCGTTGGCTTCGAGGTGCTTGTTGGAAAGCACACCGTAGGAGGTTGAACCGCGTTCGGCCCGAAGCTCGATGACCTTGGAATCGGCCTTGGCGGAACCACCGGCGATCACGGTCTGGCCACGCGGCACCATGAAGGAGCGCATGAATTCGCCGTTGGCGGCATCCCAGAGCCAGTAGCCGACCTCGGTGTGGAACGGCTCATCTTCGCCCTGCTTGTAGGCAGCCATGCGGTAGTCGAGGCCGAACATCTGCTGGACGCCATTGTCGACGGGGCCGAACGGCTTGAGTTCAACCTTTTCGCGGTACGGGGTCTCGACGATTTCGCCAACATCGTGGTGGTAGGAAATGTCGATGCCCTGATCGCCTTCCCATGAGCCAGCAAGGCCGGCAAGGGGCCCGAGTTCAGCGGTTGTGGGGACTGGCATTTTGATTCTCCGGAAGTTGAGTTGGGCCGGACTACCGGCCGATTCGTTTGCGAACCCGGACCCTAGCGGGAACGGGGGACGGTTGTCTCAGCGGGTCTCCGCAAAAAGAGCGAAGGACCGGCGTCAGTGGAAATCCACCAACGCCGGTCCTCGCACAGTCCGTGATCAGCCCGCTTCGGAGTGGGTGACGGGCTGTTCACCCATCCATTCGCGCAATGTGTTCTTGAGCTTGGTCTGCTGGATGAACAGATCGTGCTCGGCCGGAATCGGCGTGGCGGCCTGCGGAGCCTTGAAATAGAAGCTCAGCCATTCCTGCACACCGCTTTGGCCGGCACGAGCAGCGAGGTCCATGAACAGCGCGAGGTCGAGAACGATCGGCGCAGCAAGGATTGAGTCGCGGCACAAGAAGTTGACCTTGATCTGCATCGGGTAGCCCATCCATCCGAAGATGTCGATGTTGTCCCAACCTTCTTTATTGTCGCCACGCGGTGGGTAGTAGTTGATGCGTACGACGTGATCGACGTTGCCGTAGAGCTCGGGGTAGACCTCGGGCTGAAGCACCGAGTCGATCACGCCAAGCTTCGACATCTCTTTGGTCTTGAAGTTGTCTGGATCGTCGAGCACCTCGCCGTCGCGGTTGCCGAGAATGTTGGTGGAGTACCAACCACGGAGACCGAGCATGCGGGCCTTGAGGCCAGGGGCGAGAAGGGTCTTGAGCCAGGTCTGGCCAGTCTTGAAGTCCTTGCCGGCAATCGGCACGTTCTCGCGAGCGGCGAGTTCACGCATGCAGGGAAGATCGACGGAAAGGTTTGGTGCACCGTTGGCAAACGGAACATGGGACATGAGTGCGGCATACGCGTAGATCTGGCTTGGCGAGATGTTCTCGTCGTTGTTGCGCAGGCCTTCTTCAAAGGACGCGATGGTCATGTGGACGGCGCTGGCTTCTTGGTATGCCTCGGTCGAACCACACCACACCATGACGAGTCGGTCACAGTTGTTCTCGGTGCGGAAGTTTTCGATGTCGGCGATGAGCGCCTCGGCTTGGGCCATTTTGTCGGTGACGTTCTTGACGCGGGTGCCGTCGAGGCGCTTTACCCAGCGCTGATCGAAGACGGCGTCCATGGCAACAACGCCCTCGAGTTCGGCAGAGATGGGGCCGAGGTCGCGATCTTCAAGCACGCCTGCGGTGCGGGCGGCCTCAAGAGCATTCGGGCTGATGGGATCCCAGCCGCCGAAGACAAGGTCGCCCAGATCGGCCAGCGGCACGAACTCACGGATGAGCGGGTTGCGGTTTTCTTCCCGCTTGCCCAAACGGATGTGGGCGAGCTGGCTGAGTGAGCCGACGGGGACGGAATGGCCGTTGCGGGCGGAGATAACGCCAGCGATGAAGGTGGACGCGACGGCGCCCATGCCGGGGGTGAGAACCCCAAGGCGGCCGGTGGCTGGAGCAATGGTTACGGGTGTGTTCATGCCCCAAAGGATAGGTGAGTCTTGACAGTTCAGAAGTTCATTACAGAAAGACTTAACAGTAGCGTGGCGGGATGCCGACCCCAGACCGTCGTTCTCCTGTCGAGGGCCCACTGCTCAACCTCACGGTGCAGCAATTGGCCTACCTCGTCGCGGTGGCCGATCACGAAACGTTCTCTGAAGCCGCGTCATCGCTCGGTGTGACGACCTCGGCGTTGTCGCAGGGACTCGCAGAACTCGAGCGGCGCCTTGGGCTCGCGCTCTTCGAACGGCAGGGGCGGCGTCAGCTATTGCGCGAAGAGACAAACGAGGTTCTTGCCTATGCCCAACGCGTCGTTGCTGACACGCGTGATCTGGGCCGGTGGGTTGGTGCCGCCCAAGACGGTGGAGTCGGTCGTGTGCGGGTAGGAATGATTGACGCCGCGGCGGTGCATCACTTGCATGACGAGATGACTTCATTTCGTGCGCAGCATCCAAAAGTGGATCTCCGACTCGTAGTTGCTCCATCAGGTGAATTGCTCGATCAGGTTCGTCGCGGGGATCTTGATCTCGCAGTGATCGTTGATCCCGAACATGTCGATGGACTCGATGTGAGTCCGGTAGTGACCGAATCACTGGTTGTCGTTGCACCTGCCGGGCAAGACATCGGTGCGCCAAGCACATGGGGACCGTGGGTGTTGTTTCCAAGAGGATCGAGAACTCGCCAACTCATCGAGCGCGCACTTGTCACCCGCGGAGCGGTTGTCGACGTTGTCGCT
>Ga0315905_10001653_pt1 | contig 23830 bp, 24 predicted proteins | sample LakEriMetagenome_5_FD_203522 | JGI IMG/M metagenome (GOLD analysis project Ga0315905, IMG submission 203522) | Freshwater fungal communities from buoy surface, Lake Erie, Ohio, United States - Buoy 4 MA121 | ecosystem: Environmental > Aquatic > Freshwater > Lake | place: USA: Lake Erie, Ohio...
TCGGCCGCACAGCGCGTTGGATTACCAGACGCCGAAGGAATTTGTAGAACGCTTTTTAACCGCAGACTCTAAATTGGTTTCGGACTAAATTGGGGAGCAGGTCATGGATGTATCTGCGTAGCACCATGCAGAGTAATTACTGCTTGGCAAATTTCAGATGCGCCAACGCAGCTGCAGATATCTGGTGATGGGCCAAGAATCGATGACGGTGTTTAGATCCAGTCGGCGGCGGAGGCTTCAGCCAATTGACGTGGGACGTTCTCTAGGCAAGCCCGCTTTCAAAAAATGAAAAACCCCTGCTGTAGTGATCTGCGCCGTTAAGTATGCAGATCACTACAGCAGGGGATAAATACAAACCCTAAAGGGACCTTTCGGCCCCAAGTCGCGCAATTAGTTCGTCTGGATTGTTTCGGACTGTGCGACCCGCTTGTCACAGGCGGTATTAGCAACATTGCGGTCGATGTCGAGTTTTGGCTTGTAGAAGCTCAAATCATCATACGAAGGAACCATCAATGGGCCCGAAGCGGCATTCTCGGGAGACTGCAACACCTGAAATCCAGCCAGTGCGACGGTTTTATTCGTGCAGTTCACAACGTAGTCGATCTGCTGAACGCCGTTTGCGCCCAAGTCGAAGAACTTGCGGACCTTTGACATTTGCTTGCTATTTTCCATCGAGATAACAGTCCAGCTGTTCAATGCGACGTCGACCAACATAACGGGCTCGTTGTCCGACAGTGTTGCTTGCTCCATCGAGGTTGCAGCGGTTGTTACGTTGGCGGCGAAAAAACTGGTTACGACTAAAAGTGTGCGAAACATAATTGGCTCCTAAGCGTTTGTGTCCGAGTTCTCTAATTTCTGACCGAATGGTAGCACAGGCAAATACTTTGCACACATCATTTTTATATAAATCAAAATATAATCACAACAATAATGAAAATTATGAATTAAATATAAACAAAATATAAAAATAAAGATAAATTCGACGATTTATGTACATTTTGCACAGTATTTGATGATTTTTGATGGTGTGGGTTGCTCCTGATTTGTCGAAGTAAGTCGCTCAGGGAATTCAAAGCGCTCAACCGGCGGCTCTTCGATTGATCTAATCGTTTAGATTGGTAGTCGGAAGGAGGGGGCGCAAATGACAGGGATCATTATCTGAAATCCGGATCGTAGCCGACGTCTCGGTTTCATCCAGTTCCATCATGATTTGTTGGTCTGCCCTAGGTGGTGGGCATCAAAGCGTTACTAGGCAAGCCACGCAATCAGAATTGCGATAATGCCTATGTAAAAAGGAAGGAATATCTTGATACTTTTTTTCAGCTGCGCCGGAGTGGTTTTGCCGCGTCGCCAAAGATAGTATTGATAAATCGGTGGAGCGGACAACACGATTATCAGCTCAAGGATTAACTCAAGTCTGACCCAATCCACGGCCCTAATTACCAGCGTAGCTTACTTACCGCTTTACTCAGGCTGGCGCCGCTTTGCGCGTCCGAAGATGTTTTGGCATCGCCAGATTTTGAGGGTGGCTCCTGTGGAATGAATTTGCCGTTGATCTCGGCCGTCGGATCGATCTGCAGCGTGTCATAGTACATATCGCCTAGGACTTTGGCGCCGGGATGTAGTTCCAGCGATTGCGCTCGTATATCACCCAAGACAGTTCCAGCAACCACCGCATTCGTACAAATGATATTGCCGTTGATTTTTCCTCGTGAGCTCACTACTGCGGTAGTTTGTTCGTAGTCTTTTCCCTTAAGGTCACCATTAAGTATGCCATCCAGTACAAAGATTCCCTTGAACTCGATTTTGCCCTCAAGCGTCGTTTCAAAATCGATGCGTGAGTCAGCCGCCTGGCGGTAGGTAATGATTTGTTTTTGTGGCGATGGCATTCTCAATCTCCTCTGTTCCGCAGAAATGCGGGTACTGCATGATCCGCTGTTTTGAGATCACCTGATTTTTTTGCGCCACCAATAAACTCAGTTTCGAGTGGTTCCAGCTCAAGCTGTATTTTTCGCGCATACAACATCAGTAAACGGGTCAAATGATTCTTGTCGGTCATGTAAGCGCCGTGATCATCGCTCTCCAGGGCCACGATCTGCTTGTCGAACATACCAGTCTGACGAGCGATATCCTGGATTGTCAATCCGAGCTCCTCGCGGCGTTTTCTTAATTTCGCGCCAATCATTTTCTTTTTTTGTAATTATATATTGCTCTTAGACTCTCACACTTTAGGAAGCTCAATCATTTAGTATGTCTTGTCAAGGGTGATAATTTGCTAATATTTTTTATTATTACCCATTCAGAATTTAATATCGTCTGTAAGGTTCTGATTTGCAAGCAATATTTCACTAGTGCGCTTGAGTTAAATTGCTCTTTAGAGAATTTTCATTCGAGAAAATAACATCTGCCGGTGCAAGCTTGTTATTTTTGTCGGGCGCACGCATACTGGAACTGAGATACACCTGCTTATTGGCGCAAATTGTGTCCACTGGTCCGATGCTGGGAAATCTCTCGTTTCGGAGCAGGTTTCCTTTTTAGTTTTTCCAATTTACATGCGCTGGAGTTTTAATGGCTGATACGACTTATGGCAACCTCGCGGTCGGCGAGGGTGTTCGCATGCAGGGTAATTTGTCTGTGCCTGGAGAGGCAGTAATTGACGGGCAGATACAAGGCGTCCTGACGGCGCAATCAGTATTTGTGACTGATAACGGCGCGATTCAGGGCACAACAACCGCGGACCATGTTCGCGTGGCCGGCAAAGTCTCTGAAATTACAGTGGCAAATAAAACTCTGTTAATCGAATCTACAGGTGTGGCGAGCGGCGATATTGCCTATGCTGATTTAGAAATTCGAAAAGGTGGGGACATTCAGGGCAATATTCGTATTATTCATCGCCCGACATAATCTCCCACCTCTGCGCCGATCTATTTTTTTTGTGTCGAGGTTAATCCAGTTTGATGGATTCTGCCTCGATCACGTAGCTCAGACACGCTTCCATCATCGATCGCGCAGTCTGACTGGATTTTTGCAGCAGCCGATGAATTTTGACGTCAGCAGGATTACGGTTGCTGCATTCTGCACTGTACGACTCAAATGCAGAAATCTGCGTGACAATTTCGGCCAGATGATTCAGGCATTCGCAAGCGATGTTGTTTTTCGCCACTGCTAAATAAGCCAGTTGTTCATCCGTGAATTGACGTTCCTGTTTCTGTGAATCGCCGTTTGTACTGAACGCAGGTAGATCGGCAACGCTGGCGCAGGCGCGACGTATATCCGAAATGCTCGCTGGGAATTTCAGGCACAGCACGCCGTTGTCTTCGAAATGAGCGATCGTTGTTCTCGACGCGATATTGAACACGACCACCGCACCAATTGCACCGCTGGCTTCCAATGCTTCGCGCAGATTTTTCAGAAAATCTTCATGCAGTGTTGGGTAGTAAAAAACTAGAACATCAGGCTGTTCTTTTTTATCTTTGCTAAGGTAATCCTCAAAAGACGCATGACATCCCAGTAATCGGAAGTCACTCGCCGGAGACATGGGGTCATCAATCACTGACTGAAACACGCTGCCAATGAAGAGCGCCTTCATTACTGATTTTTCAGTCGGCGCTTGTCCTGCCTTAGAGGATAGTTTTCCTGCCAGGCGTTCCTTAAGTTTTTCTACCGGGAGGCTTGCCAGTCCACTGGGTGGGTAACCTTGGTCAACCAATTGCTTGATCAAGGAAAGGCGGTAGAGATCCTGATCGGAGTAAACGCGTCTCCCTGTGTCCGTGCGTGTAGGAACCACCAGGCTGTACCTTTTTTCCCAAACCCGCAGTGTTTCGGGATGAATCCCCGTTTGGCGGGATACAACGCCAATCGTGTGGAAGCCTGACAAATCGCGTATTGCAATAGACATAATGTTTCTCGATAACTGAATTGTTTACTCGGTCAAAATCATCCGAGAAGTCTATCATCAGTTTATCTAATGCCCATATATTTTTAAACAAAAAGCTTTTTTCTTCGTGCCATCGAGGGCAAATTCTATAATTTATATAAACAAATAATAAAATTTTAGGTTAGGGCGCGGCTGCACAGATTGGGATGATGCGTAAAGACTTGTCGGCGGTTGTTAACAGCCCCGTCACTTTCGCAAGAAAAGCCTCAGGCCGGATGCGATGGGGGCAGACCGTTCAGCGTTGCCACGAAGTCGGCCAACATGGGAACGTAGCGATCGGCTTGGCCCGCGGCCTCCATCCCGGCGAAGGAATTCTTCACCATGGACTGAATCGGGTGCAGCGCGCCGATTTCATTGGCCAGACTGCTCAGGTAGCGCATGTCCTTGTGCGCATTACTGATGGTAAAGCGGTGCGCGTTGTGGTCGCCCTCCATGGTCCATTTCATGAAGGTGTCGTAAAAGCCGTTGCGCATGCGACTGCTACCAATCACCGAATGAAACTGCTCGGTACTCAAGCCCGCCTTGCGCGCGATGCCCAGCGCCTCTGAAAACAGCGCAGCGTAGCCCATGGCGATGAAGTTATTGATCAGTTTCATCTTGTGACCCAGTCCTACCGGACCCAGATGCACCACATTACCCGCCCAGCAATCGAGTACCGGCTTGATTCTGTCAAAGGTCGCCTGATCCGCGCCCACCATCGTGTCTAGAGTGCCGGCTTCTGCTTCGGCGGGTGTGCGGCCCAAAGGCGCATCCACGAAGTGCATGCCCCGCTCGGCGGCGGCTTGCGCTAATGCCAGCGTGGAGACGGGATTGGAGGTCGAGCAGTCGATGACGATCAGTCCCTGTTTATTGGCGGCGAAGATACCGTCAGGGCCGTGCATTAGCGCTTCGACTTGCGGCGAGCCGGTCACGCACAGCAGAACGATATCGCACTGCATTGCGACTTCCCGGGCAGTGGCTGCCTCGGTCGCCCCCAATTGCTTGAGGCGATCGACGGGCTCGCGGTTGCGGTGGCCCATGACCACCAGAGGATAGCCCTTGGTCACGATGTTCTTGGCCATGCCTGCACCCATCAATCCAACGCCGATAAAACCGATCAAAGGCTTGTTCATTGCTTTCCCCTGTTTTGTTTATTTTATGAATTGCTGCGTGCCAATGCTTCGCCCAAGTTTGACACATCCATCCAGCGGGGCCAGGTCTAACAGGATCCTGCGTTCAAATGCTGACCACGCCGCGCTGACCCGCTAGAATGCCTTAAAGAAACTTTTACAAAAGGCTGCTGGCCTCGTTGGGGTCGTCCCGCCAGTGATCGCGGCGCAGATCTTGTGAAAGGCTCAATAACAAATCGGCCGCGGCACTGGTCCGAATTCAGGGGGAAGACAATGCAGCAAAAGAAAAGCAAGCTGCGCTCGCGCGCATGGTTCGACAATGCCGACAATCCGGGCATGACCGCGCTCTATCTTGAGCGTTGCATGAACTACGGCCTCACCCTTGAAGAATTACGTGACAGCGGCAAGCCCATCATCGGCATTGCGCAGACGGGCAGTGATCTTTCGCCTTGCAATCGGCATCACCTTGATCTTGCCGTTCGCGTGAAAGAAGGCATACGCGACGCGGGTGGTATACCGATCGAGTTTCCAGTGCATCCGATACAAGAGACCACCAAGCGACCGACGGCAGCATTGGATCGCAATCTCACCTACCTCGGGCTCGTCGAAGTACTGTTCGGTTATCCGCTGGATGGTGTGGTGCTGACCACTGGCTGCGATAAGACCACGCCCGCCCTGCTCATGGGCGCAGCGAGTGTTGATTTGCCGGCGATCGTGCTCTCAGGCGGTCCCATGCTTAATGGCTATTACAAGAATGCACGTGCAGGTTCGGGTACTGTGCTCTGGCACGCGCGCGAAGAAATGGCCGCTGGCAAAATCAATTACGACGAGTTTCTGGAAATGGTCGCCAGCTCGGCACCCTCCATCGGTCACTGCAACAGCATGGGCACGGCGCTGTCCATGAATGGACTTGCTGAGGCCTTGGGTATGTCCCTTCCAGGTTGTGCTGCGATACCTGCGCCTTATCGCGAGCGTCCGCAAATGGCCTACCGCACCGGCCGTCGCATCGTCGATATGGTGCATGAAGATTTACGTCCCTCAAAAATTATGACCCGCGCAGCGTTCGAGAATGCCATTGTCGCTGCAAGTGCGCTGGGCGGCTCTTCCAACTGCCCCCCACACATCAATGCGATCGCTAGACACATGGGTGTTCCGCTGGAATTGAGCGACTGGGACACCATCGGCTACAAAATTCCATTGCTGGTCAACTGCATGCCCGCCGGTGAGTATCTGGGCGAAGAATTCCATCGCGCTGGTGGTGTTCCCGCTGTCATGTATGAGCTGCTGAACGCGGGCAAGCTGCATCCTGAAGCGATGACGGTGTCAGGACAGACCATCGGCGAATGCTATGCGAACACCCCGTCATCGAATGAAGACGTCATACGAACTTATGACAAGCCGTTGCAGCAGGAGGCTGGTTTTGCGGTCTTGTCCGGTAATTTGTTTGATGCAGCTGTGATGAAGACATCAGTGATCTCGGCAGCTTTCCGTAAGCGCTATCTTGAAAAACCGGATGATCCCGGTGCCTTTGAAGGGCGGGCGATTGTGTTCGAGGGAACCGAGGATTATCACGAGCGCATCAACGATCCTTCGCTCAATATCGATGCGGACTCCATTCTTTTCATGCGGGGTGTTGGGCCGGTTGGCTACCCGGGGGCGGCCGAGGTCGTCAATATGCTGCCGCCCGATTCACTTGTTAGGCAGGGTATCAATCTTCTGCCTTGTGTCGGTGATGGTCGTCAGTCCGGTACCTCGGGCAGTCCGTCCGTTTTGAATGCATCACCCGAATCCGCTATCGGTGGTGGTCTGGCCTATTTGCAGACGGGCGATCGTGTGCGTTTCGACTTGAATCGCCGTACCACCAACGCACTGGTGAGTGAAGAAGAATGGGCGGCGCGCAAGGCGGCGTGGAAGCCGCCTGAGCTCGTCAATCAGACGCCATGGCAGGCGCTGCACCGGCAATTTGTCGGACAGCTTGATACCGGCGGTTGTCTCGATTTCGCAGTGGATTACCAGCGGATTTCAACCACCTTTGGCGTGCCACGGGATAATCACTAATCGGTATCAATCGGCACCAATCGACACCGATTTTCACTGATCGTCATTGACAATCAGTGCGATACTTTTCAGCGGCGCGCCGCGCCATTTTGCGGGCCTTGGCCTGTTCAGTCAGAGGCGCCTCGCGCAAATCTTCTTCGCGCCATTTTAGTTGCAGCGCCAGCGACTTGCACTTGCGCTCTCGCGCCGCTGCGCCGCGCGCGGAGAGATCGCGTATCTGCTTATCCTGCCGTTCGCGCTGTTCTCGAATGGCCTGCAATCTTGCGACTTCTTTTTTTTCGCGCGCGATCGATTTTTCATCGGGTTTTTCTTCTGCGCCACGCGACTTCTGAGGCACGGTCACTGAAAGTTCCTGTCCATCGCAGGGGATATCGGTATACGTAATCACATCATCCTGCTCGCATTTGTATATAGCTGACGCGGGAGACGTGAAACAGGATAGGGATAAAAAGATAGCTGCCAATACGGCAGCATTCATTGCAGTCATGAGAACCTCTCGAACGGGAATCCTGCAGGGTGCGTCTAACAGAGTTAGAGCACCTTGCCAGGATTCATCAGGTTAAGCGGATCGAGTGCCCGCTTGATTGCCACCATCATGTTCAGTTCTGTCTCGGACTTGTACCGTTTGATTTCATCGCGCTTCAAGGCGCCCAGCCCGTGCTCTGCCGAAATGGATCCGTCATACGCATGCACCTTGTCATGCACGAGCTGATTGATCGCCGCTTGATGCTGAAGAAAATCGTCGTCATTGTGCCCCAAAGGTGCGGACACGTTGTAATGCAGGTTGCCGTCACCCAGGTGGCCAAAGGTCACCATACGACTAGCCGGGAATTTCTGTTGCAATAACGCGTCAGTCTCTTCAATGAAGTCGGCAAGGCGTGAGACCGGCACGGCAATATCGTGCTTGATATTTTTACCCTCAGCCGCCTGTGCCATCGAAATATGCTCGCGCAATTGCCACATTGTCTGCGATTGCGACAGCGAGCTCGCCACCACCGCATCCTGAATCAGTTCACGGTCCATTGCATCGGTGGCCAACGCTTCGAGCATCGCAGTGGCGTGGGATTCGGACTCAGCATCGGATAGCTCCAGCAACACATACTGCGCATGAGGCTCGCGGAAAGGCGAGTGCAGCGCAGGGAAGTGTTTTTCGACCAGCTGCAGGCAGAACGCTGACATCAATTCAAAACCGGTCAAAGCAGCATCGCAGCGTTGCTGCGCAAGCGACAACAGCGAGAGTGCATCGCGCGGATGACGCAGTGCGAACAACGCCGTGAGTCTGGCGGCAGGTTGCGCATACAATTTCAGGACGGCCGCGGTGATGATGCCCAGCGTACCCTCGGCACCGATGAACAAGTCTCTCAGGTCATAGCCAGTGTTGTCCTTGCGCAGTCCGCGCAGACCATCCCAGATATCACCCTGGGGTGTGACGACCTCCAGTCCCAGCGTCAATTCACGCATCGTTCCATAGCGCAGCACCGCCGTACCGCCGGCATTGGTTGATAGATTGCCGCCTATGGTGCAACTACCTTCTGAGGCCAGTGAGAGTGGAAAAAGACGATGTGTATCAGCGGCTGCGTCCTGCACGTGCTGCAGTAGACATCCGGCTTCCGCAGTCAGGGTGTTGTTGATGGCGTCGATACCGCGTATGCGGTTCAGGCGTGCGAGCGACAAGACAATCGCGCTGCCACTCCCGTCGGGCACACTGCCTAGTACCAGCCCCGTGTTACCGCCTTGCGGAACGATGGGAACCTGATTTGCGACACATAACTTTATAATGGCCGCGACTTCATTGGTGTTGCCCGGCCGGATCACCGCGCGCGCAAGACCAGTGAAACGACCGCGCCAGTCAGTCAGATACCGCGCCATATCAGTACCGATCAGCACATTCGCGGGGCCGACGACGTTAATGCATTGCGTGATGAAATCAGGATTCATCGCTTGTTGCAGGCTTTTGACTAGCGGCTTTTTGTATTACCTCGCTGGCTAATTGTTTGGCAGCGCGCTTGTAGGGTCTGAGAAAGAAAATCGCACAAAAGAAAAATACGGTCGAGAAAAGTATTTCTAGCGACGCAAGCAGCTGCGACATGCCGCGCTCGCTCCATGCGCGCACGACACCTTCTGTGAAATACAGCAAGATCATCATCGAGGCCCACTGCATGGTGTAGATGTTGCGGCGTGTCGTGCCAGCCAATGGCAGTAACAACGGCAGCGCCTTGATGATCATCCAAGAGCCACCGGGGCGCAGCGGCGCAAGAACAAGTTCCCACAAGATGCACAGCACCAGCAGTCCGAGCAGGCTGGTGACAGCCAGCCGGTGCAGCAGATCGGAAGGATCAGGTTTCGTCATGATTGGAGTTTCTTTGCTGTTGCTGCGAGTCGCTTGCCGAGCGCAATGGCGAGCGTGCGGGTATCGACGCTGATGTTTTTGTCGCCAGAGATGCCAGACCAGTGGGTCGCACCGTAAGGCGATCCACCACTTGCGGTCGTCATCAGCGACGGTTCGCTGTAAGGCAGGCCAAGCATGAGCATGCCGTGGTGAAGCAAAGGCAGCATCATCGAAAGCAAGGTTGATTCTTGTCCACCGTGCAGACTGCCCGTCGACGTGAATACACACGCAGGCTTACCTGCGAGTGCGCCGGATAACCACTGAGCGCTGCTGCCATCGATAAAATATTTGAGAGGGGCAGCCATATTGCCAAAGCGCGTCGGTGATCCGAGTGCCAGACCGGCGCAGTTCTCCAGATCAGCCAGCTCGACATAAGGTGCGCCGGAGCTTGGTACAGCAGGCTCAGTGGCTTCGCTCACCGCCGATATTGCCGGTACCGTGCGCAGCACCGCTTCACAACCCGGAACGCTCTCAATACCTTGTGCGATCAGCTCCGCCAGCTTGCGTGTGGCGCCATGTCGCGAGTAATAAAGGACCAGAATGGGTAGGGTGGGGGTGTTCATGCTTGGTATTATAGGGCGCTTTAGTTTCTTCTTTTTCGCATGCATCCATCCTCTTCATCAGGCGTTTATCGCTGGTCACGCGTGCAAGTACGCGATTTGCTGCGATTCGTGCTGCGCCGTCTCCGGGAGGAGCGGCTGCCTGAGGTGGCTGGCAGCCTCACTTTTAGTACCGTGTTGGCTGTGGTGCCGGTCCTGACGATTGCCTTTGCGATCTTCACGACCTTTCCGCTGTTTACGACATTCCGCGAGTCGCTCGAGACTTACTTTGTGCAGACCCTCATGCCCAAGAGTATCGCCAACACCATCCTTGATTACTTGAGTCAGTTTTCTGCAAAAGCCAGTCGCCTTTCAGCGATGGGTGCGATCTTTCTGATTGTGACGGCTGTCTTCATGTTTGGCACGGTCGACAGAACGCTCAATCGTATCTGGCGAGTACGTACGGCTCGACCTTTTGCTCAGCGCATGATCGTGTACTGGGCCGTCATGACACTGGCGCCTTTGCTGATTGGCGCATCCATGTCATTTGCCGGAGAAATCTTGCCGCTCACTCGGGGGTTGTCGCGTGGGTTGCCTGTGCTGCGTGCCGTCATAACCCTGTTGGTATCGATGAGTTTATCGACCTTGGCTTTCTCATTGCTCTATCTGGGCGTGCCGAATCGCAGAGTTGAATGGCGTGATGCGGTGATTGGCGGTCTGGTCGCTGCAGTGGCGTTTGAAATCACGCGAAGCTTGTTTGCTTTTTTTATAGTGCAGGGGCCGAGTTACCGGATGATCTACGGCGCACTCGCAGCAGTGCCGATTTTTCTGATCTGGGTCTATTTTTTCTGGATGATCACCTTGCTCGGCGCCGTGGTCGCTGCCGCACTTCCGGTCGTTAAGTACGAAAGGTGGTGGCACCGTTCGGCGCCCGGTAGTGAGTTTCTGGATGCGATGTCTGTGCTCAAGGTGCTGGTCGATGCTCGGAGTGATAACGCGGCAGTGGGTGCGATGCGACTTCGCGAGCTCACCCAACTGGGTTTTGAAGAGTCTGAGGGCTTGTTGCAGCGCATGCTGGATTCTGGCTGGGTAGGCAGGGTACGTTCGGATCCTGGCCGGCGCGCTCGCTTAGGTAATCGTTCGCAGCGACATGAGGATCGCTGGGCGCTGCTGGTCAGTCCGGATAAACTGACCTTAACCGATGTGTATCAGCGCTTTGCTTTCGCGCCAGCACCGCAATCGGTACTGGCCACGAAAATAGAGTCAGTGGTTGATCGTGGCCTAGCGATTTCGCTGACCGATTATTTTGCCGAAGCACACGCAAATCGGAACAAGGTATCCAGTACCTGATCCGGTTGTTCAGCCATCAGTACATGACCACAGGCGTCGATCTGCACGACCTCGGCGGTGGGTAGCTTGCTGATCAGGCTACCGGCAGCTTTTGCCGGGGTCATCATGTCTTTTTTGCCGAGTATGAATATCGCTGGGCACTGCAACGCCGCAGCGGCTGCTTCGCCACCTTCATACGCATTACACGCCGAAAAATCCGTAAAAAAAACCTTGGCAGGATTGCCGCGTGAAATGTGCTGCATCAGTCGGCGGCTGCCGCCCTGCACATAAAAACCGGGTCCGGGTGCCGAGGGTTTTTGTGCGATGCCTGAATGTGACCAGATATTGACCATATCGATCGCTCGTTGCTCGTGATCGCGCGCTGCTTCCAGCAGTGTTGATGACACTTTCATTGGGTAGGCTGTACCGACCAGTGCCACACCGTTGACTTTTTCGGGACCGTGAGCAGCAGTTTCCAGTGCAATGAGCGAACCCATACTGTGACCAATCAAAATCGCTTTGCGTACACCCGCCGCATCAAGCAGTGCACGCAGCCAATCGGACTGTGCCTCAACGCTGTCCAGCGGCTCGCCTTCACTGCGACCATGCCCCGGTAAATCGACGGCCAGAACCGAAAAACCATGATGCGCAAAATAGCGCGTTTGCAGAGCCCAGACCGAATGATCGTTCTGCGCTCCATGTATGAAGACAGCGGTGGGTAAAGCAGCATCAAAGGGTTTGCCGCCGGTGTAAGCATAAGCTCGATGGCCATTAATGATTTGTTCCATGAATTACGCTCCCTTCTGCGATGCTTTGAGTCCGCGCTTGAGATCGTCGATCAGATCATCGGCATCTTCCAATCCGACGGACAGTCGCATCGTGCCTTCGCGTATGCCAGATGCTTCGAGTTGTTCGGTCGGTACACGGAAGTGGGTGGTGGAGGCAGGATGAATCACCAGCGATTTCGCATCACCGACATTGGCCAGATGGGAGAATACCGAGAGCGATTCTACAAAGCGGCGTCCGGCGGCGCGGTCACCTTTGAGCGTGAACGAAAACACGGCGCCACACCCGCGAGGCAGTAATTTTTTAGCGAGCTGATAGTCGGGATGTTCAGGTAGTTCCGGGTACGACACGGATTCAACAGCCGGATGGGCGACCAGGAATTCGACTATCTTGCGGGTGTTGCTGACATGCCGGTCCATGCGCAAACTCAGCGTTTCTATGCCTTGCAGTATCGTGAATGCATTGTAGGGACTCATCACCGCGCCGAAGTCGCGCAAGCCTTCGCGTCGTGCGCGTAGCGAGAAGGGGGCTACCGTCGATTCTTCGGCGAACACCATGCCATGGAATCCATCATAGGGTTCGCAGAGCTCGGCAAAACGGCCAGTTTTCTCGTAGGCAGCTTGCCAATTGAAGGTGCCACCATCAACCAGCAGACCGCCGACCGCAGTGCCATGCCCACAAAGGAATTTCGTCGCTGAGTGAAACACCAGATCAGCGCCATGATCAAATGGGCGTAGTAGGTAAGGCGTCGTGAAGGTCGAATCCACCATCAGAGGTAAATTATTCTCGTGTGCGATTGCGGCAACCGTATCAATATCAAGGACATCCAATCCGGGGTTACCCAGGGTTTCTGCAAAAAGTACCTTGGTGTTGGGACGTATGTTGCTGCGCCAGGCATCCATGTCGCGTGGGTCAATGAAGGTGGTTTCAATGCCGAAGCGCTTCATGGTGAAGCCGAGCAGATTTTGTGATCCGCCATACAGCGCACGAGATGCGAGCACATGCGAACCGGCGCCGGCAATCGTCGCCAGACCCAGATGCAAAGCCGCCTGACCGCTGGCCACGGCGATACCTGCGACGCCACCTTCGAGAGCAGCAATACGTTCTTCTAGTACCGCATTGGTCGGGTTGGATATTCGCGAATACACATGACCCGAGCGTTCCATGTTGAACAGGGACGCTGCGTGATCGGAATCCTTGAATACGAACGAGGTGGACAGATAAATCGGCGTTGCGCGGGCACCGGTGGTGGGATCAGGTGCGCTGCCTGCGTGCAGCGACAATGTGTCGAAACCGGGATATTTGGGGTCGCTCATAGGGATGCCAAAACAAGGTTGATCGGGAGCAAGCGCAGATTATAGGCCGGACGGCTGCTCTGACCATTTGGAATCTGGCTTTTTTCCGAACGCTGAGCTACATTGAACCCCCGAGCTAATAATAAAAATTACGCAGGAGACGTTCAATGAAGGTGTCTGAAATACTTGAGGTCAAAGGCAATATTCTTTATACGGTGCCACCGGAAACCGGTTTGCTCGATGCGATCAATTTAATGACCGAGAAAGATATCGGATCACTGGTCGTCATGAATCAAGGGTTATTGGTCGGCCTGCTCAGTTTTCGTGAGGTCATGCGTGCAGTGCATGCAAATCAGGGATCGGTGGGGCAGGGCACGGTCGGCGAGCACATGGCGCGTGATGTACTGACTATGTCGCCTGATACGGATGTGAATGATATTCGGCGCTTAATGCTGGAACGCCATGCGCGCTATGTGCCAGTCATGGATGGGAAGGTGCTGCTGGGCGTGATGTCTTTTTATGATGTAGCCAAGTCTGTGCTTGAGGCGCAGAATTTTGAGAATACGCTACTCAAGGCCTACATCCGCGACTGGCCAGCAGAGAACAAAGCTGAGGACGTGCAATAAGTGGCCAATCAATTTGCACTGCTGCGACAACGGCGTTTCGCACCTTTCTTCGGCGCCCAGTTCCTGGGTGCGTTCAACGATAATCTGTTCAAGACCGCACTGGTCACCGTGATCACCTTTGATGCCTTGCACTGGACGACGATCAGTGCGGGGTTGTTGAATAATCTCATTGCCGGATTGTTCATTTTGCCCTTTTTACTCCTTTCTGCTACCGCGGGTCAGATCGCAGACAAGTTCGACAAGACGAAGCTGATGCGCATCGTCAAGTTGATGGAAATAACGATCATGGCCGTGGCCGCTATCGGCTGGTATACGCATTCGCTTTGGTTGCTGGTGGCGGCGGTCGTGGGTATGGGTGCGCATTCCACACTGTTTGGCCCCGTCAAGCATGCGTATCTGCCGCAGCATCTGCAGCAGAACGAGCTGATCGGCGGTAATGGCATGGTGCAGATGGGTACCTTCGTCGGCATCCTGACCGGACAGTTGTCGGGTGCTGCGATGGTAGCTTTCGCGAACAATGGAGATTTCGATCTGATCGCTGGTGCTTGTATTGCGGTGTCGGTGCTGGGATGGCTGTTCACGCTGGCGGTGCCATCGAGTGCAGCGGCGGATCCGAATCTTGTGGTGGCACGCAACCCCTTCGCCGAGATGATGCGTAACCTCAGATTTTCTGCGCGCAATCGCGAGGTATTTATCGCGATGCTCGCCAATTCCTGGTTTTGGTTTTATGGTGCGATGCTACTGGCGCAGTTTCCTGTCTTTGCGCGCGATGTATTGCACGGCGCCCCCGAGATTTTTGCGATTCTTCTGACCGCATTTTCGCTGGGTATCGGTGCCGGCTCGCTATGGTGCGAGCGTCTGTCGGGTCGTCAAATTCATTTGGGTCTGGTGCCGCTGGGTGCCATAGGGCTCACCTTGTTTGGCATTGATCTTTATTGGGCCAGTACAGCGCCTATGCCGTCGCTACTCATCGCAAAACAGCTGATCGGTGGTGCGCAATTTCGCGTGCTGGCCGATTGTTTCTTGCTGGGCCTGAGTGGCGGTATTTATGTGGTGCCGCTGTTTGCGCTGATACAGACCCGCGCCGAGCGATCGCATCTGTCGCGAACCATCGGCGGCATGAATATTCTGAATGCGCTGTTTATGGTGGTAGCCGCACTGACCGCGATGGTGCTGCTCACGGCTGGCTTGTCCGTGCCGGAGATTTTCTTGTTCACGGCGCTGCTCAATCTCGCGATGCTGCTATTGCTGTGCCTGATACAGCCCGAATATCCGCGGGCCTTGCGCTCCTGGCTCTTGGGCTTATGGCGCAGGCGCGCGCTGGTAGAATGACGCCTTTCGCATCCTTCCCTTCTCCGACATGTCCGGCAATACCATTGGCAAGCTCTTTTGCGTTACCACTTTCGGCGAATCACACGGTCCGGCGATCGGCTGTGTGATTGATGGCTGCCCACCGGGCATGCCACTCTCGGAAGCGGATATTCAGCCGGAGCTGGATCGCCGCAAGCCGGGTACTTCGCGGCATGTCACGCAGCGCAAAGAATCCGATACGGTTGAAATTCTGTCGGGTGTCTACGAAGGCAAGACCACCGGTACACCGATCGCTTTGCTGATTCGTAACGAAGACCAGCGCAGTCAGGATTACGGCAATATCGTCGATCGATTCCGGCCCGGCCATGCGGACTACACGTATTGGAATAAGTACGGCATTCGCGATCCGCGCGGTGGTGGACGCTCGTCAGCCCGTCTGACCGCGCCCGTCGTCGGTGCCGCTGCCGTGGCACGCAAATGGCTGCATGCTCAGTATGGTCTGACGCTGCGCGGTTGCATGAGCCAACTGGGTGAGATCGCGATTCCTTTCGTCTCTTGGGATCATGTGGGTGAGAACCCATTTTTCGCCGCCAACGCCGACATCATTCCCGAACTCGAGACGTACATGGACAGCTTGCGCAAGGCGGGCGATTCCTGCGGCGCACGCATTGAGGTCGTTGCGCAAAACGTGCCGGTTGGCTTGGGCGAGCCTCTGTTTGACAAGCTGGATGCCGACATTGCGTACGCGATGATGGGTATCAATGCGGTCAAGGGTGTGGAGATAGGCGCAGGCTTTCGTTCGATTGCGCACAAAGGCTCCGAGCACGGCGATGAAATCACACCAGAAGGCTTCGTTGGCAACAACGCCGGTGGTGTTCTGGGCGGTATCTCGTCGGGGCAAGACATCACCGTATCGATTGCGATCAAACCTACCTCCAGCATACGCACGCCGCGTCGTTCGATTGATCGCGATGGCCAGCCGGTCATGGTGGAGACCTTTGGTCGTCATGATCCTTGCGTGGGCATACGCGCAACACCCATCGCCGAAGCTATGCTCGCGCTGGTACTGATGGATCATGCGTTACGGCATCGGGCGCAGTGCGGCGATGTGAATATCAGCGGAAACTGAAACGATTTTTTGAGCAGTACTGCTTTTTGTGGTCGCGCTAATGTCATCATGCCGATGAAGGTCGCTTTAGTATCGCGGTCCCGGCCCTAACCTTTCGGCGATCAGTCTTCTCTGTCACATTTATCATCTCCCACCCCCTTGCTTTCGACCGCTAAACCCGAGCAATCCCTGAATTTCGCGTTGTTCTTCTTCGCGTACTACGGCTATATCGGCGTCTTTTCTCCTTACGCCAGTTTGTATTTCGCTGATCGTGGCGTTTCGGCTGTGCAGATCGGTGTGCTGATGTCGATGATGCAGGTGATGCGTATTTTTGGGCCGAATCTGTGGGGCTGGGTGGCCGATCACACGCGTCGTCGAGTGATGGTCTTGCGGGTGACATCGGCGGCTTCCGCGCTGGTTTTTTGTGGCATGTTTTGGGGTGAAACTTTTACGTTTTTCTTTGTGCTGATGCTGGCACTAAATTTGTTCACCAGTGCGCAAGGCCCTTTGTCCGAGGCCCTGATGTTGTCATCCATGCGTGGTGATCTCACGCACTACGGCCGTCTGCGACTTTGGGGATCGGTTGGTTTTATTGTGACCGTGATCGCTTCCGGACAATTGCTGGATTGGCAGGGCATAGGCCTGATGCCCTGGATTGCGCTGGTGTTGCTGGTCATGGTCGCAGCGGTTGCGCTCAATATGCGTGAAGAAACGCCGGTGTCTCGTTCAGAAGATACGCCTTCAGTGCGTCAGTTACTCAAGCAACGGGAGGTGATTGCGTTTTTCGTCTCTACGTTTCTGATGATCGCGGCACACGCATCCTTGTATGTCTATTACTCTCTGTATCTATCGCAAATAGGCTATAGCAAGACCTTGATCGGATTGATGTGGTCGCTGGGCGTGGTAGCAGAGATTTTGTTTTTCTATTTTCAGGCGCCGCTGTTTCGCCGGTTTGGCGTAGCGACGTTGATGCTGACCAGCTTGTTGATCGGCGTCGTACGATTTTTGATGATCGGTTTTGGTGCCGAATCCGTGGTGATGCTGCTGATTGCCCAGGTACTCCATGCGGCGACCTTTGGCGTTCATCACTCAGCCTCGGTCGCTACCCTGCAGCGTTGGTTCTCCGGACCGCTGCAGGCACGCGGTCAGGCGCTGTTCATCAGCGTGTCTTATGGACTCGGTGGGTCGCTGGGTGGGTTGCTGCTATCGGCTTGTTGGGATACATTTGGCGCCCGTCTTGTCTACATGATCGCCGCCTTATTCTGTTTTGCCGGCTGGATTGCTGCGGCACTCAGTTATCGCTGGCAAGAACCCTCTGGGAGAGTTCGTTGAAAAAAACAGTACGTGCAATGGCAGGCGTTGCGGCATTGACGTTCACGTTGGTGTCCTGCCAATCGGTCAAAACCACCAATGCGGGTCTGGTTGGTGTGGATCGCGAGCAGCGCATGGCCGTATCGGCGAAGTCTATCGAAGAAAGTGCGAACAAACAGTACGCACAGCTGATGGCGCAGGCCGATAAAAAGGGTAAGCGCAACAGCGATTCTGCGCAGTACACGCGTGTGCGCGCGATCGCAGACAGGTTGATCCTGCAGGTTCCGGCATTCCGGCAGGATGCGAGTCGGTGGCGGTGGGAGTTCAACCTATTGACCTCGCCCGAGGTCAATGCTTGGTGTATGCCGGGCGGGAAAATCGCCGTCTACACCGGCTTGATTGAAAAACTCAATATCACCGATGATGAGTTGGCCGCGGTGATAGGTCATGAAATTGCGCACGCGCTGCGCGAGCATTCCCGCGAGCGCGCGTCCGAGCAGGTGGTCGCCAATGTGGGCATCACGATTCTCGCGACGGTCGCTGGTGTGGGTAGCATCGGGCAGCAGGGGATGGAGTACGCTTATCAGGGCTTGCTAGGCTTACCCAATTCCCGCGCCCATGAAACCGAGGCTGACCGTATCGGGGTCGAATTAGCGGCGCGAGCGGGCTACGATCCTCGTGCGGCCATCTCCCTTTGGGAAAAAATGGGCGACGTCGGCGGCAAGGAACCGCCGAAGTTCATGTCCACCCACCCCGCGCGCTCAGACCGTGTGCGTGATCTGACGGTGTACTCCGAGCGGGTCATGCCGCTCTACAAAGAGGCTCGGGCCCGGTAGTCTGAGTGCATCGAGCGGGTCTTTTTGTCGCTGTAGCCGCCACCGAGAGCCGGTGCCGAAACGGCTTTTCACCCCTTGGCTATGGCATAATCGCAGGCTGTTTTTCTCGATCAGGCGCGCCTTGCGCGCGATCCCGCCATGGCCCAAACTCTCTACGACAAACTCTGGCAGTCCCACGTGGTGCATTCCGCCGAGGACGGCACGACCATTCTTTACATTGACCGCCATCTGGTGCACGAAGTCACCAGTCCGCAGGCCTTCGAAGGCCTGAAGCTGGCCGGTCGCAAACCCTGGCGAATCTCGGCTAATTTGGCGGTCGCTGACCATAACGTACCTACCACGCACCGGGCAGAGGGCATTGCAGATCCGATATCGCGCCTGCAGGTCGAAACGCTGGATGACAATGCGCGCGAATACGGTCTCACCTATTTTGATATGCGCGACAAGCGCCAGGGTATCGTTCATGTGATCGGACCAGAGCAGGGCGCAACGCTGCCCGGCATGACAGTGGTATGTGGTGATTCACATACCTCGACGCACGGTGCGTTTGCTTGCCTGGCACACGGCATCGGCACTTCCGAAGTCGAGCATGTGCTTGCCACGCAAACGCTGCTGGCCAAAAAATCCAAAGCCATGCTGGTACAGGTAGAAGGCCGCCTGGGTGCAGGTGTCACAGCCAAAGACATTGTGTTGGCTGTCATCGGCAAGATAGGCACAGCGGGTGGTACTGGCTATGCAATTGAGTTCGGGGGCTCGGCCATCCGCGCTTTGTCCATGGAAGGTCGCATGACTGTCTGCAATATGGCCATCGAAGCGGGCGCACGCGCCGGCATGATCGCTGTTGATGACACCACGATCAACTACGTCAAGGGCAGGCCGTTTTCGCCCGTGGGTTCGCATTGGGAGCAGGCAGTCACTTACTGGCGCACGCTGCATTCCGATCCGGAGGCAAAATTCGATGCAGACGTCATGCTTGATGCGGCCGACATTCGTCCCCAAGTCACTTGGGGTACGTCGCCCGAGATGGTGGTTGCCGTGGATGATCGCGTGCCAGATCCAGACAAAGAAAAAGACCCTGCCAAGCGCGATGCGATCGAGAAGGCGCTGATTTACATGGGTCTCAAGCCCAATACGGCCATCAACGATATTCGTATCGACAAGGTGTTTATTGGCTCTTGCACCAATTCGCGGATTGAAGATTTGCGTGCTGCTGCGGCCGTTGTGCGCGGTAAATTTCGCGCGTCGAATGTGAAGCTCGCGATGGTGGTGCCGGGTTCGGGTCTCGTCAAAGAGCAAGCCGAGCGCGAGGGATTGGACAAGATTTTTCGTGATGCAGGCTTTGAATGGCGTGAGCCCGGTTGCTCAATGTGCTTGGCGATGAACGCCGATCGTCTTGAGCCCGGTGAACGCTGTGCCTCTACCTCCAATCGCAATTTCGAAGGACGTCAAGGCGCGGGCGGAAGAACGCATTTGGTCAGCCCCGCGATGGCAGCGGCCGCCGGCGTGGCGGGTCACTTTGTCGATGTACGTCAGCTGTAAATCAATCACCCCGGGAGAAAAGCCATGAAAAAACTTATGCTCATGATCATCGCGTTGGCCTTTGGTGTTTCAGGGTGCAACACGCTTAATGGTATCGGCAAGGATGTCGAAAAATTGGGTGAAAAAGTTCAGGACGCGAGCAAAAAATAATATCTCATGAATAAATTCACTTTACTGGATGGGCTGGTCGCGCCGCTGGATCGCGCCAATGTGGATACCGATGCCATCATTCCCAAGCAATTCCTGAAATCGATCAAGCGCACTGGATTTGGTCCCAACCTGTTTGACGAGTGGCGTTATCTCGATCAGGGCGAGCCCGGCATGGATAACAGCAAGCGACCGCTCAATCCTGACTTTATATTGAATCAGCCGCGCTATCAGGGTGCGTCGGTGCTGCTGGCGCGTAAAAATTTTGGCTGTGGCTCATCACGTGAACACGCACCGTGGGCGCTGGATCAGTATGGATTTCGTGCCGTGATCGCGCCGAGTTTTGCGGATATATTTTTCAACAACTGCTTCAAGAATGGTCTGCTGCCCATCGCGCTGACCGAAGCGCAGGTCGATCAGTTGTTCAACGAAGTCAAGGCGTTCCCGAGTTACCGTCTGGTGATTGATCTGGACAAGCAAACCGTTTCAACCAGTAATGCGAGTTCGGTCTTTCATTTCGAGGTCGATACTTTCCGCCGCCATTGCCTGCTTAATGGGCTCGACGATATCGGTCTGACGCTGCAGCAAGCCGATGCCATTCACACGTTTGAAGAGCGCCACATCCACCGTTTTCCGTGGCTAGCCAACACTATCTGAAGCACCAACAACCATCATGAAAATCGCAATCCTGCCGGGTGACGGCATAGGCACCGAAATCGTTGAACAGGCCGTCAAGGTACTGAATGCGCTCGACCAGAAATTTGAAATGGAAACTGCGCCCGTAGGCGGCGCGGGTTATGAAGCGCATGGTCATCCGCTGCCGGATGGCACGCTCAAACTCGCCAAAGAGGCGGATGCGATTTTGTTTGGCGCCGTCGGCGACTGGAAATACGACACGCTTGAGCGCTCACTACGTCCCGAGCAGGCTATTCTCGGTTTGCGTAAGCACCTGACTTTGTTTGCGAATTTCCGTCCTGCGATTCTTTATCCTGAACTGGTGGGTGCATCGACACTCAAGCCCGAAGTAGTGTCCGGGCTCGACATCCTGATCGTGCGTGAACTGAACGGTGATATCTATTTTGGTCAGCCACGGGGTGTACGCGAAGCGCCCGATGGTCCATTCAAAGGTGCGCGCGAAGGTTTTGACACCATGCGCTATTCGGAGCCCGAGATTCGCCGCATCGCGCACGTGGCATTCAAAGCAGCGCAGAAACGCAGCAAGCGCCTGACCAGTGTGGACAAGGCGAATGTGCTTGAGACCTTCCAGTTCTGGAAAGACATCGTCACGGATGTTCACAAAGAGTATCCGGACATCGAGCTTGATCACATGTACGTGGATAACGCTGCGATGCAGCTGGTGCGTGCCCCTAAAAAATTCGATGTCATCGTTACTGGCAATATGTTTGGTGACATTCTCTCGGACGCGGCCGCCATGCTGACCGGGTCAATCGGCATGCTGCCTTCGGCTTCATTGGACGCCAACAGCAAAGGCTTGTATGAACCTTCGCATGGCTCCGCACCTGATATTGCGGGTAAAGGCATTGCCAATCCGCTGGCAACGATTTTGTCAGCAGCGATGATGTTGCGCTTCTCGCTGAATTTGCCTGCAGAGGCTGATCGCATTGAGTCCGCGGTCAAGAAAGTGCTCGCGCAAGGTTTGCGTACACCGGATATCCACGAGGCAGGCACAACGCGTGTGGGTACGGCCGAGATGGGTGATGCGGTGGTGAAGGCGCTGGTGTAAAACTCCCGCCGTCATCACTTGCATGTGATGACGGCTACGTGGGCGGATCGCATGCGACCCGAATTCCCCACTCGCTCCCAGTGAAAGCTGGGATCCAGAATGCTGAATTCTGTCTTGCGGCGAGATGAGATCCGAGAAGCTACTGACCTGCGAATTGTCATCCCGGCGAAAGCCGGGATCCAGTGACTTTGGTAGCGAACCCTATGCGCTAAAGCTTCAGAGGCCAGTATGAAGGTCTCGTTTCGATTTTTATATCAGTCGCATAGTGTCATAACGAAAATTTAACAGGCAGGAAGCAAAATGAAACTCGTAGGTCTAGTTGGTTGGCGCGGTATGGTCGGCTCGGTGCTCATGCAACGCATGCAGCAGGAGAATGATTTCGCTCACATTGAGCCGGTATTTTTTTCGACGTCGAACTCGGGTGGCAAAGCACCTTCGATGGCAAAAAACGAAACCACGCTCAAAGATGCCAACGACATCGAATCACTGAAAAAATGCGACATCATCCTGACCTGTCAGGGCGGTGACTACACCAGCGATGTTTTTCCTAAGTTGCGCGCCGCAGGCTGGAACGGTTATTGGATCGATGCAGCCTCCTCGCTGCGCATGAAGGATGACGCGATCATCGTGCTGGACCCGGTGAATTTGGACGTCATTAAAAACGCACTTGCATCCGGCGTCAAAAACTACATCGGTGGTAATTGCACAGTCTCGTGCATGCTGATGGGACTCGGTGGTTTGTTCCAGCATGATCTGGTCGAGTGGATGACGTCGATGACCTACCAGGCGGCTTCAGGTGGTGGCGCGCAGCACATGCGTGAGCTGCTGACACAGTTCGGTATGATAAACGCAGAAGTTAAAGGGCTTCTCGATGATCCAGCCTCGGCTATTTTGGAAATCGATCGCAAAGTACTCGCAAAGCAGCATGCGCTTGATGAGAAGGAAACGCAGCACTTTGGCGTGCCGCTCGGCGGCAACCTGATTCCTTGGATTGACAAGGATCTGGGTAATGGTCAGTCGCGCGAGGAGTGGAAGGGCGGCGCAGAAACTAACAAAATTCTGGGACGGGGCGACGCATTTGGCTCAGGCGCGAAACCAGCGATTGCCGTGGATGGTTTATGCGTACGTATTGGCGCGATGCGCTGCCACTCGCAGGCGCTAACGATCAAACTCAAAAAAGATGTGCCACTCGATGAGATCAGTGGCATTCTTGCCAGTCACAATCCGTGGGCGAAAGTCATACCCAATACCCGCGAAGCTTCGATGCACGATCTCACGCCTGCAGCAACCACAGGCAGCCTGAATATACCTGTGGGTCGTTTGCGCAAGATGCAAATGGGGAATGACTATCTATCGGCCTTCACGGTCGGTGACCAGTTACTCTGGGGCGCGGCCGAGCCATTGCGTCGGATGCTGCATATTTTGCTTGACGACTGATTTCATGCATTACAGGTATCGGAAGCATGCCTGTAATTCAGTATCTAATTACACGACATCGTAAGAGAATTGACTTTTCAAGGCCGCTTCACTCGGCGGCATCACCTGCGATGGCTGCGGTTTTATCAACACGTCCCAAGTCACATTTGGCTACCGGCACATCGGTAGCGAGTCGGGATAATCAAAAATCTGTTCAAGCAGTTCAAAAGGGTGGCGTGAGTACAACTGACCTTAGCTAACCAATTTGTATCTGATTTGCAATACCAAGATTAGGTTTCTAATCTTATGCTGTTGCGTACTGACCACGACCCTTGCCGCATGCATAACAC
>Ga0315905_10001654_pt1 | contig 23827 bp, 22 predicted proteins | sample LakEriMetagenome_5_FD_203522 | JGI IMG/M metagenome (GOLD analysis project Ga0315905, IMG submission 203522) | Freshwater fungal communities from buoy surface, Lake Erie, Ohio, United States - Buoy 4 MA121 | ecosystem: Environmental > Aquatic > Freshwater > Lake | place: USA: Lake Erie, Ohio...
TAAAAAAAACTTAAATATTACTATAATAAGAAAATAATTTTTTTTAAATATATTATGTATTTTAATTTATATATTTAATTTAATTTTTATGAAAAAATCATATTTTTTTGTAAATTAATAATATATTCGACTAATATTTTTACATTAGTTAAAATGTTAAAGAATGAAGAAAACAATTTATTTAATAAATTAATATTAATTAATAATGATAATTTAATTGTTGAAAAAGAAGAAATTGTAAAAGAAATTAATTTATTTAGAAATAAATATTTGGATATTGATAAACAATTTAATCTTGAAATAGAAAAAAATATAAAAAAAATAAATTATTTTAGTTGGTTAAAAACTTAAATAATATTAAATTTTGAAATTAAGTAAATTTAATATTTTGTAATTTATTAATATTTTCCTTAATATTATTATTTAATTTGTCTAAACTTTTTTTAAATTCATCACTAAAACTATTAATATTTTTTTCAACTTCATTATTAAAATTAGTCATATTCGTATTTATTTCTGTGCTAATTTCATCAATTGAATTAAAAATATTTATCATAATTATATTAATTTAGATAATAATAAAATTAAAAAAAAAATTGAGAAATTAAATTTATAATAATCTCATTAAATAATATTTGTTATTCCAACAAATGGACCAGAAAACCGAGTTCTTCAAGAATAAGCACACCAAGTACGACTACACCCGTATCATCGTCAACATCGTTGATGGCATCAACCGTCCTAAGACACCAGTAGACCAGCCGACGGACAAAACCATGCCAGGAGCACCTGAGAAAAAACGGGAGGCGTAAACAGTAAAAATTTTATTTTATACCTGTTTTTTAAAAAATAATTGAGAAATTAAATTTATGATAATTTAATTCAACAATATTATTTTTGCAACATGGAAGTAAATGACATTATCTTCACAGAGAAAGATCAAATAGATAACATCAATTATCCATGTCACATAGACACATGTGAGGCGTCAGCTTTACGGATACTGATGCATCGCGAAGATGCAAACAACATTATTTTCACAGAGAAAGATGCTCAAGATGTTACATATTTCATCAACAATATTGTACATAACATCAATTATCCATGTGATATAGAAGACATTATTTTCACAGAGAAAGATGCTCAAGATGTTACATATTTCATCAACAATATTGTACATAACATCAATTATCCATGTGATATAGAAGACATTATTTTCACAGAGAAAGATGCTCAAGATGTTACATATTTCATCAACAATATTGTACATAACATCAATTATCCATGTGATATAGAAGACATTATTTTCACTGAGAAAGATGACATTGTCCATAGTGATATTGGATACATCACTCCAAGAGATAAACCAACCGACAAAAAAATGCCAAAAGCTCCTCGGAAAACGTATAGAATCTATTATACAAACAATACTGTTTAGTATCTTAATATTATATATAAAAAAAATTGAATTTTTTTTATTATGGAAATTTCTTTAATTTTTTATCTTTTACAAAGTAATGTCAAATTATACGACCAGACTTGCCTCCATGCTCAAAAAAACTGCGAGGCTGTACGCAGTTGCTGCTGACAAGGCACACATGGCTGACCAAGTGGCTGGCGATACGCCCGATAGTGCAGAAGCAACAACTGCACTCATGGCTGCCGCCAAAGCGCATCATGAAGCACGCGCCAGTGCTAAAGATGCACAAGATTTCCTTGATGCACTAGGTGCACTTGCTGTCACCGAAGAAGTAGATGCTCAAGAGGCACTTGCTGTCACCGAAGAAGTAGATGCTCAAGAGGCACTTGCTGTCACCGAAGAACTAGATGCTCAAGAGGCACTTGCTGTCGTAGAAGCAGCAGAAGCCGCAGCTATTGCAGCAGAAGCCGCAGCTATTGCAGCTGATGCCGATCTTGCTTGGTCCTTGGTTGGTGTCTAATTAGCTCTCAACTGATGCTTGATGCAACTGATGTTGTCGTGATTTGTTTATATATATATATTTATATATTTCTGTGTTATTCATTTATAAAATGTGTTTATAGTAAAAAATATTTTTCAATTTAAAATTATTTTTAGAATTACATAAACATTAGTATATAGTTATAATATTTAAAACTATATTATTTTAAATATTATGGTTTGTTCATTGAAAAAATATAAAATAAAATTATAAGAACTAAAGTTAAACACACCTATTTAAAAAAAAATTGAGAAATTAAATAAATAATAAATGTATTATTTATTATTTGTATTGAGCATGTCATCCAAGGCTGTCGAGATCATTGATCTTACAGATACCGCAGACACAGATAAAGGCGATCCTATGCCTTTCAATTCAGTATCTAAAAAGCTTAAAAAGCTTAAAAAGCTTAAAAAGCCAAAAAAGCCCCAAATGCTTTAGATAAAGATGATTTTTTTATAAAAAAAACATAAAAACAAAATAAAATAATGATAAAATAAAATGGCGAATTATATTTTGGCATTGTATCATCATTATTATTTGTTTTAAAAACTAATAATTCATTAATTAATTCATATATCTCATTATTATTATATATTTTATTTTTTGATTGTCGAATTGCATAATTTTTATTTGATTTTTTTATTATAATATTAAAAAATTTATTTTTTATATTTTTTAATTCATTTATTTTTAATTGTAATATATCTGAATCATTATTTATATAAAATATAATATTATCTGAATGATCAATATTATCTATATTATATATATTATCTGTATTATCTTTTTTATTATCTGTATGATTTAATATTGTTTTATTTTCAATATATTTTTGTATTGTTTCAAACCCATTAAAATTTATTGTTTTACATTGTTCTAAATCAACAGTACACATATTATTTGAACAACATTGTTCAGGTGGGCATTTATATATTTTGTTATCATCTTTATTAAATCCACATATTCCATTTTTAGACAATATAATATTATCAGTTATTTCTGTATCATTAACATTATTATTTAATATATGATAATCATAATTATCATTATTATTATCATAATTATTATTATATTCTTTATGTAATATATAACATCGATCAGTATTATCAGTTGAAATTACAAAATCTTTTTTAGAAGTATTATTTTTGTAAATTTGTAAAGTCATTTAATAATACAATAGATAAATATTTTTTAATAAATAAAAATATTTGTTTTTATATTTTTTATATTTATATTCATATTTATATTCATATTCTCTATGTTGGTGTATTTTTGTATTATTTAATAATGATCTTATTATTTTTGGTTTGTCATTTTGTATTTCAAGTATTTGAGGTGTTCTTGATAAATAATATTTATTTTCTAATTCTTCATTAGATAAATTTTCAATATCTTCTTTAGTAGGTTGTAAATTACTATCAAAACCTCTAGACCCACCTACATCTACTTTATATATATAATTATCAGCAGAATTCAAATCATTATCACATTCCATTGTAATACCAAAAACTATTCTTTTTTCTAAATTAGCAAATCCTCTATATTTAACATCATAATTATTATTATTATTAATTATTAATTTATTACTATCTAATAAATAATCACTTTTATATTCATCTATTAAATAATCACTTTTATATTCATCTATTAAAGTTAATTTATTTGGTACACCACGTTTATCATCGTTGTTTATTTTTTCTAATTTTGGTTCTAAAACTTCTTTTATATTAGTTGTTTTTTGTGTGTTAATATAATTAAAAGTAATATTTTTATTATTAAATATTGTTGATAAACTTTGAACACAATGACCAACAATTATTCTTAATTTTTTAATATCATCTTTAAAATATTCATTGCCTTTAATTTTTATTAATAATTTTTTAACATTATTACAAAACTCATCATTATCATATATTCTTTTATTTATTAAAGTAAAATTACCAAAAATTCTAGTCAATAATGGAGATAAACTTGATTCATAATCACAAAATTTTTTAATTTCTTTTTTTAAATAATAATAATGATTATTATTATTTATAATATTATTTATTCTATTATAATCACTAAAATCAAAATTATTTGTCGGTCCTCCGTGAACAAATAAATTATTATTAATTTTAAATAATATATACATTCCATCTTCTAACATTAATTTATAACCTTCATTCCCATATTTAAAACATTCAACTCTATTATGTCCTCTATAATAATTACTTTGTCTAAATGTATTAGGAAATGAATATTTTTTTATAAAATTTTTTTTCCCCATCATATTATATATTTCATGATTACCAAACATTTTTATAATTCTTCCGCCTTTTGTCATTGCTTGTTTATTAATAGCATTTATAAATCTAAATATTTTTATTTCAATTTGCGGATATTCAATATTATTTAATATTAAATCACTATTTCGATTAATATCTAAAAAATCACCTATTATTACAATATGTGTATCATTACCAATCCAATTATAATTTAAAGAATCAATATATCCCTCATCTTTTTCCGAAATATTGATATTTAATAATAATTCTAATTCACTATCTTCTTTATTATGTATAAAATTATCTTTTTGAATGACTTCACCGCAATCTCGCAAAGCTATTATTAAACTATGAATATCACCATGTATATCAGATAAAGATAAAATTCTAATACTATTATTTAATATTAATTCGGATATATTAGGATAATTATCAATTTTATCATTCATTATATATAGTACAAATTATTAAATTAAATTTTTTTTAATAAATTTTTAAATAAATTTATTAAAATATATGTTTAAATTATATGATATTAACTTCACAACAAAAAGAAACACTATTTCAATATAGAGATAAAGCTTATATATGTTCTATATTATGTCAACAATCATCAGATTGGTACAATATGTTAAAAACAATAACAAATGTACCATTAATAATTACTAGTACATCATTGTCAATTTTAAATTCATTAAATATTAATAATTATGATATGAAAATACCTAATATAATAATTAATGCTACATTTGCATTAACTTTATCTTTAATAAATAATTTTAAAATATCAGAGAAACAATCAAATTTTAGGTCACATAATATAAAATATATAAAATTAACACATTATATAGAAGATAAAATAACAAATGAATTACATAATTGTACGAAAGATGATATTAGAAAGATAATAAATGATTATGATACATTGACAGAAAATTTAGAGTTTCCATACCCTGGATTTATAAAACAAAGAGTAAAAAGTAGATATTATGGTAAAAAAACTTTACCTAATATATTAAATTGTGAAGTAGTATTTGTAAATAATGATATTATAACATCAGACATACAATATATAAATAATATGAATGAAAAAAATAGTATAATAATATAGTATTTTTTTTATAAACAAATATATTTTTTTATAAACAATATAAAAAAATAATTAATATTAAAAATATTAAATGTGTGGTATATGGTTATCCATCAGTGATAATGATTATTATCATGAATATATAAAAATACAAAACAGAGGTCCAGATATGTCTGTTTATCAAAAGATAAAAAACATAGCTATTGGATTTCATCGTTTAGCTATTTTAGAAACAAATTTTAATGGATCACAACCATACATACATAATAATAAAATATTAATATGTAATGGAGAGATTTACAACTTTAAAGAATTGATAAAAGAATATAATTTATCAATAAATAATAATGCTGATTGTTTAACAATATTATATTTGTACGAAAAATTACAATTTGAAGAATTTGTAGATATTTTTAAACAAAACAAAATAATTGGTGAATTTTCCTTTATTATTATTGAGTTTGATGAAAAACAAAATTTTAAAAAATTAGTAGCATCTAGAGATCATATTGGTGTAAGACCCTTATATTATTATAGGGATGATAATGAACTACGTTTTTCATCAGAAATAAAAGGTATGAATAAAGCAGATGAATTTCCTCCAGGAAATATTTTTACATATAATGCTGATAAAACATATAATTTAATTGATTTTAAAACAATTTATGATATAAAACCAATTTATGACAAACCAGAAGAATATTATTTAGAAAGAATTAGAAACGCAGTTATTAATTCAGTAAAAAGAAGATTAATGTCGGATAGGCCTTTAGCATTCCTACTATCTGGCGGTGTAGATAGTAGTATAGTAGCTACTGTTGCTAGTAAAATATTAAATAAATCAATAGATACTTTTTGTTGTGGTATGAAAAATGGTACAGATTTGGAATATGCAAATAAAGTTGCAAAATTTATAAATTCTAATCATACAGAAGTAATATTTACACCTGAAGAAGCAATTGATAGTATCAAAGATGTTTCATGGGTTACAGAAACATGGGATGTAACAACAATAAGAGCATCAGTAGGACAATATTTAGTAAGTAAATATATTAGTAATAATTCAGATGCCAAAGTTGTATTAGTTGGCGAAGGACCTGACGAAGTTTGCTCATCTTATTTATTTAATTATTATGCTCCTAATGGAGAAGAATTACATAAAGTTGCAAAAGAATATGTAGAAAAAATTCATTTATTTGATGGTAGAAGAGCTGATAGATGTATATCTTATTGGGGATTAGAAGGTAGAGTCCCGTATCTTGATCTTGAATTTATAGAAGCTTATTGGGAAATTCCTCCAGAATGGAGGCACCCTAAATATAAAGGTATTGAAAAATGGTGGCTTAGAAAAGCTTTTGATAATCAAGGATATCTTCCTGATGAAGTATTATGGAGAAAAAAAGATGCTTTTTCAGATGCTATAAGTTCAAAAGATAAAAGATGGTATGAAATGATTCATGATTCTTTAGATGATACTTTAGCAAAAGATAAGAATGAAGCTGAACAACAATATTATAAACAATTATTTGTTAATAAATTTGGAGAAGATAACATAAAAGTATTACCACATTATTGGCAACCAAAATGGATTACATCAACTTTTATTAACCCATCTGCAACAATTTTAGATGTATATTAATATATTAAAAATTATTATAAATATAAAATATAAATAAAATACATTGTAAGCATTGAATTAAAATATAATATTTTGTTAAAAAGCAAAAATCTTTTTCTTTATAATTATCAATGTTCATTAATATATATGTTAATCGTAAAATACTGATAATATATAAAACATATATTAATGCTAACATAACTATAATATTTGACAAATATTTATCAGATAATAAATCACTTATATATTTTCTATTTATATATAATAATATTATACTAAAACCAATTTGTAAATATGATATACCTATATTTAAGTTAATTATAAATTTATCAGATTTACAATTATATAAATTATCATATTTATTTTTACTTGTTAATAATGTATATAATCCTATAAAATAAATAACAAATATAAAAATTAATAAAATTAAATAAATTTTACTTATCTGTTTTGTATTAAAAAAATTTTTTATATTTTTAATAGTATTATTATACTTATTTATTTGTGCATTTGATGTATCACTAGTTACTGAAGTAACAGAAGTTGTATTTTGTGCGCTAGGTTTATCACTAGTTACTGAAGTAACAGAAGTTGTATTTTGTGCGCTAGGTTTATTACTAGTTACTGAAGTAACAGAAGTTGTATTTTGTGCGCTAGGTTTATCACTAGTTACTGAAGTAACAGAAGTTGTATTTTGTGCGCTAGGTTTATCACTAGTTACTGAAGTAACAGAAGTTGTATTTTGTACGCTAGGTCCGCTTGGTGTGGTAGTTACTGAAGTTGTATTTGATGCAATAGGTACGCTTGGTGTGGTAGTTACTGAAGTTGTATTTTGTACGCTAGGTTTATCACTAGTTACTGAAGTTGTATTTGATGCAATAGGTACGCTTGGTGTGGTAGTTACTGAAGTTGTATTTGGTTCTTTTTGAGTATTTAATGCATTTCGTGTACGAAGTGCACTGCGTGTAATTTGTACACTTTGTGATTTAGGTGTAATTGGTGTAATTGGTGTAATTGGTATATTTGATGTAGTATTAATAACATCTTGTAAAGAATTAGTGCTTGTAGTTGCACTTGTATTTGTGCTCATTTTTATAATATATTTAATATAGATTTTATTTTTTAATAAAAATTGAATTTTATTTTAATAAACTTAAATAGTATTTACTAATAAATATTAAATGGAAATTACAATCAGAATACCTGATGATATTTACAAAAATTTAAACAATAAATATAATAAAGATGAACTTGAAATTATAGCAAAAAATTTATTTTTAGATTGGTATGAATATAAAAAAAATAATGATTATGAATCATATCAAATTAAAGAATCTGTACAGCAATTACAACAAATAACTAAAGATATTTTTGGATTTTCAAAAATATCTCAAAAAAGAGGTGAAATTGGAGAAAATATGATTTATACAATATTTCAAAACGACTATCAAAATTTTTCATTTGAAAAAACGAATCATATTTCGCATTCTGCAGATGCTATTGTAACAACACCAAATAATGATAAATTTTTATTAGAAATTAAGAATTATCAAAATGTAATAGATCAAAAAGAAATTGATAAATTAAAATATGATATGGAAAGTACAAATATTAATTATGCATTATTTATTTCTATACAAAGTGGTATTGTTGGTAAAAAAACAATAGATATAGAAAAATTTATAAAAAATGATAAAGAATATACTATTGTTTATTGTTCGTATGTATTTGAAGAACCGCATAAATTACATAGTTCTATAACATTATTAGAATCTTTGATTAAAATTAAATCAGAAAAATATAATTATATTAAAGATGATATAATTGAAACTATAAAAGAAATAACTGAAATTTATGATCTTATAAAAAATTTAAACTCTCAATATTTATTAATAGAAAATAATATTAAAGAACAATTATCTAATTTTTATTTAATAATTAGGGATTATCAATTAAAAATAAAAGATAAAATTAATAAAATTAGTAAAAAAATAGAAGATACTATATACATTAGTTCAGATGAATTCATTAATAATTTTAATGAAAGTGAATGTATTTTACAAGTACATAAAATAAATGATTTACTTATTGCTAATGATTTACAAATTATTAGCAAAGATGATTCATCGTGGTATATATCAAATGACACTAAAAATATAGGTGAAATTAAAAAATTTAAATCGAAAGTTGAGATATCTTTGTATAAACCAAATATATGTATAAAGTTTTTCTCAAAAGATAAATCCGATGAAAATTATACTTTATTAAACAGTATAATTAAACAAATAATAATTTAAAATATTAATAATATATATATATAAATGAGTGGATTAGAAGATTCACAAACACTACTAAAAGCAAAAAATAATACTGTAGAATTCTATTTTGTAAGACATGCTGAATCGTGTTCAAATATTAGTGATCTAGGTGTAGGGAAAATATCTCATCCACCCTTATCATATAAAGGAATACAACAAGCGATTAATCTAGGTATTAATAATAAAATAATAGATATGGATTTTGATAAATATTATTGTTCTCCAAGTTTAAGAACAATAATGACTGCTTGTTTAGCATTAAGAAGGAAAAGTATTTATAAATCAATTACATTAACGTTAAACCCATATTTAATTGAACATAAAAATTTTGCAGATGTTATATCTGCAGATCAACAAAATGCTATAGTTAAATCTGAAAATTTGAATAATATGATTAAATATATAAAATTATGGTTTGAACAAAAATATTTTGACAATTATATTGATTATGAGTTTGTTCACATAATGTATGATTTAGTAGCGTTATTATATTTAAATAATCATCTTGATAAATATAAAGATCAAATTAAGGAATTATTAGTACCTATAAAACAAAATAGAACAGAAACATTAATAAAGTTTATTGAATCATTAAAAAAAATAGAAACCTCAATAACAACTAAAAATAAAATAATAATTAATTATAAAACTGGTAATATATATGATATTTACGATAATATATTATTATTCTTAAATGACAATATCGTAGATATAGATAATAATTTTACAATATATCAAGACTTAAATAATAAGTTAGATTATAAAAAAATAGAACAACAAATGCTAATGATTATTACAACACCATATTATTTTATGAATAATATTAAAATTGAATATTTTATACCAGATACGGATCCAAATCCACCATATTCACCTAATATAAAACATTTTATCGAAATGGTAGAAAATCTACAATCTGATAAAAAAATACAAAAAATTTTATGTTTTACTCATGGAAAAGCATTAAAACATCATTTTAAATTTAAAACAAAATTAGAAAATACTGAAATAGTACATTATAATACAAATGATAGTAAAATAATAAGAATAAAGAATAATAATATAGTTATAAATGAAGACTTGGTAATAAATACATGCGGACATCCAACTATTGGAACACAAATGTTCAAAATAATTAATAAATATTTTAATGAAATTAATTATAAAGTAACTGACGATAACATTGATGATAATTTTAAAGTATTAATGGAAGAAGATAAAATAGGAGATGACTGGGAAAAAGTAGGGGGTGGAAGATATAAACACAAATATTTAAAATATAAATATAAATATTTAAATTACAAAAAAATTAAACTAAATAATTAAATTTTTAATATATGTAATTAAAAGATGTTTATCTCTAAAATATTTATATATATTTACTAATATATTATTTATTGTAAATGTTTTATTTTCTTCTAAATAAATTGGCTCATGAATATGTTTATATAAAAAAGGCAACGGTAAATGTTCAATTATATCATTTTTATTAACTATTCTATATGAATCTTCCACATATTTATTATATTCTCTAACAAAATTATTATTACCAACTTTAGGAGATCCAAATGTAACACAAATAATTTTTGTATTGTTATATTTTTTACAAAAATCAATCGAGGCAATATTCGCTATAGCTCCGCCAGACGAATGCCCAGATAATGATATATTTTTAATATTATTATTTTTAATAATAATATCAATATTAGTAAATAATTCTTGTTTTATTTGTAAATATTGGTCTAAAAAACCATTATGAATTTGAATATTATTATAATTTGTTAAACATATTTGCATATTAGAATATATATTAAAGTAATTAACAGTTCCTCTAAAACAAATATCTATTGTTTCATTATTAAAAAATATAATACATTTTGTATTATTAAAATTATTTATATTTTTACAATTAAAATTATTTAATTCATTTATATATATACAATTATTATATGTTTTTAATAATCTTTTTTTAGAATTATTATAATATACTGGTCTAGTATAACACAAATTACATAATTTACTTTTTATTATTATATTTTTATAATAAAATTTATTAAAACTTATTATTGTAATAAAATAAGTTATAAAATTAATAATTAAAAATATATATTTCATTATAATAATATTGAGACTAAAAATTTAACTACTTGTTATTCATACATTATATTCTTGTGTAATTTTTTGTATTCTATAATTAACAAAAAAATATGACGAATATGATGAATTAATAGAACTATCAGAGACTAATAAAAATTTTATAATTGATATTTTAAAAATATTGTATTGTTAAAATATAATAAAAATATTATATATTATTATATATAATGTTTTTTGATTTTAAAAAACCAGAAGTTATTATTGGAACAGTAGTAGTAATAATAGTAATAATAGTAGTACTATCTATAGTATATAAATTATTTTTTGATAATAGTTCAAAAATAGAGTCACAAGATAAGTCACAAGATAACTCACAAGATAAGTCACAAGATAAGTCACAAGATAAGTCACAAAATAACTCACAAGATAACTCACAAGATAACTCACAAGATAACTCACAAGATAACTCACAAGATAAGTCACAAGATAAGTCACAAGATAAGTCACAAAATATTAATACAATATATGATTTAATAAAATATTATACTTCAAATAATACTGAACATTTTATAGATAATACAGAGATAGTTGAATTATATAATTTACTTTTAACTAAATTACCGAATGGTTTAAAAAAATTAATAAGTTGTGATGATAATATATTAGATAATAAAGATAATGTGTATCAAATTATAAAATGTATAAAAGGTCAAATGTATCATTGGTGGATGGCAAATATGTATGCAGATTCACAAAATCCAGATATAATAAGTATAGATTCTATTAATTTAATAATGTTAATTATAATATGGTTATTAATAATGATAGAAGATAATAATAATACTGTTAAAGATATAATGCTATTCGACGCATCAACTAATCAAGTAACAATAATAAATGAAAAATTAAAAGAAATGTTTAAAGATATAAATGTAATTGATGGTAATAATAATGTTATGGATATAATGTCATTTCATGCAATATTTAAACAATATATGTATAAATCTCAAGATATTCAAAAAGATAAATGTAATTGTAAAGGTTAAAATTCATAATATTTTATAAAATAATTATTACGGATTTCTATAATGTCATATTATATCACAATTTCTTCACAGGTAGTAATACAATTATAAATGAATAAATGTTTGGATAGATTCTTTATTACTATGGAAAAATGCAACAAATAAAGAATCTAGACAACAACTATTTTGTATCATAAGTTATAAATGGTTTTAAACAACTATCCATAATATATTTTTATATATATTATTAATTTACAAAAAAATATTTAAAGATAAAAATATTAATATCTCTATAAATGTCTAGTAATAAAAAGAAGGTTGCTATCGGTATTGATCTTGGTACTGTTAATAGTTGCGTAGGAGTTTTTGTAAATGGTAAAATAGAAATTATTGCAAATGATCAAGGAAATCGTACAACACCATCTATGATTGCTTTTAATGATACTGAACGTTTAGTTGGAGATTCAGCGCGTAATCAAGCTTCAAGTAATTCAAAAAATACAGTATATGATGCTAAACGTCTTATTGGAAGAAAATTTTCAGATCAAGTAGTAAAAGATGAAATTAATAATTTATCATATACTGTTAAAAAAGGTACAGATGATAAACCTCTTATTGAAGTACAATATAAAGGTGAAGTGAAAGATTTTTCTCCTGAAGAAATTTCTTCTATGGTTCTATCTAAAATGAAAGAAATTGCAGAAGCATATACTGGTAATGATGTAAAACAAGCAGTAATTACTGTACCCGCTTATTTTAATGATGCTCAACGCCAAGCAACTAAAGATGCTGGTGCAATTGCTGGTATAGAAGTACTACGTATTATTAATGAACCTACAGCTGCAGCAATTGCATATGGACTAGATAAAAAATCTAGTAAAGAACAAAAAATTTTAATTTTTGATATGGGAGGTAAACTTCAAACAGTATATTAACTGTTATGCTGCTTCCTGTGGTGAAACTCCACCTTAAAGTAATTTTTACTTTAAGAACCTGGTTAATTGACTGGAAGTTCCTAAAGCTTTTTCTACCAAGCAAACCATGTGAATGAGTTTGTGGCTAGAGTAATTACCTAGGTACGGTAAAAAAGAAAAAGATGTTACAATGGATAATCAGCAGCCAAGCAACTTTTGAAAAGAAGTTGAAGGTTCAACGACTAGATAAAGTAACCTAATAATATGTTTATAATATATATAATATAAATATATTTATGGTGAAATATCCACGAATGCCAGGGTTTAAATTTAGTTAATAGATTTAAATAAGATATAGTCTGAACTTACATGAAAGTGTAAGAAGCTAATTAAGGAATTGACCTTAATGGATAATTATCCGGATAAAGAGCCTAGCGATAACAATATGTGGGCACACATGATGTTTCACTTCTATCTATCGAAGATGGAGTATTTGAAGTATTAGCTACTTCTGGTAATACGCATCTTGGAGGAAGTGATTATGATAATCGTCTTGTTGAATATTGTAAACAAGAAATTAAGAAAAAAAATAAAATAGATATTACAGGTAATCACAAAGCACTACGTAGATTAAAAACTGCTTGCGAGACAGCTAAAAAAATTCTATCTTCTTCTATGAATACATCTATTGAAGTAGATTCTCTAGCTGATGGTGTTGATTTTAACCTTAATCTCACCAGAGCTAAATTTGAAGAACTTTGTATTGATCTATTTAAATCTGGTATTGAACCAGTAGAAAAAGTTCTTAAAGATGCAAAAATTAGCAAAGGTGATGTAGATGAAATTGTATTAGTTGGAGGTTCTACTCGTATTCCAAAAGTACAACAACTTTTAAGTGATTATTTTAATGGTAAAGAACTAAACAAGAGTATTAATCCAGATGAAGCCGTAGCTTATGGTGCAGCTATTCAAGCAGCTATTTTATCTGGCGAAACAGCTGAATGTTTATCTGAAATTGTCCTTCTTGATGTATGTCCTCTCAGTCTTGGTATTGAAACAGCTGGAGGAGTAATGACAGCTCTAGTACCTCGTGGAACAACTATCCCTACTAGCAGAGAGCAAACTTTTAGTACTTATTCAGATAATCAACCTGCTGTTACTATTCAATTATTCGAAGGAGAACGATCATTGACTAGAGATAATAATCTCCTTGGTAAATTTGAATTATCAGGAATTCCACCTGCTCCCAGAGGAGTACCACAAATTAAAGTTAAAATTGATATTGATGCAAATGGTATTGTACAATTATCTGCTACTGAATCCTCATCTGGTAAATCCAATAAAATTACTATTTCAAATGATAAAGGACGACTAAGCAAAGAAGATATTGAACGTATGGTTCAAGAAGCAGAAAAATTTAAAGAAGAAGATGAAAATAACAAAAAAAAACTTGAAGCTAAAAATGAATTAGAAAATTATGTATATAATACAAGAAATAGTCTTAAAGAAGCAAAAGATGATAAATATTGGAAAGAAGCGGAACCAAATGTAGAAGAAGCTATTTCATGGTTAAATGAACACCAAGATGAAACTGCTGATACGTATAATAATAAAATGAAAGAATTAGAAGAAGTAGTAAAACCTATTATTATGAAAATGTATGAGTCAGAACCACCAAGTGGTATGCCCGGTGGTATGCCTGGTGGTATGCCCGGTGGTATGCCCGGTGGTATGCCCGGTGGTATGCCTGGTGGTATGCCCAATTTTTCTCCCGAACAAATGCAAGAAGCAATGAAAGATCCTAAATTTCAAGAAATGATGAATGATCCAGAAATGATGGAAAAAATGAAAAATATGATGGGGGGTGGTAATCCTACTGTTGATGAAGTAGATTAATAAAATTAGTTATTTATATATTTAAAAAATAACTAATTGTATAGAAATATTTATATTTAATAACAATGATTAATTTTAATATGATATAATAACATTCCTAAAATAATACCAACAATAATAAAAAATAAAACATTTTTATTTTTTGAATAACAATGAGGTAAACATGGACCTTTACAACTAGAACTAGATATTATAATATATATTATAATAATATATTATAAAAAATCATAAAAAGAAATAATATAAAAAATTGAATTAATTAATCCATATATACTAATATTTTTATAACACTAATATATCAATATAATACAATAATGAATTATATTGAAACATATAATCATATTGCTTTACATTTCAATGAAACACGTAAAGCAATATGGACTCGTGTAGGTAAGTTTCTTGATATGATACCAAAATATAGTCTTGTTGCAGATGTTGGTTGTGGTAATGGTAAATATACTCGTTACAGACAAGACATATTTGTTATTGCAAATGATATATGCATTCCACTTTTACATATGATTGAAAAAAGTAATAAATATGGTTGTTGTATAGCAGATGGTTTATACTTACCATATAAAACTAAAAGTTTTCAATATGCTATTTCTATAGCTGTTTTACATCATATTAGTGATTATGAAAGTCGCCTAAAATTTATTACAAATATTATAAATATATTAGAACCTGGTGGTAAATTGTTGTTCACTGTATGGGCATTAGAGCAAACTATTAAACCTAAATGGATTTATAAAGGTAATAATGGTGATTATCTTATTCCATGGTTAGATAAATATACTAAACAAACATTTTACAGATTTTATCATCTTTTTTCATTTGATGAGATAAATAAATTTGTAAATGATTTAAAAAATGTAAATATTTGTAATATAGTGTTTGAAAAAGATAATTGGTGTGTTGAATTACAACGCATATAATATGTTAATTTTTGATTTATTACCTAGATGCTTATAATTTTTCTGGTAATAATGTTTGTACTAAACCTCATTTTTTTTTTTTTAATTGTCGTCTTGATCTTTGTCTTGATGCTGATCCTGAACCTGAATCTGGTGCTGTTCCTAATCCTAATGCTGGTGCTGGTGCTTGTACTTGTGCTGGTACTGGTGCTGGTGCTGGTGCTGATCCTGAACCTGAATCTGGTGTTGTTCCTAATCCTAATGCTGGTGCTTGTACTGGTGCTTGTACTGGTGCTTGTACTGGTGCTTGTACTGGTGTTTGTACTGATGCTGTTCCTGATTCTAGCGCTAGTGCTGATGCTGAATCTAGTAATTCTAGTGATTTATGAAGTTCTTTTGTACTTTCTTCAGCTTGAGATAATGACATTTTTTGTATATCTTTATCTAATTGAAGATAATCTTCTTCTAGTGTTTGATTCTTTTGTTTTATATATATGTTTATATTATTTATTAAATCAGTATTTATAATATCTTGAAATATTAAAAGATTTAATATAATATTATAATAATTATCATAAAATAAATTTATAAATTCAATATATTGATCGTCATAAATATAATTTAATATTAATTCTATTAATTGAACAATTTTTAATATTATATTAGTATATAATTGTTTATATACTATTTCTTCTCTTATTTTTTGTATTTTTTCTTGATTATCATTTATTAAAGAAGAATTTCTATTTATTCTTTTAGTATGAAAATCTTGATTGTTAATGATTTGTTGTAATTGTAATACTTTATTACTAAATATAAATTCATTAATTTGCATACCATTCATAATTTTAATTTGTAAATTACGGTTATCTAATAATAATTTCTGGATTTCTTGTGGTTGTAATATGGATTGATTATATAATTTAAAACTATTTTTAATATATTCTTCATATTCTGTTATAAATTTACTATCTGTTAATAATTCAATATTTTTTATAATTATTTGGACTTCTTCTTTTGATATGTTTATTTCATCTAATAATTTATTATTTTCTAGTATTAGATTATTTATAGAATTATAAATATTATTAGTTAATAATAGTAATAATTCTTGATGTTTTTTATTTATTTTATCATATTTTTCTTCTTGTTCAGATATTTTTTTTTTAATCATTAATATTTTTGTTAGATCTATTTTTTCTATCAATGTTTTTAGTTCGTGTACTTTATTATTTATAAAATCATTTTGTTTTTGTAGAAAAGAAGGGGTTTTTAAAAATATATCCATATAACTTATTAATACAAATTTATTTTTTTTAATATTATTTATAAAAATTTCTAAACATTCAGATAACAAATCATTTATGTCTTTTATTGAAACAAATGATTTATTATAATTATTTAATAAATTACTATAATTAATTATTATTGAATACAAATTTATATTAGTTTTTTTATTAATATTTTTAATAATCATTTCTTTATTTTTCATATGTACATTGTTAATTTCTAAATAGGTAGAAGTAGAATTATCTGCTTTAGCTGTACTAGCTGCAAGTGGGACTGCTATAGGTTCTGCTCCCCTAGTTATTTCAAAATTATTTAATACAATAGTTAAAATAATTTCAAAAAAATTTATATAATTTTTGTATTTCTCTAAATTTACATTTACTTTATTCGCATATTTAGATTCATAAACTATGTCTTTAAATTTGTCATCAGACGTAAAATATGCTTTACCAACTATTTTTTTATCTGTATCGTAAAAGAAATTTATTCTCTGATTATTATTTAATAATAAATGTATTTCATTATTTATTTCTTCTACTGTAGATTTAGGAAAATGTATAGAAAGGTGACACATTTCATTATTATTTTTATTAATTTCATAATACATTGATCCATCTATTGCTAGTCTTATTTTTAACTTATAATCACCATTTTTACTAAATATCAATAAAAAAAATAGCATAATAATTTTACTTATATTTTGTAATTTATCTTCAATATGATTATATTTTAATTTTGTTAATTTTGGATTAAGAATATCTGTTATTTCACTTATATTAATATTATTTTGTGGAATATTTTTTTTATAATAACTATATATAAGTAAAATATCATTAAAATCTTTAGAAGTTAATTCTAAGTTAGTTGATAAATTATCAAAAATATATGTATTATCTTTTAATAGCGCCAATGACGATATATAATCATATAATTTAGAATTTATTTTAAATAAATCCTTTGCACTTTTTCTTGGTAGTGTTATTGAATCATACGGTGGTTCTCGCCACTTTGTTATTTCTATTTTTGAGTTTTCTGATAATACACCACCTTTTAAATTTTTTAATTTTAAATATTTATTTTTATATTTTAAATATTTATTTAAGTAATCCATTTATATTATAATATAATATTTTTAAAATATAAAAATAAATATTTAAAATATAAAAATAAATATTTAGTATTCGCTGAACAAATAGAATAAGTAATAACAAAGTGGAGAACTTAAAGTTGATCATGTAAATTAAGAAGATTGTTAAATATTTTAATAGTAATTAAAAAAAAAATATTGAAATTTTTATTAATAATTATGACAATATTTAACATTATTACAACTAGCTTGTCAAAAATTACGTGGATGTTAAAAATGGTAAATTATTCTGTAGAAATAAAACTTGAATAGACTAACATTAATTAATTTTAAATTTAGTAACAACACCAAAATGATCAGATGGGAAAATATTAATAGTTTTTTTATTATTATATTTAATTTTATTTTTATCATCTGAAACAAAATTCTTTATAAATAATTGTGTCATTTCTTTATTTAATGGTACAGATTTTTTACCAACTATTTTGCAAAATATAGGATATATTTTTTCACTTTTATATAAAATACCATCAAAACGAACTTTTTTTTCTTGAAATTTTAAATTCCATCTCATAGTATTTATATCTGTATTTTCAGTAAATCCATTATTTTTTCTTATTTCTTTCCAAGAATCTTTAAAATAATCTTTAATTTCATCATACTCTAACCAATCATCTCCTCCATCTAAATGAAAATTAAAATCTCCGCATATTATAACGGGTTTATTATCTTTATCAATTAATTCTTTTATTCTTTTTATTTGATCAATACGACATCTTGTATAATGAAACCAATAATGTTCTTGACCTGGTGAATGTTTAGAACCTGCTTGTAAGTATACATTATATAATACAAAATTATTAAATTCTGCTCTAATTAAAGAATTATTATATCTTAAATTACCATCCAAACTATAAACTTGATAATTACAAACTGGATATTTTGAAAATATTATAGTTTCTACTTCTCTATTTCTTTTTATTATTTCATCAAAATAATAATTAGTTTCATATTGATATTTATAAATATAAGATAATCTTTTTTTTAGTATATTAAAAGAAATTAAAGATACTTCTTGAAAACAAATTATATCAGGACTATTTTTTAAAATAATATTAACAATTAAATTTATTCTTATTTTCATTAATTTTAATATATAATTATTTTTTGGAGGTAATCCCCATATATTATAAGTCATAATTGACAACATAGAAGGTAATAAAAAATTATTATTAAATATTTCTTCTTTATTCAATATAATATTATTACATCTTTTATGTAAATTTTCTGTATGATATCCAAATTTTGTTCCTTTATTTATATCTATATAATCGATTGCTAATGTTGGTATCACACCATCTATATTAACATTATCACAATCTTCTAATTGTTTTTTACATAAACCAAAAGAATTAGAATTTTTTCCACAAAAATAAGGATATTCTTTTGGACAATAAAAAGGATATAATGATTTAATATTATTATCTAATTTATTATATTCATTAATAGTAAAATATATATTATTATTTAAATGTAACATAATTATAGTATTGATAATAATATTTCTTTATATGTTATAATTATTAAAAAATTGATATATATAATTCTTAAAACTATTTACAATAATTGCAATAATATTATACATTATTAAATATGACATCAATAAAATTTTTTACTTTTATGAAAGGAGGATATACTATTATAAAAGATATAGACGAAACAATACCGATTTTATGGACAATACTTGAACTAGCAAAAGATTTAAATACTGCTATTGAAATTGTTGATAATAAAAATAATGTTATCAATTTATGTCATAGATGGAGTTATTATAAAGATAAATTTTATTATATTAATGTTATTAATAATACCAAAATTTGGAAAAAAATACAAAAAATATTATCAGGACCTATTAGTATAAATGCAAATGATATTGAAATCGTATTTATTAATTCAAGAAATAAAACAAAAACTATTATTAATAATATTGTTAATAATATTATTAATATGAAGGTATATCAATTGGACGATGTAGACAGTACTCCTTGGACTGTTACTATTCAACCATATTTTTTAAGTTGTATAACTGGAGATGATAGAGTTATTATTAATATTAATACAAATAAAATTTTTCAAGAATCAGATTTAGAAGATCAAAATAAACTTATTTGGGATAATTTTAAATCTGAAAATATGTATGTTTGGTTTAATGTTAATGATTCATGTGTATTAGCATATTAAAAATTAATTAATTAATTTTTAATTATTAATTAATAAAAAATGAAGATAATTAATTATCTTTAAAGCTGGTTAAAGTATCCTTTATTATTTTTTTTATATTATTTGGATAATAATATTATTATATATATCTTTAAATATATTTAACATTTGAATTGAATTAAAACTTGCCCTAATCTAAATTTAGAATTATTATCATTAATATTATTAGAATCACATATTGTTGTAAAACATAAACCAATTATATTACCTACTTGTGATTTACTAAACCATGGGGAAGATATAGTTTTATAACCTTTACTACCGTTTGGGTCATTTGTAACAATATCAAATGTATTATTAATATTTGTCCAAGATGAAGTATATGTTTTAATTTGAGTTCTTGCAATAGTTCCGGTTGTACCGCTAATAGTAGTACCTCTGAATATTAATCTTGCATAATTCCATAATGCATTTTCACCACTATTATCACTAAAAAGAAAATTATTTATATTATCAAACATCATATTACCAGGATTACCTGGTTCAGTATTTAAACTAAAATTAACATTTATAGCTATATCAGAAAAACCAGTATGTAATATTATACTTGGTCCAACAGTACCTATATTTATTAATTGATTTATAGGACTATAAGTTGCAATATAATTTTCATATGAAACAGTATTTGCTGGGTTTATATCATCAGGCCAAATAATAATATCAATAATGTCAGATAAAGTAATAGGTATAATTATATTATTTATAGTAGTTCTAATAATTGTATAATTATTAGATGTATCGTATATAGTAGTTGTTAAATAATCATAATTAGAATTATTAATATAAACAAGTTTTCGTCCATTGTAATAAACTTCTACATTTTTTGTATTTATAGTAACTAAATTATTAACTGATATATCATATACTATTTGATTTGCATTGGCTTTAAAAGATTGTCGTATAGCATTAAAACCTCCTAATTGAATACCATTTTTATATAAAAATTTAGATATATTAATATTACCCGATATATCTAATTGTGTTTGTGGTGCTGTTAAACCGATACCTATATTTTTATTATTTGAAATCCTCATTATTTCAGAATAAGAATTAGATATTGATAGTTTTGTATTATTAGCTATACCAAAAATTATATCTGTATTATTAGTACTTGCTATAATTGGATTACTATTACTTAATTTTAAAAATCCTAATCTAGAATTATCATTTGTATCAATTGATATTATACCGTTATTAGTATCAAAATACCCAGAACCATTAACATGTAAATTATAACTAGGATCTATTATACCAACTCCTAATTTATTATTTTTCCAAATTAAATTATTTGGCTGTATTATAGAATTTGTTCCATTACCAACTAATAATGAATTAGTTAATAATATCTGATTACCAGTACCACCATAATTAACTAATAATGTGCCTGTATTAATATTTGTAGAATTAATATTTGTTAAATTAGCTCCCGAACCAGAAAATAAATTAGCCACTACAGTAGCTGTATTTGTAACATAAAAGTTAGTAGAGTTTGAATTTATTATTTTTCCAGATCCAGATTGATATAACTGTAAAATACTAGTTGTGTTTGATCCTGATACATCTATAACTGTTGTAGGATTTGTAATGCCAAAACCAATATAACCATCTTTATTTATTTTTATAACACTATTATTAGAACTTTGTATATCAATAATTGGTTGCAAACCGATTTGATTTACAATTAAAGCAGGTCCTGTACCATCGTTAGTAATAACTAATTGTTCAGATGTCGCTACATTTGTATCTACTATTGTAGTAGTACCATTTACTATTAAATTACCTTCAATTCTTGTATCACCTTTAACATGTAATTTTTTATTAGGTATTGTTGTCCCTATACCTATAAAATTATTACTTGTATCTATATACATGTTTTTTAAATCAATATTTCCACTTGGATCAATTTTAATTCTTTCTACACCATTTGTAGTGAATCCTAAAGTATTTTGTGCAGGATGATAAATACCTGTTACTGTATCATTAAACCAACTATAAGAGGGAGTAGCTGATGTATCAGATGTACCATAAAATTGTTTAGAAGTTTTTACATTACCACTAATATCTAAATTATAATTTGGTGTTTTCCCTATTCCAACATTCCCATTAGGATCTATTCTAAATCTTTCTGTATTTGCTGTAGAAATAATTATATTATTAGTGCTTACTGTTGATATACTAGATGAAAAATTATTTGTAAAAGTATAACTATCACTAGTCACTGCACCTCTAATATCTATTTTTTGTAACGGTAATGTTGTACCAATGCCTATATTATTTGATGTATCTACGCATATTGCTGGTACATTTGAACCGTTTTGAATAAATAATTTTCTATTTCCTATTGTTCTAAAAATAGCATCTCCTATTGAAGATAATGAACTATATTCTCCTGTACTTTTTGCTAATGCAATTTCTATATTTGAAGAATTAATAACACTCATTATTATATATTATATTATTAAAAAAAATTGAAAATATAAATTTATGATATTACTATTATATTATATTTTTGAAATTCTTGATGTTAAATTATGTTCAGGATCATGGACTCGATCTATCTAGACTTCCTAGTTCTCCTAGAAGTATCAGTCAAATGTCTCCATTAGAGCCATTAAGTCCAATTATGGATCTTTTTTTAGATCAATATCAAAAACAAGATCAAGAACAATATCAAGAACAATATCAAGAACAATATCAAGAACAATATCAAGAACAATATCAAGAACAAGAACAAGAACAAGAACAAGAACAAGAACAAGAACAATATCAAGATCAAAAACAAGATCAAGAACAAGAACAAGAACAAGAACAAAATATAGATCAAGATCAATATCAAAAACAAGATCTAGATCCAGATTGGAGAAACAAGCTCATGAAAGATCTCATTTGATCTAAGTAGATAACATGGTTATCAGTAATATACTATTTAATTTATATAATTAAATGTGTTTATCTTCCCTGTATTCAAAATTAAATTATTAATTTTGAATCTAAATATATTTAATTTTTTATGTTTATTATATTTAAATTATGGTTTGTACTTGTAAAAAATTTACAAAATTTATAA
>Ga0315905_10001655_pt1 | contig 23812 bp, 32 predicted proteins | sample LakEriMetagenome_5_FD_203522 | JGI IMG/M metagenome (GOLD analysis project Ga0315905, IMG submission 203522) | Freshwater fungal communities from buoy surface, Lake Erie, Ohio, United States - Buoy 4 MA121 | ecosystem: Environmental > Aquatic > Freshwater > Lake | place: USA: Lake Erie, Ohio...
CTTTCACGGTCAAGACCAGCTAGAAGAAGACTACAAGAAGAAGACAGAAGAGACGAAGGAGTTAGCAAAGCAAGGCAAGGTTAAGAATGTAACCATGCAGGCTATTGACAATGTAATGCATGTTAGGCAGATCAGGCAGTATTACAAAGACCTAGAGCACATGGTGCGTTACGAGCTGGGAATGCCAGACTTGTGGGTGGAGATTCAGGCAGAACGAGATAAGTTGATAGAGGAAGCAAGAGTAATTACTCAACTGCAACAGCAAGCCGAGAGGCAAGCCGATCTGAAAAGACAGTTAAGGATTGACAGATTCAAGCAAAGACTCAACATATATGTTGCATTGCTGGCTGCCATGTTCTCTATCATCTTGTTTTTATTTGGTTTAACTTGGCTTGTCACTTGGGACAGGGAGTGGCGATGGGGATACTAAGGTGGGCTATTGCTGGTGTAACTCTACTCTTGGTGGCTGCCATCATTGTGATTGCGTCTTGGTTTGTGCGCGAGCACGATAAGAGGGCTAATTACTACAAGAGTAAATTAGAAATATGTTGGAGAAATAAATGAATGACTTACTCAATCTTCTCAAGAGTGTCGCACCCACGCTGGCAACTGCTGTCGCTGGTCCTTTGGGTGGCGCTGCTATTACCGCTTTGGCTAGTAAGTTTGGCGTGTCTGATTCCATTGCTGATGTTGCAAAGGCTATTGCTGGCGATCCAAAGGCTGCTGAAAAGATAGCAGAGCTGGAGCTGGAGTACGCCAAGCTAGATGCTGCTGACCGCGACTCTGCTCGTAAGGCTTACGCTGCCGTTGCGACTTCTGAGAACGCTACCAAGTTAGAGAAGATGGTTGTGCCTATTCTTGCCTTGGGTGTTGTTGGATTAGCATTTTGTCTAATAGGTGTGTTGATGTTTGTAGATACGCCCAACGATCAGCAGCAATTAGTTATCTTTGCGCTTGGGTTTATTACTAGCGCTGCTGGTCAAGTTTTATCGTTTTACTTTGGCTCTAGTCAAGGCAGTAAAGACAAGACAGAAGATATGAAAGGTATGGTTAAGAGATGAACTTATCCGACCACTTTAGTCTTGAAGAGGCAACGCACTCAGATACCGCAACCCGTCTAGGTATCAGTAACCAGCCAAACGCGCAGCAACTGGAGAACATGAAGGTTGCTGCCATTGGTATGGAGAAGATCAGAGAATTGCTTGCTAGTCCTATCAATGTCAATTCATGGATTCGTCTGCCAGAAGTCAATGTAGCGGTAGGCGGTAGCAAGGTATCGAGTCACATGGACGGCTGGGCTATTGACTTCACCTGTAGAGGCTTTGGTACTCCACTCGAAGTCTGCAAGGCTATTGAGAAATCAAACATCAAGTTTGACCAGATGATCTATGAGTTTGGCGATAAGGGCTGGACTCACATCTCCTTTGCGCCTGAGATGCGTCAGCAAAAGCTCACCATCTTCAGACCACAGAATAAGTACGCCATTGGCATACTTACGCAAGACGAGTACAACAAGGCTGTATGACGAATCTTTATCAGCAGCTCCAGACTCCTGCCGTACCAGACCTGCCTAATCCGCAGGAAAGGTATGACCGTCTTACGGTTGCGCAGACGAATGGTGCGTTGCGCACATTCTTCTTGAAGTTAACCAATGCCTTGCAATCCATTGCGTCACCACGGGGTGGCAGGTTTCTAAACAACCCTTACGGGGCATTCCAAGACGGCACAGACCAGACGGCAGCCAATACGACGACTGCCTATGCCATCACATTTGATACGACAGACTTCAACAATGGCGTAACCTTGTCTAACTCGTCAAGGCTTAATGTGTCTCAGGCTGGAATTTATAACATTCAATTCAGCGTGCAGTTTAAGAACACCACTAATGACGGTCAGGATGTGGATATTTGGTTTAAAAAGAACGGCACAAACATTGACAATTCAAATAGCAGGTTTCACCTATCACAAAGAAAATCATCAGGTGACCCGTCTCACTTAATTGCCGCTCTTAACTTCTTTGTCAGTTTGGCGGCTAACGACTATGTAGAGATTATGTGGAGACCAACAAGCACTAGCGTCAGCATTGAGCACTTTGCAACCAGCAGTTCACCGACTAGACCAGCCGTACCTTCTGTCATTGCAACGGTATCGTTTGTGTCAAACCTCTCAACGGAAGCATAATTAGACCCTATGGCACTCGTACCAATCAAAATCCCAGCAGGAATCTACCGTAACGGTACTGAGTACCAGTCTGCGGGGCGCTGGTTTGACTCCAACCTTGTGCGTTGGTTCGAGAACACCTTGAGACCTTGGGGCGGGTGGCGTAAGCGCTCAACCAGTCAAATGACTGGTGTGTCTCGTGGAATGCTGACTTGGCGTACTAACTCCGATGCGCGTTTTATCGCTGCTGGCACGCCCACTAAGCTCTATGCAATGAATGAGGCTGGTACTCTAAAGGACATCACGCCCACAACCTTTACAAACGGTATTACAGACGCAACGCTAAAGACTGGCTACGGTTATGGCGATTATGGAAGTTATGCCTACGGTGTGGCGCGTCCAGACTTGGGAGGAATAATCCCAGCGACTACTTGGTCAATGGACTCATGGGGCGAGTATCTGGTGGCGTGCTCAAACGCTGACGGTCAGCTCCTTGAGTGGCAGTTAGGCTTTACCACTCCAACAAAGGCAATCGCTATTGTGAACGCGCCAACAAGCTGCGAAGCTGTGATGACGACAGCAGAAAGATTTGTTTTTGCTTTGGGTTCTTCTGGTAACCCCAGACTTGTGGCGTGGTGTGATCAAGAAAACAACACTATCTGGACACCATCCGCAACGAATCAGGCTGGTAGCTTTGAGATAAATTCAGTCGGCTCAATCAAGTGTGGCAAGCGCGTGCGCGGTATCAATCTAATCTTTACCGATGTGGATGTACACGCTGCTACATACATCGGACTACCTTATGTGTACTCGTTTGAGAAGGCTGGATCAGGCTGTGGCGTGATTAGCTCACAGGCAGTCGCAGCCATTGATACGGCAGCCATTTGGATGTCTAAGTCAGGCTTCTGGGTGTACGACGGCTATGTCAAGCCCTTGGTGTCAGATGTTGGCGACTACATCTTCCAGAACATCAACTACAACCAAGCCTCTAAGGTCTACGCAGTACACAACTCAAAGTATGGCGAGATCATTTGGTTCTATCCATCGGCAGCGTCTAATGAGAACGACTCCTATGTCGTCTACAACTACCGTGAAAGGCATTGGGCTATTGGCACTTTGTCTCGGACTGCTGGAACTGATCGGGGTGTATTCACTAATCCTTTGATGATTTCGTCAGATGGATACATCTATGAGCACGAAGTCGGCTATGCGTACGACGGTGCTGTGCCATTTGTGGAGTCTGGTCCTTACGAGATTGGTAACGGTGACAACATCGTGTCTGTGCGTCGGGTTATCCCAGACGAGCAGACCTTGGGTGAGGTCGTCGTGTCCTTCAAGACTCGGATGTACCCGATGGCGACTGAGACGACTTATGGACCGTACCCAGCAGCTCAACCGACAGATGTGAGGTTTGCTGGTAGACAGGTCAAGGTTAGATACACGGGGGCAGTTCTAGAGGACTGGCGTGTAGGCGTGAACCGATTTGATGTTGTCGCAATGGGCAAACGGTGAATTAGAATTGACGCAAGAATTAAGGGCAGGAAAAGTACCTGTGTGTATCCGAGAGGATTACACCTTTTATTTGGAGTTCTTTAAGGGTGTTTTGTGGTTTCACATCGACATAAAAAGATGGTCGGCTGGAACTAAGAAGGGATGCCAGAGGGACTTTGCTCTTTTAGAGGATTTAATTGGGAAGCCTATCGTCGCGCTGATACGCGAAGATGACATCAAACTTGCAAGATTTGCCAAGTCATTTGGCTGGTCTGAGAAATGTCAAATATCACTATTGGACGGATCGAAGGCTTTTATCTACACCAACAGGTGTGACAAGGGAGATTGATATGGGTGGAGTAGTAAGCGATGTAGTTAGCGGTGTCGGTGACTTAGGTCAGGGTGTTATTGACACCGTGAGCGATATTGGCGCAAGCCTTGACGACGAGGTTCTTAATACCGATCTTGGTAAAGCAGCACTACTTGCTGGCGGTGCTTATTTGGCTGCTCCTTATGTGATGGGGACTGGCGCTGCCACAGGCACAGGACTAACTGCTGGCTCTACTGGCTTGGGTCTTACTGGCGCTGGAACTACTGCTTATGGAGGTTTAGGTGCTGGTCTTGGAACATCTTTAGGCGTGGGTGCTGGTGAAGCTGCTTTAGGAGCTGGTCTTGCTGGATCAACCGTTGGCGGTCTTGGATTAGGTGCTGGAACTGCTGCACTTGGAGGCATAGGCGCAGGTCTTGGAACTAGCGCTGCTGCTGGTGGATTAGGTGCTGCTGCTGGAGGCAGTTTGCTTGGCGGTATGACTACAGCAGGACTAGGTACTGCTTTAGGAGCTGCTGCTTTAGGATCTAAAGTTCTTGGTGGTGGAACTCCATCGTCATCTACATCGACAACAAGCATTGACCCAGATATAAAAGCAGCGTATTTACAAAATCTTGCGGAAGCCAGAGCAACGGCTGGTGATTTAGGACAAAGACAGTTTGCTGAATTCCCTGAGTACAACCTTGGTATGGTTCAGAATTACATGAACCCTTACGAAAATATAGTTGTACAAAACACATTGGCTGACATTGAGCGTGCTCGTCAAGGTCAAATATCTGCTGAAGGTGCGAGAGCAACCGCAGCAGGAGCGTTTGGCGGTACACGCCAAGGCGTAACTAGGGCGTTGGTAGACGAAGCAGCATTGCGCAATGCAGGTAACTTGTCTGCACAACTTCGTCAGGCTGGCTTTGCACAGGCTCAGAACCTTGGACTTTCACAAGAAGAATTGCGTCGTCAATACGAGCAACAAAGACTCGATGCACAACGCAACTTAGGTCTAGAGCGTTTGAATGTGGCGCAAGGAGCTTTGAGCTTGCAACCTGCAAATCTCGGTCAAAGCACTACAAATCCAATATATAGAAATCAAACAGCATCTGCCCTTGGCGGTGCTTTGGGCGGTGCTTCTTTGGGTTCATTATTTGGCGGTACAAGCGGTGCGCAGTATGGTGCTTTAGCTGGCGGTCTGCTTGGTTTCCTGTAAGGAGTAGATGATGGCAACAATGCAAGACTTTGGCGGTTTACTCTTTGGCGGTGGCGGTACTGGTCTCGAAGACTATCTGAGCGCTGATCAGCAAAGTGGAATTAGAAACCAAGCGTTGCTGCAAGCAGCAGCAGCACTCTTACAGGCTGGCGGTCCAAGCCGTACACCTATCTCTTTAGGTCAAGCCCTTGGCGGTGCTTTGCAAGCAGGTGCTGGTGGGTATCAGCAAGCACAGCAAGGTGCTGTGCAGAGTTTGTTGACAAGACAGAAACTGTCTGAAGCCAAGCGTCAGGAAGACTTCCGCAGAGCGTTGCAAACTCAACAAATGCAACCGCAAATGGGTGGTGGTGGTGAAGTCACAACGATCACACCAGATCAAGCTATATCTATGGAGGGTCTACCTGCTGGTCCTACCGTTGCGCGTGCAGCGTTGATTGGTCAGCAAGTGCAAGCGCCTACGCAAAGAATGTCTCAGCAAGAAATGTTGTATCAAGACGCAATGAATAAATACATTATTTCTAATAGAGAAGGCTATCCAGACATTGCAGCAAAGTATTTGGAGGCTGCGTTAAAGATTAAGCCAACTGAAGAATTTAGCACCACACCGCAGTATGGCGTGAGTGCAAAGGGAACTCCAATATCTTTTGTGATGAGTAAGTCTGGCGGTATGAAGCTGCTTGATGTGAACAAAAGTCCAGACTACACATATCAAGACTTTGGCTCTTATATTAGCGTGCGCGACAAGTCAACTAATGCAGAAATTGAGCGTATTGCTAAAACCATGTCACCTTCTGAGGTGGCATCTAATCGTGTGGCTATGGGCAACTTGGCTGTGGCGCAGGGCGGTCTTAATTTGCGACAGCAAGAATTTGATCGTGGAGCGTTTGAGATTAAGGAAACTCCAGAAGGTTTGGTTTATGTGCCGAAAGCACCTACTGGTGCAGCAGTACCAGTTATGACACAAGGCGGTAAACCCCTTGAGGGTGCTGGCTCTAAGCCTACTGAAGATCAAAGCAAGTCGGCAGGATTTGCTTTCCGCATGAAGCAATCGACAGAGATTTTCAATCAGCCTGTACTTGGTTCAGATGGAAAACCGCTTCTCGATCCTCAAACAAATAAACCCTTAACTTTGGAACAAGTTGCTGGGCAGCCTAATCGCTATCAATCAATCATGCGTGCTATACCAAGTTTTGGATTTACTACTGGAGTCGCAAATATCAGCGAGAGTGGACTTAGACAGCAGTATCGACAAGCGCAACAAAACTGGGTGACTGCTAACCTAAGACCAGAGTCTGGCGCTGTTATTGGTGTGGATGAGATGGAAAATGAAATCATGAAGTATTTTCCACAAACAAACGACACGAAAGAAACTATTGAGCAAAAGGCTCGCGCAAGACGCGATACTGAACTTGCCATGACTGTGCGAGCTGGTCCAGCATACAAGCAAATACAAAAGGCAATGTCTCCAAAAACACCAAGACTTGTGCGCGATCCAGCGACAGGCGTGTTAACTTATGTGCAGGAATAAATCATGGCTGACAAAATAGTTCAAGTTCCAAACATTGGTCCAGTCAAGTTCCCAGACACAATGTCTGACGATGACATACTAAAAGCCATTGGCACTCTTCTTCAAGACCCTGCCACATCTGCCTTGGCATCTGCTCCAGCGCCATCGCCAACAATTCAAGCGCCACAGACAGTAACTCAAAAAGTATTGAATTCACCCGTTGGCGGTTTTATTCGTGGCTTGCGTGATATTCCAGACGCTGGCGCACAACTGTTGACTCGAGGCTTAGAAGCCGTTTCACCTGCTGGCTCTAGCATGGAAAAATTTATGCAAGCAGAGCGTAAAAAGGTTGAGGACATAAACAGAGCAGCCGAAATAGACTATCAAAGGAATTTCCGCCAAGGTCAGATGAGACCTGACGAGTTTGATGTTGGTCGCGCTGTTGGCGGTGTTGTAGGAACTGCTTTACCCGCGACAACGGCTGTTAAAGCCCTTGGACTAATGAGTGCTCCTGTGCGTGCTGGCGCTGTATCTGGTGTTATTGGCGGTGGCTTACAGCCCGTCCTAGAACCACAAGATTCATTTGCTACGCAAAAGGCTACTCAGATTGGTTTAGGCGGTGCTTTTGGTGCTGGTGGTGGATACCTTGGAGACAAGATCGCTAACCTGTTATTTGGTCGCGGAGCAGCTCCTGCCGTTGGCGGTGCTGGCGCACCTAGTTCTGCTCAAGCAACTGTAAGCGCCACACCAACTGCTCAAGTTACTGGCGGTGCAGTTAACTTAGGTGCTGTCGCACCTGAGTCTGGTGCTGCCCTTACTGCTGCTCAGAAGGCGATCTTAGAGCGTGGCAAGGCGATGGGGTTCAAGACTACGCCAGCACAAGAGACTGGATCGCGCTCACTTCTCCAAATGGAAGCGCGTATGGAGTCAAGCCCATTCACCTCTGCACCGTTTAACACCATCAAGACTGAGAACCAGAAGGTCTTAAACCGCGCCACAGCTCAAGCCATTGGCGTGAACTCTGACGAGTTAAGTAACCCTGTATTGGCTCAAGCACAGCGTCAGATCAGCGATGTCTACAAGAAGGTAGCGACACCAGATGTACGCAAGTTAGACGGCATGACCTTTATGAACAACATTGACCTTATTGACAATGCGTTTGAAGGTCTCACAAAGCAACCACTAAAAACAAATATCCTTGTCAAGCGGTTACAGGAATTGGCTATGAAGGGTGAGGCTAGTGGCGTGCAACTGCAAAGCCTGTCTTCTAAGCTCGGAAAGAGTGCCAAGAATGAGATGACTACCGCAATGGGTGAGCGTGATCTTGGTTCTGCACTATTCCAGCTAAAAGAGATGGTGGACGATGCCTTATCTGCTGGACTTAGCAAGGCAGAGCAACAAGCGTTTTCTCAGGCTCGCACCAATTACCGCAACCTAATGACGATTCGCACAGCGTCTGGCGTTGTCAATCCATCGTCTGGAAATGTATCTGGTTTGAACCTAGCGTCTGCCCTGACACGCAAAGACCCACAAGGTTTTGTGTTTGGTTCTAACCAGACACCAATGTATGAGGCTGCAAGGTTTGCACAGGCATTCAGACCAATCGTCGGCGACTCTGGAACTGCGACTCGCTCAATGGAATATTCGCCATTGAATATGTTGCTGTCGATGCCAACAAACTTGGCTGCAAGGGCTTACACATCAGCGCCAGCGTCATCAATACTGGCTAGAACTGCTGGCGGTACTGGCTTGATGCCAAACGCACTAGAGCAAGCACAAGTAGAGTCATTAAAGAGAGCACTTCCAATTACTGGTGGTCTCGGACTCGGTGGACTTTTAGGACCGTAAAGATATGGCAGACTATTCAGACCCACTTGGTTTACTGTTTGGTGGAGTTGACTACTTTGGCTCACCGCAAAAGTCAAAAGGCTTATTGCAGTTAACTCCGCAAGAGATAGAACGCATGGCAGCAGCTCAGAGTCCTGCCTTTGGCGTATTCCCGCAGATGAAACCGTATCGGTCTCAGCAAGACATTACGGCAAGCGCTAATGTGCCTGTCGATGTGGCAAGAGGTAGGGTTGCTGGAACGCTTGGATTGTTTGGTGATGTATTTAACCAGCCGATACCTATGGTTAGACCGTTACAGCTTCTCAGTCAAGCAATGACAGGACAGCAGAAGTACCCTGATACCGAATATTTCCTTGAAAACCTGCCATTGAAGTCAGACACACCAGTCGGTGATGTAGCTGGCAGGATAGGCAGTTTCGCCCCTATCAATCCAATGCCAGCAGTCAGAAATGCGCAGAAGCTAGGCGGTCTGCTTGGTGAGGAAGTCGCAACAAGGCTATCTACTGGAAGACCTATATTGCCAAGTTTATTGGCTGAACCTCAGACAGCAATGTTTGCGGTGAACCCAGCAGAGCAAGCAATGACTAGCGGTCTATTGCAAGCCGATGTGTCTCCTTTAGGGTTTTACTCAGCAGTCGAGCAGCAAGCACTCAAGATTCCAAGGAAGCAAGGAACTGGTGAGTCCTTCTTGAATGATCTTCTCAAAGGTCAAGATGTCAAGAAGTACGAGATCGAGGCTATGGGTCTGGATACCTACCTCAAAGGCAAGCCAAATGTGACACGCCAAGAGGTGCAGGACTTTATTCAGAATAACAAGATCAATGTCGAGGAAAGACAGCTTGGTGGGACTGTTGGACAAGACCCAATAGGCATTGCAAAACGCAAAGAAATATTTGATAAATACGATCCGCAAATACAGGCAATGTATAAAGAGATTGATAACCCTGCTTATAAATTAGTAGATAGACAAGTAACTCCAGAAGAAAAAACAAGAGGCATAGTTCTTCAAAATAGAGTTTTCAGAGGTGAAACAATAACTCCTCAAGAGCAAGCAGAATTAGACAGCATTATGACTAGATTCAATGGTATTGCTGTTAAAGAGTTTCCAAATGTCGAAGAAGCACGCAAGTTCTACTATGCAATGAGCGAAGAAGATAAGTACAGACATTCAATAATGCCTTTAAGTAATCGAACAGAATTACAGCAAAAAATAAATGAATTGCAATATATTAGAGATACAGAAGCCAACGCAGCCTATGTAGTGCCAGAACCAACTCCAACAAAATATGGTCAATTTCAACTTGCTGGTGGTGAAAACTATCGAGAGTTATTGTTAAAGTTGCCTCAAAAACCTCAACCATTGCCAGAAAATTTTAATGTAGATGCTTATTCTGTTAATGGAAAAACAATGTATGGGGTTTTTGACGAAGCAGGCAGTCGTTATGCAAGTGGCGAAACTAAAGACCAAGCATTACAAAAATTTAGTCAGTTACATCAAGAAAAACCATATCAGTCGTCTCATTTTCCAGACCCAAACATCCTAGCTCACATGAGGGTCAATGATCGAGTCGATGCCGAAGGCAAAAAGATGCTGCTTATTGAGGAAGTGCAATCAGACTGGCATCAAGCTGGACGAGAAAAAGGATACAAAACTAAAGAGAGTTTGGAAAAATGGTATAGCCAAAATAAACTTGAAAATGACCCATCTTTTGCAGACTTAAATAATGAACAAATAAGCGTTATTGAGCGCAACAGAAATGCTGGAATGGGTGGTGATAATGCAGTACCAGACGCACCATTCAAAGATACTTGGTATCAGTTAGCACTCAAAAGAGCAATCAAGGAAGCCGTAGACAAGGGCTATGACAGGATTGGTCTAACTACTGGCAAGCGTCAGATTGAACGCTATACAAACCAATTAAGACAAAATGTTGATGAAATTACATATCAAACTGGTCAAAAGTTAACTGACAGCGAAGCTGCTGAACTTCAAGCATTGCGTCAAAAATCTCTTAGAGATATGACTCTAACTGAAAGAGCAAGATTTGATGATTTGTTTAGTCAAGAAGGTGATTATGTTGCAAAAGATGAAACAAAAATTAAAGCATTTAAAGGCTCTACGCAAACATTTAATGGCATTGTAAAAAACGGTAAGTTTATTGAAGGACCAGATCAGGCGATTGGAAAAACAATAGAAGAGGTTTTAGGGAAATCAATAGCAAAACAAATTCTAGAAAACAAAACTGGTACTGTTAAAGATAAAAATTTAACCGTTGGTGGCGAAGGCATGAAGAAGTATTACGATGAGGTATATCCAAACTATCTTGAAAAATACGGTAAAAAGTATGGCGCAAAAGTTGGTGAGACTAAAGTAAATACTGTTAGAGAACGCGCTGAAAATAGCATGATCCCATCGATGGGACAAGAACCAGTCCGCTATCTAGACATCACACCAGAGATGAAGAAGGCAGTACAGAAGGGTCAACCGTTGGCTGCTGTCGAAGGCATGACTGGCTTGCTGGCGTAATCACGCATCCCCAAAGAATGCAACAGTCAATGGGTCACGCTTGACCTTGCGTTTGAGCTGTCTCTGCTTGGCTAGTCTTCTTTCCTTGGTGTCGGCATCTTCTTTGGTTCTGTGCTTATGTAGTCTTGCTCTACTGCTCACAGGCTCAGGCTTAGGTGCATCGACTCCAATACCGTAGCGGTACACAGCAGACCATTGTGTCACACTCGTCTTACGCCAAGACTGGACATGGACTCTGCCTTCTTCCCTGAGCTTTTGGATCATGTCTCTGCTAGACCTAAGCGTGCAATGGACAAGTTCAGCCAGCTCGACTGATGTGTATCCCTTTTGCGTGATCAGGGCAATAAGTTTAGGTAGTCTGCTTGATCTCATTGCTCACGCCTAGATATTTCACGGTCTAAGTACCAACGCGCTTTTTTCAAGTCTTCTATTGCGTCGTTTTTATGGTCTGCACGCAGCACATACTTGATCACATTGCCTAAGCAAAAGTTCATGTGTTCTGTGATGCGGATCACCTCAACACCAGACGGGTGGCTGTTGTAATGCTTGGGTTTATTTACATTGTCAGTCATGTGATTGTTGTCATGTGAATTTTTGCAATTAACTCTACATAATGGCGTAAGCGCAAGTCATATTCACTGAGCAATTTTCTTAACTCATTGTTTTCTGACTTTAAATGCTCAACCTCTGTTTGAGATATTAAGACCTTAATTTCTAAGTCGTCTTCATAGTCCAACTCAGAAAAGGCTGCATCGAGTTTTTCTTGATCCATGTTTCACCTCTTGTTTAAGAAGAGCAAATTATCATAACCTATTGATTTGTTTGTCAATTAGGTCACAAATATTTAATGTTGTCAGCATCTAATACACACCATGCAGATAAAGCGCGTTGATATTCGACTCGATTCGGTACAGATGAGATTGTCTGTACTTCAAAAGATATGCCTACCTTATGACAAGCCTTACGACACGACTTCTGGATATTGGTGGATTGCTATTAAGAATGGCGTGGATATTGGTTTCGCAGGTCTTGTTCATTCTTCTCGCTGGTCTGACTGCTGTAATCTTATACGCGCTGGCGTTGTACCTGATCATCGTGGACAAGGGTTACAGAAGAAGTTTATTCGGGTGCGCATCCGACAAGCGAAAGCTCTCAAAATGAATTGGATTGTCACCAGCACCTATGACAACCCAGCATCGGCAAATTCACTTATTGCGTGTGGCTTCAAAATGTTTGATCCAAGCGTGCCTTGGATGACAGCACACACTTCGTATTGGCGACTCAAACTGGAATAGTTATGCCCCAAACACCTAATATCCCTGACGCTGAATTTATAGAGCTGTGGAAAACACATCAATCTATTGCTGCCGTACACAAAATAGTAGGGGGGAATCTGCGAACGCTTCAGAGGCGTAGAACCGCATTAGAGACCAAATATGGTCTATCAATGGAAGCCAAGAATCCACATGGAAGACCGCCAAGACCACAGACTGCTTATGAGCGTAAAGAGCTTGGCATATTGAATGGGCAAGTCATTGTGTTTAGTGACGCGCACTTCTTTCCAAATATACGCACGACTGCGTTTAATGGTCTTTTATGGGCGATAAAAGAGTTTAAGCCGTCAGTTGTGGTGTGTAACGGGGACGCGCTGGACGGTGCATCTATCAGCCGTCACCCAGAATCTGGCATTGGTCCGAAGATGCCAACTCTTATTGAGGAGCTAAAGGCTTGTCAAGGATTCATGGAAGAGATCGAAGAAACAGCGAAACAAGCAAGGCACAACTGCAAATTAGTTTGGACTTGGGGAAACCATGACGCAAGATTTAATGCTCGTCTGGCAGCCAACGCTCCAGAGTTTGCTAAAACCTTTGGTTTCAAGTTAGAAGACCACTTCCCAAATTGGGAGTTCTGTATGTCGGTCTGGGCGACTCCAGATGTGGTGATCAAGCACCGCTACAAGGGCGGTGTACACGCAACCCACAACAATACTGTCGGTGCTGGCAAGACCATCGTCACAGGTCACCTTCACAGCCTTAAAGTGACACCATATAGCGACTACAACGGCAACCGCTATGGCGTTGATACTGGCACGCTTGCGCATCCAAATGGACCACAGTTTGCCTATGGTGAGGACAATCCACTAAATCACCGTAGCGGTTTCGTAATTCTGTCATTTTCTGAGGGGAAACTGCTTATGCCAGAGATCGTTCAAGTGTGGAGCGAGGGGCAAGTTGAATTCAGGGGAAAAATTATCAATGTCACTTAAAAGGATTTGTATATGTACAAGATAGAAATTTCATTGGGCTGGGAAGAGAAAGTCGTTATCGAAACCGACGACTTCAACAAGATCGCTCTGATTCAAGAGTTCATTGCGTTGCAAGAAGACTGCGGTTGGTGTGCTGAAGAAGAAGAGGACGACGAGCTGTCATTCACAGACGAAGACGGCAATGTCTGGTTCTACGACGAAGAGCTCGACGAGTGGATCGAGTGGGTAGAAGAAGACGAAGAAGAAGACGAAGATCAAGAGTAAAGCATATGCCTCACATCGGACAGAGTTTCCTCAATACTTATTAAAGTTTGTTTTTCGGGAACATCATGTTTTGTATGTGAGCGCATTGCCTCACTTATTTCGACTAAAGCCATCCATGCCTCATCAGCGTGGATGGCTTTTTTTGCGTCGTCAATGTTGTCAAACTCTAAGGTGACTCTCACTTGTCCTCCGACAACATAAAGATTGCGACGATAGTAGCAATGACTGCTACTGCCCCGAACATAATTAAGAAAACTACCCACAAGACTGTTTCCAACATAGTATTTCCTTTAAATGATTTTGTGCATTTATGACTTTAACGGGATAATTTGCATGAAACTTCAATGAGGTTCTTTAGCAGACCAGCAGCGAACTGCCCACGAATCCCCATACTCTTGAATTAATTTTGCTGGATAACCTTTGCTAATTATCCAGTCACGCATCACGCCATCGATATTTTGGTCATATATGGCTGGGAAACCATAGCGCCAACCTTCTGGCGGGTCAACCCATAACCTGATACTTAAATCATTTGACTTGATACTTATCACAGGCAAAGTGTCTTGTTTTTGTTCATTATGGTGAACATCTGTCGCAACTTTGTCGCTAGTTTTTCTCTTGCGCCACAAACTCATGCTGCTTTATCCTCAATAACGGTTGCTCTTCTGGCTCTGATCTCTCGCTCCACAAGGTCTAAGGCTTTCTCAAGCTGTCCGATGGTGCAGACATCGAGCTGTGCGTCATGCACTTCGTAGGCATAGTTGATGTCTGTCAGCTCCTGTGCCTTCGCAACAAACCTGTCGTCACGATCAATGCCACGACGAGATAACTCAAGTAAAGAATTTTGACCCTGCTTTACTTCTTCGATGTATTCATGCCCAGTTCCAAGGCGACACAGCGCTTCGGAGACATTCAGGGCAGAGATGATAGCGTCCATGTCTTGACGGCTCGCCTGACCAGTTCTGAGGGCTTCCAGACAGCTATGGTTCTTGATCTTCAAGTCTAGCGCAACGCTGCCTGTATCATTAACGAGTCGCAAGCCCTGAATAACATAGGTTAATGCGTCAGCGCGGACTGGTCTGGGCTTGTAGTTTGACTTCTTGCGTGTCATTGGTGGGCGACGATCTCAAGTTCTAACTCTTTGACGCGATCAGTTAACTCCTTAACGGTTAACTCTGCGATCTCCAGCTCGTTGCCGTGAGCGCGTTGCGCCATCTTCATTCCACTATCGTATCCAAGCATTGCACCTTTGTGGGCTACTTCGCTCACCAGCTTGGCGATGTCCTGTGGCGACATGATGCGTGCCTTACCTTCCGATGCCTTCAAGTAACCCAGAACAATCTCTTCTATTTTCTTTTGAACTGACATATTAGTATCCTGTAGTTAAGAGGGCTGTGATGATGCCGACAGACACGCCAGCAAGAAAGATAAACACGCAGTCAACAAGTCTGATTGACTTGTCTTGATAAGGTCCATCGACTTCTAAGTTTTGTGTGTAGTTTTGGTGTTTCATTATTCGCTTTCAGAGTTAAACATTACAAGGGCTTCTTCGCAGATGTGATCCACGATGGACTGCATAAGAATGTGGGCGATGTCAATGTCACCGCAGTAGGCATTGACGAGGTTCATGCAAGCTGGGAAGTCTGGCGCTTCCCCGTGGTTTAGTTCTTCTGGTTCGTGTTCAAGGAAGCAGACGAGCGTGACCCCTTCTACTTCGCACTTGAATCTAAATAAAGTTTCTAGCATTTCGTTTGCTCCTTAGCATTGGTTGTTGATATGCCGATCATACATTATTTGACTCAGTAGTCAAGACCATACAACTTACTCAACTATTACCACAATACAATAGACCTCGACAGGGTGTAGTTTCCCTGTCGCTGTGCCTCCTTGTCTCCGCATGGGGTGCAGTTGCCTTGATAGGGGCTGGGTGACAGGACTCAGCCCTTTTTTTTGTCTGTCTTGTTGAAGTAGTCAATTCTAGGTTAACATACTCAGCATGAACTACATAACCGAAATCATAGAACGCGCTGATAAAGCTGGGTTCAAGATGTCCGATATATGCCGAGAGGCTGGCATAGATCAGGCTCAAATGTCTCGCTGGATAGCAGGGCATACAGTCCCGCTTATCACCTCAATCGAGAAACTTAAAACCGCCACAGATCGCTTGATTGCATCACGGGTCGAGGCTCTGGGGGTTAAGAATGATTAGACAACTTGGGATTGATGTCGGCAACAACGGTGCTATTGCATTGATCGTTGATGGCGTATTGGAGCGTGTCGAAGATATGCCAATCGTTGAGATCAAGCGCGGTAAGACTACAAAGCGCCAAGTGTCTGCGCAAGCACTGGTCGGTATCTTGAAAGATATGAACCCAACGCACGCAGCAGTCGAGAAGGTTGCGTCAATGCCAAACCAAGGTGTCTCTTCCATGTTTGCGTTTGGACGCTCTGCTGGTGTCATTGAAGGCGTACTAGCAGCACTCCAAGTTTCTGTGTCTTATGTCCAGCCAGCAGTATGGGCAAGGACTATGAACAAGGGATATGGCAAGGACGCATCAAGACATCGCGCAATGGAGTTATTTCCAGACAAGCAGGAATGGTTCAAGTTGGTCAAGCACGACGGTCGCGCTGAAGCTGTGTTGATAGCAATGTGGGGGTTAAAGCAGTTATGAACGACGACGAACGCAACACAATGCGCGAGCACATTGTTTGGTTAACTCAGGAGTTGGAGACAACGCGCAAGAAATTAAAGATAAGGGACGATCTTCTCTCAGAGTTACTTGATCCAGATCAACTAGGTCACGCAGTAACTAATGAAGTTCGCGGTCGCATCTACACAATTTTGCACTTACAGGAAAAAGAATAATGAATGTCATTTCCTCAAGTGCTGGCAACGATAGTCTTGCAATGATTCAATGGGCTATTGAGAACAATCTGCCAGACCTTCATGTTGTGTTTTGCGATACGGGTTGGTCGGCTGCTGGGTGGATGGTAAGAGTTGACAAAATCCATTCCTTTGCTGAGTCACACGGCATTAAAACTCACATAGTTAAAAGCATTGGAATGCATGAGTTGGTAAGAATAAAAAAAGGCTTTCCAGCCAATGCGCAACAGTTTTGCACAGCTCACCTAAAAGGCGTGCCATTCTTAGAGTGGATAGACGAAGAAGACAAAGACTGCAAAGCAATCGTTATGGTGGGCAAGCGCAGGGTTGAGAGTCACGCAAGAAAAGATACGCCAGAGTTTGTTTATGACTCTGAATATCATGGTGGTAGGACTCTTTGGCATCCCTTATATTTGCACACCAATGAAGAACGCAACGAGCTGATCAAGCGTGCTGGGTTTGATGTTCTGCCACACAGATCACTTGAATGTAATCCATGTGTCAACGCTAACCGTGAAGACTTCTTGCGTTTAACTGCTGGCGAGATTGAAAGAGTCAACGAGTTAGAGGTTGAGATTGGTAAGCCCATGTTTAGACCTAAAAGGTTTTCTGCTTTAGGAATCTATGGCGTGATTCAATGGGCTAAAGAAGGACGCAACAGAGGTGACTTCAGCGAAGAAGATGCGCAATGCGCTGGTCTATTTGGCTGTGGTCTATAACAATTTACAAGAGAAATGATCCGCAAGGCAACATTAGATGATATGCAGTACATAGTCAGTCTTTCAAAGAAAGAAAGTCTGTGCCTTGGATTCATTCCGAAGGTTGCGTATGAGGCTGCGATTACTGGCTACAAAGGCGGTAAGCGTTGGAGCACGACTTGTAATGATCAGTTATTTGTGTGTGTAGAAAACAATGATCTTGTTGGCTTTGTGATGTTTAGCTACGGCAAATACTCCAAGGTAAACCAGATATGTATTCAAGCAGATGCAAGGCTTATCTCCAGAGGTAAAGCATTGCTTAGTGCTGGCATATCTCACGGCAATCTGCGTGGCATAGAGGACTTCTCTTGTGGCTGCGCAGACGACTTACCTAGTAACTTCTTTTGGAAGCAGATGGGTTGGGTCAAGGTCGGTGAGCGCCAAGGGATAAGCCACAAGAACACATGGAAAGAGACATCCAAACGCAAGGTAAATATTTATCGATACATGACAAGCAGTTTGTTTGTCAATGACTTCGGTCTAATACTGCCTAAAGAAAATGTTGAGATAGTTATTTAAACGCAAGGAAAACAATGATCAAACTACGCCCATCGGCAGCTACGCGCTGGCTCTCTTGTCCTGCATCTGTGAGACTGTGCGCAGATATACCGTATCAACCAGCAGGAGAGGCTGCGCAGATCGGTACTGCTATCCACGAAGTGGCTGAGACTGCATTCCTTACTAACTCAAGCCCCCACGATTGGATCGGTAAGACGGTCAAGGACATTGTGATCACAGAGCAAAACGCAGACTTCGCAGCAGCTCATGTGAACCACATCAGGGACTTGGAGTTAAGACTTGGCACTCTCAAGGTCGAGCAGTATGTGACGGTGTACAAGGACAAGGACATTGAGCTGGGTGGTACTGCCGATGTGGTGGCATGGAACGACGAGAAGTCAACGCTAGTCATTGCAGACCTTAAAACTGGCAGAGGTTATGTGGACGCTGACTCAGACCAGATGAAGATATACGCCATCGGTGCGATGCGTCACGCAAAAATTGAATTTAGCAACATCGAGCTGTCGATCATTCAACCGCATCACGGTGAACCCCGTACACACAAGATCACATTTAAAGAACTAAACGACTGGGCAGCGACAAGATTAACTCCAGCAATACAAGCAATCAAGAAGGGCGACACCGAACCCACACCGACAGAAGACGGTTGCCAATGGTGTCCAGCAAAGGCAATCTGTCCTGCGCAACGCAAAGGGTTTGAGGTCATTGCTGCCACGCCAAACCTTGCGGTGATGACTAAAGAAGAGATGAAGTCTGTGGTGGTGACGCTCACGCCAGAGCAGATCGCAGACCTACTTGAACGCGCTCCACTTGTTGAGAAGTTCATTGATGCAGTCAGAGACCATGCAGTCAAACGCATTGAGGACGGTGAAGTAATCAAGGGCTGGCAGATGACTGCAAAGCGTGCATACCGTAAGTGGATTGACGAAGCAGACGCAAAGAATCAATTACATGACGCTGGTATCCCAGCAGATCAGTTGGTCTCTAGCGAACTAATTAGTCCATCTGAGGCATCAAAGCTCTTATCAAAAGAGCATAAAGACTTAATTGACAAGCTCACAAGCAAAGTGAGTAGTGGTCTCACCCTTGCGCGAGATTACTCATTAGGTCAATAATCATTCCCCCAAACCGTTGCAAATAAATGCAACATTTTTTTAAACTCGAAAGGCTCAAATGCTTAATTTATCTAGTTCTTCTGGCGGTGGTAACTACATCCGCTTTATGCCAAGTGCAAACGCATGGCTCAACTCAAATAAAGAAGAGTTCACACCAAAAAAGATGGTCATTGACACAGACTCTTTACAAACAGGTTGGATGCACCTCGGAGAAGGTGTGCGCGACTGGCAGCCAGATGTGTCGCTGGGTAAGAAAGGTGCTCAACCCAGCCCAGATCACAAGCGTGGTTTCTCCATCAAGTTCTACAACAAAGAGATGGGCGTTGTTGAGTGGTCAGCAAACGGCACAGGTCCAAACATGGGACTGGAAAAACTGTGGAAAGCAATCGAGGCAGGACAAGCAGCCAACGCGGGTAAGTATCCAGTCATAGAGTACAAAGGCTCGACGCTAGAGAAGATTGGAAAAGGCTCGACACGCATTCCTAACTTTGATGTGACGAGCTGGATCGAGAGACCAGCAGGTATGGATGCGGTGGACGACGGCTCGCAATCATTTGATAGTGACGGCAAGATAACAATGGGTGCTCCAGTTGCTAAAGTTGCACCAGCTCCTGCGAAAGTGGACGACGAAGAAGAAATGTTTTAAGGCATTTTGAGTTGCGGGGCTGGCTGAAAGGTCAGTCCCGTTTTTTTTCCTCTATAAAAAAATAATCATTAGAAAGATAACAATGAAAGTTATTCCTATAAAGACAGAAGAAACTACGCCTTGGTTATTAAAAAGACATTATGCAAAAAGACTACCTAACATAATGTACGCATTTGGTCTATATGACGAAGAATTGGTTGGGGTTGTGACTTATGGAATTCCAGCAAGTCCATCTTTATGTATTGGCGTTTGCGGAAAAGAAAACAAGGACTTGGTTTTAGAACTTAATCGATTGTGCATAAATGATGGCATCAAAAACGGTGCATCAATGCTGGTTGGAAACAGTTTGTCTATGCTTCCAAGACCAAGAATTGTTGTCTCCTATGCTGATACGGCAATGAATCATGTTGGTTATGTTTATCAAGCTACAAATTTTTTATTTACAGGAACTACAAAATTTAGAACTGATATGAGTGCTGGCGAAGGAAAACACTCTAGACACTCTAATGGCGACAGTATGGATAGGGTTGATAGAAGTTCCAAGCATAGATATGTTTATTTTGTTGGAGATAAAAAGCAAAAATCAATGTTTCAAAATCAGTTGCGCTATGAAATCATGCCTTATCCCAAAGGCAATACAAAAAGATATGACGCAAGTGCGAATGTCTCAATACAAAATTTATTATTTTAAGAAGGACAAGAATGCAAGCCGAACAAATAGCGCAAGCGCTTGGCAACGCAAAGAAGGTAGGCGGAGGGTGGCTGGCGAGTTGCCCTGTCAGCTCACACGGTCAAGGCAACGGTGACAGGAATCCAAGTCTCTCGGTTACAGATGCAGAGGACGGCAAGGTCTTATTTAAATGTCACGGGGGCTGTGAGCAAGATCAAGTCTTCGGTGCAGTCAAGGACTACGGTCTGCTGCCAGACCTGCCAAACCCGACAGATTTCTTGACACAGATCAAACCGTTACCGAAACAAAACCCAGTCTTGGAGCAAGAGTGGCACTACACCGACGAAGACGGTGTGACTCAGCACATCAAGCAAAGATACAAAACATTCGACGATAAGGGCAAGACATACAAACAATTTAAGGTGGACGAGAACGGTATCAAGCACGCATCAATGACGGGCGCAAACATAGTCCCGTATCAACTACCAGAGATTGAGTTTGCAAGAAAGACAGGCAGAACTGTCTTTCTTTGCGAAGGCGAGAAGGCAGCCGACTCGATCAGATCAATCGGTGCATACGCAACCTGTACACACGCAGGTGCTGGCAGCTTCCCAGAAGATGTCGTCAAATATTTTGTAGGTCTGACAGTGGCGGTCATACCTGATAACGATGTAGTCGGCTGGGAGTACGCAAGGAAAGCAGTCAAGGCTCTCAAGACGGTTACAAAAAGTATCCGAGTGGTGGACCTTGGACTCGACGACATAAAAGAAGACGCATACGAGTTTGTCAACAAGTACGGCAAGGGCAAAGAGGACTTGGTAGAGATCACCAAGCAAGTCAAGCCTGTGCAGTCTGAAGATGATGTAACGACTCCTGCAAGGTTGATTGGTGTTGCTGAGACACCTGTATCGCAAGAGTTGGAACTCCCAGCAACACCACTTCAACGCGAAGGATTCAAGCTCGAAGCGTGGGACAGCATCGAGGACGAACCAGTCGAGTGGTTGGTCAAGGGAGTTATCCCGCAAAGAGCATTTGTGGCTTTATACGCACCGCCAGCGAGTTTCAAGTCATTCTTGGCGCTGGACATTGCGGAGTGCATTGCAACGGGTAGACGGTTTTTAGGCAACGAGATCACTAAACAAGGTGCAGTGCTATACATCGCAGGTGAAGGGCATGGCGGTATCGGCACAAGGATCAAAGCCTTAAAGATTCACCACAGCACGCCAGCAGGAACTCCAGTCTATTTTCTGAGACGGCAGGTCAACTTGAGAAGCAGTCAGACCGACTTGAAGGACTTGGTGGCAGCCATTGACGACCTCAAAGCAATCAATGAGATCAACTTCGAGCTAATCATCATCGACACCTTGGCTAGAGCGTTTGGCGGTGGCAACGAGAACGCAAGTGAAGACATGGGTGCATTCATTACTGCTGCTGGCGCTATACAAGGCAAGTACGAGTGCTCGCTGTTAGTCGTACACCATGCAGGTAAGGACGCAACTAAGGGACTCAGAGGTCACAGCTCACTACTCGGAGCAGTAGACACAGAGCTGGAGATTATCAGGATCGAAGGCGCTCAACCGCCTAAAGGAATCTTGCACATCAGCAAGCAAAAGGACGGTGAAGACGGTCAGCGCATAGGGTTCAGGATGGTCGAGGTCACGACTGGATCATCTGGAGTTATCGACTTTGAAGGTGCGTCAAGCCTTGCAGTTGAACCCGACGACGAGGCAGAAAACGACAGAAGAGAAGCCAACAAACCGCCAGATAAGAAGGGTAAAGGCACTAACCAAAAGCTCGCTTTGAACTCTTTGCATGAAGCAATAGCCAAGTTTGGGGAGATGCAAACCATCAACGGGATGCGCAATAAGTGCATAAAACTTGACCATTGGCGCAACGAATTTAAGGCTCGAATTGGTAGCGATGTCAGTCCAGAGACGCTAAAGAAGGCTTGGCAACGCATCAAGTTGGACTTGGTGGAAATGCAAAAAGTAACTATTTATGGTGATATGTGCTGGGCTGTGTTTGATGAGCATGAGGACTCAAAACAACCTAAATCTTTCGTTGCTTTGGTGAAGAAATAATGAGGGGGGACAGGGACAAATGGGGGACAAACAGGGGACAACAAAAAATGCATTTGTCTACTCCAAAAAGGTGGACAGATGGATGGGGTGTGTATGTATACACCCCATCTGTCCCCCTTTGGATATGTCGCAGTTTTTAGATTTTTAGAATTGGAGAAAAAGATGGTTAAGAAATCGATTGGTAAGTTGGGTAAAGGGATAAAGCAGCCAGATTTCCCGATGAATGCTTTTGATGTATTTATGAATTCGAGGTTGGTTGAGCTGTCTGTGGTGAAGAGAGACCATGAAAAGCGTTGGGGCATCAACAGGTTGATCGAGTTGGTGGACTCAGAGTTTCGGATCAAGTTCTGGACACAAGCAGAGAGAGTGTTCGATGCGTCGAAGTCAAGGGACGAGATGAAGTTGGATCGTGCGGTCAATGGCATGGTCAAGGCTTATGCAGCGTTGGAGACTTGGGCGGTTGAGCATGGGGTGTCTGAGATGCCAGCGATAGTTGCAGTCGAGCATGAGATGCAAGACGGGTCGGTGATGGTGGTGGTTGGGACACATCACGACGCGACGCTGTATCAGCAGTTCAGACCCGATGTCCAGAACAGACACATTTGGACGATGGAAGAGCTGGAGTTGATCATGGAGTCGCCAGTTCTCAAGGAGACCATGAAGATCAAGGCGCTGATGCCTTGTGCTGCAATGGTCAGGCTGGACAAGGACGCGAACCCATTTCCTGATGGCGGTGCGTCAGGCTTTGATGATGTCAAGTCGGATGTTTTGACTGGTGAACCTATGGCGAAAGTCTTTGACACCAGCAAGATAGGCAAAAATAGGGCTAATCGGGCTTTGGAGGAGATTTAGATGCGAGTTGATACTTTGTGGTGTGTAAGTGGCTTTGATGCCTTGGAGGGCTTTTAAATGGCTGGAAACAAAAAGAAGGTTCACGACATTGCATTGCTCAACACGCTGCCGATTGAGCAGATCACGAATATGTTTGAGGCGGGAATGAGCGAGACAAGGATATGTGTGGCGCTTGGTGTCAGCAAGAAGGCGCTGACAGAATGGATGGATGCACCAGAACAGCAAGGCTTTCTCGCACGCACGCGTGCGCGAGCAGCGGATCATATCGTAGGTCAGATGATCGAGATTGCCGACGACACAGACATCGAGGAGGTCAACAAGGCGCGTCTGCGCGTCCAGACGAGGCAATGGGTGGCAGAGCGCTGGAATCCTGCTGCATACGCGCAGAACAAAATGCCAAGCGTGCAGGTCAACTTGTCTGGCATGAGGCTAGACGCATTGCGTCGCGTCGAGGTGGTCGAGGACATATCCACAGAGAAGTTGCCATAGTTATCCACATTGGTGTGGAAAGTGGCAAAGTTATCCACAATCTTGCTTACAAACCTGTGGATAACCTATAAATAACTTTACATAATGAACATAGTGTAAAGCAGGTGTAGAGATTAGTATTCATTTCTGGCTGTTTTCTGCTGACTGACTAGGGTTTACCCCCCCCCCCTTCGCTTGGCGCGACGGGGCGCGCTGAAACTGCACCT
>Ga0315905_10001656_pt1 | contig 23792 bp, 24 predicted proteins | sample LakEriMetagenome_5_FD_203522 | JGI IMG/M metagenome (GOLD analysis project Ga0315905, IMG submission 203522) | Freshwater fungal communities from buoy surface, Lake Erie, Ohio, United States - Buoy 4 MA121 | ecosystem: Environmental > Aquatic > Freshwater > Lake | place: USA: Lake Erie, Ohio...
CCTAAAATTACATCCTAAATTATTTTGGTAGTCAAGCGTATCCCATGTATGATAGCAAGATTCGTCCCAAAGAAGAGACCTAAGATTACCCCATACCGTGGTTAACGTACCAATTTTTCTTTCAGCAAAGTCTTCATCAAAATTTTGTTGCGATGCTAAGAACGACGAGCTAGATCTTAACAGTTCTGATTGCGAATCGTCTACTGTTAAAATTGTTCCGATTCCGCCTTTCCAATATCCAGTGTTAATTACCTGAAGACTGTATTCACCAGAAGCAATTCCATGATCATAATACCAACCGGTGTCATTAACTGCGCTTGCTGGAAATTCCGTAGACTGTGCTAAAATAAATTCACCTGTTGCAGGATACATGTTAAAGTCCATGTAAATTTCCGCGTTTCCACTGTTATTAGATCCTAAATATGTTCTTGCGGGAAATACATCATATTCGTATTCAATCCAAATAGATGAGCCATTTGCATATTCTGTTGCAAGATACGCGTTAAGATCATTAAGTGATCCACCGTCAATAGTTGCTATATCAACAATGTGAACCCCTTGATAATTTGTAGGCACACCACCCCATATATCGTAAGGATGACCAGTTGTACCCGCATCAAGAAACGCATGGATTGTTCGTAATCTTTGCTCATAAACTATCGAACCTATTGCGTCTCTAACGTAAAGTATAATGATAGTAAATCCTGGAACAATTTCATCAGTTGGGTTTGCGGGTTGACATCCAATAGCAGGAGCTGCGTCTACAATAAACATTTTTCCGATATGATCATTAACTAATGGATCATTATCAATTGATTGCTGAATTACCCACGTAGAAGACGATGGAGTTGGATCCCATATTAAATTGCCATTTGCGGCATTGTTACCTCTAAATCTATAAATCTGTCCTAACTCACCTCCTTTGTAGTAAATAGAATCAGTCCCTCCTCCTTGTAAAAGAATGTAATTGGGTTGACCAATATAGTTATCTTTTGCTTGGATTCCTATTCGCTTTCTTTTAGGAATTGCATCGTCTCCGTAAAGACGGACAAACCGGTTTATGATAACCCCGTTTGGATTAGTGGTTTCATTATAAACTTGATCACCTGATAGAACAATGGTTCCGCCAATCTCTCGAAGAACTTCCCACACTGTAGGATTATTACGAAATGCTTCAGGTGGTGTTGATGCAAGTTCAACTAGAGTTATATTAGGTATTGAATAATCTGCTGATATAACCTCAATCTGATAGACAACACCACTTCTGCGAATGAATATCCAGTCATTAGGATTAATAACAGGTTGAATTTCTGGATAAGCACGCTGATTTTCTATTCTTATAGTAGGATTAACTGATGCGGGAGTGGTAAGATTATCGGTGTAGCCTAATACACGCCCTTCAACATTATCTTCTGGTGAAACCTGTAGAATTTCTATTTGCTTTTTTGGAGGAAGATTGTAGTTATTAACAATTGATGTGTTCCCTACATTAATATGGTCCCATGTAATTTTTGAATCCTCCCAAATCGCGGTTGAAAATGTTGGATTAACCCAACGGCCATTAGCATTTTCCCAATCGTAACGAATACCTTCAAAAACCGGTGGCGATAGCACTCCCATTGTTGGTTCAAACTCTGGAATAGGTTCTTGATAAAACTCATCCCATGTATCTGCGCAGTCGGAAACATATCTTGCGGTAAAAGAAAACGCTGCTTCCGGGAGTACTGCTTCTAGGTAATCGTACTTAATTTCATTAGTGTAATTGTTATCTGTGTCATACACAATTAATTCAATCGTATACTTTCCAGCATACGGTAAAAGAACATCATGCGTAATAAGATCATCAATAGGTCTTGGACCAACTGCGTAGTTAAACTGCTTAGTAGGATCCTGCGGCGATGTTAGAGAAACCTTCCATGACATTTGGTAAAAGTCGCCTCTTCCTAATTCATCCCATGTATAAAGATTACCCGATTGCCCGCCATTTGGCGAAACGATAGGTTCTTCCGTGTACCCTCCCCCGTTATTAATTACATAGACTCCTTGATGAACTTGTATCTTGTCACCAACTGCAATTGTTGTAGTTACTGGAGATCCGTTACAGTTTGTTAGGTAAATCTCAGAAAAAGGAGGGTTGACGATTGACGTAATTGTCCCTGCCGGTATTCCTTTTCCTTTTACAATTCTACCTACGCTGATTGCATTAATACCACCAGCAGGTAAAGCAGGACTTAATGTTAAAACATCTCCGGTGCCTACGCTATTACCTATGCTAGCAACTGTGTATTCAATAATTCTTAAAGATCCGTCTTTAATGTTTCCTCCGACTGTTCCTCCGTATCCACCGCCGCCAGCTACTTTAAAGTTTGGCGTAAATTTATATCCGCTTCCGGGTTTAATTATTTCAACGGCAAGCAATTGACCAGTTCCTGATGAAAGAGGATCAATATATGCTTTTAATGTTGCATCTTCACTTCCACCTATGTCTTGCCAACGATATGGAACTTCATCCCATGTTATGTCAAAACTTGTAGATACCTGTAGCGGAGCGCCAACAGGAATACCTGGTGCATCTACATAAGGCTCAATAATTGCTTTGTCATTAAAATAGCCTACCGGTGTTTGGCTGGTTGCTTTAAGATCCAACGCAGCAGAAATACCTCCAATACTAGGTGTGAATGCAGCCGAAGGTATTGTACTGTACTTTAATCCTTTATCATAAAGAAATACGCTTTCCGCTTCAAATGGGATGTCAGTTGCCAAACAATTAAATCCAAATGCATTAGCCACCACATATTGATTTCCATTAGGACGAAGGACGATCGATTGAAAGAACCCACTTGGCATGGACGAATAATTGGACCCTTGATTAGCACCTGCGTCAATACCAAAATTTGTAACTTCTCCATTCGGACCTACCATGTTAATGGTTATTCGTATAGGATTTTCGTATGTTCCTCCTCCTAAAGTAATCACATCGCCAGGCTGATATCCTTCGCCACTTGGTGTAAGCGGGGCAATGATTCCAAGAGCCGCACCTCGCATTCTTACATTACCTTTTGCTTGCTGAAATGCTTGTCCAGGAAAACTTATTATCGGGATTTCTCCGTAATATGGTCCGCCGGCATTACTAATAAGAGCTTTATTAATGTCGTACTTATAGTTATAGTTTCTAATTAGCTCATAGTAAGGTGGGGAAATAAGAGTGCTATCAGGATCAAATGGTCTTGCATCAACTATCTGAATGCGTTTTCCATTTGTCTGAAAGTCAATTTGCCTTGTTAGATTAACTTCTAAAAGCGTTGACGGATCACTCCAAGAATTAACAGCATATCTTTCATAATAAACACCTTCACCTGTGATATCAATAATTCTTGCATTTAGCGGCAAAAACTTGTCTTTTAAATATCGTTTAAGCGCAAATAACTTAATAAGAACTTCTTCATTAGTGTACTCAAAAGCATCTTCAGTCTCTGGAACACCAAAACTATCAGCTTCTCCGCTGTCTCTGACAATATCGTAATAGAGTCCGAAAAGGCTGGTCTTCTTATAATGAAGACTAGGAAGTAGCGTTATTGCTTCGCTGTTCTTGGCTTTATCGCGTAACTGAAAAGGAACTTGCATCTGTCGATACTTCCCATAGTAATCGTCTTCTTGATTTACGTTTAGCCAGTATTCTTTAATTCTTACATCATAATAGCCAAACCAATTAACAATGTTAACAAGACCACGATAAGATCCTACGTATGGCCAAATGTTATCACCTTCCAAGAGCATTTCTTTTCTCTTGGCATTTAAGAGTTCATAGTTTATATTATCTTCATAAACATCTGATTCTCGAAGTATCAGCTCTTCAACCGGTGTTACGTCTCTTCCAAAGTTTTCTAATAGTTTCCCTAATCTTTCATCTTCGGCAATTGATTCACATTCATAAATACTGTTGAAGATGCGTTTAGCCGTAGGATATGTCACATCATCAATGACAATTGAAGAAACGTAAGATCCTTCCACTTCTGTTTGGAATCCTATATTGATCTGTAAAGATTCTTTAGCAATTCTTTCATTAACCGTTCTTTGATAAAGAAGATTTCCACCCGGCAAAGTGTCGGGAACTACTGGTGAAGATGCGTCATTAAACTCAAAGAAAACTTCCTTCCTTTTTGTAATCGTAGGATAGTCCTCGTTATATGAAACGTCAAACAAAAAGAATTCTTCATCGCTTCCTCCACCAATATATGCACGATATATTGGTACAACGCCAAAGAAAAGATCGGTGGGAATCGTTGCTGGTATTTCACGAGCTAGCGCAAAGTATATCTTAGTTGTTCTAACCGCAGTAAGAACATGTAAGCCTTCGAGAGGATTGGTTCCGCTGCTGCTAAAAATTCTGATTGTATTCCCTTGTCTAAGATTGTGTGCTGTGTATGCTTCTAACGATAATGTAACGTTTGGCGTTAATGTGTCTTTGGTTAATAAGATGTAGTTGTATGTTGTGTTAATTTCTTTAATAACGGTTCCTAACACAATGTTTGAACCTGTCACATACATACCTACTTGTAAAGAAGATAACTGTGCTGGTGTTACACCAGTTATCTTATTTAGTTCTACAAAGTTAACGTGTCCAGTAACGGGATAGGTTTTTATACTAATTGACGCAATCGTTCCGTTTGCTGAATATTCCGTAATATCAAAAGGACCGTATTCTTCTACACGTGGAAACGTGTAAGCTGTTTTACCTTCAGAATCATATACTTCTTCAACCATAAATATGTGGTCAGAAGATATTAGTCCAGTAGACACTGGTTCTAAAAATTGGTTAACAAAGAGCTGCGTTGAAGGGTATGTAAACCCGGAATTCTCTAATGATGAAGGTATTGTGTATGAAAGTATTTCCCCAGAATTGGGATCGACAATAAGCGCCGACGAATCAGTGACCCAGGTTTTTCCTACAATAATATCAGTAAAAACTAGATACGTACCAGGATCGTAAAGTTTTCCACTCTTAAGTATTTCTACGTGTGAAATTAAGCCGTTCTGATTTGTATATGCATTAATGACTGCTCCGTAACCTACACCTCCGTCTGGCTGAATTATTTCAACACTTAGAATTTCTGTAGGTTCGGGGTTTAGACCGTAGCCTTTCTTAGAAAAGAGTCTTAATCGGTTTGTTAGTATCATTAGTTGAGATACTTGTAGTTTTTATCAGCTGTATAATTAAAAGCTTTTTTGATACCGCTAGCTCGGTCCATTATGTAAACAAAGAAAATTTGGAATCTACCAATAATTGCTTCCCTCTTACTATCACTTAATAAGTAAGATGACAGTGAACGAGAAAACCCATTTTTTCTCCAATCAAACCCAGTGTTCTTTATGTCATCAAATTGATGATACATTGCATCGTAATAGCTGTCCCGCGTTAAGTATTGCCCTTTTCTAACCTTCATCTTATGTGTTCTTTATATTGTCAACGTTAATTCTGTGAAGTTCCATGTTTAATGACTTTGGTGTATCTTTTGCTGAGAATGCAATGTTAATACTACCCGGCTTTGATTGATCTGAAGAATCATAGTAAAAATAGCCGGATCTATCGGGCCACCCACCACGAACAAGCGCGTATTCACCTCTCCCGATAACAACATCGCCAAACACATCAATACCTTTTTCTGGCAATGAGGCGTTTGCAGGATCGCTCTTAAAGACTTCATTTTCTTCGGAAACAAACCAAAGATTAACGCTGTCAACACCCTGAATATTTTCAATAATAGCAATTAAGTCGGATTTTGGAATTCTATCTCTTCTTCTGTTTTTCAAAAAGTAATCACTACATTTTGAAACAATATCTTGGCGAATTGCGTCTTTACTAAACCCTTCAAATGCAGTAATGTTAACGTTTAACACATACCGTTTAATCACTGGCTCCAAAATCTTGATAATTGTGGTTAAAATCTTTTGACCGCTTTGCTCAATAAAATCATAGATTTTTTCTTTTTCATCAGCGGATAAAAAGAAAAGCGAAACTGGGACAGTAAAGTAGTCATCATTCTGGGCTTTTCTTTTATTAACATCAGGTATCAAGAAAAGATAGACCACGTTATCATCAGCTATGTAATCGTCGTCAAATGTACTGAAAGCATCAATAACAGAAAAAATGTTAAACTTTTCTAAAAAGTAAACATAAGAATCCGCATTTGCTAATACGTATGCTCTTGACGTTTTAGGAGAAAGAACTCGTGTTAGTTCAATAGGCTCGGGGTCAGAACCAAATATTACCGATTTTTTAATACTAATATCAATAACAGAACTTACAGTTACTGAGTTACCTGCGGTGTCAAATACGTCATCAGTAAATTGAAATTGCGGAATTTCTCCTAACAGTATGTTTCCAGCATTGCCTGCGGTTGTTAAGTATTCAACTCGAATTGACGATCCTAAGTCAGGGCGTTTTCCAAAAAACCCATTTCCAAAATACAAATCAATTCCTTCATTGATTCCCGTCTTTACAACTACACCTTTAGCCTCATAGGGCAAGTCATAAACCGAATCATAGAGTTTCCACTTTTCACTGTTAACATAAACGTTAATAAAAAAGTTATCAATCTGTGAGCCTTTCTTTGGCCTAATAGTATATGACTGTAAAGCTCTTCCTGTTCCAGTGACGGTTTGCGCTTCAATCGCACCTTGCGTTATCTTTACCTCGAGAGTGTTTTTCCCCGTAAGGTTCATGCGAATTTCCTCATTCTCCGCAGTAATCGTGTAAGTAAGACCTGTGGAATTGTCAACAAGACGAGTGAAATTAGGTATGATGATTGTGTTTCCGTAAATGTCTAGCGGGTTTCCATTATAAGTTAATAAGACCGTTCCCGATGCTGCAATCGCGCGAGTTGGATTATGACCAGCTATCCTAGAAAGGCTTCGAATCGATATATCGCGTGTTGCTGTATAAATGTTTAATTCTGTGATGCTATCTTCTATGTAATAAAAGATCAATTTGCCCATGTCAATCATTACATTTAGTAATTGACCATAGGCACTTGCAGGTGTAAATACATCACCTACCTGTAAAAACTTTGAAGTTAAGTAAGCTCTTGCATCATCATAGAGCTGATCGTAACGAATTCGGTTAAGCTTAAAAATATCTAAAGCCATTCTGATGTCTTATTTTGCGACGACACCAAGATACTTTGTACCGTCTATGTATATATCAATGTAACATAAATCCCTCACGGTTCCGGGAACAAAATTGACCTGTATATCTATGTTGTAATTAGGTGCTTCGGGAACATATTTTGCTATTTGCGCGTAAAAATCCTTTTGTATCTGATATGTATTTGCGTTAAACTCAAACAATAAATCATTTAGACTTAAACCTAAATCGGGCACACCGAGTACCTCACCTTTGTTGGTAAAAATAATCATACGCAATTTTGTCAACAGCGCCTCCAAAGGATTATTGGTCTCTAGTATAGCATAGTTATACAGAGGATCATTTGCATTACGACAATAGATTTCCTTAAGCATTAATTAGGTAGTAATAGTTTTTATCTTAATGGAAAATGTAGAACCAATCTGGACTGTTCTCATCGTCAATTCTAGTCTTAATCTCTTCCAGCTCTTCTTTCCCTTCTTCTTTATAGAGGTCAGAATTAATAGCAATTCCGCCAGGAAGATTAAATTGAAACGCACCCAGTATTCTTCCCATCGAAATTTTTGCTTGTGCAACACACCAGCGCTGAAAGAACCAGTCATCGTATAGTCTATTCTCTTCAATCTTTACATATGTTTCCAAGAAAAGATTTTTCTTAGGGTCTCTACCTGTGATCTTAAGACGATGCGTGTTTCGATTAAAATCATAACGAACTCTTTCTAAAATAAAAGCTTTAGTTAAATCCCAATAAGAATATTGTGCAGTCCTTAATACTAGGTCATCTGATGCAAATGGTGCAAGATAAATTTCTGCAGCAAGTAAGCGGTTATCAGAAAAATCTCGGTCAATGGTTCCTAAACGTCCACCGCCAGAAATTTCTTTACATTCATAAACCGTGATAACACATTCTGGGAGCAGCACGCTACGAGTCTTTTTAAACTCCGGATCGTTAAACCACTTTTTTTCAATAACATAATATTGAGTTTCTACCGCAGGGCCGTAATTTACATAGAACCAATTTAGCGCTTGATTAATAATCCTTTCGGCTTCTCTCTCCGGAATTGAATATGGAAGAGATCCGCTGCCAGTAATCTCGTCATTGACTTGTTGTATCAGTTCAGCTCTTGTCATAGCAATTACCCAAGAACGTTTATCACGTTCACGTCTTTTTCTTTCGCTTGATTGATAGCCCACTTTTTAGCATCGCTATAGTTCATCGCTTTGTCTGTAAAAACTTCTTCTCCGCCAATTTCAAATGCCCACATGCCATTTCCCTTAGGTTCTTTTCCGTGAACACCTTTATATTTTGATGTGCTAACAGTAATGCTTTCTTCAAATAAAAAGCTTTCAAATGTTTGTATGTGTTTCATTTCCTTTCAGCTTATTTATGACTTCATCGTTCTTTGCAATCTGCTTAAGATTTTTTACGATGTTTTTACGATTACCTTTTGGTTTTCCGTTTTTCTTACCTTTTGCCACTATTTCTTGGATTTCTTTTTACCTTCGTCTTTGTAAGATCCTGGCGACTCTGTAGGTTCAATAGCTTCAACCATCATAGTCTCTTTTGATATCTTAGCAAGTTTTCCAATTTCACCGTTTCTAACAACACCGCGATTAACTTCGCAGTTAATTAGCATTGACTTGTTTTCAATAAAACAATCATTAAGAACATTACCAATGTGAAGATCGCATTCGGTTACTTTAGAAAAATCCACGGTGTTTCCTTTCATAAAATGACTCTCTGTGATTCGAGAATTTTTTACTTTGCAATTAAAAAACCAAGATCTGGCGATAATTCCTTCAACTTCACAATTAATAAACTCAAAATCAGAAAGAGTACAGTCTTTTAATTTTGAATTCTTTAACTGAAACATTCCCGTGTCAGAATCATAATTAAACTCACCTTTTCGCATTTTTCCAGTAATGATTAAATCATATAGCTTTTCGTGAATTACGCCCCAAAGTGCTTGCAGGATTTGTGGGTCATTTTTTAAATCAATTGATACTTTAATATCAGGGAAGATTTTTACAAAAGCATCATACTTGACAAATCCTTCATACATTTCTTTATCAAGATCCATCATTTTTCGAAATGAGTCTTTCTCTTTCTCCGTGAATCCTTCAAAATTTAGCGTTTCGTAGAGATGAAGTCCAAAATATTCAATAATGTCAAGAATTGTTTTTGTCTTCTTTTCATAATCAGCTCCACCTAAGTAACGATATTCTAAGTAGCCTTTTTCAGCTTTAAGAAAGTTAACGCCAAAGTATTTTTCGCTTGCTGGAAGAGTTAAAGTTGACCGGCTAAATTCATCCAGTGTAGGTGAGTAAAAAAGAATACGATTAGGCCGAATTGATCGAATGCTTCTTGCATAAACGCTGTCTTTTCTTTTTGGAAATTTGTCAAAGATCACGTTTTCATCAAATGAAAGTATGAATTTTGGTATGTTAATGTTTTGTATTGTAAAATTTGTTGGAATGATATTGCCATCAATACTTATGTTCACGTGTATTGAACATCTTTCATTGGTATAACCGTTAGATCGTATCCATTCAAACATTTTAATCAATACGTTCCGAGCCTCTGAGTATTTCATAGGCCCGGTAACCAGTTCACACATCTTTTTCCCACCAGAGTAGTCAGGCTCTAACTTAAAGATAGCATCACTTGGCGCAACTGGCGAATGATATAGTGGCTTTGGCTCCCCAAGACTACTCAAAGAAAGCGGTACAACAACTCTCTTTTTTAAAAAAGATGCAATGTCACGCGCTGTCTTAAATACATCAAGTGAACTATAGAACTCAAATTCAAACCCGATTTTTATACCAGACAGAACCTCTTCCTTTGTGTAATTCTTTTTAACTTTCATTTATGATTAAACTTCTATTTTAGCTTTCGGCAGGGATTGACAGAAAGATCTTGTCGTTATGAACACGATCTACTGAAACCATCACGGTTTCACCTACCGAATAGATTTTCTTTTTTAATTTGATTTCCTTTTGCGAAATTAGGCCAACCATGTCTTTTTGAATTTTTACCAATGTCCCAAAAGGCTGAATTGAAATTACTTGTCCGTCGCGAATTGTTCCTAAAAACTTATCTTTAAAATCTTCAATTTCTTGACGACGAATTGACGGATCCTCGTCAGTTAAAATGATTTTCTTATCCGGCGTAATTTCCTTAATCCAAAAATCGACTTGCATGCCAGCGCGGTATTCTCCAGCAGCAACACCGTCTTTCATAGCAGGTGTCATTTTACTGCTGTGTATTAACCCTGTAAAGATTTCTTCAAATTCTACAAATATACCGTACTTAGCCATTCCAGTAATAACACCAGTGTATTTCTTATCAAGATCCAATTCGTCAAGCATCCTAGGCATAATAGTGTTAACATACTTCTTAAACGAGAAAACAAAGGTTTCGCTCTCTTTTAAATAGTCTTCAACCATTACTTTAATTTCCTTGCCTATCATTGAATCAAAGTCTCTAACAATGTTTGTTGCAGCAAGAGAGCCAGGTAAGAAACCGTTAATTCCCATAACGTTAATGATGAATCCGCCACCGTTCTTTTCCATGATTTTTCCATAGTACGCAGCAGTACATCCTTTAATCTGCTCAAAGAACTCTGAACGCATTTTCAATTCATGACCTTTTGAGATTGACCCTTTAAGATATGGCTTAACACTCTCAATGACAATATGGTATCCTTGCTCCAAGAACACGCTTTTACCGTCCTCGGTTTTTAACCATTCGACCAATTGCACTGGAGTCAGATTAAGCATATTGCAGAAATGCTTTTCATTTTTTGGATCTATGACTGCATCAACAAACCCATTTAAAGACACGTGGATGTCTTTTTCAGTGATGTAAGTTATATCTATAATCTTACGGTAGTCGCCTACACGTGGTTCTTTAGACTCAATTGTGGCTATTTTAGAAAGCTTTTCAAAATAATCAAGTGCATAAGCCTCATGATTACATACTGCTACGTTATACTTTTCCAAGATAGCTTTGTTAGGGCTCTTACGGTGATAACTTTCTAAAGTGTTCCAGTTAATTTCGTTTGTGATGGACGTTTTTTGAATTGTTTGCATATTTGAGATTTTGGTATATATCCGAGTTATTCTTCTTTTGCTTTAATTTATTAAGTGATAATGGAATTATTTTATCCCACCCATTTTAATAGGATCTAAGGGATCAAATGTTAATTCGATAGGTACTGGATTAGGAACAGCAGAAACACCTGCGCCTATCGTTACTGTACCAATAGGAAGGGTAATGTAAATCGAAGCCTTTTTAAGATGGCTATCAATAATGTCAGCAATCAGAGGTGCTAATACAGTTGCCATGTTATTTGAAACATCTCTGGCAATATGATCTGACAGCGAATCAGCCCAATCTATTGCAACTTCGGTCCATAATCTTTTCTTATAAACTTCAACGTCGAGTCCTGCTTGTTGAGGGTTTGCTCGTATCCATGTATCAATTTCTTCTTGTACCTCATATAGACTTTTAGTTCCTGATATTGGTGCTAATAAATGTGTGTTAAGATCAGCTTTAAGTGTAGGTTCTAATTTCTTAAAAGCATCAGCTAGTTCTAATGCAAGCGTGGGTGTAATTAACGGCATATTATTTTACTTTTGTTACAGGTGTAGCACCACGACCACTCAGCTGTGCTACTGTCATTGGTACAACAGGTGGTGTAGTAGGTGCACCTAAGTTACCTAAGTGCGTGTGCGTATTAAAAAGTGTCAAGAAGGTGTCACCGAGAATAACGCGTTCTTGCGCCCCTTCACCTAATTCAATTGTTGATGTTTGGTCAAGAACTATTGTAGGTGAAGTTACTTTAACTTCTTTTTGTGACACTATGTTAATTTGTGATCCTATCAGTTCAATGATACTCTCGGTACCTTTGTGTTCAATGGTAATACTGCTGTCAGGATTAATTATGATTTGTGAATCTTTATGAAAGAGTGTAAGACCTTTACCCGGAGTGTAAAAGATTTTCATCTCTTCATCTACATCATAAGCTAAAACATGGCTATTAAGATAAGAATCGGTAATCTCAGCCTGAACGTCAGGATTAATTGTTTGAATTGAAAAGTATTCTGGCGAGTAAATGCTTCCTTCGTTAAACCTGACTTGTACGTATGTACCTACTTTAGGAATACTGATATCAGCAAAGCCGCCGTCTGGCCCACCTGCAAACATCTTTCGTCCACCAGGATGTGCCCATGGAACTGCTTCCGGGTTAACCTCTTTCTTTTCAATTGCACCGGTTGGAGTGCCTTTTGGATCAACTTTAGATTCTTCAGATTCATAAAGACCATAAACCATGATCTTACAACGGCCTTCTCTCTCAGGATCGTCATTATCAAGTATCTTTCCTAAAAAGTATTTTCCCGCGAGTGAATCTTTGCTTAGACTTTTGCCCATTCGTTATTCATTACCTAAGTTTGCTGAATTTCCTTTTGGCGGCTCCGATAGATTGCCTTTTCCAATATTATTTGTCGGCTCTTCCAGATTAATTATAGGTCCTTCAAGTCCTGCATTACCTACATTGTTTCCTCCTTTAATTATAAGAGGTTCTTGTAGTTTTTGATTTCCTAGGTCATCAGAATTTTTTTCTAGGTTTGTTTCTGCTCCTGAAAGATTGGAACTACCGAGAAGTATTTTCTTGTCATTGCTTTCACCGGTATTAAAAATTTCTTTTCCAAGAACCGATGAATTTGATTGGATATTTGAATCAGGGCCGGATAGGTTTGTATTTCCTGGGTCTGTAAATTCTGCCGGTGGGCCATCCAGTGTTACTTCACCCATTTTTCCTGGTACTACCGGTGCACTTTCTAATTTTTGATTTCCTATTATTCTGCCGTCAAGCCCACTTGCGGCACCTGATAGATTAGCTGACTTAGGATCAATATTGGTATCCGGACTTGCTCCGTCCAGTGTTATATTACCTGGCGTACCTGGCTTGGTTTCGGCTGACTCTAACTCGACAGCGGTCAGTTGTGCACCTTGCGGTTTAGCACCGTCCAGTGTTACACTCTTATTACCTAACGTATTAGACACAGCAGCTCCGTCCAATGCTACACTTCCTGCACTTCCTGGCTTGATTGGCGGAGATACAAGTGATTGCTCACCTAGTCCTTCTCCTGCGTTAATTGGCGGTCCTTCTAAATTAACAAACGGTTTGCCACTTAAGCTTGTCGGAGGAGGCGCTGCAAGTTCCACTTTACCTTGTGATCCAGCATTTGGTTCAGCGCTAATAAGATTGACTTTACCTGGCGTAGGATTGCCTGCAGCTACGCCATCCAAAGTAACACTTCCACCAACTGTTGTTGGTTTAGGTGGTTCAACGAGATCAACTGTTGTTGTAGATATTGGAGTAAGAGGTCCGCTATTCAGAATAGTTCTTCCTAGATCTCCGTCTAGTGGTGAAGGAGCACCTATTGGCACTGAACTTCCTGGATCTCCTTCTAGTGGTGAAGTAGCACCTAGCGGCGATGAACTTCCCGGATTTCCTTCTAGCGGTGAAGGAACACCTATTGGTGCAGAACTTCCCGGATTTCCCTCTAATGTAGTAGAAGGCCCGGATAGAATAACGCTTCCACCGCCGCCATCCAAAGATCCTCCACCTGATTGAAAAAGAATCTGGCCTAGTGTAGTTGACATTATAGACGGTGCAATAAATGTTACCGAGCCAGGATTTGTTGATGCGTTTATTGCTCCTTGTAAAGGTTCTATTCCAGGTGTGCCAACAAGAGATATGTCAGGTGAAGTTAAATATGCGTTTCCTATTCCACCTACTAAGTTTTGTGATGCGTTAATGTTGTTAATGATATCACCAATGCTTGAAGACTCTAGATTGCTTCCTGCCACAATTTGAGAAATTTCAGCAACCGACTGTGCTATCTGTGTTACCAACTGCACATCGTTGCCGGATAACTTGAGTCTTCCCAGAATTGCTTGTTCTGGTGGTTGGTTTAATGTGAAGTTAGATATTATTCCTTGAGCCGCAGATATCGGATTGTTTAAAATATTGCCCAGCTCATTACTTAACTGAGCAGGACTTAAATTGTAAACATTGCCCAAAAATGCACTATTTACAACATTTTCTAATGAAGACATTACTTGTGCCGATGCCGCCGCAGTAAGATTTCCAGTAAACGCACTAAGTGCGTTTGTATATCCTTGTAGAGATGATGAAGCTCGCGACGAAATATTTTCACCGGTGGCATCTTGAATTGTTGTATTTGGTGTAAAGTTTTTAAGGCCTGCTGTTTTTTCTCGAGTTGCAATACCAACGGTATCTTGAAGTAAAGCTCCTAATAAGCCATACGTGTTAGATTCTCGAATCCGACCAATTTTAATACCCATTTTTACTTTTGTTGGGTCAGCACTTGCGTATCTTGCTTGATTTTCCAAGTATGCTAGTGATTCTTCTAAAAAGTTAAATTCACAATAATCAAAAGTAAACTTGACAAAAGTTGCAGGATCGGCCTGCGCTCCGGTTGCATCGCGTAAAGTCCGTATCTCCGTAACAATAAGTTCCATTGAAAAGAACCTTTGGGTTTCCGGCAGCATGTACCGCATGTAAGCATTATCCCATACAGCTTTTCGATAGAGATCTATGAGGTATGTCATCCTCATATTAATGCTTTCATTACATTCAAATGTAATTATCTTTTCTTTACCACGAAAATTATTCTTTGGATCAATCTTCCATATCTCTTCAAGCCCAGTTACCTTTTCAAAAACCCAAGGAGTCTTGGTAGACAAGTAAAGCATTCCTTCGCGGAATTCCTGCATCATATTTGCCCGGTAGTATTCGCCTCTTCTTTGCAAGAAGTTAATTGCTGAATCCGGGTGAAAAGAAGCGGATGGCGCTACTCCTCCACCTACATTATTAATTTGTTGAACTGCATTTTCCGGACCTAAAAAAAGACCTTGCGGAAGATAGTCAAGATCATTGTTTGACTTATCATACACCGTGTCGTTAAGAAATCTGAAGTAAAACCCTGTATATGTAGGATCTTCAAACAGCCACCGATTTGATTCAGTGCTTCTTATTCCAGATGTCCAGTTTCCACGAAGGAAATTTTTGGTTATAGTATCTCTAGATTTAAACATTTATGTATATATCTAGCCAGTAGACGGAACTGGCCACTCTCTGCGTGCAAGTCGGAAAATTTGATACAGATTGGGAGGTAATTCCTTAGGAGGATCCTCGTAATTTGTGGATTCAGGTGACATGTTATACATTATCTTCATTCCGCTTACCATGTAAAACCCACTATAGAATTGATCAGCAACTGCAGGAGTTTCATTTGTTGGAATAGTTGATTCATTAGGTGTAGCATCAGAAACTCTTTTTAGCGTATCATCTTGTGTGATTAGTATGATAGGAAGTTTTTCTCCTCGGTAGACATTGGGATTCCAGCGTTCAACGTTCGCTTCTATATACATCTTATTTAGCTCTTCACGATTTCGTGTATTCCAGAGTTCTGAATAAAGGTACTTATCATGAACGTCTCGATACTGTACACCTAGCCAATACTTTTTATTTTGTGTTATCCAAGAATCATCTTCCGCAGTGCCATCTGCTTTCTTAGGGTATGCTCTTCCCTTTAATAGAATCTTTTTATCCGCGCTTCCTTCAGAGACAATAGGATCAACAAAGATATCCCAGGTTTTCCCACTTTTTTGATCAAAGAATTGCGCAAAACTGCGATATCCGTATCTACGAGAAATTTCCGAACTGTTATTAACGACCCGATAGCTCTTGATGTACATATTGGTACCACTGACACTTGCCATATCAGTTAACAGTTTTTTTGTTTGCTGTTGGGTACCTTCTTCAAAGTTATCATCACTATTAAAGTCTTTCATTCCTGTAATGTCAAGAATTGCGGCATTTAGTTTTTCTTCACCTTCTACTTGTGCATTAACATTAATAAAGTTTAAATGATAATAGACATCAATAAAGCAATCATAAAAACATTTTTCGTCTTTCCAAGCGTGGTCTGTAACATGCCGTATGAAATTAAAAAGATTGTCACCTGCGCAGATCCAATTCTGCGTATCGGTAGTGCTAGTTTCATTTGTAGCAAAACCCATTTTTAGTTTCTGCGAAACTTGTTTAAGAACATCAAACGAAGTACCATTAAAAGACTCAATAATTTCGTCTCGGAGATTTTTAATGTAGAGCTCACCTTCAATTAGAATTGTCGATCCTCTTCCTTCAATACCTCCACCGCTATCATTGACATTTGTTATCACATAATCATTGCGTATAGGTTTGAAAGCATCATTCTTGGCACGAATAAAGATTGACACAATATCACCGTCTTTTGGCATACTGTGCGACTTAAAGACAGCTGTATCAGCTAAAAGAACTTTAAATCTTACCGTAGGAATAAATCCAGTAGCGTCAAGAAGAAACTCTAAGATTTCCTTCGTCTTAAAAACATATCCGTTAACAGTGATTAGCGGATAGCTTGTTCCTGTGTCTTTTTGATACTGTCTTCCTTGTACACCCTTTTGATCGCCAAGCTCATCGCTGGTTCCCGTGAAAACATCTTCCAGAATAACATCATCTAGCTTAATTTCCGGTTTGACAATAGAACGAATTACACTTGATTCCTGAGACATACTATGAGTTGTTTAATCGATTCTTAACAATACGCGCAATGAATTCACTTTTTGAAATAGGACCTTCATCAGCTTCGCTGCTTTTTGTTACGTTAGGACCCATGTAAATTTTCCCATTACGAACTTGAATTTCAGTATCACCAAAGTCAGCGTAGTTAGGAGGGAGCGAATTATTAGCTGGTCCAGAAACAGGCTTTCTTGCCGTGTCCCTCTTGCTAAACGACTGTAATTGAGGATCAATTTTTGATTTCTTTTCCGGTGTTAAATATTGTTGGCGTACATCTTCCTTATTTTTTGCGCTGTTATTAACCGCACGAACATTTCGACCAAGACTATACAGGTCATACGTTACCAAGATATCGCCTTCATCAATGGAAAAAGGATTACTGATACCGTTAAACTTTAATATCTTTTCTGCAGGATCTATGTAGCCATACATCTCGTTTGATATTAGATCAACTCTCATAGACGTATCTCTGTCAACAAGAAAGTAGCCGATTCCTGTTGGCGGAAGCGACGCAGATTGAACTACAATATCTTTTTCTAAAAAATTAACAATTTGATTTCCATATCCATCTTTATAGAATGGCTTTGTATCTTGTGTTATCGGAAAAGTTATCATTATTTATCCATGTATTTTACGCCATGACTATACACTGAGTTTAGAACGTTTTTTACCTTTGGCGCAGTTGATTGCTTGTAATAGCCAAAGATCTTATTGACTTCTTGTGGATCACCTAATAGCGGATTATACGCTTTTCCTCCACCTTCGCCGCCTGCGTTACGTCCTTCTCCATTGCGATTAGCCTGAGCAGTTCCTATATTATTACTGTTAGAAGTTGACGAGTCAACCGCCGATGTTTGGGTTGATGAAAATGTATCTTCGTATCCTTTAGGTAAGGAATACATGCGTCCTCTTCCTTTGTTAAACATTGATTCAATTCCTGCCCGGTCACGAGGCATACCGTGCTCTAATGTAATAGTAGCCTTTAGTTCGGTTGGAAAATCGTCAGGACCCAATTCATCGTTAAACTCAATTTTAATACCTGTGCAAATAAGATTACCTATCATCATCATGGGGTTTAGCGGGCTTCCAACAGTTAGATGCCATTCACCTACCGGTGCGCCTGTCAAGATAGAATGAATTCCTTGCATAAACCCTTTAGAACCGCCACTACTCAATTTCATGGCTGAACTAGCTGCGCCAGAGGCAATTGATTGTAGACCGCTAACTGGGTCATCAAGAAATTTACTAAAAACATCACCAAAGTTTTTTAACGCAGTAGTGAACTGCGTACTGAGTGCTTCAAAGAAACCGCTAGGATTACCTTGAAGCCATGCTGCACGTCCAGCGTCGCCTCCTAAAAACGGTTCCAACGATCCACCTGCTCCTTGCGGCATATAACGATTCATCCCACCCCAAAATGAAGCCTCATTATATGTTAGAATCATAAGATTACCTAAGATGTCCAAGAGAGCTGCCTTTGAATTAATACCGCCAATTGAGCGAGCTGAATATTCAAATACAAGCGAAATTTCATGCTTAAATGTTATACCTCTTTCACGAGCTTGCGTGTTATCAACGACGGTTACGGGTCCTAAAATCTTATTTGCATAAGGACCATTGTTATAGGGATCTGGTGGAGGACCTCCATCGCTAGGTTTAAGAGCATCCGCGCCACCTGTTAGAAACCCGAGTGCTTTAGCTAATCCAGGTAAAGGGCTGTCCGGATTTCCTGGACTGCCGCTATTACTAACTTCCCAAACATCAGCCTTAACTTCTTTCCATTTGAGTCCTGCTTCAATTGGTCCCATGATTGTGGATATCTTGTTTCCTGGATCTTCACCAAGAAAAGTTATTGCTGTTGCAGCAGGTGTTAAATTCTTTTCTTTAACTTCTTTTTTAGCTTCTTGGGAACTTCCTACTGAATCCAAGACAGGAAACGTATACCGTCTTAAGGTAATCATATAGTTGAGAGGAACTTTCTTCCACCACTTTAAAAAGACAAAGTCTTGGTACTTATACGGAAATTTAATGTTTTCCGGCTGCTGACACCAATTGACCAACTCGGTAACCGTTAATTCACCCATTGATGATTGGTTCTCACCTTTTAGAGTTCCTTGTGAGGAAACATCATAAAAGCGAGGTTGATTCTCTCGATCAATTAGATATTGATTTCCTTGCTTTCCTGCTGCTGCTTGTAAGTTAATGTAAGCATTGTAGTTCATGATTGATGGAACCCCCCAAAACTCAGTGTACTTGCTTTTAGCCGCATCAGGTGTAATCTTAGAACTCGATGCAGAAGTTTGCGCTCCACCCGGTCCTTCCACCACAAATCCATCAACAAGCGCAGCTTGTAAACTTTCCGTATTGGTAAAAGAATAGACAACTGATCCATCATCGCCAACAACGTATATTAGTCTAGGATCTAAAGGAACCTCCGTATTGCCGAAATTAATAGACGATGTGCTATCGTTGTTTGTTTGCTGCGACGGGTTGGTTTCATTACCTGGTGGTGAAATATCCGGCCAAACAGATTTACCCTGACTGCGTAATTGCGCTGGTGTTTCTAGCGTGGTAATAATTTGTGACCAACTCTTTTTCGGTCCAATACCTTCGCTGTATAAAAGCTGATCTTGTGATTTAAGTAAACCATAACTATGTATTAGGCCTATCTTAGCAATAAATTCATAATCGTACGGAGGGTTAATTGGAGGATTTTGCGATGCTTGACCTGCAACGCCAGCCTCTCCTGCATCATTCTCTCCTAGTTGTTCTTCCGCGGTCTCTCCAGTAGGTTCCATAACGTTAATCTATTTTTGTATATATCAAATGAATTCAGCTCATCTTGTTTTTAGATATATAGAAAAACTCTTTTTTCATGCAACGAAACATACAAACATTTGAAGACTTTGTCAACACAACATTAAAAGAAGAGGCTGAAGGATCTATGTATAAACAAAAACTAGCAGATATCACAAAGACAGCTGCTGAACTAGAAAAAATGATTGCTGATGAAGATGACCTAGAGGCTTGGGTTCAAGACAAGATTACCATTGCTGGTCATAACGTAAAAGCTATCCATGATTATCTTTCACAAGGAAAAGAAAAACCAGCGGATCTTATTCAAAGTAAACCGCTTTTTAGCGAAAAAGATAAGGATTCTGGAAAGAAATGAAAAGACCTACTGAATTTACCAAAGATCTGATTCCTAAGGGAAAAAGACAAAAGAAGAATATCTTTACACGTACTCCTCGGATGAAAAGCCGAATGATTTTACGTGTAAGAGATTCCAATCAAAAGTTGATTAATGAAATTAATGACCTGCAAGAAAAACTGCAGTCTACTGATGTAGATCCAACTGATCCAGACCAGTAATGCTTTCATCGCTTAACCAAGCAACAGGATATGAATGGCATTCAATGATATGCACTTTCTTTGCCATCGGAAAAAACATGACCTCTTCAAATAACTCATAGTAGTCCTCGTTTTTGTCCTTTTCTGTTAGCAGAATAACTTTGTCGATCTTTTTCAGATCTTGTGTATAATGAACAAACTCACGAATGATTTCGTCGTCCATTGTAGGGTTACTATAGATGATAGAAAGTAGTTTTCTTCCGTTGCTTCCTTCGCGGATCATCTTTTTTATTTCTTCGTTGATTATAAAAGATGAGCAAGAATCAATATTTGATGGCTGAAAGCCAAGGCGATCAATAACTTCGTCGGTACTAATGACGAGATATTTCCGTAAATTGAGAAAACACTTCTTTATCTTACTTTTATCATCAAAAGTCAAGTAAAGATTCACTATTCTTTGTGGTTTTTTTCTAGCTGCCGCGCACGGCGTTCGGCTAATTTTTCTAATCGGCGTTCCTTAATTTCACCGTTCTTCTTGGCCATTGCGTCAGCTTCTTCGTATGTCATACCGCTCTTCATCCACATTTGCAAGTTAGCTGCATACGCATCAGCCTCTACTTGTACATTTCGATTCTCTAATTCCTGTACGTTGTTTAAATGGATTTGCTTTCCTGCGGCAATCTTTCTTTGCCGTATGTCTTCTTGTTGTTCAAAAGACATATTCTTAAACTTCTTTAAGAGACCTAGTTTCTTTTCTAATTCTCTTCTTTCTTTGTGGTTATTCATTTTCCGATAGCTTTAGCATACATATAATTAAACAGACGAACAAAAGATGCAAGCACTAAACTTTCATCTGATGCAATTCCATTACTAACGTCAACCATTTCTAGGTAAGATTTAATCTCTTTTTCTGAGCCGTCACCGTTGGTTTCTTCTTGTGGAAGTCCAGTCACATCAACGGCAAAGACAGGAATCACCTGATCACTGTTCTTGCTGATATAGATAGGACCTAAAAATAGCCATCTATTAAGAGAATCTTCAGGCATTGTAAATCCTCCTTCTTCGCGCAGTTCTCTTACAGCCGTGAATAGCAGACTATCATCTTCATATTCAATAGTCCCGGTAATCAAGGTATCAGAAAAATCGTTTTCTCTGAAATTGTTAAACTCGTGCAATAGTCCAATCGTTGAAATAATTCCGTTGTCATCGGTACAATAGGGCATCACAGCAACTGACATATGCTTATTCTTTAAACCTACTTGGCCGTTAATATCAACTACATCAAACCACTTATCGGAAAATAATACTTTAGGCTGTTTCATTTCTTTTTTTCTTTTTTGAAAAGGCCTGAATCCAGATTTGTGTAGCAATCTGCTGTCGAACCTCTTCCATGTTTATACTGTTTGCAAGATAATCTTTAACGTGTTCTTCGCCATTTTCATATGAATCAGAAAGGATTCGCATAAGATCAATGGACGGCATGTCAATAACAACACCAATGGAAACTGATGATTTTGTTTTTTTGCTGTTGTTGAGCAATGCAGAGATAGGCGAAGTTGTTGGAACCGTCTCAACTCTTCGTAAAGGCGGGTTAACTTCCGGTGGAAGAACGTTTTCCACTTCTTTTACTGTAGGTTCGACAAAGCCCGCATCGTCCAAAATTTCAACGAAGTAATCACCAATCAGATCTTCATTACCCCGAGATCCATCAGTGAAAACAAGGAAGTTAAGGCCGTTGTCTTGCGCGATATCGCCTAACCATTTGACCCGTTGACCAATGCGATCACCTTTTAGCCATTGATAGGTTTTTGTTGTTGTCATGGTTGATGTTTGAGTATATATTGTGTCTTTAGAACTCAATGAAATTTTTGTATTCTTCATGGTATTCTCGCATCCAGGCTTCACTGAATCCTGCATTGGCCCATCCAAGGTATTCCAACCTAAACTTTTTAAGAAATTCCGAAATATGTTTTTCATAATCACCGCCTGTCATTTGCATGACTTCTGGATAGCTAATTCTAAAAGTGTGTGATGTTCCTTTAATCCGCCAAAAGAGATAGAGTAAGGTACTGATGTAATCATAGCCGTATTCAATAGTAAGTGGTGTCCACTTACTCACAGTAACATCAAATTCCCCTTTCCCTCTTAATAGGGAAAAATCTTTGACGAATGGCATTCTTAATTAACAAGCTTGCTAACCTTTTCTTGATACTCGTCTTCCAAAGCATCAATCATTAAACCAATGATGTTCTCACGATCAACTTCGTGCAACTTAGCCATTGCATCCATGTCTTGACGCATGATACGAATTCGGGCTCTTGAGCTTTCTCCGTGACAGAGTTCAATAGTTATACTGTCCCAATCAGAGTACTCGATGTTTTTCATTTCTTCCAACTGCTTTTTAATTGCATCTTGGACTTCTTTATTGTTTTCCATGTTGATTCCTTTGAGTATTTATCTCGGTTAAAAAAGTTCTTGGTTTTCCGTCATTTCTTTTAGCAATTCTCGGCCTCGCTTAATCTTATACCAAACCAAAGTTTCACTACAACCTATTCTTTCCGCAATTTCTTTATATGTTGCATCTTGCATATACTTCATAATGATTGCTGTAGAAAGATCTTTTGGCAGTTTATCAAGCATAATCTTGATAAGAGCCATCGATCGCTTACGATCGATGTTTTCATCAAATGCGTCAATTGACGGTACTTGGTACTCGACGAATTCGTCTCCGCCATTTCCATAGACTTCATCGAGCGACTTAGTGCTAACGCGTTTTTTCTGTTTAGGAATACTGCTGATATAAGAATGCAGACACATGATCATAAAAGTAAACACCTTTGACTTCTCTGGATCATACTTGTCCAGTCGTAAGAAGACTGTTCCTAAGACAGTCATAGTAATGTCTTCCAGTTCTTCAGGGGAAATTTCGGGTAAACGACGCTTTGCTGCGGTAAAAAGAATTGCTTTATACTTTGTCAGTAATGTGTTATACGCAGCGTTACTTCCGGCGATTGCTTCATTAACTAACCGTTTATCTTCATCATGCGAAGTGTAAGCTGTCTTGCCAATTCTTTTTTTCATTACAATTTATATTTGCTATCAGTGATATAGTTCTAAAGAAGAGACCTCGGTGATAGCGAATCCCGAGGTCTCACTTGCCGTAGCAAGAACGGTCCTAAGTCCGTATGTTTTTATTGGAGCGGTTGTTTACAAGGACATTCTGGATTTTCACAAAGACAAGATCTTTCTCCTGTGGTTTCCAAAGGTTCTTCTTGATATTCCATGTTTTCTGAGTTATCTTTTGACTTGCGATAACCCAGTAAACCTGCGCCAATTCCTGTAAAGATAATAGATTGCATCATGATGTCAGGCGACTTATCAGAGATAAGCGATCCGATAACACCTCCTATGAAAGCTAACGAACCAATGAAGCAGATAAAAATGCCTATCGTTCCACTGCCAGAAGTTTTTCCGTCGCTATTCGACGTCATTTGTGCAAATGAGAAACGGTTAACGTTCCCAATTCTTTGTCGTTTCATAGTATGCCCTAGTCACTGGCATTTCCTTCGCTATCAATGTATCCTACAATTCCACTCTTTGCCGCACTACGAATTTCATAGTCGATTGTCATGTCTTTA
>Ga0315905_10001657_pt1 | contig 23789 bp, 10 predicted proteins | sample LakEriMetagenome_5_FD_203522 | JGI IMG/M metagenome (GOLD analysis project Ga0315905, IMG submission 203522) | Freshwater fungal communities from buoy surface, Lake Erie, Ohio, United States - Buoy 4 MA121 | ecosystem: Environmental > Aquatic > Freshwater > Lake | place: USA: Lake Erie, Ohio...
AATCGCGGGCGGGAGCGAGGCCGATGAGGGTGAGTTCGATGTGGCGGTCGCCGAAATCGGGGTGAGCGGATGCGAGGCGTTCGCGCAATGCGATGACTTCCTCCGTGAGCAGTTTGCCGTCGCGGTTATGCACGAGTTCGGCGCGCCAGAGGCCGGTGAGTTCCAGCGAAATCTGGCTGCCGGACTGCTGCCAGACCAGCACGTGGCCGGGACGCGAAGCGAGCCAGAGGTAGCCTTTGGTGCGGTAGAGTCCGGTGCTCAGCTGCGACTGACACACGTCGTAAAGCCGCTGCGGGTGGAAGGGGCGCACCTCGCGGAAAATCGTGCAGTCCACTTCACCGGGAGTGGCTGCGGGCGAGGCATCCAGCGAAAGCCCGGCCGCCAGTGCCTCCAGTTGCGCCAGATCCGGCGGCGGCACGCCCGCGAGATCGGCCCATGCCAGCCGGGCCTGCGCGGAAAGCCCCACGGCAGCGTGCGGATTCATCCGGCGCAGATGCCGCATCATCGTATTCAGGGCATCCTTCTCCACGAGATCGGTCTTTGTCAGGACGATGAGACTGGCGAAGGCGATTTGCTCCACCAGCAGCGACGCCGCGAGCCGCAGCGCCGGGTCGGCAGGCTCCGTGCTGGTCAGGGCCGCGCCGGCATCGTAATCCCGCAGCAGATTCAGTGCATCCACCGTGACGATGAAGTGCCGTAGTTGATAGTGCGCATCCTGTGTGAGCGCCCGGATGAGCGGCCACGGTCGCGCCGCACCGGTGCTTTCCACGAGCAGGTCCGGCGCCGGCGGTTCCAGCGCGACGATTTCCTCCAGCGCCCGGCCCACCGATTCATGGAGCAGTCCCCGCGCATGACTCCCGTGCAGCGCCGCCACGCGGCCCGTGAGTTTCCCCGCCTCCGGCACCGCATCATCGCCACCTACGAGTTCCACATCCAGCCCAAACTCGCTAAGATCATGCACGATGAACGCCGCATCGCGCAGCGACTCCTCACGCCGCCAGCGGCGCAGCAGCGTGGTCTTTCCGGAGCCGAGGAAGCCGCAGAGAACGGTGATGGGGATGAGCATGGAGGTATTTCTGCCAATAATGTTGCGGGCTCGAGTCTTTTGCAGGTGTTCGATTCATAACGTGGCTACTCTTCCGTGAACGGCCCACCGCATTTTGCCGCTCTCCGCCAACGGATCACACTCACACGGAGCAATGCGCCGACGCCTCCAGCCCCGGCACGCGCCGGTAAACAATCAAGAGATCCCCTGCGCGGGCTGCGGATGGAAAAGCAACCAGCAGCAAGATGAAACATTTTAGGAGCAACACTGGGGCACGGGCTTCCTGGTCGTGAGGCACAACGAGGGGCGGGGTGGAATATGGTGCGGTGGTCCTCGGTGCAGCCATCCCAGCGTGAGGCTGGCCGGGGCGATAGTGGTGGCGGCGAGGAAGAGTTTCAGCTCCGCGCGGCCGGAGGGATTCACGTATTCGATGCGCAGGGCGCGGCGATGCGGTCTTTGGAAAGCGTGTGCGTCTGGCCCGCGGGATCGCGCAGGGAAATAACCTCGCCGGCCTGGTCGCTGATGAAGCCGGCGACATTCAGTGGCAATTGGTTCCCCGACTCTGCTGAAAGGCACCGCCATAAAACTCGCGGTTTATTGGTCTTCCTGCAGGAAATGTCTATTTCGCAGACATGTGGCGCTCGCTGGAACCAGGGGCGGGATTGGTAAAATGATAATAACTGCACTCGTCCTATGAAACCACGCTTCTTTTCCAGACTGAATAAAGTCCTGCTGCTTCTCGCCGGCATCTGGCCGGGGATGGCGGGCGCGGATCAAATGAACGGCCACACGGCGGATGCGGAGTTCGATACTAACAGCAGCGGCATCGTGACCGCCGGACCGAAAGCGGTGGCGGGCACGGATCTCTACATCGGGCGGCAGTATTACAGCAGCAGCGCGAATCATTATGTGGTGCCGTTCCAGTTGCCGAATCTTGGTCCGGGGACGTTCTCCGGTGTGTCGGTGACGCTGCACACGGCAGACAACGACACGCCGATCAATGTGAACCTGTTCGCCCTTCCCGGCACGCGGGCGGTGTCCACGACACTGCAGACGGATGTGAAAAACGGGGCTGCCGATCACCGGACCAACGGCACGCTGATCATGCAGGATTTCTGGAACAGTTCCACGCCGGAGCAGACTCCGGTGACGACTCCCGCAGACGGAACCGTGGATGCAACGCTGGCGTCATGGCTCAACACAGCCTACGCGGATGGCGCGAACGGCGGACAGTTTATCTTCATGCGCCTGAGTCCCGCGGCTCTGTATCCGGCGAATGATCAGCGGGGCTTCCGCATGGCGTCGGCGAATAATCCGGATGCGGCAAGGCGTCCGTTCATTACCTACACCTTCAACAGCACAGGCAGTCCGCCCCCCACGATCGTTTCCTTTTCAGCCACACCCGGCATCGTGCCGGCGGGCGGCGTGGCCACCCTCTCATGGGAGGTGACGAATGCGGACACCGTCACGATTTCAAACGGCGTCGGCGCAGTGGCACCGGTGGGAAGCACGGAAGTCTCACCTGCGGGCACGACGACCTACACCCTCACCGCCACAGGCCCGGGAGGCACGCGCACGGCCACGGCATCAGCGGGACCGGCAGGACAGGTTTTCTTCCGCTACTTCCGATTCACGCCGACAAAGCTGCGCAATGATGCCTCGGCCGACAGCGTACAGCTCGCGGAGTTCGAAATGCTCAAGAGCAGCGAGCGCATCACCGGCGCGACGGCAACGAATCCGGGCGGCAACAGTCCAGGAGGAGAAAGTCCGGCGCAGGCGGTGGACAACAACCTCACGACCAAATGGCTCGACTTCAACAAGAGCGCGCTCGTGCTGGACTATGGCCGGGTGGTCAACGCCGACGGCTATCGTTTCGCCACGGCCAACGACGGTGAGGAGCGCGACCCCGTCAGTTGGCGTGTGGAGGGCAGCAGCGACAACTCCGCATGGACGCTGCTGGACGAGCAGACCGACTTTCCGACGCCCATGGCGCGGGAGAGCTATGTGCTGGAGATGCCCATCCTCGGCAGCGGCAGTGCCGGCGGACTTCCGACCATTGGCCTGTTCACGGCCACGCCTTCCAGCGTCGCTGCGGGCGGCTCGAGCACGCTGAACTGGGTGGTGCTGAATGCAACCACCGTCACCATCAATAACGGCATCGGTACGGTGACTGCGGAGGGATCGGTGGAAGTTTCACCTGCTGCGACGACGACGTGGACGCTCACGGCGACGAATGCGCAGGGTACTGCCACGGCCACGGCGACGGTGAATGTCGTCGCGTCAGGCCAGTATCGCTACTTCCGTTTCACGCCGACGAAATTCCGCGCGAACGACAACAGCGTGCAGCTCGCGGAGTTCGAGATCACATTGAACGGCGCGCGCCTGACTGGAGCCACCGCCTCGAATCCCGGCGGCGACAATCCCGGCAACGAAACGCCCGCACATGGCGTGGACAACAACCTCGACACCAAGTGGCTCGACTTCAACAAAGGCCCGCTCGTGCTCGACTTCGGTGAGCCGGAATACGCCGACGGCTACCGCTTTGCCACCGCCAACGATTCCGATGGGCGCGATCCCGTGAGCTGGGAGGTCCACGGCAGTGTGAACGGCGAAGACTGGGTGCTGCTCGATTCCCGCACCGACTATGCCACGCCGACGGAGCGCAAGACTTACATCCCCGTGCTGCCGCTCAACACCGGCGCGCCACCAGCGGGCATTCCTGTCATCGCCAGCTTCACTGCCAGCCCGACCGGTATTGCTGCGGGGGAAAGCGCGACGCTTTCGTGGAATGTGACCAACGCCACCAGCGTGAGCATAGATAACGGCGTCGGCACCGTCGCTGCGTCCGGCACCCGCATGGTCACTCCGGCGGCCACGGCCACCTATACGCTCACCGCGGTGGGCACCGGCGGCACGCGCACGCGCACCGTGCAGGTCTTCGTCGCCACCGGCGGACTCATCGGGCGCAGCTATGACACGCTGGAAGGCGACAGCCTGCTCAATCCGATCTCGAATCTATTCAACGCCACGCCGACCGCCACGTTCGACCAGCTCGGCGACATCGCCTACGAAAACAACTTCGTGGGCAATGTGCCCGGCATCACCTCCAGCGATTCCTTTGCGGTGCTCTGGGAAGGCTGGTTCGACGTGCGAGTGGACGGGAAAGGCGAATACACCTTCGGCACCCACAGCGACGACGGCAGTGTCATTTACCTCGACCTGAACAATGACGGCGACTTCGCCGATCCCGGGGAACTGATCGTGGACAACCTCGGCGCACATCCCATGCAAACGCGGACGGAGGTGGTGGACCTCCAGATGGATACCGTGCGCATCGCCATCGGCTTCTACGAATCCGGCGGCGGCGAAGGCATCTACGCGCGCTTCAAGAAAGGCACCGGCGTGAACTTCGCCGACATGAGCTTGATCGGCGGATTCAGCGGGCACTTCACTCCGTCCGATCCGCGCGGCCCGCCCGCCCAGGGAGCCTACAGCATCACCGGATTCACGCGCAGTGCTGACGGCGCCAGCGTCACCCTGACATGGCAATCCGTCGCCGGCATCACCTACGCCATCCAGCGTTCACCGGACATGACCGCCGGCCAGTGGCAGGACGTGAAGACCGGCATCGCCGGCCAGGCCGGCTCCACCACCGACACGGCTCCAGCCGGCACCGGCGCAAAACAGTTCTTCCGCATCCGGCGGCAGTAGCCTACCCTCCGGTGTGAATTTGATACGTCCCATTCGTACTGCTCTGCTCGCGGCCTTCGCTCACACTGCCGCCGCCGCACCTTACATTTCTGAAATCCTCGCCAAAAACGACGCGGGGCTGCTCGACGCGGACGGCACGCGGCAGGACTGGATCGAGCTTCACAATCCCGATGCCGCAGCGGCGGACTTGAGCGGGTATGTGCTCACGGACGATCCCGAGCAGCCGGAGCGCTGGGTGTTTCCGGACGGTGTGAGCATTCCGGGCGGCGGGTATCTCGTGGTGTTTGCCAGCGGCAAGGACCGGCGCGTGGCGGGGCAGCCGTTGCACACGTCGTTCAGTCTTTCGTCGGGAGGGGAATATCTCGCGCTCTCCGCGCCGGGCGATGGCGATCCGGTCTCGCAGTTCGCGCCGTTTCCGCCGCAGTCGGCGGATGTTTCGTGGGGCCGGCTGAGCGCGGATGCGGCGGCGGGCTTCGGCTATTTCAATCCGCCGACGCCGGGCGCGTCGAACAACCCGGCCACCTCCGCTGCGGAGGCGGTGCAGTTCTCCGCCGGCAGCCGCACCTTCACCGGATCGTTTCAAGTCGTGCTCTCCGTGCAGTCACCCACCGCGGCAATCCGCTACTCGACGAACCGCAGCGAACCGACTGCCACGTCACCGCTCTACGCCGGCACGCCGATCACGATTTCCTCCAGCACCCGGCTGCGCGCGCGGGCGTTCGAACCGGCGCGGCCTGCGGGGCCGGTGAGCAGCGAGACTTATCTGCGGCTGGATGGCGCGGCGGCGGCATTCACTTCCACGCTGCCCATCGTCGTCACCACGACGTGGGGCGCGAGCGTGCCGGCGACGAATACGCAGGTCGCCGCGCATCTCATGGTCTTCGAGCCAAAGTCCGGCACGGCGCGCCTGACCAATGCACCCGACATCTCCACGCCCTGCGTGCTGGAGCGCCGCGGCTCGTCCACCGCAGGCGCGGCAAAGTATTCGCTGAAGATGGAAACGCAGGACGAATCCGGCGACGACCGTGCCATTTCCGTGCCGGGCATGCCGCGCGATGCCGACTGGGTGCTGCACGCGCCGTACGACTACGACCGCACGCTGATGCACAACGACCTCATTTACCGCATCAGCAACGACGCCGGCCGCTACGCTCCGCGCACGCGCTTCGTGGAGCATTTCCACGACACCACCACGGATGCCGGCACCATCAGCGGCGCGCTGTCCGGCAGCGTGGACTACTTCGGCGTTTACAGTTTCATGGAAAAGATCACGCGCGGCGCGGATCGCGTGGATGTGGAGAACCTCACCACCGCAGACAACACCGCACCGCGCGTGCAGGGCGGCTACATCTTCAAAGTGGACCGCATTGACCCCGGCGAGTCCGCGCTCTCGCCGCTGCCAGGGCAGAGCTTCGGCGGCATCGGCAGCATCGGGCTGGTCTATCCGAAACAGATTTCCGCCGATCCCTCGCAAGTCATCACCACGGCGCAGAATGATTATCTGCGCGGGGCCATTGGCAGACTGTCGGCCGCACTGGGCGCCGCGAATTTCATGGATCCCGCGCTCGGCTACGCGGCGCACATGGATGTCGGCGCGGCGGTGGACCATCATCTGCTCAACGTCGCCGCGAAGAACGTGGATGCGCTGCGCCTCAGCGCCTACTGGCACAAGCCGCGCTACGGCCTCCTCGCGCCCGGACCGCTGTGGGACTTCGACCGCGCGATGGGCTCCACGGACGGACGCGACCTGATTCCCACCACATGGCGCGGCGACAATGGCGACCTCGGCACCGACTTCTTCCACTACCCGTGGTACAACGAGATGTTCCGCGATCCCAATTTCTGGCAGGCGTGGATTGACCGCCTGCACGAACTCCGCAGCGGCGTGATGAGCACGGCGAATGTCCACGCGCTCATTGATGCATTCGCCGCGCAACTCAATCCGGGCAACGCCGCGAACACACCGGCGAAGCGCAACATCACGCGCTGGAACGGCCCGCGCGGCGCATCGGCGAGCACGCCCGGCACCGACGGCACCTTCGGCGGCGAAGTGCAGTGGCTGAAGAACTGGTGGGCCGCGCGCCTCGCGTTCATGGACGGTCAGTTCACGCGACCGGTCACGGCCAGCGTGCCGTCCGGCCCGGTCGCCGCAGGCACACAGGTCGCGCTCGCTTCACCCAGCCTCAGCCGTCCGGGTGCGCTCATTTATTACACCACCAGCGGAGCAGATCCGCGCCCGCGCGCCACCGGCCCTGACACCGGGCAGCCGGTCATCGAGACCAAAGCCACGCTCATTCCCGAGATCAGCACGGTGCGCGCCATCGTGCCGGTGAATGCCGCGGCAGGAGGAGCCACGGGCATTGAATGGCGCGACCCCGGCTTCGACGACTCCGCATGGTTCACAAATGCGCCGGGCTCGATCAACGGCGTGGGCTACGACGACACGCCGGCGCTGGATTTCGCTCCCTGGATCGGCCTGCGCTGGAACTCCTCAACCATCGCTTCCGAACCGCAGACGCCAGAGCACACCATGCGCGCCAGCGCCGTCGCGCCGCTGTTCGCCGGCAACCAGAGCTGCTTCATCCGGTACACCTTCGCTGCCACTGCGGAGCAAATCGCGCTCATCGGCGGCGCGACAAAACTCACCCTCAGCATCCGCTGCGACGATGGATTCACCGCATGGATCAACGGCCAACCGTCCGCCAATCTGAATCCGCCTGCCACCTGGCCGGCCATCGCGTGGGACTCCGCCGCGAGCAGTGTGACGGCCGACGCCGCGGCATCCATTTACCGTGAATTCGATCTCAGCGCCGCCGCCGGGGCGCTGCGTGCCGGGCAAAACGTGCTCGCCATTCAGGGGCTCAATGCCGGACTCGCCAGTCCCGATCAGCTTTGTCAGGCGAAACTCACCATCGTCGGCCCCATCGGCGGCAATCCCATCACTGGTCAGCCATACGGCGGCCCCATCACGGTGAACGCGCCGCTCGTCATCACCGCGCGCACTTACGATCCCGCCACGCCCAGCGATCCACCCGCGCTCAGCAGCAGCGGCCCCGGCACGGTGCCGAACGGCTCGCGCTGGAGCGCGCCGCAGCGATTGTACTACTTCCCCGGCGCGGTGCCCGCCTCCGCGGCCAGCCTTCGGATCAGTGAAGTCCTTTATCACCCGCCGCCGGCCACCGCCGCGGAGATCGCCGCCGGGCACGACAAGTCGAACGACTTTGAATTCATCCGTCTCACCAACACCGGCACCGCGCCGCTCGACCTCACCGGCATCCGCCTGAGCAGCGCCGTCGAGTTCACCTCCGCACCCGGTCTGCAAAACTGGCTGCCCGCGGGCCAGAGTGTCGTGGTAGTGGAAAACGCCGCCGCCTTTTCTGCCCGCTACGGCAGCACGTTCGCCGTGCTCGGCGAATTCCGCGGCGAACTCGACGACGCCGGCGACACCCTATCGGTGCACGACCGCACTGGCGCCGTCATCGCCAGCTTCACATGGGACGATGAAGCACCCTGGCCCGCCGCCGCCGATGCCGGCCATTCACTCATCTTCCGCGGCGGCGATCCCGCCCTGCCCGCTAACTGGACCGCCAGTCCAGATCCCGGCGGCACCGGCGTCACCACGCCCGCGCGCTGGCTCCATCGATGGTTCCCTGGTTCCACCGGCATCAGCCTCACCGACGACACCGACGGCGACGGCTTCAGCAACCTGTACGAGTTCGCCTTCCTCACCAATCCCGCCGTGCCCGACGCCACTACACCCCTCAGCATCGTCACCGGCCCGCCGCTTACCCTGACTGCCCGCCGCCGCACCGCCGGCATCACATGGACGCTGGAATCCGCCGCCGCGCCAGACTCATGGCTGCCCGATCCCGCAGCCGCGTCCATCCAGCCGCATCCCGACGGCACGGAATCCGCTGCCTGGCAACCCGCCGCCACCGCTCCGCGGTTCTTCCGTCTCCGCGCTGCGCTTCCGTGAACGTAAAGCGAGTGTGGCGGCAAGCCCACTCGCTTTAGTGAGAGCGGCCCGGCGTCAGGCTCCAGCGACTGGCCTTTCAGGCACAGTCGCTCTACTTTCTACTTTCTACTTTCTACTTTCATGGCCCGCGGACCCCGCAACTTCACGGGCACGGGCCGCCAGGTCACTCCAGCCTCCCGCGCAGACGCAGCCAGCAGCGCGGGGCGGTGGCTGGAAGGCGGACCTCGCGCGTGAGGAGGGAGTCGTTGCCGGTGAAGGCGCGCGCGGATTTCGTGACGGCGAAGCCGGGGCCGAAGAGTGGCGTGAGGTCGGCGTCCGCGGGCAGCCATCGCTGAAGGTCGGGGCTGAGTTCCGCGGTGAGGGTGATGCCGCGCGCCGCGGCGTCGGCGAGTTGCTGGAAGCGCAGTGAGAGCGTGCCGTCTGGCTGGCGCTGCCAGTCAGGTGCAGGCGTGAATTTCAGCGGATCGGTGCCCATCGCGAACTCGACGAGGTTTGGGAAGCTGTCGCCGTCGGCATTTGCGGCGGGCGCGGCGGCGGTGTCGGAAATGCCGGGCAGGTAATCCATGCGCCACGCCTCGTAGGGCGTGAGCATCACGACTTCGCCGGCTCCCGGCGCGGCGGTCTGGCGCTCGACGTGCAGGTAGAAGACAAAATTAGGCATGGAGACCAGCAGGCGCGCATTGCGGCCATCCGGCGCGGAGTTGTCGTCACTGAAATTCACGTCGAGTCCTTCGCTGAGCGCGGAGAGTTTCAAATCCACGGTCGAATCCGGCGGCGTGAGTGTGGCGATGACCACGGGGCCCTCTGTGGAGAACGAGGTCTCGTGGAGCAGGGCCTCGCCAACAGGCTGACCGCTGCTCAACGTATGCGCGTCCACCAGACGCCCGCCGTTTCCGCCGCTCGCTCCGTCGTTGATGTCTTGAAACCGGATGTCCGCGTGCGTCCGCGTGGCGCTGATCTTCACCGCGCCGTGCGCCTCGGCATAGCGGAAGCGGCTCTCCGGAATGGAACCGCCGAAGGCCCCGCGCGTCGCGCCGCTCACACCGCAGACGATGGCAAGAGGCCCCGCGGTCTGGAGGCGCTCATAGACATGCACATCGCCGGTGAAGACCGCCTGCGTGTCCGCTGTTTCCAGCCAGCGGAACTCCGTGCCGCGTCCGAAACTCGCGCTGCACCACGGCGGATAGTGTTCCACCACAAAGCGCCACGGAGCATCGGACGCCGCGAGACTCGCGCGCACCCAGTCCTTCTGCTTTTCCATCAGCGTCGTGGAAAAGCGCGCGTGGTCGCCGTCCATCACGATCCATTCCACCGGTCCCTGGCGCACGCGGTAGTAACTTTCGCCGTCGTGATGCAGCGCGCCGCTGTCCGCGGGCAGGCGCGGCGTGCCGCCGGGGTTGTGATGAAAGTAATCGAGGTATCCCGCGATGCTGCCGCCGCCTGCCTCGGTGATGTCGGTGTCATGATTGCCCACCGCGGGAAAGAACCGCTGCACGGGCGAAATCTGCTCCGGGTATTTGCGGTCCGCGCGGCCCATGATGAACTCGCCATAGTAGGCGCCGATATTGCGCGACCATGCAGGCGATCCCACCGCGGTTTCCGCCGCCTGCACATAGGTATTGTCGCCGCCGGCCATGATGCAGTGCGGATTCCAGTGCCGGATCATGCGCGCCACGTTGGCCTCGTTGATGGAATTATCACCGTAGTCCGCGATGAACGCCGCCACCGTCGGCTCTTCGCAGCCCGGCGGCGCATAGACGGGAAAGGCGAGCGATCCCCCGAAGTTGCGCGCATTCAGCAGAACACTCAATCCATACGCGCCCGCCGGGCCGCTGACTTGAATCCAGTAATCACCCGCAGGCAGCAGCGTGCCGAAGGCATCCACCGGCAGCACCGCGCCCGCGGCATTCGTCACTTCCTGCCGTGCCGTCTCCGGCCCTGACAAATGCACCGTGACCCTCGTCTCCGCCGCCATCGTGAACTTCCACCAGTCATTCGTGCCCGCGGTCAAGGTCCCCGCCGCGCCCAGACGCTGGAGCACGAGCGGCTGCGAAAGCGACGGCATCAAATCCTGTGCCGCCGCCCGCGAAGTGCCCGCGCCCTGATCCATCGCCGCTCCCGTCAGAATCCCGATGCTGCAGAACCGCTCCACCGCGCTCTCGTTTCGCAACACGAACGCCCACTCGCCCGCCACTCCGGCATTTCCGCCCGCCACCGGCCAGCTTTTTCCCGCCGGCAGTGCAGCGAAAGCCGACGCCACCCCGCCCGCCGGACGCAGCGACCACAGCAGCGCGCCCGTAACCGTCGTGGCCATGCTCACCGGCATTCCCCGGCCCGGCGTGAATCTGATCTCCTGCTCCGTCCCCGCCGGCACGCGCAGCAACTCAAACCACCCCTGCCGCGCCCCCGGCAGCCGCGGCTCCGCCTCCCGCAGCGCCACTGGATAGACGGCGGCGCAGAGAGGAAGCCTGCTGCCTGCAAGGCAGAGCACCATGGAGCATAGCGTGCGGGGCAAAGCGGGTTTCATACGACGCGACGGATTTCGGATGGCCAGGCATGACAGACAAGAGGGCGCGTGGAGGCACGGCTCATGGCGCATCCATGGCGGCACCGGTGGAGCCGGGATGCGGAAGGTGCCGGCGCCAGGATTTGCGGGTGTGATCCTGGAGGACTGGATGCTGCGGGAGGTGATCGAGTTTCTGCGGGTGAAGGTCCCAGGTGCTGGTGCCTTCGGGGAGCTGGAGGTAGCGGTCCGTGCCGGCGGCGTCGAGGAAGAGGCCGGCGTTGAGAGGGAAATCGCGGACGGTTTTTTCGCTCTCCATGAAGGGCTGGCCAAAGGAGTTGCTGCGCGCGACCCATGTGTCGCTGCCGGCTTTGTCCCAGCAGACGCCGAGGCCGTTGACGTTGCCCGCACCATAGGCGGCGTCGTTGCAGAGGTAGATGTCATTGCCGGCGCTGTCTTCGAACCAGCCAAGAGAAAAATCGCGCCCGAAGCCGCAGGCGCGCGAGCTTTTGCCGCGCCAGATGTCGTCGCCGCCGTCGTCAATGACGATGCCGATGCCAAAATGCGCGGGGCTGGCGAGTGCGTAGGAATCGGAGCGGTATTCGTCATTGCCGCCGTCGTCGTAAAGAATGCCGAGAGCATACCAGTAGGCACAGCCGAGGCCGAAAATGCCGCACTGGCAGGAGTCGCGTCCGCCGCCAGTGTCGGCGAAGAGGCCGAATCCGCCGGCGTGGGAATGGCCGTCACTCATGTCGGCGCGGCGACCGTAGCCAAAGCCCAGCGACAGACTGAGCTGAGCGCCAAAGTCGTCGAACCAGGAGTATTTCACATGCTCGGTGTCAGCAGTGTAGCGGTCGTCGCCGCCGGTATTGACGGCGATGCCGGTGCCGCGCAGTCCGCCGTAGCCCAGACTTTTGTGCAGGACGGTGCAGGTGTCGCTGCCGCCGAGGTCCGCGGCGGTGCCGGTGCCGAGCACGGCGCAGCCGAGAATTCCGGTATCGCCGCGGGAGGTGTCATTGCCGGACAGATCTAGCATCGCTCCACAGCCGAGCAACCCGCAGCCGAGACCGCCAAAGGGCACGGTGAAGCGGTCATCCCCCGCGAGGTCGGCGAGCAGGCCGTAGCCGCTGATGCCGGCTCCAAAGGCGGGCGCGTGCTCGTCCGGTTTCTCCTGGTGGAAACCAGGTTGTCCGCCGCGCGGGCCTTTTTCCAGCCGCTCGCACCATGCGGTGGCGGCGGGCTGTTCGTAGTGGTCGTTGCCGGAGACATCAACGATGACGGAAATGCCCTCCGCGACTCCGGGACCGGAGGCGCCGCCGCGAAGCCAGCGGTCATCCCCGCCGAGGTCCAGCGTGAGGAGGTCGTGACCCGCTTCCGCGCCGTGCGTATCGCTTCCGGTGCCGGCGATGCAGACAGTGCCGGCGGGCGTGGCCATGCGGAAAGTGCCGGTGTAGGTTCCGCCCGGCGGGGCTTCGTGCAGACGGCGCACGGCATCGTCCACGGCGAGGGCCAGCAGATTGACCCCGCGGCAGAGCAGGGGGAAATCCACGGTGCCGGCGATGCGCTCCAGGGTGAGCATGTCCCGCACGGAAGCGAACTTGGCGTTTCCTTCCGGATTCGTGCCGGCATCATCGCCTTCGTTCCAGAACAGCCCGTTCCAGACGAGCCGGCGCGCCTCAGCGGGATTGATGCCGGCTTTCCCAAGTGGTTCGATGAGCGCGATGCGGCGGAATTCCGCAGCGTCTTTGGCTGAGTGCAGGATCATGGCCGCAGCGGCGGCGGCCCGGGGCGGCAGGTTTTGATAGCCGGGCTGCTGCGCAATGTCGCCGGCGTTGCCTGCGCCGAGCGCCTCGAGCGCGCGGGCGAGTGCGAGAGGGCCGCCGGCTTCCACGGCGGCAGTGTATTCCTTGAGGAAAGTGCCGTAGTGATTGTCGCGGACCCGGATGCCGGCGGCTGTCTGCCCGTGGACGAAGAGGTCGTGGAATTTTGGAGCTGCCCGCGCTGCGGCCACGGCCTGTTCGCGCCCGTACGGGCTCGCGTGCCAGGGCGACGCGAAGAAGAGATCGAAAACCGGCAGCCGCCAGCGGTCGCCGCCCCAAAGGCCCACGACTTCAGGACGGAAGCTGAACGTCTGCCGGTCGAGACCTGCGAGGGTCAGAGCCTCATCGAAAAACGGTCCCTGCCCGCCGGCCCACCACGCCCAGTGCGCGGGTTTCTCAAGCACGATCGCGGGCGGTTGCGCGGCGGCACAGCCGGAAGCTGTGAGCAGCGCTGTAAGCCATGCGTGGAGTCTCATTCCCTCTCCACGACAAAGAACGCGCGGGGACCGCCGCCGGCGGGAACGGTGGCTGTGGTGGTGGCACCCTGGGAGGCAATGCCGGACTGAGCGGTGGTCCAGCTATCGGCAGCCAGCGTGGTGGAGGTGCGCACGCGGTAGCTGGCTCCGGCGGTGGAATCCCATGTCAGGGTGACCTCGGTGCCGGCGGCATTCAGTGAGAGGGCGAGGATGTCGAATGGCTCTGCGGGCGGCGGGGTGCCGATGGTGAAGTTCTCCGTGTAAGTTTCGCGTGCGGAGGGCATGGCGTAGTTGGTCTTTGTGTCGAGCACCACCCAGTTCGTGCCGTCGGCACTGCCTTCGATGCGCCAGCTCACGGGATCGCGCTCTTCGGCGTCGTTGGCGGTGGCCAGGCGATAGCCGTCGGCGGCGGTGGGGACGCCAAAGTCGAGCACGAGCGGCGTGAATTTGGTGAAGTCGAGCCACTTACTTCCGAGGTCGTTGTCATTGCCCTGTTGCGGGCCTTCGCCGCCAGGACTGTCGCCGCCGGGATTGCTGGCGCTGGCTCCGCCGATCCGGACGCCGCCGAGCAGCATTTGAAACTCCGCGATCTGCAAGCTGTTGACATTGGGTTCATCACGCAGGGCGGTGGGCACGAAGCGGTAATAGCGGAATGATTCCTCCGGGACGATGGTCACCGTGGCCGTGCGGGTGGTGGTGCCGTTGGCGTTGGCGGCGGTGAGCGTCCACGTCGTGGTGGCGGCAGGGGTCACATTCTGGCTGCCGCTGGCGGCGACGCTGCCGATGCCGTTGTCAATGCTGATGGTGGTCGCGTTGGTGACGTTCCATGTCAGAGAGGACGAACCGCCGGCGAAGATGGCAGCGGGCGACGCACCAAATGTCACGGACGGCGGCCCGCCGGATGGCGCAGAGGGGAGGAAGTGCCCGCTGGTGCCGTTCACCGGATCCATGCTGCTGAAGGCAACAGACGTGCCTTTCTTGAAACGCGCGCGCATGATTTCGCCGCCGCCGTTTTCGTAGAAGCCGATGGCGATGCGCACGGAATTCCGGGTGAGGTTGACATTGCCGGTGCGCGTTTGGCCAGGGTGATCGCCGTTGTTGTCCACGATGAGTTCGCCGGCATCGCTGAAGTCACCGTCGTCATTGAGGTCCAGATAGACCATGCTGCCGTCGTCGCTTTCCGTGCCGAAGCTGTAGTCGCCGGGGCCGTCTTTGGTGACATCGAACCATCCTTCCCAGAGCACGGAGAAGGAATCGCCGCTGGTAATGCCCGGCAGACGCGTGTGGAAGTCGTCCTGGTAGCTGATGTCTTCGATCTGGAGGAAGGTGGCGCTGGGGGTTGCGGTCTGGAGGTTGGAAATGGGCGCGAGAAGCGAGTCTCCGAAGATGGTGTCGAAGGTTTTACCATTCAGTCCGCCATTGGCGATCTGCACGGTGGCGGAGCGGGTGGTGGTGCCGCCAGGGCCGGTGGCGGTGAGCGTCCATGTGGTGGTGGCCGCCGGGGTGACGTTCTGCGTGCCGGTGGCGGCCACCGCGCCGATGCCGTTGTCTATGCTGACGCTGGTGGCGTGGCTGACCGTCCATGACAGTGTGGAGCTGCCACCCGCGAGGATGCCGGCGGGCAGTGCATTGAACGTAACTACGGGAGCCGGCGGCGGATTGACCGTGATGGTGACGCTGCGGGTGGTGGTGACGGCGCTGCCGGTGGCACTGAGTGTGTAGGTGGTGGTGGTGGCGGGCGAGACTTCCACTGAGCCGCCGGGGCCGACCACACCAATGCCGTTGTCGATGCTGATGGCGCCGGGGTCTGCGCCGGTGACGGTCCATGAGAGCGTGGTTGTTTCCCCGGCGAAGATCGTTGTGGGCGCGCCGGAGAAAGTGACGGACGGTCCGGTGCCGCCGCCCACCACGAAGTCGGGCAGGTAAGTATTGCGCGCCGTGGGCACTTCGAAATTGAGGCGCTCGTCGAGCGTGGCCCAGTTCACACCATCGTGGCTGGCCTGCACGCGCCAGCTCACCGGATCGCGCTCCTCGCCGTCGTTGGCCGTGGCGAGGCGGTAGCCGTCGGCGGCAGTGGAGGAGCCGAAGTCGAGCACGAGCGGCGTGAACTTTGTGAAGTCGAGCCATTTGGAGTTGAGGTCATTGTCGTTGCCCTGCTGCGCGCTCTCGCCGCCGGGGCTGTTGCCGCCGGGATTCGAAGCCGTGGCTCCACCGAGCCGCACCCCGCCCTGCGTCATCTGGAATTCGGCAATCTGCACGCTGTTGGCCGAGCCGGTATTCCGCAGCGCCGTGGGCGCGAAACGATAGTAGCGATACGGTCCGGGCGGAATGACGGTGACGGTGATGGCCTGCGTGTTCGTGCCCAGCCCGTTGGTGGCGGAAAGCGTGTAGGTCGTGGTGGCGGCGGGCGCAACTTCCACCGAGCCGGTGCCGGCCACTGCGCCGACGCCATTGTCTATCGTCAAGCTGTCCGCTGCGCTGACGTCCCATGTGAGGACAGAGGTGCCGCCGCCGGTGATGGCCGCCGGGGCAGCGGTGAATGAATTAATCACCGGACCCGGAGGCTGAAGTTTTTTCAACGCCACGAGGATCGAGCCGTGCGGCTGCACGCTGCCGGACAGGGTGGCCGTGCCATTGCCCGTCGCACCCGCGGCGCCCGTGAGCGCCCAGGCCACGCCGACGGAGGAACCGGCGCGCGGAGCCTCCGCGATTTCCGTCAGGGATCCTGGCGCAGTCGTATTCCAGTTGGACCATGTGAAGAGGTTGCCGCCAACCATGCCCAGCATCACCACGCCAGATCCGGGTGTGGCAGTGATGATCTCTGCCGCAGAAACGGCATTGCCAGGACCGGCGACAGTAATGGCGCCCGGATCCACATCGAACGGCCCGCCCGGGCTGCCATCGGCGTGAACGCCGCCAGTCCCATCCACGCCGGAGAAGGCAACGATCGCGCCGGACGCGCCGTTGCTCGCACTGGCTGACATGCCGCCGCCCAGCCCAAAACTGAAGCTCGCGCCCTCGCTGCCGTCGGCCACGCGGTAGAAGACGGAGCCTTGCGTCTTGTTGTTGGCGGAAGTGGTGTTGAGGTTGCGCGCATCCACCTGAGTCCAGCCGGATGGCGGCGTGGTCGCGCCGATGGTCTGCGCATTCTTGCTGATCACTGCCAGCATCACATCCCCTGCGACCACTCCCGCGGGCAGGTTGATGGTGAGGTTCGTGCTGTTCTGTCCGGTGGTGGCCGTGGTCGCCGTGCCCCGCTGGGCGACGGCGGCGTGCGCATGGCCGGAACCGAGTGCGAACAGGGCGGCGAGTGCGCCGCATTTCCAGGTGCGAAGACGGGAGGAGCGGGAGGAATTCATAGAGTGGATAGGTGAGGGAGTCGAACGGCTGAGCGGCGGCGCAGCAGCGGCAGCACGGCGAGCAGCGCGAGAACGGCAGTGCCTGGTTCCGGGATGCCGGTGATGGTCAGTGTCCAGCTCGTGGCGGTGGCGACGCTGCCGGCGGACTGGTCGGCGATGAACAGGGTCCATACGCCCTCGGCGCTCAGGCCATTGAACGAGGACATAAACGCGGAGCGCGGGGTGGTGTCGAACACCACGAGCGGATCCACATCCCGTCCGTCGGGCTGGTAAGTGGCGGTGACGGACCCGCCCGCCATCGGGATGGCGGTATGCACATCGGCGGCGGCGGCATCGTCGAAGGTGATACTCATGCCGGAACTCGCGGAGCCGTCCAGCGCGGCGAGCGTGCGCCCGGCGCGGTTGAGCAGCACGGAGAATCCGGTGTCATGCACCAGATAGGCATAGAGGTCGCCGTTCCAGCCGCCGGTGGTATCGAGCGTGATGGTGACGAGTTGGATATTCGTGATGCCGGTGCCGGAGACGTTGCGCGTGTCGGTGACACCCACAGAGTCGTTGTCGGGAATGCTGCTGCCCATGCCGTAGGTGCTGCTCCACGTGACAGCGGAGGCAGTGCAGGCGGGCGCGAGAAGGCAGAGAGTGAGAAGTCGCTTCATGGCTTGATTTGCTGGGTCTTTCACGGCTGACGCATGCGGTAGAAGCCGGCACTCGGCGGCGGCGAGGGGTCGGTGAAAGTCACGGCACCGGTGGCGCCGGCGGTCACCGTGGCCAGCACCGTCCAGTTGGTGAGATCGGTGGAGCGCTGCACTTCGTAGCTGCGTCCGGGGATGCCGCGGAAGGCTACGTCCACAGAGCCGCCGGGCTGCAGAGTGATGACGGGAGCGTTCGGGCCGACTCCCATGTTACCCGCCACATTCACCGTGACGGTGCCGCTCACGCTGCCGCCGCGTCCGTCGCTGATGGTGACAGCGAAGGTGTCTATGCCGGAGAAGCCGTTGGCGGGTGTATATAATACCGACCCGGCCAGGAGCACCGCCGTTCCACCCTGAGCCGAGGCCGGCCCGGCGGCGGTGACGGTGAGTGTATCGCCGTCGGAATCGGAGGCAATGAGCAGAATCTTTCCAAACGAGACACCGGCGGCGGTCTCATACGGCGTGGCGACGGTGTAGCCGGTGAAGGTCGGCGCGTGATTGAATCCCGAGTCCGCGAGATAGGTCTGCCGGGCGGTGGTGACGTTCTGATTCAACCGCTCATCGAGCAGCATCCAAGTGGCACCGTCCTCGCTGCCCTCGACTCGCCAACTCACCGGATCCCGTTCATCGGCATCACCCGCCGTGGCCCAACGGTAGCCGTCGGCGGCCACGAGCGTGCCGAAATCCAGCACCAGCGGCGTGAACTTCGTGAAATCGAGCCACTTGGAGTTGAGGTCATTGTCGTTGCCCTGCTGCGCGCTCTCGCCGCCGGGGCTGTTGCCGCCGGGATTGCTGGCGCTGGCTCCGCCGATCCGGACGCCGCCGAGCAACATTTGAAACTCCGCGATCTGCACGCTGTCGGCGGCCGCGGTGTTGCGCAGGGCCAGCGGGATAAAACGGAAGTACCGCTTCGATCCCGGCGGCACCACGTTCACCGTCACGATCTTCGTATTGGTGAACCCGCCGCCGGTGGCGCTCAGGGTGTAAGTAGTGGCGGACGCAGGAGAGACACCCTGCGAGCCGCTGGCGGACACGGTGCCGATGCCCTGGTCAATGCTGACGCCGCCCGGATCCGCCCCCGTTACATTCCATGCCAGGGTGGAGGAGCCGCCGGTGAAGATCGTGCCCGGCGTGGCTGTGAATGTGATCACTGGGCCGGGAACGACATTCACGGGGATGCTGGAAATGTAAACCTGACGGTCCGTCGGCGTGGCGTAGTTGGTCTGGGTGTCGATCGTGATCCAGGTGGTGCCATTGTGGCTGGCATCCACGCGCCAGCTCACCGGATCGCGTTCGTCCGCGTCGCCGGCCGTGCCGATGCGGTAGCCATCCACGGGGGCGGCAGCGCCAAAATCGAGGATGAGCGGGGTGAACTTGGTGAAATCGAGCCACTTCGATCCCAGGTTGTCGTCATTCGCCTGTGCTGCGGACTCTCCGCCGGGGCTGTTGCCGCCGGGGTTGCTCGCCGTGGCCCCGCCGACGCGGGTTCCACCCAGCAGCATCTGAAACTCCGAGATCTGCACGCTGTTGGCCGAGGTATTGTTCCGCAGCGCAGTCGGTGCAAAGCGGTAATACCGGTAAGGCCCGGGCGGCACGACGGAGACCGTGGCAGTGGCCGTGGTGGTGCCCAGTCCATTGGTGGCGGAAAGGGTGTAGGTCGTGGTCGCCGCCGGATTCACCGCCACTGAGCCGCTCCCTGCTACGGTCCCCACGCCGTTGTCGATACTGACGGTGTCCGCACCCGTGACGCCCCAGTTCAACGTGGCCGAACTGCCGGACGTGATCACCTGCGGCGCAGCCGTGAAAGAACTGATCACCGGACCCGGCGGCGCGAACGCCTTGAGGGCCACCAAGAGCGCTCCGGGCGGCTGTGCGGTCAGCGAAACACTGGCGGTGCCGTTCCCGGTCGCTCCCGGGGCGGGCTGGATGGCCCACGCAGCCGCGGCTGAGGAACCCGCGCGGGTGACTTCCGCAATCTCGCTCAGGGCTCCCGGCGACGTCGTATTCCAGCTCGACCATGTTTGGCTGGCTCCGCCAACCATGCCCAGCATCACGATGCCGGCATTGCTACTTACCGTGGTCAGGCCCGTGGCCGTCACGGCACTTCCAGTCCCCGCTACATTGATGGTCCCCGGGTCCACATCAAACGGCCCGCCCGGGCTGCCATTCGCCTGCACGCCACCGGTGCCGTCCACACCCGAGAAGGCCACGATCGCGCCGGACGCGCCATTGCTGGCACTGGCGCTGGTGCCGCCGCCGAGTCCAAAGCTGAAGCTCGCACCCTCCGTGCCGTCCGCCACGCGGTAGAAGAGGGCGCCATGAAGCTTGTTGTTCGCCGATGTTGCATTAATGTTCCGCGTATCCACCGCCGTCCATCCGCCGGGCGGCGACGTCGTCCCGATGGTCTGCACATTCTTCGTAATCACCGCCAGCATCACATCACCCGCGACCACTCCGGCGGGCATGTTCACGGAGATAGAAGTGCTGTTTTGGCCAACATTTGCCGTCGTGGCCGTGCCCCGCTGGGCAATGGCCGCATCAGCACTGCCGGGGAATGCCAGAGGCACGAGGCACGAGGCAGCAAGAAGAAGCATGCTAGTCCCGCGGACGAACAGAGGGCAGAGGATTGAGTTCTGGGAGTTCATGGTGGAGAGAGGCTGAGACATGAAATACCCCTGCCGTTGCGGGAGGAATCCGGCAGCAGTCCCAATGTCATCCAGCATATCTATGCAGCCCTCTCCTTTTCGTCCATTCCGCGCCAGTTGTCTATCGGTAGGACATTTTGTCGAAAACCGAAGCCCATGCACCATCCACCGCGGTGACGCCCATCATCCCGCTGGATTCCGGCGGCAACTTCTGGCAGACACGCGGACATGAATCCGGACCAGTGGATCAAAGCCGAACAGCGCCGCCGCGCGATCATGGCGCAGTATGCGCAGGACAATCACGCTGCGGCGGCGTGTGCGGTCATGCAGCGGCTGGCCGCGAAACATCCGGCGCTGCCCGGCATCCAGGCGGACCTCATGGCGCTGGCTTATGCGTTGTGCGAATACCGGACGGCGCTCGCCGCAGCGGATCGGCTGCTGGCACTCGCACCGGCGCAACCCGCCGCCGTTCATGCCGCAGCGGAGATGTTCCTGCTGTGCGGCCAGCCTGACAAAGCAGCCGCCGCATGGCATCGCCTGGAGAAATCCCCGCAGCGCCACGCGGCGTGGCTGGGCCTCGCGAGGCTCTCCGAACGCGCCGGACGTGTGGACGAAGCCGCAAAGTGGACCGAGCAAGCTCTGGCCGCATCGCCCGGGGAAGCGCTCGCGCTCATCCAGGCCGCGCGCATCGCCCGCCGCCGCGGCCAGCATGCTGACGCGGCCCGCATTCTGGAGCCATGCACCGCAGAAAGAGTGCCGCCAGCCATCCGCGCCGACGCGCTCTATGAAGCCGGTGAACTCCATGACGCCGCCGGTGACTGCGCCGCCGCCGCGTCGGCATGGCGTGCCGCCAAGCGCTGCATGGAAGCCGCATGGCCCGCGCAGGTGCAGCCCGGTCGCCGCATTCGCGAACGCGTAATCCAGCGGAACCGCGACCTCATCGCATCACTCGATCCGGCGGTCATCCGCCGCTGGCGCAGCGCCCCGCCGCAGGAACCCCGCACCGCCATTCTCGCCGGTCACCCGCGCAGCGGCACCACGCTTCTTGAGCAGGTGCTCGCCGCGCATCCGCAGATCCATGACGTGGATGAAAAGGACGCGCTGGCCTGCGCCGTGCGCGAAACACTCTTCCCCCGCACGCCCTCCGGCCCTGACATGTCAGCGCTCGATGCCGCCAGCGATGACTCCCTCGCCACGGTGCGCCGGGATTACCTGCGCCGGCTCGCGATGCTCGGCATACAGCCGGCCCCGGACGCGCTCATTCTCGACAAAAACCCCAACTTAACCGACTTCCTGCCCTTCCTGCTGCGCCCCCTGCCCGGCGCGCGTCTGCTCGTGGCCCGGCGCGACCCGCGCGACGTCGTTCTCAGTTGCTTCCGCCTGCCGGTGCGACCGGAGTCCGGCAACATCGGCTGGCTGCGTGAAGCCGACACTGCGGAGGATTATCAAAGCATGATGTCCGTCTGGCTGCGCCTGCGCGAATGCCTCTGCAGCAACGACGGCTGGATGGAGGTGCACTACGAAGATCTCTGCCGCGACTTCGACACCATTGCGCGCCGCGTCACCTCATTCCTCCGCCTGGAATGGCACGCCGCGCAGAGCGACTATCGCCAGACACGCGCCGGAGAACGCGTCGCCTCGCCCAGCTACGAATCCGTCCGCGCTCCCGTCCACACCGGCTCTATCGGACGCTGGCAGCGCTACGCGGACCATTTGCCGGAACTCTTCGCGCCCTTCGATTGAGCGGGCGCCCGCGCATTTCCCGCTGGACCCGCCGCTAGCCCTGTCCTTAGATGCAGACATGCCCCGCATTCCGCAGCGCAGTTCACTTCTGGACCATGTGGTGGCTTCCGTCAGGGAAGCCATCGAGGAGGGAAAGTGGACGGACGAACTGCCCGGCGAACTCGATCTGTGCGCTCAGTTGCGCGTGAGCCGCATGACGCTGCGCCGCGCCCTCGACGTGCTGGAGCGGCAGCGGTGGATCCGGCGCGGCGGTCATGGACGACGCACAGTCATTCTGAAGCATCCGCCGAAAGCACCCCGTCCGCGCGGCAATGAAGTGCGCGTGCTCAGCGGGCTTCCCATGCAGCAAATTGTGGGTATTTCGCGCGATGCCATCAACGAACTGCACTTTGTGCTGGAGTCCGAGGGATTCACCTTTCGTTTTGAGTACCGCCCGGGCCTTGCCACAGCATCAGGCGAGGCCGCCTTCCGCCGGCTGACGAAGAATCAGCACGTAGCGGGCTGGATCCCGCTCTGGGCCGGGCCGGACGTGCTCCAGAGGTTCGCCAGCACGCCCGGCCTCCCCGCCATGACCATCGGCTCCGTGCCGGAGGGCGTGGACCTGCACACCGTGGAATTCGATGCCCGCGCCCTCGGCCGGCACGCCGGCCATCAGTTTCTGCGCCACGGATATACCCGCATTATTTATGTCAGGCCTGACAATGACTTCGCCGGCGACCTGCTCTGCGGACTCGGCCTCGAGGAAGCCGCCGCCACCCGCAGCGGCACCGCGGTTTCCGCTCTGAGTTATTCGGCCCTGCATGGCGATCTGCGGGCAAAACTGGAGTCACGGCTCGCACTCAACGAAGGCCGCCTCGCCTTCTGCGTCGCCCAGCCCAACTACGTCTGGCCTGTGGTGAATACCCTGCTGCTCAGCGGACGCCGCATTCCCCACGATGCCGCCGTCATTTCGCGCGCCGATGACCTCTTCCTTGAAACCGCGGCACCATCCATCGCCCGCTACCGTCACGATGGCCGCCTGCTGGGCCGCCGCGCCGCGCGCCTCATGGTCCAGCTCCTCCGTCAGTCCGCCACACGCCCGCAGCAGCCGAAGCTCATGCCGGAGTTTGTGAAAGGCGACAGCCTGGGGTGAGCCGCCCGGAGTGATCTCCGCGGCCGGTTCCTGACATCAAAACGGAGGCGTGCTGCTGCAGATGTAGGCAAGGAAGTCGCGGAGTTCTTCATCGGCCAGGCCGGCGAGCAGGCCCTCGGGCATGAGCGAAGCGGGGTGCGGAGTTTGCTTCGTGATGCGGTCTTTGGAAAGCGTGTGCGTCTGGCCTGCGGCGTCGCGCAGGGCGAGGGTGTCGCCGGCCTGGTCGCTGATGAAGCCGGCGAGCGTGGAGCCGTCTTTGGTTTCGACGATGGTGGTGGCGAAGCCTTCGCGGATTTCGGCACTCGGCGCGATCATGGCGAGCAGGAGCATGTCGAGGTCAGTGCGCTGGTAGCTGGTGAGGTCGGGGCCGGCTTTTCCGCCTTTGCTCCAGAGCGTGTGACACGCGGCGCAGCGCTGCTCAAAGATGGGCTGTCCCTTTTTGGGAACGCCCTAGGCGGCGGCGAGCACGGCCTTAACTCGCTGGATTTCCGTTTCCTTCTCCCCGCCGGCGGCGTGGAGTTTGTCGCCGTGTTACTGCATGAGGAGGCACTTTGGCCTCTAGACGTGTCGCAGTGTCTGCGGCCACGGGTCGGGGAATTCAGCGCCGTGCTTCCACTCCGCGACTTCGTGATCAGTGCACAGCGCCGCCTGGAGAGCAGCGGCGAAGGAATCGCGGGCGGGAGCGAG
>Ga0315905_10001659_pt1 | contig 23781 bp, 28 predicted proteins | sample LakEriMetagenome_5_FD_203522 | JGI IMG/M metagenome (GOLD analysis project Ga0315905, IMG submission 203522) | Freshwater fungal communities from buoy surface, Lake Erie, Ohio, United States - Buoy 4 MA121 | ecosystem: Environmental > Aquatic > Freshwater > Lake | place: USA: Lake Erie, Ohio...
ACCTGCTGCTGGCGAAGAAGGCAGGGGTGCAGCGCATCATCGCGACGAACTCCCTGGTCATGGCGCCGGCGTACCGAGACGCCGGGTTCAACGTGGAAGAGTGGTCTCGCTCGGGGACCATCAACTCGGACGCGAGCGGCCGGAAGGCCGTGAAGGAGATGATCGCGTGGCTCTAACCACATTCCGCTACACGATGCGACGCCCGCGTACCACGCAGGAGCGCCGCGCCCTTGCCGCCGCGGAGGCTGACCGAGACGAGGTCCCGGTGCCACGGCGGCGCCCTCTCCCGACCGCGTGGGATGACCTCCCCGTCGCGGCGCATCACGACAAGTCGCGTCGGGTGTCGATGCCCTGGCGCCTGCGAGGTGACCGATGAGACCCTTCTTCTCTCCGCCGAAGAAGTCCCTTGCCTACCTGGACGAGGCCCTCTTCATCGTCGACGGCCAGGAGGTCAAGGGTCAGGAGTTCGTCAAGGTCTACGAGCGAGCCGCCGCAGGGCAGGTCTTCCCGGGTAGAAGACCTGCGGTGGAACGACATGCCCTCGCCTGGCTCGTCGCGCAGGGTCACCTGCGCGAGGTCGGCTGCGGTCTCTACAAGTCAACGAAGGAGTAGGCATGGACACGAACCGAGTCATTCTCACTGGACAAGTGAACTTCATCACCTTCGGCAACACAAAGCACGGCAAGCGATACTGCCGGTTCACGCTCAACATCAAGAACAGCGACGGTTCGTTCACGAACGTCTTTTGCCTCTGCTTCGACAAGGACCCTCGCGACTATCTGGATCACAAGGTCGTCAACGGCGACAAGATCGAGTTGCAGGGTGTCTTGACCTCGTACAAGAAGGAGATCCCAGGAGCGAAGCACGCGCTCAACATGAACAGCGTGCGGGTGTCTTCGGTAAAGAGCACCCAGAGCAAGACGCAGATGTCGGAGGAGTACAGCGAGCGCGGCAGTCTGGCGTACGAGCCAGACCCGTACGCAGAAGAAGATCTCTACAGCGACTACAACTACTACAACGACATGCCCTTCTAAGACCAGCACGAAAGGAATAGCACATGCTCGATCTCTACGTCCGTGGCCCCATCATCGAGGTCCTCTCCGGCGGCAAGGCCCCCAAGCGGGCCACGCCGTTCTCCGTCGGGTTCGATGTCTTCGCCCGTGAGGACATCACCCTCTACCCCTTCGTCCCGACGAAGGTGCCGCTCGGCTTCCGTTTCACGCCGGGGCTCATCGCCAACGCGGCCCCTTGGAACGACACCTGGGACGACGTCGACGCCACCCTCCACATCAACGAGCTCGTCTGCGAGCTTCGCTGCCGGAGCTCGATGGCCCTCGCAGGCGTCGAGGTCGTCAACGCGCCGGGCACCATCGACCCCGACTTCCCGGGGGAGTTCTGCGCGATCCTTCGGTACATCCCGTCGATCGGCGCGACGCTGCCGTACTGCGTCTACGCCCGCGACAAGGTCGCGCAACTCGTCTTCCTCTCCGGCCCTCTGACGGAACGTCTCGGGTGCGAGGAGCCTGACGAAGGCGCGACGCGGACTGGCGGCTTCGGCTCGACGGGTGCTCGATGAGCCACAACTACTACTCGGAGCAGTGCAGCCGCTGCAAGTGGGGCGAATGGCGCGGCGGGTGCCTGAACCCAGCGTCCGCCGAGGACCTCAGCGACATGGACGCCGCGTACAAGAAGGGGGCCTGCCGTGTCTTCGAGGCCGGCGCGCCCCAGCCAGACCAGACGCCGAGGACGCTCTACGTCCAGATGCCGAAGGAGACCTACGACAAGTTGATCGCGGAGCGCGACGCCCTTCGCAAGCAGGTCGCGGCGTGGCAGCCCATCGCGACCGCCCCGACGAATGGAGCACGGGTGCTGCTCTGGTACGCGCCCACACGAATCGACAAAGGCGAGGCGGTCGAGGGCTTCTGGGACTCGCTTTTTGATGGTCAGTGGATGACCTCGCGCGGGTCCTCCTACATAGACGGGCGCTTGCGCCGGCCGACGCACTGGATGCCGCTGCCCCGCGGCCCCGGGGAGAGTGCATGACCCGCCGGATCATCGACCTCGCTCTCGTGACCTGTTCGATCTCCGTCGCCTGGTTCGTCCTGATCGCCGTCGTCCACCAGATGCTCGACCGACCCGCTGCGCCGGATCTCTTACGCGACGCGCTCGGCGTGTTCATCCTGCTCGTCGGCTCCGGTACGATCGGCGGCTACATCGTGTCCACCTGGAGGTATCATGATTGACCCTCGTCTTGCTCCCCTGCTCGCCGAAGCCCTCTCGCTCAAGATGGACGTCTCGCTCAAGCTGAGCGACGGCGAGTACGACATCTTTTACGACGGCCTCGGCCGCATCTGCGCCACGCAGGAGGAGGTCTGCGCCTGGCTCGACCACGAGATCGCCGACTTTTGCAAGTCGCGCGGCCGGGTTCGCAACATGCCGTCCTTCGCCGACCTCCGCCCCCGCGGCGAGCCCCTGACGATCTCGAAGCACACCAAGCCTGCTGGCAACAGCGAGGAGGGCTGATGGCCACGGAGAAGACGCATCTACCGCTCGACAAGCTGTTCGCCATCGCCTCGCTGATCAAGGTGAGCATCCTCATCCACCACATCCCGTCGGAGAACGGCGTGCTCTACGACGTCATCGTTGCCGGGTCCGGCACCTACAAAGGCACGTATGAGGACATGTGTCGCTACATCCAGCGGTGCCTTCTCGAGCACGTCGAGAGGCATCGACCACGAGTCAGCGACGACGAGAGATGCTGCCTGTTCGACGAGGTCTTCCCTCTTCCTGCACCCGGCCTCATCCCCGCCGTCGCCGAAGAGGGGTGATGCTCTCCGCCCCCTGCTACTGCGGCCAGCGCCACTACATCGGCCCTGACGGGCCTGGTCAGGCGCTCAAGGCGCACCTGCTCGGCCGGGGCTACCTGGTCTTGCAGGACCCTGACACGAAGAAGTGGCGAGCCGAAGGGCCTCGCCTTAGAGGAACGGGTCCTTGGGCGGACACGGTGGACGAGGCTCTTGACCAGGCCCTCGTTCTCCTCGAGAAACAACTGGGCCACCCAGCCCTTCCACCACCAGACGAGGTGACTTCATGATCGACGCCATCGACCTGCTCATTCGGTTCCTCTGCAACGGCGGCTGGGCCTAACCAGGCCCGCAGGCGGCCTTGCCTGATGTGACCCCTATCGAGAGTCAGCGAAGCGCCCGCTGGCTCTTGCCTTTTGGAGAGACAATGCCTCCTCGTATCACCGCCGAGGTCGTCGAAGACAGCATCTGCGACGGCGTGCGGATCACGACGATCCAGTACCGCGCCTGGCGGCCCATCCTCGCCGAGATCAACACGCACGGGATCACCGCCCGGAGCGCCCGGAGCACGCGAGCTGTCCCGACGAAGAGGCTCATCGCCGAGGTCCGTGAGGCGCCGTTCATCCCGGCGCGCTGGTACGAGAACGGGCCAGGGATGTCGGGCAAGGCGCCCCTCGTCGGCTGGCGCCGCGCCGCGGCCGTTGCCGTCTGGCGCCTCAGCGCGCTCTCCGCCATCGCCTCGGCGACGGCGCTCAACTGGCTCGGGGTCCACAAGCAGCACGCCGGCCGCCCCCTCGAGCCCTACATGTGGGTCGACGGCGTCATCACCGCGACCGACTGGGAGAACTTCTTCAACCTGCGGATCTCGGCCCACGCTCAGCCGGAGTTCCAGGAGCTCGCGAAGGAGATCAAGTTCGCCCTCGACACGAGCGACCCCGTCGAGCGGACCGAGCACTTGCCCTACGTCACGGAGGCCGAGCGCGTAACGCGCGGGAGCGCGGGCGCCTTCCTGGTCTCGGCCCGGCGCTGCGCCGCCGTGAGTTACCGACCCTTCACGGCGAAGCCATCTGGCGCCGCCTGGGAGGAGGACGTGGCCAAAGGGCTCGCGCTCCTCCGCGACGGGCACATGAGCCCCTTCGACCACCCGGCGCTCACGACGGCGGGCTGGCGGCCCTGCCGCTTCAAGGAGCCGTGGCTCCCCTACCGGAAGACGATCCCGAACGAGGAGAACCCCCTCGGGGTGAAGGCGCCTCGGGCATGAAGCCAGCGGGCGCCAAGCACCTGCAGGTCGTCCTCTGCCCCATCGCCGAGGTGAGGAAGGCCTGCGCCGAGCACCATCGCCACCTGCCCAAGGTCCTCGGCGGCCTGGTCGGGCTGCGCGTGGAGGCCGAAGGCGCCCCTGTCGCCTGGGGGCTCATCGGTCGCCCAGTCAATAGGCACATGCAGGACCGCGGCTGGGTCGAGTTCACCCGCGGGATCGTGCCCGACAACGCCCCGCCGAACTGCGCGAGCGCCCTCCTCGGCTTCGCCGCCCGCTGGGCGAAGAAGAGCGGGCGCCCCGTCCTGACCTACACGCTGGCCTCCGAGCCGGGCACCAGCCTGGAGGCGGCGGGCTGGCAGCGGGTCGGGCACACCCGGGCGCGCAAGACCTGGGCCTCGGCGGATCGCGATCGCGAAGTGCGCGAGGGCGTGGTCGCGGAGGGCAAGGTCCGCTGGGTCCCTGCCTACTGCGTCGAGGACGCCCTCCTCTGCGGGTTCGACCTGTCCTTCGTCGACAAGGAGGCGCCCATGATCGGCAGGGGCGGCATCGAGCGGGCCCGTGTGGTCCACCGGCACCAGCGCGGCCTGGAGGTCCAGGCGTACGGGCCTGGGCCCAACCCGACGCTCACCGCCTGGGGTGAGCACGAGGTCTCCCTCGCCTGGGAGGCCGTCCACCTGAGCGAGCACATCGGAGAGGACATCATGTTCAGAGACAAGGCTGCGCCCGGTCCGCTGCCCTTCGACCTGCCTGGCGCCGAGGCCACCTACGGCTACGGCTTCTGGATCATCAAGAGGGCGGGCCACGAAGCTCGAGCTGCCTGGTACGGGGACGAGCACACCTGGTACGTCAGCTCCCCCATCCCCATCGGCCAGCGTCCGCCCGAGTGGGACATCATCGGGCACGTCCGCCCCCTCCACCCCTTCTACGAGAACCAGGGGCGACACGTCACCTTCTTCGCGGCGCAGGCCGTCTTGAGGTCGAACTTGGGCATCGCCGACACCCCCGCGATCCTCCTCTTCCCACTCCCGCCCGGAGGCCAGGCGATGCGCCTGGTCAACGACCAGAGCATCCTCGTCTTCCACCCGAAGCGCGGGACAGCCTTCCGCATCCTCCCGAGCGGCGAGACGCAGGTCTGCCCTGCAGGCGAGGCGCCGGCGGGCTGGCAGCCCCACCCTCCGCTCACCGAGGAGGTCGTCTGCCAGGCCTGGGGCCTGGTCGCTGCGCCGCCGGCGCCTGCCGTGGTCTGGGAGCTCGGAGACTCGAGCGACCCGGAGAACCCGGTCCCGCTCAGCGTCGAGACGCAGGCCAAGGAGTTCGTCGTCGTCATGGACCTCGGCGGTGACATCTCCGTCTACTCCGAGGATGCCGACATCGACTATGAGGAGCTTGCTCTGGTCGATCGCTGGTCCATCTACGTTCGTTCATAAGGAGAGAAGCATGCTGCGCATCACGTTCGACGGCCCCGACGGGGTCGGAAAGACCAATCTTATCAACTACCTGGCACACACGCTGAGGTGGTACGGCTACGGCCCCCTTAGTGTGTGCAAGAAGCTCATGATCTTCCGAGAGCCGTACGATTGGTTTCCTGTCGACGGCATGTCCTGGGAGGACGTCGAGGAGGCGAAGGGGCTCATCCGAGGGACGAAGCTCACTCGTGCGCAGTTCGACACGTTCACGCAGTACCGGCTCCTTATGCTCGGCGAGATCCAGCGAGGTCTCCAGGGCGATCTGGCCCGACCGCCGGGGTTCGACGCCATCGTCCTCCAGGACCGGAGCACCGTGTCGACGATCGCCTACAACATGGATGGTGACGTGCCTCTCCTTGCCTGGTGCGGTGTCGTTGCGCCTTGCAACATCATCCTCCTCGGCCCGAAGAAGCGCCCCGACGACGCCCCGCTGGATGACATTGACGCGGATGAGATCAAGCAGATGCGTGTGCGTCGCGTCTTCGAGTCGATGCCTCACTACACACGCGCCGTCGACGGGTTCACGCTCGTCAAGGTCGAGAGCCAGGAGTCGGCACGCGATGTCGCCCTGGCGGAAGTCGGCCGCTGCACTGATCTCCGGCTCGACCACCCCCTCAGTTACATCCGTCGCCACGAGCACCCGCCGGTCGGGACCACCGCCGCCGAGGTCTTGCCCTGGCTCTACGCCGCTGGTAGATGACGGACGGGCCTCTTGCGCCGTCTGCCCCACGCCCCTCGGGCCGCCTGCATCCTGCCGCAGGCGGCCTGCTTTGCTCTGCCCCACCCCGAGGACGAGGAACCCGTGAACGCCACCCCTACCCCTGACCAGATGTTCTCCGATCCTGGCGCCGACTTCCTGTCTCGCGTCGTCGGCCTGCGCTCCTACCAGCGGTTCAGCCCCGACCTCGGCCGGCGCGAGACCCGCGAGGAGGCCCTGACCCGGGCGGCCGACTACTACGAGGAGCGCGTCCCGGCGCTCGTCTCCAACCCGGAGCTCGCCCCCGAGTGGGCCGTCGCCCGGCGGGAGCTCCTCAAGCTGGGCGCGCTCCCGGCGATGCGCCTCCTCGCCCAGGCCCGCCTCGGCGTCGACGAGCCGAACGAGACGCCCAACGATCTGATCTTCTACAACTGCATGACGATGATGGCCGATCGGCCTGGGTTCCTCTGGCAGACGCTGATCGTCGCCGGCTCGGGCTGCGGGGTCGGCCTCTCGACCGAGAAGTACATCAAGCGCCACGGCAAGCGGACACCAGTCCTCATGGCGCTGCCGAAGGTGAAGAAGGCCATCCGCGACGGCGGGGCGCTCGGCACCATTGAGAGGAAGGTCCTCAAGGCCTACCCAGAGTGCGACATCTCCGGCGTCGGCTGGTTCTCGGTCGAGGACAGCCTCGAGGGCTGGGGCCGCGCCGTCCAGGTCGCCACGTGGCTTGCCTGGTCCGGCCACACCGACCCCAACTTCTTCGACTACAGCCGCCTCCGCGAGAAGGGCGCGCCCCTGCGCCGGCGCGGCGGCTACAGCAGCGGCCCCGATCCCCTGCGCGAGCTCATCAAGGCCATCTACGAGATCTGCGCCAAGGCCCGCGGCCGGCGGCTCAAGTCGACCGAGGTCCACTACCTCTACACGATGGTCGGCGAGGCGATCGTCTGCGGCGGCGTGCGCCGCATGGCGGCGATCACCACGAGCGACGTGCGCGACCTGGGGATGCGGTCCTACAAGGACTTCCTCCACCCCGGCGCCGAGCCGGAGAACAAGCTGGGCCTGCGGCTCCCTCCGCGCGCCAGCCACGTCAGCAACAACACGGCGGCCATCCTGCCGAGCACGACCGAGTACGAGCTCCGCAACGAGCTCGAGCACACCTTCTGGTCGCGCTGCGGCGAGCGGGGCCTCTGGTTCACCGAGGGCCTGACCGAGGGGCACCTGCGCCCCAACGCCTGCGGCGAGGTCTGCAACGACTGGCTCCCCGCGGACAACAAGGACTTCTTCGAGCGTGGCTACCTGCCCGACTACGACGACGGGGGCGGCGGTCAGTTCTGCAACCTCTCGGCCGCCGTGGCGCGGGCCGGCGACACCTGGGAGGCCTTCGCCGACAAGGTCGCCGCCGCGACCCTGCTCGGGACCCTGCAGGCGAGCATGGTCGACTTCTCGATCCTCCCGTCGGGCTGGCGCAAGCTCGCCATTGAGCAGGCGCAGATCGGCGTGGACCTGACCGGCCAGACCGACGCGCCGCACCTCTTCGAGGACGAGGCTCGTCTCGTCGGCCTGCGCAAGGCGATGGAGGACTACAACGCCGAGATCGCCCGCCTCATCGGGATCAACCCGGCTCGTCGGTGCTTCGTCATCAAGCCCGGGGGGAACTCGGCGGCCTTCGCGGGCTGCTCGAGCGGCGCCCATGCCCGCCACAGTCGCTACAGCCTGCAGCGCGTGGAGATCAGTGGCGACCACCCGCTCCTCCTCGCGGTCCAGCAGAGCGCCCCGGGGCTCCTCAAGCCGAAGCCCGGCTCGTCGAAGCGGGTGAAGGTCTTCCGCGGCGACGAGGTCGTCTACGAGGGGTCCTTCTTCGGCATGTTCGCCGACCACCAGGGAGCTGCCAACGGCATCCAGCACCCCGACGCGCCCTACCGCTACGTCGAGGACGAGGGGACGGCCCAGACGTTCCTCTTCGAGATCCCGCTCGAGGCGCCGGAGGGGGCGATCCTCCGCGAGCACGAGTCGGCGCTCGACCAGTTGGCCCGCTACCGCAAGCTGGCGCGGACCTGGGTCGCGGGGCCCAAAGCGCAGGCGATCTCGATCACGGTCTCGTTCACGCCCGACGAGGTTCCCGCGATGACGGAGGACGTGATCGCCGGCTGGAAGGAGAAGGCGGTCCCCTGGAAGGGCCTGACCTTCCTCCCCTACGACCCGAAGGTCTACTTCCGCGCGCCGCGGGAGGAGATCAAAGACGAGGCGGAGTTCCGCGCCATCCAGGCCGAGTTCCTCCGCGGCGTCGCAGGGATCGACTGGGACCTGTACCGGCGGCTCGACAACGAGCGGAGCAACAGCATCGCCGACGGCGAGTGTGGCGGCAAGGCCTGCGCGATCCGCGGGCTCTGACGCTCTGACAGAACCCTGACGACAGAGCCCTCCCTGGTCCGCCGGGGAGGGCTTAGTGTTGTCCTCGAAGGAGTGATCATGGAAAACCCGTTGTGTCGCCTCTATGACGCGCTGGACGCCGACGAGACCCTCACCCTGCGCGCGGTCGCCCCGGACGACACATGGCGCATCTACGAGCGGAGCGGGCCGACGAGCCCGTTCTACTGGTGCGCCGTGCGTTTGCCTGGCCACATGCGCCGGGACCTCTTCGGCGCACGAGGGTTCGACAGCCTCTCGGCGGCATCGGACTGGGTGCGTCGCCCATCTTCGCGCGAGGAGGTCGTGAACATAGTCTGGTACGCGCTGGAGGACCGAGGGATACTTCTCGACGACGTCAGGAACGACATCGCGGACGCCGGCTTCCTACCGGACGACGAGAACGCCGGATGGGTCGAGCCACGTGCCCAGGCCAAGAAGCTCATCGCAGCGTACAAGGTCTTGCGCGACGAGAATGAGCAACGCCAGGGGGCTTTCGATGGTGTCCTACGCGAGAACGAAGAGCTCCAGCGGTCGCTGCGGAACAAAGACTCCGACCACGCGGAGAAGCTGGGTGCCTACGCGAAGGAGATCGAGAAGCAGAAGGACAAGGCGGACATCCTCTTGATCGCCCTGCTCAGCATCATCGCCCTGAACATCGCCTCCCTCTTCCGGTAGGGCATGAACGTCACCCTCCGCAAGCCTCGCTCTCCGGGTCCCTGGGTCTCCGAGGAGGCCTGCGCCTGCGGAGCCGTGTACCGAAGGAGCCACTACGGCATCACCTGGAGGATGGGCGTCGAGTTCTTTGACGCCTCGAACCCTGACGAGACACGCTACCGTTCACGAGGTCCGGTCCTCTGGGCGATGCGCGTCCTCAAACTGGACGCCTGGTACGAGCACCACCGCCACTGTAAACCTTCGATGGAGGCTCAATGAAGACCAGCACGCTCTTTCGCATCCCTGTGGAGGGAGACATCACCGAGGCGGCACGTCTTCGTGCGAGGGCAAAAAATCTAAAAAACCACGCCGATCTTGTTTTCGGTAAGCACGGCAAAGACTTCCTTCTACGCCGAGCCTGTCTGTGTTACGCAGACGCCTACTTCATCGAGTTTCGGTCAGAAGACCGCAGGGTTGCGTGTGGCTTGCTGGAAGAAGTCAAAGAGTTGCATCTTCTCCATCCACTCCTCTGCCTATGCCCACACGCAGCGGCGCAGGTTCTTCATCTCGCTCTGCGTTTGCGCCCGTTGCACGCGCGCCTCTGGCGCCTCTCCCCTGAGTGCCGCCGCCGCGCCGTGACCGAGCCCACCGCGCGGCGCGTCATGGGCCTCCTCGGCGCCGCTGGCGACTGCGCCCTGAGCCTCGCGAGCCGCGACGGCTCTGGCCTCACCTTCCTGCGGACGGTCAGCCTCTATCAGACGGCGCTCGCCTGGTACAAGGCGCACCAGCCCTGGTACTCGCGCTGGGCCCGGCTCTGGCTGGCCGAGGGGTCCCACGTAGGCTAAGGTCCGCGCGCACCCTTTACGCGGAGACCCACACATGGACGAGTTCGACCTCGGCGCATCTTTCCTCAACGCCGCTCTCGGTGGCGGCGCCGGCGGCTCGGTCGCCTACGCTGTCCTCCACACCAAGCTCAATGCCCTCATCGACCGCGTCAAGGTCGTCGAGGACGACGCGAAGGAGGCCCGCTCCGCGGCCGGGACGAAGCACGAGGCGAACGCCGCCCGCATCGCCGCCGTCGAGAGGGACAGCGCGGTCCACGCCGTGAGTATGGCGAACCTCTCGAACCAGATCGCCGCGATCGGCTCCGCCATCCAGCGGCTCGAGGATCGGGTCGCCCAAGTCCCAAACGACCTCCGAGAGATCCTGGCGTCGTCGAAGCGATGACGGCGCCGACCGACCAGCTTACCCTCCTCCAGGACCTCGAGCGCCGCTTCGGCGACCGCTGGCCCTTCACCACCAGGGCGCCCCTGCGCCCTTCTCCACAACGGAGCTGACCGTGACCGAGCCCATCGTCAAGAAGCCGAAGAACCGCAAGTTCCTCCTCGCCCTCGGCGCCATCGCCACCACCATCGCGACCATCGCGCACCTTCTGGTCGGCGCGCCGCTCCCCTCGAAGGAGGCCCTGGCCCCCGTGAAGCCCGAGCCCGCCACGGCCGTCGAAGCGCCGGCCGAGCCCGCGGCCGTTGAGGCGCCGGCCGTCGAGGATGCCGAGGGCTGACCTCGCCCTGACGAGACGACGGAGCCCCGGCGATGACCTCGCCGGGGCTCTTTTCTTGTCCGTGGGTCTACTTCTTCCCGGGCTCCTTGGACGCCTTGCCGACCTGGTACTCCTCCTCGAAGGTCGGCGCTCGCCCAGGGCGCGGCTTCTCCGTGACGAGGTCCCTGTAGCCGTCGTACATCTTCTTGCCCTGCGCCTGCTTCTCGGACTCGCGGACCTCGAGACCCGCCTTGCCTTTGTCCGCCGGGTCAATCTCGGCACCGAGCGTGTCCTGGCCGCGTGACTGCGGGGAGCGGGAGCGGAAGTAGTCAGCGAGCTCGACGCCAACGGACTCGAAGCCAGGCACGTTCCAGGGCTCGCCCTCGTAGAGGCGGATGGGCTCGCCGTCGAGGATGGCGATGGCCTCACGCACCTTGCCGGTCTCGTCGGGCTTGCGGTGCTGCGGCGGGATGAGCTTGATGGTGAAGTCGGTGTCGATCTCGTCGGTCAGGAACGGGTAGAGCGCCTGGCCCACGTCGATCAGGGTGCCGGCCTTCATGTTCGTCTTGCTCAGCGCGCCGTCGAGCGCCGCCGAGACTTGCTTTCCCGTAGGAACCTCGGCGAATCTGCGAGGAGGGCCGCCCTCAGAGCGGAGCTGCCCGAGCAGACCTCCTGGCTTTGCTACCTCCGACGGAGGAACGACTACGCGACGACCTTCCGACTGAGATCCGCGGATAGGGAGACCACCCTCGATCTCGTATGCACCCGCTCGACCCACAACCTCACTGCGCGGCACCCCTCCTGGGTCCGAGCGCGCTCCTCGTGCGATCAGGTTGCCCTCGTTGTCGAAGGAGTAGGCCACTCGCGCGCCTGCCGCAGGACTACCGGCCAACACATCTCTGCCCGCCACGCCGGCTCTGATCAGAGTCTGAGCATCTCGCGCGGCGTCCGCTGCCTTGGTCACGGAGTAGTCAGGGAAACCGCCTTTATAGATCTCAGACACCTCGTACGTCGACTGCCTATACGGCCACTCTCCAGGCTGCAACTCGGAGCGGACCGCCGTGTTGTTGTACCTGTTTCTGTCGATGTTGAACGCTTGCCTCTCGACCGCGGCCTGGACCTCGGGAGACAACTTGTCGATATGGACGGGCGTACTTTTGCGCGCCTCCTCCCGATACCCGGAGTAGGCTCCTTTGCTGTCAGCCATCGGGGCCTCCTACTTCTTGCGGATCTCCCAGTGCGGATCATCGCCCCAACGGCGCCCCCACACGAGCTCCCACTCGACGGGCTTACCATCAACGACTTCGCGTGTCAGCCCCTCGGCCTGCATGATCTTCCACTCGGCAACGATGACCTCGGCGACCGCCTCGTACTTGGTGTTCTCCCACGAGACGCCCTTGCCCTCGATGATGGCCAGATCAAAGGCCTCCGCTGGCCAGGCGTTGTGCTTGCTCTGGCCCGCCTTGGCCTTGGTGACGATCTTCTCGCCCGGAACGCCTCGCCGGCCGATGGCGTAGAGCGCGTTCTGCTCCTCGCCAGACCGATACCCGTGCGTGACCTTCCAGTCGTAGGGCATGTCCGCGCGAGCCAGGGACCGCTCGGCGAGCGTGTAGAGGAGCGCCCGGCAGCCGGCGAGCTTCTCCTTGCTCCCTCGGCCGAGGACGAACTTGGGCTTCTTCGCGGTCATGCCTCGACCTCCTTCGGTCCGCCGGTCCAGCCCTGCGCCGCGGCCAGAGGGGCCGTGCTCTCTACGGTCGCCGGAGCGGCCTCTGCGGCGAGCACCGACTCTTCGATGTCGTGGAAGATGCCCTCGATGAAGAAGTCCGAGAGGTCGTTGCCTACCTGAAGCAGCCCCAAGAAGCTGAGGCACGTCCCCTCGTCGATGCGCACGTCGACGCTGTACTTGTTCTCGACGACCACCAAGTCCACGTAGACGCGAGAGGTCATCGGCGAGCCTTCCTCACCGAGGCCGTCCTCATCGATCGTCTCGCCGATGTTCCTGTAGTAGGCCTGCATCACGCCAGCCGGATTGACGGCGACGCCGTCCTCGTCCGAGAGGTTCTGCGCCTCAACGCCAGTTCCCTCGTGTTTCTCCGGCTCGGTGTAGATGACAAAGGTGACTTGCATCAGAGGCCTCTCCAGTAGGCGAAGGACTTGCAGCCCTTGCGCCCGTTGACGGGATCTGCCCCAAGCGGGGACAGGACGAAGCGGACATGAGGCAGAAGGTGCGGGTTGTCCCGGAGCAGGGCGCCGCAGGGAGTCGAGACGATGATGACATCCTCCTCGGTGATGTCCTCGAGGCGGAAACCGGAGCAGAAGAGCTCGGTCGGCTCCGCCGCGCGGTAGACCGAGACGCGGATCGTCGAGTTCTCGTGCCCGAGAAGGAGCGTGCGGCCGTCGATCTTCGACCCGGGTTTGACGCGGAGCAGGCCGTGCTGGCGCCAGATGATGCTCTGGTCACCCTTCCGCAGGAAGGTGACCTTGTGCCCCGTGAGGTTCCAGACCCGACGGCCTTCGAGGCGGCTCACCCGTCGGTCTCGACAGGCGCCTCGTCGTCCGCGAGGTGCTCCCGAGCAATGGCGCTAACGCGCTCAAACCCCTCGACGAAGGATTTCTTGCAGCCGGTGTCCCCGGGGAGAATCACGAAGTCGGAAAACGTGGTCACGGTCTCCCTGTTCTCGTCCTCCGTCTGCGCGGAGATGGCGTAGGCGATGAGCTTGCCGTTGCGAGCAGCGTCGGCGAGACGCTCGAAGAGGCTCACGATCTGCTCTACAGTGTCGTCGATCTCGGGCATGGTCTCTCCTGGGTGACCTCAGCAGGTCTTCTTCGGGGTGGGCTTGGCCTTCGGCGGCAGGGTCTTCTTCGGCGTCGGCTTCTTCACTTGCGACCTCGCTTCGGCGTCGGGGTGCTCGGGGCACGCTTGCCGGCCACCTTGGCCGCCACGGCGCCTTGCGGGACCTTCGTGCTCGGCGTCTTGTCGCTCACGACCTTCGTCGGCCGACAGTACTCCGTCTCGCCTCCGGCTCCGCACGGCTTGCCCGTGCGCTTATCCTCCCACTTCTCGTCCTGCCAACGACGAAGGGAGGTCCCCTCCTCGCCTTTGCGCACGTCGCCACTCTCCTTGCGGCACTTGGCGACGGCCTGCGACGCGCGGGCCGAAGGCCAGACGTCGTACTGGGCCTTGACCTTCCGCGTGCAGGCGTCGTCAGCCACGGCACACGCAGGGCTTCTTGCCGCACGAGCAGGCCTTCTTCGGCATCGGCTTGGACTTGGAGCCCTTCGCGGGCGACTTGGACATCGGCTTCTTCATCATCGTGACCTCCTTCACTTCTTGGACTTCTCGCCCTCGCAGGCCCAGGCTTTCCGGCTCAGGCGCAGCGGACTGTTCGGGTCCTTCGCGGCCTCGGGGTGCATCTTCATCTGCCCGGCGCTCCGCGCGCAGTAGGCGTCACCCTTCGAGGTGCCCGGCCGGATGCGCGGGCCGCCGTCCTTGGCGTTGCCGGCCTGCCCGTAGGAGACCGTGTTCTTGCGCCCAGTCTCGGGGTTCGTGTACGTCTTCGCGGACTTCTTGCCCTTGGCTGGCGTCGGCATCATCCCTCCAGGTCGGTCTTGAGCGCGTCAAGAAACGGGCGCGCGATGGTTCGGGCGTCGGTCACGCCGGGGGACGTGCCGCTGCTCGCGTCGTAGCGCGCCAGGAGGTCGGCCGCCTCGGTCAGCGGAATCCAGCCCTCGACGAAGACGCCCTCGACGGGCTCCCCGCCGGGCTGGGTGGAGCGGAAGGTCCGGTCGGTGCTCAGGATCTGGATCACGGCAGCGTCCTCCGCTCAATGAGGATCTCGTGGATCTCGCTGTACTGCAGACCGAGGCCGTTGGCCGCGCCGTTCGAGGCGTGGTGCTGCAGGTACAGGCGGCTCTTCCCGCCGCCCCAGCCGGGGCGCAGGACGTTGGACCCGGGCGTCGTGCCCGCGTGGCCCAGGTCGGCGAAGGGGCCGCCGATGCTGCCCGAGGCGTTGACCGTCACGATCGCGCGGCTCATACGCCGCGGGACGTAGATCTCCTCGACGATGGTCGTGGTGCCGTCCTGCCAGGCGGTCGGGCAGGCCGGCGTCGAGGAGTTGCTGATGATCGAGCCCGAGCTGCCAGCGGCCCGCAGGTAGAGCGCCGTGTTCGCGCCCGACTTCAAGAGGCGCAGCCCCTGGGCGTTGGTCGCATCCTCGGACAGATCGTCGGCGTTGCTCACCTGCCAGTAGGCCGAGTTCGCCGAGACCTGATTGTTGATCTTGCCCTTGATGGTGATCCGCAGGTCGTCGTCGATCCCTGTCGTGACTCCGAGCGGGAGCTCCACCTTCGCCCGCAGGTACGTGCCCGTGGCCGTCGAGGCGAAGACGTGCTTCCACCCGGTCGACGCGGAGAACGTCGAGGTCATCGTGGCGTACGAGCCCGAGGCCATCGTGTTGTTCAGCGTGACCGAAGAGGCGTTTCCCGCGTCATCTGTCAGGGTGACCGTGTTGTTGCCACTGACCAGTGAGACGGTCCCTTGTGCCATGAAGTCGAAGCGCCGCAACTTCTTCCAGACGAGCGGGTTCTCGACGGACGGACGAACGCGCACCAGGGCGAAGGCGTCTGCGGTCTTGGGCGTGCCGCTGCTATCGGTCGCCCGGAGGCGCACCAGCGTCACGCCATCATCTACGAGGCCGCTCAGGCTGACCGAGGTTCCCGTGTTGCTGACGCTCCCCGGGCCGCTGCTGACGGTCGCGACGTAGGTCACCGGCGCCGTGAAGGTGCCGCCGACGGCGTTGAAGGTCAGGCTCGTCGTCGTCACCCCCGCATCCAGCGTCTGCGAGGCGGGGAACGTCCCCGGGGTCATCGTCCCGGCGGCGGCCGACGCGACCAGGACGAGCCCGTAGGCGAAGGCCGTGTTACCGTCCGCGTCGCTGACGCAGCCTTGGACCTCGACCACCTGCCCGTTCGTCAAGGCCGCGAGGTTCACCGTCCGGGTGGAGACCGAGGACACGTACGAGGAGTACGTCCCCGTCGAGTCTCCCGTGATCTTGGCCGTGTAGGTGTAAGGCGCCGTCCCGCCAGTCGCCACGGGGAAGGTGATGGCCCCCGTCGTCGTGCCGGCCACGACGGTCACCGGCGACGGCGAGGTCAGGGACAAGGCAGGCGCGCTGGTCTGGGGCCAGACGCAGACCCCGACCTCCCGGTAGAGGAGGCCCAGCCCCAGGTAGACGGAGCGGACAACGACGTAGGACCCCGGGAGGTCAACCCCTTCCAGCACGCCGGAGAGGGAGACGGTGGCGGCGCTGCCTCCCGGGGCCTGCGTCAACTCGTAGGTGGCTCGAGCTCCCGAGGGGAGCCGTGCCCACTGGAACGTGACATCGCCCTCGGAGGTGACCTCCTCGTAGAAGGAGGTCACGGTGGGCAGTGCTCCGTGCGGAAGCTCCTGGCCCATCAGATCGCCTGCCGTTCGATGGGCGACCAGGTGCCGCCGATCTCGACGCGCCCGGTGTGGTTCGTCCCCGCATTGAACTCGACGACGAGGACGATGTTCCCGGTCCCGTCGGCGAGAGTGGAGCGCCGGATCGGCATGTAGACGTCGCCGACGCCGACACCCTTGGCTACCCACTCAGCGGAGTCTCGCCCGGGAGCGGAGGGGGTGCCGGCCGTCACCGCGCGGTCCTCGTCGAGGAAGCGAACCGAGGGGTCGTACTTCTCCGGCTCGTCGCCGGTCGAGGTGTAGGCCCCGAGCCACGTCGAGTAGGTCGTGGCCCCGGCGCCGACCACGTCGGGGACGACGTAGACCTGCTCGAGGAGGAAGATGCCCTGCGCCATCTTGATCGGGATGACAGCCCGCGCGGAGCTGCCTCCCGTAGCGAAGGTGGTGGCACGGAGCCGGTACGCCTTGGTCATCATGTCAGCCTCCCGTCAAGACGAGGTGTCCTATCCGTCTTAGCCGGGGAGGGCCATGTACTGATAGACGCGCCCGTTGCCCGCGCCGGGGGCGGCGGCGAGGGTGAGGGTCAGGACGCCGGAGCCGTTGATGGCCGCGATCACCTCGCCGGTCGCCGTCGGAGTCCCGGAGAAGCTCTTCTGCGTCACGACGGCGACGCCGTTGGCGTAGCGCGCGCCGAGGGAGGCGGTCTTGGACGTCTCCAGAGCGCCGAAGGTGAGCGTGCCCTTCGCCACCTCGTTCCCGAAGATCGACGCCATCGCGTAGCTCGCGGCGGCCTCGGCGGGGCAGAGGAGGACCTTGCCGGCGGCGTCGCCCGCGCCCAGGACCCGGCCCACCGCGACGGGCTGGGTGCCGGGGGTCGAGCCGATGTTCAGCCCGCTCGCCCCGACGGTGTTCTGGAGGAAGATGTAGTCGCCGTTGTTGAGCCCGCTGGTGTCGAAGTCGATCACCAGCGCGTCGGACGCCCAGGGCTGGGTCAGGTTCCGCATGGCCTCGAGCGCGAACGTGGCGGCGGCCGTGGTCGGCCCGACGAAGACGTACAGCGCGCCGGGCATCGCCTCGTCGGCGAACTGGGTGCCGTCGGCGAGCGCGGGCTCGAAGATGATGGCGCCGTTCGTGTGCTGGCTCTTCATCGTCATGATGCAGCCACGCGCGATCTTCGCCGGCGTGGAGGTGGAGCGGAAGAAGCCGCGGATGCGCCCGGCCGTCTTCCCCACGGAGAGGAGCTCGCCGTCGAAGGAACGCTTGAGGGGAGAGACGTCGGTGCGGGTGCCCATGTTTTCGGCTCCAGGAATCAGGGTGGTAGGGGACAGGCCGAGCGTAACCCTCGTGTCAAGCCCCTGCAAGCACGACCGCTATCGCGGGTTGTACTTTTGGGTCCCTCGCTCGGCGCGCTTGATGAGCACATCAGCGCCGCGCTTCTTCGCCGCATCCTCCATCGCCTGATTGAACGAGGGGTCAAACCCGTAGGAGCGGTACAGGCCCCAGAGAGCCGCAGGCGTGGCGATAGTCCTCTTGAACAAAGACTCATCGAACTGGTACGGGTTCTGGTACGAGACCGCGTTGATGGCCTGCGTCGCCTGAGAGACCAACGGCGAGGGGACACCAAGAATCGGCAGGGAGAACAGCATCTTGAAGTCGTTCGGGACCGTGGGGCGCGGATCATCGAGCGTGTTGATTACGGGGATACCAAGCATCTCCGCGAGGTCACCCTCGGCCGGAGACACACGACCGTAGTCGGTGTAGTTGGGGTTGCCTGCGAAGGCTGCCTTAGCGACCTCGCCGTCGAGTCGATAGACTGCCTGCTCGGCCAGTGCGCGGATAGGCGTAGGCAGCCGGTCAAGCCACGAGATCGCTCCCTTGTAGACCGCGGCCTCGGCCGCCTCCTTGTCCCCCATCGCGTAGTGGTAGGAGGCCTCCATCACCAGGGACATCGAGGCGGCGGCGTCGAGAGCGCCGACGATGGAGCTCCGCGGGGCCACCCGCGCCTGCCACGAGGTCGTGCGCCCCTCCGGGTCCCGGTAGGCGCGGCGCGCCTCGTCGACCTTCTCGGCCTGGCCCCAGCGGCCCGTGCCGAGATCCCCGTAGCTGATGCCCGAGACGTGCTCGACGGAGTAGGGCCGGTTGCCCATCTGGATGAAGCGCGGCACGTTCCCCATAGCGAACTGCTTCGCTGCGAGGAACTGGCTGACTTCGAGATCCGCGGCCTCCTCACTCCGCCCACTCTCGCGCGCCACCTGCCGCGCACGCTCCTTGATCAGGGAGATCTCGTCCTCCGACGGGGTGCCTTCGTAGAAGCCGTCGTAGGCGCGGAGGAACTTCTGCGCGCGGTCGAAGTTGTGCGTCTTCCCCTCTCCGAAGAGAAGCTGGAAGCCTTGCTTGAAGGAGAGCAGGTGATAGCGCCAGAACGGGAGGTACGCGACGATCTTGGCCATGCCGCTGTTGAGTCCGAAGGACCAGTCGAGCAGACCGCGGCGCATCGCCTCACCGGCCTCCTGCTCGCTCATGCCCTTCTCGCGCAGGCGGAAGTACATGAGTTGCCGAGACGTGCGCTGAACATCCGCCTCACGCGACTCGAGAGCGCGCTGATGCTCGACCGCCCAGGCGCGCGCCGTCTCGAACATGCCGGGCCGCTGCAGGACCTCGTCCCCGCGCAGGGGGCGACGCTGCATGTAGAGTTCGTAGGGGGACACGCCGCGCTCGGCGGCGGCCTCCTTCGCCTCAGCCCACGACATGCGGGTCGTGGTCACCAGGTTGATCTGGTCCCGCACGTCGCGCATGGTCTTCCGCAGACCGGCCTCGACGTTGTTGTCAAAGGCTCCCTGACGAGCCGCCTCCTCGAGCCACTCGGCGCGGGTCTTGGCGACTTTGCCCAGGACGAGTTCCTCGCTCGGGCTGGTAGCGTACGTGGCGATCAACTTGCCGAGGGTCGGACTGTTCGCGCCGCGCAGCCAGTCCGCGACGGGGTTGCCGACCTTCTCGATCACGGCCTGCACGGGGCCAGGGAGCCCCTGCGTGCGCGCCCAGTCGATGCCGCGCCGCACGGGCGCCGCGAGGTCCACGCTCTGCACCGCCGCCGTGACCTGCCCGCCCTTGCCGGGAATCATCTGCGTCACGCCGCGCGCCAGGATCTGCGCCCCTTCCCCGGCCCCCTGCGTGGCGAAGACCTGCTCGGAGTCGCCGAGCACGGTCTTGGCCCGGTAGCCGAGGAGGTTGATCCCGAACCCGATAAGGAGCGTGGTGCGCATGAAGTGCATCATGTCGCGCACCGTGCTGATCAGGTACTTGTTGACGAGCGTGTTCGGACTCTGCGAAGGCAGCAGGTCTGCCTCCTTACGGAGAAGATCGATCTCGGTCGTCAGCCCCTCGATAAGCTGCTTGGGCAAGTAGACGCTCTGGCTCGTCACCTGGATGTCTCGAGAGGCAGCCAGCGCAACGCCAAGCGGACGCTCAGCCTTGCTCTTGCCCATCCCCTCGGGAGTGGCGGCAGAGCCCTCGACGGTCCGCTGGATGAGCCCGCCGATCTTTAGAAGGCCGAGGAGGGCGTCCTCGATGTGGCTCTTCTTGAGGTCGGTCATCTTGAGCCCGCCGGAGGCGACGCGCTGGATCTGGTTCATCGCCTTGGCGGCCATCGGGTCCACCAGCGCGATGCCCTCGCGGAGCGTCGCGTCGATGGCCACGTCGCGGGCAGCTCCCTCGACCAGCGCCGCGGCGGCGAAGACCATCGACTTCGCGTCCTGCTCGAGCACGGCGCTCGACGCGGCGACCTTTCCGGCCCACTTCGAGGTCAGCCGCCCGAGGAAGTCGTCGAAGTCGATGCTCTCGGACAGGGCCTCGCGCGCGAAGCGGTAGGCCAGGCCCGGGAGCTCCGCCTTCTGCAGGGCCTCGGGGGCCGACTGCAGGCCCAGCCAGACGGACATGCCGAGGCGCACCAGCACCTCGTCCAGTTCCTCGGGCTCCTCGGCGGCGAGGCGCTGCGCCGAGCCCACCGCGCCGGGCTCGCGAAGCTCGCGGATCGCCACCTCTCGGGCCGCGGCAGCCATCCGCTCCCGCTCCAGGCGCACGCGGTCGACGAAGCCGTCGAGATCCGCCTTCTTCGACAGGGCCTCAGCCTCCGCCTTGGCGACGAGGTCGTCGGTCTTGATCTGGTCAAGCTCGGCCTGCGCCTTCTTCGCGCCTTCGGTGATCTCTTCCCGTCGTGCGAGAAGGTCATCGGCGGCCTTGATGATCGCGGCGACGTCCTTCTCCTTTGCCAAGAACGCCTTTGCGGCCTTGTCGGCCTTATCGGCAGCTTCGGCAACGGCCTTCTTCTTGATCTCAGCCAAGACCTTAGCGACTTCGGCGTCGTCGTTGATGATCTTGTCGACCTTCTTGCCGACGTCGTCGACGACCTTCTGCGCCTTCTTCTGCGCGGCGGCGAGGTCGCTGACCTTCTTGTTCGCCGGGGCGAGAACCGTGGCGCGGACCTGCTCGATCTGGTCGTCGAGCACTTTCTGCGCCGCCTTCACCTCATCAGGCGACGCGAGCACGGGAGCCCGACGCGCCTTGGCGATCTCGCCGTCTGCGACGACGCGCGCGCTGTTGTACGCCTCGTTCGCCCTCCGAGCGGCCTCCGAGGCCCTGTCGAGTTTTGCCAAGGCCTTCTCGTCACCGTAGACGAGAGCGTCGACAGCGTCGTCGATGACACGTTGGATGCGGTCCTCCGCCTCTTGAACCTCGGCTCGCGCCGCGTCGACGAGTGTTTTGGCCCGCGTCTTTTGTGCCCGCCAGGACACCGAGTTCTTGCCGGGCTGAGATGTCTCGCCGAGGTCGGCGTAGCGAGCCTGCGCGGCAGCGAGACGCCCACGCGCGCCCTGAGCGAACTTCTCGATCTCCGCGATCGCCTCCTTCGTTTCGGGCAAGGCGATGGCTCGGTCACGAGCAGCAACCCAGATGCCGTCGATCTCTTTGAGGACTGTCTCCCTGTTTCGCCAGGCGCGCTCAAGTCGCTCTGCCGTCGGCTTTCTCAGTAGGGACAGCAGGTTCTCTGGATCTTGGCGCACCCTGTTGGCGCCGAGCGTCTGGCGATTGATCCCCTTGCGCTGCGCCCTGAGCGCCTCAAGCTGCTTCTCAGCCGCGTCGACCTCGGCCTTGGCCGCTTTCGTCTCGTCGACGATGTTCTTGATCTCTTCCTGCGCTGCCTGCCGCTTGGCGACCTCGCCCGCGAGATCCGAGCCGGCGTAGAAGTCCTGGAGGTCGCGCCCTTCGATCTCGTCGAGTTCCTGCTTGGCCGCATCGCGGGCTCGCCGGAGATCCTCGACGTTGCCGAGCAGTTCGTTCTGCACCTTCGGGTCGATGTCGGCAGGCGGAGCGGTGGCTGCGTCGCGGACCTTGGCCTCCAGCGCGTCGATCTTGAGGAGGAGCTTGTCGTACTTCTCCTGCGCCGCCTTGGCGATGTTCTCCAGGCGAACAGTACCCTTCGCCACCTGCTCAGCAGACATGCCCTTGACAGGAGACTTGTCATCGACCGCGGTCAGGAGGTCAGCTTTCTCGGTGGGCAGCGCCGGCGTCTCGCGAGGCGCAGGGCCGTCCGTCACCAGCGCGCGCTTCGCGCGGTCGAAGATGGAGACCCCGCCGACCGCAGCGCCTCGCTCGGACACGACGTTGCTGGAACCGAGGAAGTCGCTGATCTCTCGGCGCAGGACGTTGAACACCTGCCCGCGCGTCTCAGCCCCTCCCTTCTTCACTTCGTTGGCGATCTTCTCCTTGCCTCGACGAACCGCGCCGTCGAGACCCGCCGTATACATCTCGACCATGCCGCGCGTCGCGCGGTAGACATTGCGCAGACCCTGCGAAGACGAGCCGACGTAGCTCATCATCGGGTCCATGATCTGCTTGATCTGGTACTTGAGCGCCCGCTGGGTCCACGACGCCTGCATCGCCGTGAGCACGATGCCTTCGTCGGCGGAGAGGAGCTTCTTCACGGCTTCGTCGATGTCCGCCTGCGCGGCGATCTGCAGCGTGCGTACGTCGACCTTCGGGTCCTCAGCACCGGCGATGGCCTTGTCCATTCGGACCGCGAGGTTGTCGATCTCCTTGGTCTGCGCTCCGGGGAGCGCCGCCTGCAGAGCTTTCCGCGCCGCGGCGAACGCGCCCCCAAGGTCATCACTCCCCTGCAGCCCGCGCAGGGCCTGCTCCACCGCCGCGCCGGCTCTCTGCCGCGCCTCGACGACCTTGCGGGGGTCTCCAGTGCGCCAACCGAGGTCGCCCCAGGAGACGTCGTTGTTCTTCGCGAGCTTCTCAGACGCCTCCTTGAGGCGCGTGACGGTGCTCTGCGCCATCTGCCGCCACTTGATGTACGCGGACATCTGCCCGACCTTGCGAGCACCCCGGCTGAGGGAGCCGAGAGAAGCGCCGAGCGAAGGGACCTTATCACCGGCCGCCTTATACATCCCGCGCGCAACTTCCTCTTGCTCGGCCTTGGACAGCTTGACCCGCTCGATGATGCTCTTGACCTGCTTGACTATCTCCTCGTTATCGAGAAGCTCCGGGTTCTTGGCCAAGAAGCGAGTCAGGGCCAAGATCTCGCGGCGCGTGGCGCGGTCGTCCATCTTCCGCAGAGCCGCGGCGGCTCCCTGCTGCGTCAGAGCGATGCTCTTCGCGAGGGATGCAATCCGCGCCTTATCCGCCGTCTCGCGGACAACGTCTTCGAGGTTCTTGCCTTTGGAGGCAATCTTCCCCATGCTCTCGAGGATCGCTCGCGCTTCTTTCAGCCCTTCGGGGTCCAGACCCTTCCGCGCATTGCGCGACGCAGACGCGGCCACGTCGAGCAGGTCGCTGGCCTTCTTGGCCGCATCCTGCGCCCGGAGCAACTCAGCCGTGGGGACACGGGAGACCCCCTTCTCCGACTTTGCGGCCTTGAGACGGCGCAACTGCTCAACCTCGTCGACGCTGCGCTTGGCGGCGTCGATCCCCTCGATACGTTTGATCTCGTCGAGAACCTGGCTCTCGGGCTGATCCAGGACTTGTTTGTTGAGACGAACGACCTCAGCCTGCGCCTCGACCGCGCGGGCCTGCGCCCTCATCGTCTCGCGCGCGGCATCCACGAAAGCAGCGGCTTCGGGGGAAGAGCCCTTGAGCTTGGCCAGCCTCTCGCCGACACCGAAGACCTTCTTCTTGAGCGCATCGAGGTCGTCGACCGCCTCCTGCATCTTCGGGGTCACCTTCTTGGCTGCCTGGGCCTCGTACTTCGCCGCCTCTTGCTGGAGCACGCGGCTCCGCTCACCCGAGGCGATCTCCGAGATCGCCTGCCGGGCGCGGAGCAGTTGCTCGTCGCTGGCCCCCGCGTTGGTGGTCGCCTCGTCCAGGGCCCGCAGGTTCTCCGGGTGCCGCGCGAGCACGCGCTCCGCCATCTTGTTCTCATCCGCGAGCTTGGCCACCTTGCCCTTATCCGCACCGGCGACGGTGCCGACGGCCTCGCCAAGGGCCTCATCGTCCGTCTGGCGCAGACTGG